>Ga0335085_10000536_pt1 | contig 104547 bp, 92 predicted proteins | sample Lox_Sample_45_FD_206712 | JGI IMG/M metagenome (GOLD analysis project Ga0335085, IMG submission 206712) | Soil microbial communities from Loxahatchee National Wildlife Refuge, Florida, United States - Lox_Sample_4.5 | ecosystem: Environmental > Terrestrial > Soil > Wetlands | place: USA...
GGGGGGGGGTTTTGGGGGGGGGGGGGGGGGGGGTTGGGGCCGCGGGGGCCCCCGGCCCCCCCCCCCCCCGACCCCCGACCCCTCTATATTCTCCCGCCAATGCGGCAAGCCCTCATTCGCAACTTCTGCATCGTCGCTCACATCGATCACGGCAAGTCGACCCTGGCCGACCGACTGATCGAGCGCACCGGTACGCTCGACAAGCGACTGATGCGGGCGCAGGTCCTGGACACCATGGATCTGGAGCGCGAGCGCGGGATCACCATCAAGCTGAACGCGGTCCGGATGAACTACCGCGCCGCCGACGGCGAGATCTACGAGCTCAACCTCATCGATACGCCGGGGCACGTCGACTTCACCTACGAGGTGTCGCGGTCGCTGGTCGCCTGCGAGGGCGCCATTCTGGTCGTGGACGCGTCCCAGGGGGTGCAGGCCCAGACGCTGTCGAATCTGTTCCTCGCCCTCGACGCGGGGCTCGAGATCATCCCGGTGCTCAACAAGATCGACCTGCCCGGAGCCGAGCCCGACCGCCGGGCGCAGGAGCTGCACGACCTCATCGGCGCCGGGCCCGACGAAATCCTCCGCATCTCCGCGAAGGAGGGAACCGGGGTTCCCGAGCTGCTGGAGGCCGTCGTGAAGCGGATTCCGCCCCCCCAAGGCGACCCCGCCGCGCCCCTCCGGGCCCTGATCTTCGATTCGTACTACGACCGCTTCCGGGGCGCGATTCCCAGCATCCGGGTGGTGGACGGGGTCCTCCGCGCCGGGATGCAGATCGCCTTCGGGGCCCACAAGACCGACCAGTACCAGGTGGACGAGGTCGGGTACCTCCAGCTGGGTCACAAGCCCGTGGAGCAGCTCGCCGCGGGCGAAGTAGGCTATGTGGTCGCCAACGTGCGGGGCGTGCAGGAGACCCGGCCCGGGGACACGATCCTCGACGCCGAGCACTCGGATGCGCCCCTGCTCCCCGGATACCGGGACATCCAGTCGATGGTGTTCGCCGGACTGTATCCGACGAACGCCGAGCAGTACGAGGAGCTCCGGGACGCCCTCGAGAAGCTCCAGCTCAACGACGCCTCGCTCCACTACGAGCCGGAGTCGTCGGTGGCGCTGGGGTTCGGTTTCCGCTGCGGCTTCCTGGGGCTCCTGCACATGGAGATCGTGCGGGAGCGGCTCGAGCGGGAATTCGACCTCGACCTGATCTCGACGGTTCCGAACGTCGAGTACCACGTCTACAAGACCGACGGCACGCGGGAGCTGGTCGAGAACCCGTCCCTGATGCCGCACGGCTCCGCCGTGGACCGGATCGAGGAGCCCTACGTGAAGGCGCGCATCCTGGCGCCCGCCGACTACATCGGGGCGATGATGAAGCTGGGACAGGAACGGCGCGGCGTGTACCTCGGGATGCACTATGTGGACACCACGCGCGTGGAGTTCAGCTGGGAATTCCCGCTGGCGGAGATCATCCTCGACTTCTACGACAAGCTGAAGACCATTTCCCGGGGCTACGCGTCCCTCGACTACGAATTCCTGGCCTACCGTCCCGCCGAGCTCGTCAAGCTCGACATGCTGCTCAACGGCGAGGCGGTGGACGCGTTCAGCGTGATCATTCACAAGGACAAGGCGTACGAGTGGGGCCGCAAGATCGCCGGAAAGTTGCGGGAGCTGATCCCGCGCCAGCTCTTCGAGGTGGTGATCCAGGCCGCGATCGGGACGAAGGTCATCGCGCGGGAATCCATCCGGCCGCTCCGGAAGAACGTGACCGCCAAGTGCTACGGCGGCGACGTGACCCGGAAGCGGAAGCTCCTGGAAAAGCAGAAAGAAGGAAAGAAGCGGATGAAACAGGTGGGGACGGTGGAGATTCCGCAGGAGGCGTTCCTGGCGGTGCTGCAGGTTGACTAGTCTGGTGGTGCAGACGGCGTTCCTGGGGGACGTCGTACTCACCACGCCCCTCCTCCGGGCGCTGTCCCTCCGCCACGGGCCGGTGGACGTCGTCACCACGCCCGCCGCCGCGCCCCTGCTCGAAACCCACCCCGCGGTGCGCCGGGTGATTCCCTACGACAAGCGCGGAACCGAGCGGGGGTGGGCCGGCCTGGCCGCCCTCGCGCGGCGGCTCCGGGAGACGCAGTATGAAGTCGCGTACCTTCCGCACCGGTCGCTGCGGAGCGCGTTGCTGGCCTTCCGGGCGCGGGTCCCGGTCCGGATCGGATTCCGGGATGGATGGCGGAGCCTCTACACCGCCAGCCGGCCGCGGCCGGTCGGCGGCCACGAGGTGGACCGGCTGCTCGCGCTGGCGGGCGGGGCGGACGCCATCCGCACCCCGAGCATCGGCCTGACCGCGGCGGATCACGCGGCGGCGGAGCGGTTCGCGGAGGACGAGGGCCTGGGCGCGGACCTGGTGGCCGTGGCCCCCGGCTCGATCTGGGGCACCAAGCGCTGGCCGCACTACCCCGCCCTCGCGGCGCGGCTTTCGGCGGCGCACGGGGTGGCCGTGGTGGGCGGGCCCGCCGACCGGGGGGCCGCGGACGCCGTGGTCGAGGCGGTGCGAGGGGCGGGGGGACGGGCCGCCTCCGCGTGCGGTCGACTCGCCCTGCGGGAGTCGGCGGCGCTGATCGGCCGGGCCCGCCTGCTCGTGACCAACGACAGCGCCCCGCTGCACTTCGCGCAGGCGGTGGGCACGCCCACCGTGGCGTTGTTCGGGCCCACGCTGCCGGAGTTCGGGTTCGGGCCGCTGAATCCGGGAGACCGCGTGGTCGAGCTCACGGACCTGGACTGCCGGCCCTGCTCGCGGCACGGGCCGGCGGACTGTCCCCTGAAGCACCACCGCTGCCTGCGGGACCTGCCCGTGGAGCGGGTGATGGCCGCGATCGAGGAGACCGGTGCGTTACGTCGTCGGGATTGACATCGGAGGCACCAATCTGGTGGTCGGCACCGTGGCCGAAGACGGCTCCGAGCTCCTGGGGATGGTGGTCGACTCCACCCACTCCGAGGAAGGCGCCGACGCCGTGCTGGAGCGGATCGGGCGGCTGGTGCGCAATTCCATCGCCGCGGCCAAGGGCAAGGACGTGATCGGCGTGGGCATCGGGTCTCCCGGCCCGCTCGATACCGCCACGGGCGTCGTGCTCGTCACCCCCAACCTGGGGTGGTCCAATTTCCCGCTCCGGGACCGGGTGGCGGCGCTCACGGGTCTGCCCGCCGAGCTCGACAACGACGCGAATTGCGCCATCTACGGCGAGTGGTGGCAGGGGGCCGCGCGGGGCGCGCGGGCGGTGGTGGGGCTCACCATCGGGACCGGCATCGGCGGGGGGATCGTCCTGGACGGCAAGATCTATCACGGCGTCTCCGACGCCGCGGGGGAGATCGGGCACACGACTATCGACCCCACCGGACGGCGCTGCAAGTGCGGCAATTACGGCTGCCTCGAGGCCTACGCGTCCGGCCCGGCGATCGCCGCGCGCGCCGCCGAGGGTATCGAGACCGGCGTCGAGACCTCGCTGGCGCGCTACGTGGACGGTGACCTGAACCGCCTGACGGCCCAGGTCGTCTACCAGGCCGCGCACGACGGCGACCTCTACGCCCTCGACGTGGTCAACGAAACCGCCAAGATCCTCGGCGCCGGCGTGGCCAACGTCATCAACATCTTCAATCCGGACGTGGTGGTCATCTGCGGCGGCGTGACCCTGGCCGGGGATCGGCTCTTCCTGCCCCTGCGCCGCGAGGTCAGCCAGCGGGCCTTCAAGTCGTCGGTGCAGGCGTGCCGGATCGTGCCCGGCGAGCTGCCGGGCACCGCGGGCGTGTACGGGGCCGCGGCCGCCTTCCTGGACCGCCGCCGGGCACCGGCGCGGTGAAGCGGATCGGCGTGGTGGGCGCGATGGTGTGGGACACCATCTACGGCCGCGATCCCGCCCAGCCGGCCATCGAGGAATGGGGCGGCATCGCGTACGCCCTGGCGGCGCTCGACGCCGCCCTCGGCGACGACTGGGAGATCGTGCCCCTCATCAAGGTGGGGAGAGACCTGGCCGCTCCGGCCGACCGCTTCCTGCGGAGCCTGGCTCACGTGGCGCCGGGCGCCCGCTTCGCCCTGGTCCCCGAGCCCAACAACCGGGTGACCCTGCGCTATGAAACCCGCGAGCGGCGGTGCGAGCTGATGGCGGGAGGCGTGCCGCCCTGGACCTGGAGCGAGCTGGGCCCGATGCTCGGCGACCTCGACGCCCTGTACGTGAACTTCATTTCCGGATTCGAGATGACGCTCGACACCGCCCGGATGCTCCGCCGGGGGTTCCCCCGGTTCATCTATGCGGACCTCCACAGTCTCTTCCTGGCGCGGGACGCCGACGGTCTCCGCACCCTGCAACCGCTCGCCGACGGGCCGGGGTGGTTCGGATGCTTCGACGCGGTCCAGTTGAACGAGGAGGAAATGGGGCAGCTCGGTCCCGATCCCCTGGCGGTGGCGGCCGGCGCCCTCTCGGCCGGGGCGCGCCTCCTGTGCGTGACCCTGGGCCCGCGCGGAGCCGCGTACTTCACGGGGACACCGGTGCGGACCGCCCGGATCGCGCCCGATGCCGGGGCGGGCCCGCCCGAAGACGGAGACCCGACCGGCTGCGGCGACGTGTTCGGCGCGACGGCCGCGGCGGCGCTGGCGCAGGGCGCGCCGGTGGAGGACGCGCTGCGGCTCGCGGCGCGGCGCGCGGCCCGGAACGTCTCCCACCGGGGCGCCACCGGACTGCGGGACCACCTGCTGGGGCGGCTGGCCGGCGTATGACGCGCCTGGTGGATGTCCCGGCCCAATTCGACGACCGGACCTTCGAGCAGTTCGCGGCGTCGTTCGCGCAGGGGGCGGCGGGCGGCGAACGGCTCCTCTTCGACGCGCACGCCACCGAATGGGCGTCCCCGTACGGACTGGTGGGGCTCCTGGTGGCGGGACAGGCGGCCCACGCCTCGGGTCGGGAACGGCCCCTGCTGACCGTGCCGGCCAACCCGCGTGTCCTCTCCTACTGGGCCCGCGCCGGATTCTTCCAGCAGGCCGCCCTGCTCTTCGAGATTCACGGCAAGGTCCCGAAGGTGAAGCCCGCGGAGGAGAGCGACGTCCTCTTGCCCGTGACCGCGGTGCGCGCCGCGGAAGACGTCCATCAGGTGGTGAGTCACATTCAGCAGCGGGCGACCGCGATCCTCACGTCGCAGCTGGGCATCGATCCCAAGGCGACGATGGGGTTCGCTATGGCGCTTTCCGAGGCGTGCCAGAATATTGTAGAACACGCCGGCACCGGCGGCTGGGTGGCGGTGCAGCACTACGAATGGCGCCGGCGGCTGGCGAAGCGGGTGGTGGTGATCGCGGTGGGGGACGCGGGCGTGGGCTTTCGCCATACGCTCGAGCCCACGCAGGCGAAGCGGTTCGGCGACCGGTGGGGCGACGGCGCCGCGCTCGAGGCGGCCCTGATCCAGGGCACCAGCCGCTTCCGGGATCCCGGCCGGGGCCAGGGGCTGAAGGGGATCCGGGGTTATCTGTCCCGGTGGGACGGCAAGATCGCCATCCGGAGCGGCACCGCGCGCATCGCCATCGCGCCGTCGTGGGACGACGACGCGCCGCTGACCGAGGGACTGAGCGCGTTTCCGGGGTCCCAGGTCTTGTTGATCATTCCTGAGCAGGGGACCGGCACACCGTGATGCGACCGATCGACGTGCACGCCGTGTTGCAGCAATCCGTGCCCGGCACCTACGCCGACCTGGTCACCCGCCCCACCGGGCGCGCCGTCCGCGAGCGCATCGAGCTCACCATCGCCGGCGCGGCCGTCCTGCGGATGGACTTCTCCGGGGTCCGCTGCATCGACTACTCCTGCGCCGACGAGATCGTCGCGAAGCTGCTCCGGACCGTGCAGGTGCTCCTGCTGCGGGGGGTGACCGACGCCCACCGGCTGGCCCTCGAGCCCGTCCTCCAGGGCCACGGCCTCGCCGTCGCGATCGAAATGGGCGACCTGCTCGAGGTGCTGGGGCCCCCCGAAGCCGCCGCGCAGGTCTGCGAGGAGCTGCTGGCGCGCCGCCTGGCGGAGCGGACGGCCGGAGGCGCGCTGGCGCTCGTGGCCGCGTGACGCGCCGCCGTCTGGGGCTCTCGACCCACGCGATCCACGGCGTCCCCGAGCCGCGCCCCGACTGGACCCCGATTTCGACGCCGATCCACCAGAGCAGCACGTTCACCAACCCGATCGGCTCGACCCAGGAAGTCCTCTACACCCGGTACGGCAACAACCCCAACCAGGTGGCCATCGCCAAGCGGCTGGCCCTGCTCGAGGGCGCCGAGGCGGCCATCTTCGTCGGGTCGGGGATGGGGGCGGCGGCGCTGGCGCACCTCGCCATCCTCCGCCCCGGTGATCACCTGCTCAGCTCCGAGTGGATTTACGGCGGCGTCTACCGGCTCTTCACGCAGGAGTTCGGACGCCTGGGAATCGAAGTCTCGTTCGTCAATCCGATCGAGTCCCGGTCGTGGAAGCGGGCGCTGAAGAAGAACACGCGCGCGGTGTTCGTGGAGACTCCGACCAACCCCGTGATGCGGGTCCTCGACGTCGACGCGATCGGCACGCTCTGCAAGGCCGAGGGCCTGGCGCTGCTGGTGGATTCCACCTTCGCCTCGCCGATCAACTTCCGGCCCTTGGAGCACGGCGCCGACGTGGTGATCCACAGCGCCACGAAGTACCTGAACGGGCACTCGGACGTCATCGCCGGGGCGGTGGCGGGGACCGAAGCGGTGGTGGAGGAGGTCCGGCGGCTGATGTGGGTCTACGGGCAGGCGCTGGACCCGCACGCCGCCTGGCTGATCGAGCGCGGGATGAAGACGCTGGCGGTCCGGATGGAGCGGCACAACCGGAACGGCCAGCAGGTGGCCGAGTGGTGCGCCCGGCACAAGGCCATCGCGGCGGTCCATTACCCCGGTCTCCCCGGCCACCCGGACCACCAGGCCGCCGTACAGACGATGCAGGGGTTCGGCGGCATGCTGGGCATCGAGCTCAAGGGCGGCGTCCGCGCCGCCGAGCGCTTCCTCCGCGGCCTGACCATCGCGGCGCACGCGCCCAGCCTGGGCGGGACGGAGACGCTGGTGTCCGAGCCCCGCCTGACCTCCCACGCCTCCCTCAGCGCCGAGGAGCGCGCGAAGGCCGGCATTCCCGACGGGTTCCTGCGGTTCTCCCTCGGCCTGGAGGACGCGGACGACCTGATCGGCGACTTCGCGCAATCCCTGGCCCAGCTGTAAGTGATCAAGTTCACGAACGTCTTCAAGGCCTACCCGAAGGGGGGGCTCGCGCTCAAGGACGCCACCTTCCACATCGCGAAGGGGGAGTTCGCGTTCCTCACCGGACACTCGGGCGCCGGGAAGTCCACCATCCTCAAGCTCATCTACGCCGAGGAGCGCGCGACCGAAGGAGAGGTCCGCGTGTCGGGCTTCAATCTCGCCGAGCTGTCGCCGCGCCAGGTGCCCCACCTCCGGCGGCGGCTGGGCATCGTGTTTCAGGACTTCCGGCTGCTCGAGGACCGCACGGCCGAGGAGAACGTGGCGTTCGCGCTGCGGGTGACCGGGGCCCGCGCGAGCGGCATCGAGGCCCGGGTGATCCGCGTCCTCACGCAGGTGGGGCTGGCCGGCAAGGCCTCCGCGTACCCGCGGGAGCTGTCGGGCGGAGAGCAGCAGCGGGTCGCCATCGCGCGCGCCCTCGTCAACGAGCCCACCGTGCTGCTCGCCGACGAGCCGACCGGCAATCTCGACGAGCGGGCCACCCGGGGCGTGTTCCAGCTCCTCCGCGACATCAACGCGTCGGGCACCGCGGTGGTGATGGCGACGCACGACCTCGACCTGGTCCGCCAGGCGCCCTACCGCGTCATCGAGCTCCAGGACGGGGCCCTGGTGTATGACTCCGCCGTGGACGAACCCCGCGGCGAGCCGGCGGCCCCGTGAACTTCGTGCTGAAGGAAGCCCTCCTCGCCTTCCGGCGCGCGCCGCTGCTGTCGGCGCTGTCGGTGACGACCATCGCGTTCTCGCTGTTCGTCGTCGGCCTCTTCGGCCTGGTGGCGCTCAACCTGCACCGGGCGCTGGGCCGCGTCTCCGAGCGGGTGGAGGTGGTCGCCTACCTCCTGCCCGGCACCCCGATCGAGACCGTCACCCACGCGCTCAAGGACATCGAGGCGTTCCCCGAAGTGGCCAACGCGTCCTACGTGTCGGAGGATTCGGCGCTCGCGCGGGCGCGGCGGGAGCTGGTCGAGTTCCGCGACCAGCTGCGGGAGCTCGAGCGGAACCCCCTGCCCGCGTCGATCGAAGTGACGCTCAAGCCCGGCGACCGCGACGCGGTGCACGTGGCGGGGGTGGCCGACCGGCTCAAGGATTTCGAGTTCGTGGACGACGTCCGCTACGGGGGCGACTGGGTGAAGCAGCTCGACCGCGTGCGCTCCATCGCCGCGGCGGTGGGGCTCGTGGTGGGCGCCGCCTTCGCCGCCGTCGCCGTGATCATCATCGGCGCCACGATCCGGATGGCGGTGCTGCAGCGCGGTCGCGAAATCGCCATCATGCGCCTGGTCGGCGCCACCGACTGGTTCATCCGCCTGCCCTTCCTGGTCCAGGGCGCCATCAAGGGGTGCGCGGGCGGCCTCCTGGCCGTCGCGCTCTCCTACGCGGCCCACCTGGTGGTGGCCGACTGGCTCCAGTTCCGCACCGCGTTCTTCGACCCGGCCCAGAGTGCGGCCATCGTCGGCGGCGGGATGGTCATCGGGCTCTTCGGAAGCTGGCTGTCCGTGGGGAGGCAGTTACGGAAGGTATGAACGGGCCACGGCGTCGAAGAGCGGCGTCGAGGGTGTCCGCGACGGTCTTCCTCGACGTGGTTCTGACGCTGCTCCTCGCGAGCCCCCTCCTCAGCCAGAAGCCTGCGAATTTCGACCAGCAGATGCGCGAGAACCAGCGGCGCCTCGAGGACATCAAGCGCCAGCGGACCGCGGCGGAGCAGGAGCTGGAATCCCTGCGCACCCAGGCGCACTCCATCGAGGACGAGATCGCGAACCTGGAGCGCCAGAAGGAATCCACCAACCGGATCGTGAACGAAATCGACCGGCAGATCGGCGAGCTCGGGGGACAGATCACCCAGACCACGGTGGATCTGATCCTCGCCCAGGACGCGCTGGCCGAGAAGCACGCCGTGCTCGAGCGCCGCATCGTGGACATCTACAAGCGCGGTCCCCTGTACGTCTGGCAGGTCCTGCTCTCCTCGGAGAGCTTCGGCGATCTGCTCTCGCGCTACAAGTACCTCTATCTGGTCAGCCGGCAGGACCGGCTCCTGGCCAACGACCTCCAGAAGCTCCAGGACCGCGTGGCGCGGGACCGGAGCAACCTGCTGGACGCGCGGGACGCCCTGAGCCGGCGGCGCGTCGAGCGGACCGACGAGCTCGATCATTACACCGACCTCGAATCGCAGCGCTCCGGCGACCTCCGCGAGACCCGCCAGGGAATGCGCCGGGCGGAGGCCCGGGTCTCGGCGAGCGAGCGGGAGGAGGGGCGGCTGACGGACGTGATCGCGCGGCTGGAGCGGGAGCGGCGGGAGGCGGTGGCCCGCGGCGCGCGGACCGCGCGCGCCACCATCACCACCGCGAGCCTCGGAAGCCTGCCGTGGCCGGTGGACGGGAGCCTCCTCTACCGGTTCGGGCCGGCGCCGGGCCCCGACAACACGCAGATCACCTGGCACGGCGTCGGGATCGCGGCCCCCGCCGGCACGCCGGTCCGCGCCGTGGCGGCGGGGACCGTCGTGGACGTGGGCGTGCGCGGGACCTACCTCACCACGGTGATCATCCAGCACGGCGGGGGCTACTACACGATCTACGCCACCCTGGCCGACGCCACCGTCCATCTCGGCGACCCCGTGCTCGCGGGCCAGGTGATCGGCCACGTGGGCGGCGCCACGACCGATCAGGGCGCCCACCTGCACTTCGAGATCCGCGGCCCGGATCAGATCGCCCTCGATCCGCTGAACTGGCTCAAGAAGCAGGAATGACCGGACGCCCTCCGGGCCTGCTGGCGATCTTCGCCGCCGCGCTCTGGGCGTGCCGGGCGCCGTCCCCCGACGCCCGGATCGCCGGCACGGTGGAAATCCGCCAGGTGCGGCTCGCCCCGCTCGCCGACGGCCGGCTGGTCCGCCTGCTGAAGGACGAGGGCGATTCGGTCCGGGCCGGGGACACGGTGGCCGTGCTGGAACAGCCGGGGCTCCGCTCCCTCATCGACGAACGGCGGGCGCGGGCGGCCGGGGCGGCCGCGCGGACGGCCCAGATCGGGGCGGCGGTGGCGGAGAGCACCCGCGCCGCGAGCGAGCTGGCCCGCGCCGTGCCCCTGCGGAGCCAGGGCATCGTGTCGGCGCAGCGGTTCGACGCCCTCACCGCGGCCGCGACCGCCGCGGCCGCGAGCCTGCAGGCGGTCCGCGCGGCGCCCAGCGACGAGGCGGCGGCCCAGGCCGCCCTCCGGGGCGCGCTGGCCATCCGTGACGAGCTCGTCATCATCGCCCCGACCGACGGCGTGATCCTGACCCGTTACGCCGAGCCGGGGGAGGCGGTGACGGCGGGGATGCCGGTGGCCGCCTTGGGCGAGGTGACCCGGCCCTGGGTGCGCGCCTACGTCGCCGAGCCCCTGCTCGCGCGGGTCCGGGTGGGAACGCACGTGCGCATCCACACCGATGCGTACCCGGACACCAGCTTCGACGGGAGGGTGGCCGAGATTTCCCCGGAGGCCGAGTTCACGCCGCGGGCCGCCCTGACCGAGCGCGAGCGGGCCGACCTGGTGTTCGGCATCCGGATCGACGTCGAGTCCGCCGGGGGACGCCTGAAAGCCGGGCTTCCGGTCACCGTGGACCTGCCGCTCTTGCCGTGACCGCCCCGCCGGTCCCGGGGGCCGCCGTGACCACCCGGGGCCTGCGCCGGACCTTCGGCTCCATCGTGGCCGTGGCCGATCTCACGCTCGACATCGGGACCGGTGAAGTGTTCGGCCTGCTGGGGCCGAACGGGTCCGGCAAGACCACGACGATCCGGATGCTCTGCGGACTGATCGAGCCCACCGCCGGCACGGCCGTGGTCGCGGGCATCGACGTCACGCGCGCGCCCGACCAGGTGCGGGACCGGATCGGCTACATGTCCCAGCGTTTCGGGCTTTACGAAGATCTGACCGTCGCGGAGAACCTGGACTTCTACGGGGAGGTCTACGGGCTGCGCGGCGCGGCCCAGGCCGTGCGCTCGGGCGAAGTGGTGCAGTTCCTGGGGCTCGGGAACCGGCTGAGCCAGCTCACCGGCGAGCTCTCGGGCGGCTGGAAACAGCGGGTGGCGCTGGGCTGCGCCCTGCTGCACCGCCCCGCGGTGCTGTTTCTCGACGAGCCCACAGCCGGCGTGGATCCGGCGGCCCGGCGGAGCTTCTGGGCCGCCATCGGGGACATCGCGGCGCACGGCACCACGGTGATCGTCACCACGCACTACATGGATGAGGCCGAGCGGTGCGGGCGCCTCGGCATGATGAGCGGGGGGCATCTGATCGCCCTGGGAACCCCCGCGGACGTGGCGCGCCAGGTGGGCGGGGACCACGGGACCCTGGAGGACGCCTTCATCCGCCTGCAGGAGCGGGACGAGCGATGATGCGGCATCTGCGGCCCATGATGCGCAAGGAGTTCATCCAGATGCGCCGCGACCGGCTGACGCTCGCCATCATGGTCGCGATTCCGGTGGTCCAGCTGCTGCTCTTCGGATACGCCATCCAGACCGACGTGCGCCACATCCCCACCGTGGTGTTCGACGACTCCCGGACCCCCGAGAGCCGGGACGTGGTCGCCGCGTTCGAGAATACCGGGAACTTCGCCATCGTGGCGCGCGTCCCCAGCCGCGCCGCCGTCGACGACGCCATCGCGGAGGGCGTCGCCCAGGCGGGGATCGTCGTGCCGCACGACTACCCGCAGGCCCTGGTGGACGGCCGCACCGCGCTGGTGCAGGTGATCGTCGATGCCGAGGACCCGCTGTCTTCGCAGTCCGCGCTGGCGGCCGCGGCCGGCGTGGGCGAAGTGCGGAACCTGAGCCTCCTGACCCGGATCGCGGGCCGGCGGGTCCTGCCGCTGGAGGTGCGGGTGCGGCCCCGGTACAACCCCGGCCTGCGCAGCGCGGTGTTCATCGTGCCGGGGCTCGTGGGCGTCATCCTCACGCTCACCCTGGTGCTCGTGACCGCGATGGCGATCGTGCGGGAGCGCGAGCGCGGCACCCTCGAGCAGCTGATCGTCACGCCCATTTCGCGCACCGAGCTGATGATCGGAAAGATCACGCCCTACGTGGCCGTGGGCCTCGTCCAGATGACGACGGTCCTGTTCCTGGGCCGGCTGGTCTTCGACGTCCCCCTCACGGGCAGCCTGGTCCTGCTCTATGGCGTGACCCTGATATTCATCGTGGCCAGCCTGGCGTTCGGCCTGTTCATCTCCACCCTGGTGAAGACGCAGGCTCAGGCCATCCAGGCGAGCTTCTTTTTCGTTCTCCCCAACATCCTGCTGTCGGGGTTCATGTTCCCGCGCGCGGCCATGCCCCTGGCGGCCCGGCTCATCGGGCTGGCGCTGCCGCTCACGTACTTCCTCAAGATTCTGCGGGGCATCCTGCTGAAGGGGGTGGGCGTCTCGGCGCTCTGGCCGGAGATCGCGGCGCTCGCGGCGTTCGGCGTCCTGTTGATGACCCTCGCCGTCCGCCGGTTCCACAAGACGCTGGACTAAGCGGCCGTTCCCACGCGGTCGGGACGCTGCTTCCCGTCCGTCAGCGCGCGCTCGAGGAGCCCCAGCAGATCGGAGGCCTTGAGCACGTCGGGGTGGGGATAGACGACCAGTCCGGCCGTGAGCGCGGGGGAGCGGGCCGGACCGAGGTGCGGGAAGGTGTGCGCGTCCACCACCCGCCGGAGCCGCTCCACGAAGCCGCGGGCGCCGGCCAGGTCGGTGCCCGGCAGGATGACGGCGAACTCGTCGCCTCCGTACCGCGCCGCGAAGTCGGGTGCCCGGATTTCCCGCTGCAGGATGGCCCCGAGGTCCGCCAGCACCCGGTCCCCCGCGCCTTGGCCGGCCCGTTCGTTGATGGTCCGCAGGGCGTCCACGTCGAGCAGGGCCACCCCGAACGCCAGGGCGTAGCGCCGCGCGCGCTCGAATTCGTCGCGCAGCCGCCGGTCCAGCGCGTCGAGGGACCCACAGCCGGTGAGGGCGTCGGTCGTACCCGCGGCCACCTGGCGGCGGTGCATCGCCGAGCGCCGTTCCTCGTTCTCGAGGACCCGGGACGCCGCCTGGGCGATGGTGTTGGCGAAATCCACGTCCCCGGGGTGGAGCTCCGGCTCCCCGCGCTCGGTGCGCAGGAAGAACACCCCCGCGGCGCGTCCCTGGACGAACACCGGCAGGGCCGCGGAGGAGCGCACGTTGACGTCCAGGCGCTGCTCCTCCCAGTGCCGCCGGATGGCCGCGAAGAGCGGGTGCTGGTACACGTCCCCCACGAGGACCGGCGCCCGGGTGCGCAGGGCTTCCTGGATTTCCGGGTACCGGTCGAGCTCGACCGCGAGGTCCCGGATGCCGGGGTCTTCGTACACCGCGACCACCCGCCCCTGCCCGTCGCCCGGGGCGGTGAGGACGAAGGAGCAGTGCGACAGCCCGAAGGCCTGGCCCACCCGGCGGACGAGGGTCTGAAAGACCTCCTCGGCCTTGAGGGCGTCGGCGACTTCCTGGAAAATGTCGAAGAGGGTTTCGCGCGCCCGGAGCGCCTTGCGCGCGGTGACCAGGTCGGCCCGGCGGCGGGCGTCCACCGCCACGCGGGCGCCCAGCTCGGCCAAGTCCACCGGCGGCCGGATGACGTCGGCGGCGCCCGCGGCGAGGAGCGCGGCGCTGTCGACGCCGGCGCCGCCGGTGAGCAGCACGATCACCGAAGCGCCGTCGTGTCGCGGCGCGCGCACCAAGTCGCGCACCCGATCCACCAGACCCGGGTCGTCCGGCGCGGCGCCGAGGAGGATGGCGCCGGGCGGGCCCTCCCGCGCCGGGAGCTCGCCGTCCGCGATCTGGTAGCCGGCCTGCACGAGCAGCCGCTCCAGGCCGTCGGGCCGGGCCGCGGGAGCGCCCAACAGCAGCAGTCGCGACGCCTTCGATTCGGCCACGGACCGATTCCCCGGAGAGCCCGGTGGCAAGGTATCGTTCTGCCGATGGCGAAACAAGCTGGCCGCGCCGGATGAAGCGCGTGGCGCCGGCGACCGCCGCCGCCCGGCGGCGGATGGTGCGCGAACAGATCGCGGCCCGCGGCATCCGCGACCGGCGAGTGCTCTGGGCGCTGGATCGAACCCCGCGCGAATGGTTCGTCCCCGACGACCGGGCGGCGCTGGCCTACGCCGACGAGCCGCTCCCCCTGGTCGGCGGCCAGACCATTTCGCAGCCCTACGTCGTGGCGCTGATGACCGCGCTCCTGGCTCCCCGCCGCCGGGACCGGGTGCTCGACGTCGGCACCGGATCGGGATACCAGACGGCCATCCTCGCCCGCCTCGCGGCGGAGGTCTACACGGTGGAACGCATCCCCGAGCTCCTGGTGACGGCGGAAGCCCGTCTCGCACGCCTCGGTCTCACGAACGTCCGCGCCCGCATCGCCGACGGCGCCCGTGGGTGGCCCGAAGCGGCGCCCTTCGACGGCATCCTGGTCGCGGCGGCGGCGCCGCGGCCCCCGGCGCCCCTCCTCGACCAGCTCGCGCCGGGCGGGCGGCTCGTGATTCCCATCGGCGACCGGGCCGAGCAGGAGCTCACGCTGTTCCGGCGCGGGGCGGGAGGCATCGAGTCCCGGCCCGCCGGCGGCGTCCGCTTCGTCCCGCTGCTGTCGCCGCTCGCGTTCGGCGAGCCCCGCCCGTGACCGCCGATCTCCTGGGCGCCCACGTCTCCACCGAAGGGGGAGTCTCGACCGCCCCGGCCCGGGCCGCCGAAATCGGGGCGCGGGCCATTCAGGTGTTCACGAAGACGCCGAACCAGTGGCGGGAGCCGCCGATCGACCCCGACGAGGTGGCCCGCTTCCGGGCCGAGATGGTGCGGCACGGAGTCGCCGTCGCGGTGGCGCACGACAGCTACCTGATCAACCTCGCGTCTCCGGACGACAAGCTGCGCGCCCGGAGTCTCACGTGCTTCCGGGGTGAGCTCGACCGCTGCCGGGCGTACGGCATCCCCTACGTCGTGTCTCACCCCGGAAACTTCATGGACGACCACGACGCGGGGATGGCGCGCAACTCGGCGGCATACGCCGCGGCGCTCGCCGAGGCGGGCGGCGACGTCGGCGTCCTCATCGAGGGCACGGCGGGCGCCGGCACGGCGCTGGGCCGGACCTTCGAGGAGCTGCGCGACCTCCGCGCCGCGATGCCGGAGGCGGTGCGGCCGCGCGTGGGGTTCTGCCTCGACACCGCCCACCTGCACGCGGCCGGGTACGACGTGGTGGGGGACGTGGGCGGCGTGTTCGACGAGTTCGACCGGGTCGTCGGCCTGCCCTTGCTCAAGTGCCTGCATCTCAACGATTCGAAGGCGGCGCCGGGCTCCCGGCTCGACCGCCACGAATGGATCGGGGAGGGCACCATCGGGGAGGCCCCGTTCCGGCGCATTCTGCAAGACCCGCGGTTCGGGGAAGTCATTAAGATCATCGAGACCCCGAAGGGCGACGATCCGGTGAGCAACGACCGGCGGATGCTGGCGCGCCTCCGGTCCTACGTCTGAAGGAACGGGAGGCATGCTCTCGCGGCTCGCCCTCAGTGTGTTCCTGATGCCGGTCCTGTATGCGCTCGTGGCCCGCGAGGGCGATAGATTGGAGGTATGATCCTGCCGGGCGCCGGGACGCTCAGACGCCGAGGCGCCCAGGTAGCGGTGTGCTGGGCGCTGGGCACCGCGGCCGCCCCCCGGATCGGGGCGGCACAGGTCGCGCTGGCGGTTTCCGCGGGCGTCCGTTACAGCACGGTCCTGGTCCACGACCAGATCGTCACCGCGTTCGACGTGCGGCCCGCGCTGGCGCCCGCGTTCAGCGTCACCGCGTCGCTGCCCCTCGATCCGCCCTGGCGCGCGGGAGCGGTGCTCGACCTCTCGACCAGCGAGGTCCGGCGCGAAGACGCGGACGGCACCGTCCAGCCGATCACTCACCTCACCCAGGCGGCACTCGCCGTGGGACTCGGCCGCGCGCTCCGGCCGTGGCTGTCCGGGTCGGTCCGCGTGGGCGTGCTGAAGTACCTGCCGTCCCAGGACCTCGGGCCGTTTCAGGACGGCGGCCCCTTCTTTCCCTTCGCCCAGGCCACGATCGATCTGGCGCCGGCGGTCGTGTCCCGCTTCGGCCTCGGACTCGAGCTGCGCGCGGACGTCCACCGGTTCATCACGGATGCCCTCCGCCTCGAGGGATTCTCGGACGCGAGGGTGGTGACCCGGATCGCGGGCGCGTTGACCTGGACCCCGGGACGGTCCCGATGACCCGACGGCTGCTCGCTCTGGTGCTCGTCGTCGCCGCCTGCACGCCGCCCGACGCGCCGTCGCACGCGGGCGGCTACGCGTTCGATTCGGACGGCAACGGCCAGGGCTACATCTTTCACTGGCCCGGCGACCGGCTCCCGGTGCGCTTCTGGGTCGACCCCCGCGGCGACCTGCGCGCGCTGGTGCAGCGCGGCATCGACGTGTGGCAGGACCAGTTCGTCTACGGCGAGTTCACGGGCACCGTGGTGTCCGACTCGAGCCACGCCGACGTGATCGTGACCTGGGCCGACAGCGTGCCCCCCTCGGTGCCGCCCGATTCCGGGCCGCCGGTGCGGGCCTGCGGCGGGCTGACGCAAACCGATTCTCTGGTAGGCAACCGGATCCAGGGCGCGTTTCACTCGAGCATCACGATCCTGATCGGCGGCGCCACGCCCGGCCAGGTGGAGGCCTGCGTTGCGCGGACCGTCATCCACGAGCTCGGCCACGACCTGGGCATCCTGAACGACGACGCCCCGGACTCGACCGACATCATGTACTTCACGCCCTACGCGAGCGTCCCCAGCGCCGCCGACCGGGCCACCGTGCAGGTGCTCTACCACACCACGCCCAACCTGCTGCCGCCACTCCGCTAGCCGCGGCTCGGCGCTTGACATCGGTCGGACCGGCCGGTAGCATAACTCCTTTCCCAAAAAGGACTTGGATCACTCGATGGCCACGCGCCGCCAGGAGGCCCTGGATTACCACGCACAGGGCCGTCCGGGGAAGATTCAGGTCTCACCCACCAAGCCGTTCAAGAACCAGCGCGACCTCTCCCTGGCCTACACCCCGGGCGTGGCCGAGCCGTGCCGCGAGATCGCGGCCCGCCCCGAGGAGGCGTACCGGTATACCGCGAAGGGGAACCTGATCGCCGTCGTCACCAACGGCACCGCGGTGCTGGGGCTCGGCAACATCGGCGCCCTCGCCGGGAAGCCGGTGATGGAGGGCAAGGGGATTCTGTTCAAGGCCTTCGCCGACCTGGACGTGTTCGACCTCGAGGTCGGCTCGGAGCAGCCGGACGACGTGATCCGCTTCTGCCAGCTGCTCGAGCCGACCGTCGGAGGCATCAACCTCGAAGACATCCGGTCGCCGGATTGCTTCTACATCGAGGAGCGCCTGCGCGAGACCCTGTCCATCCCGGTCTTCCACGACGACCAGCACGGGACGGCGATCATCTCCGGGGCCGCGCTCCTCAACGCGCTCGAGCTGGTGGGCAAGGCGATCGGGGAGATCCGGGTCGTTTTCTGCGGAGCGGGCGCCGCCGCGATCGCCACCGCGGAGCACTACGTGCGGCTCGGGGTGGGGCGGGAGCGGATCACGCTCTGCGACAAGGACGGCGTGATCCACGCCGGGCGCACCGACCTCGATCCCTACAAGCGCAAGTTCGCGGCGCCCTCGGCGGCGCGGGGCCTGGCCGACGCGCTCGACGGCGCGGACGTGCTGGTGGGGCTCTCCGTGGCCGGCGCCGTGACGCCGGCGATGCTCGCCGGGATGGCGGCGAAGCCCATCGTCTTCGCGCTGGCCAATCCGACCCCCGAGATCATGCCCGACGAGGCCCGGCGGGCGCGCCCCGACGCCATCATCGCCACCGGCCGGTCCGATTTCCCGAATCAGGTGAACAACGTCCTGGGGTTCCCGTTCATTTTCCGCGGCGCGCTGGACGTGCGCGCCACCAAGATCAACGAGGAGATGAAGATGGCGGCCACCCGCGCGCTGGCGGCCCTGGCGCGCGAGGAGGTCCCCGACTCGGTGATGCGGGCCTACGGGCTCGAGCGGCTCCGCTTCGGCCCCGAGTACCTCATCCCGAAGCCCTTCGATCCCCGCGTCCTCCTCTGGGTGGCGCCCGCCGTGGCCTGGGCCGCCGTGGGTTCGGGGGTGGCGGGACGGGTGATCGACGTGGACGAGTACCGCACCGAGCTCGAAGCCCGGATGGGGCGGGCCCGTGAGGTAATGCGGGGACTGACGGCCCGGGTGCAGGAGGATCCCCAGCGTATTCTTTTCCCGGAAGGCGACAACCCGCAGATCATCCGCGCCGCCCGCGTGCTGGCCGACGAGGGCAGCGCGGTGCCGGTGCTGCTGGGAGACCCGGCCCTCATCCGCCGGCAGGCGGAGGACGCGGGAGTGACCCTCGAAGAGATCGAGATCGTGGACCCCGCCCAGGCGGCCGACGCGGAGGGGCTGGCGCGGGCGTACTGGGAGCGGCGGCAGCGCCGCGGCGTGACGCTGCGCGAGGCGCGGATCCGGGTCCGGGATCCGCTCTACCACGGACTCCTGCTCCTCAGGACGGAACGCGCCGACGCGCTGGTGGTGGGCGCCGACATGTACTATCCGGACGCCGTGCGCCCCGCGCTCGAGGTCATCGGCGCCGCACCCGGCCGCCGCCACGTCAGCGGGATCTACATGATGGTGCTCCAGCAGGACGTGTTCTTCTTCGCCGACTGCACCATGAACATCGATCCCGACGCCGAAACCCTGGCCGCGATCGCGTCGGCCACCGCGGAGTTCGTCTGGCGCCTCGGCATCGAGCCCCGGGTCGCGATGCTCTCGTTCTCGAACTTCGGGTCGGTGTCCCACCCGGACGTGGACAAGGTCCGGGACGCGGTGGCCCTGCTCCACGGTCGCGAGCCCGGCTTGCAGGTGGACGGGGAGATGCAGGCCGACACCGCGGTGGTAAGCTCAATCCTGACCAAGACTTATCCGTTCGCCAAGTTGCGCAGCGCCGCCAACGTGCTGATTTTTCCCGGTCTGGACGCGGCCAACATCGCGTACAAACTCCTGAACCGCCTCGGCGGAGCGCAGGCGATCGGCCCGATCCTGGTGGGCATGGCCCGGCCGGTCCACGTGCTGCAGCGCGGGGCCGACGTCGACGAAATCGTGAACATGGCGGTTCTGGCCGCCGTGGACGCCCGGGAACATCGCCGCCTCCGGCGGCCTCACAGCTGACAAGGACCACATGGCCACGCCCGTGACCACGCCCCGCGGCTCCGGACGCCGTTCCGGCGCCTCCATCGAGTTTTCGGGACTCGCGCCTCAGCACCAGGTGCACTGGAACTACGGCCCCGCCGAGCTGGTGGAGCACGCCGTGCGCCGGGGAGAAGGCCTGCTCGCCGAAGGCGGCGCGTTCTGCGCCGTGACCACTCCGCATACCGGCCGCTCGCCGGGCGACAAGTTCGTCGTGAAGGAGCCCTCGTCCGAGGCCCGGGTGTGGTGGGGAAAGGTGAATCAGCCGCTCGCACCGGCGCACTTCGACCGCCTGCACCAGGACGTGGTCCGCCACCTGAACGCGCGGGAGATCTTCGTCCGCGACCTGTTCGCGGGCGCCGATCCCGAGTTCCGGCTCCCCGTCCGCTTCGTCACCCCCAACGCGTGGCAGGCGCTGTTCGTCCACAACATGTTCCTGCGGCCCAGCGCGCCCGAGCTCTCGGGGTTCACTCCCGAGTGGCAGGTGCTCCACGCCCCCGAGCTCGCGGCCGACCCGCAGATCCACGGGACCAGGTCGTCGACCTTCATCGTGGTGCACCTGGCCCGGAAGACGATCCTGATCGGGGGGACCCGGTACGCGGGCGAGTTGAAGAAGTCCATCTTCACCATCCTCAACTATCTGCTCCCCCTGCGGGGCGCCCTGCCGATGCACTGCTCCGCCAACGTCGGTGAGGCGGGCGACGTGGCCCTCTTCTTCGGGCTCTCGGGCACCGGGAAGACGACCCTTTCGGCGGATCCCGAGCGGGGACTGATCGGCGACGACGAGCACGGCTGGAGCGACCGGGGCATCTTCAACTTCGAGGGCGGTTGCTACGCCAAGGTGATCCGCCTCTCCCGCGAGGGGGAGCCCGAGATCTACCAGACCACGCGGATGTTCGGCACGGTACTCGAGAACGTGGTCGTGGACCCCGAGAGCCGGCGGGTGGACCTCGACTCGGCCGACATCACCGAGAACACGCGCTCGTCGTACCCGATCCATTTCATCCCCAACCACGTTCCCGGCGGGCAGGGCGGCCACCCCTCCCACATCGTTTTCCTCACCTGCGACGCCTTCGGCGTGATGCCCCCGATCGCGCGGCTCACCCCGCCGCAGACGATGTACCACTTCCTGTCGGGCTATACGGCGAAGGTCGCCGGCACCGAGCGCGGCGTCACCGAGCCGAAGGAAACCTTCTCCGCCTGCTTCGGGGCGCCCTTTCTCCCCCTCCACCCCGACACGTACGCGGAGCTCCTCGGGCAGAAGATCGCGCGGCACGGCGTCCAGTGCTGGCTCGTGAACACGGGATGGACCGGAGGCCGGTTCGGTCAGGGCCAGCGGATGCGGCTCTCCCACACCCGGGCGATGGTGCGGGCGGCCCTGGCCGGGAAGCTCGACAAGGTGCCGAACGTTTCCGAGCCGGTATTCGGACTGGCGGTGCCCCGGCACGTCCCCGGTGTTCCCGACGACGTGCTCCTGCCCCGCACGACCTGGAGCGACCCCGCGGCGTACGACGCCATGGCGGCCACGCTGGCGGGCCTGTTCCGCGCCAACTTCAAGCAGTTCGAGGATCAGGTGCCCGCGGCGGTGCGGGAGGCCGGCCCCAGGCCTTGAGCCCCACGCCGCTCGAAGTCGTCCGCGACCCCCTCTGGAACAACATCCGCCTCGAGCCGGAAGCGCTGGCCGTGGTCGACACGCCGGCGGTGCAGCGCCTCCGGTACGTCCGCCAGCTGGGACACGCCTTTCTGGTCTATCCCGGCGCCACCCATTCGCGCTTCGAGCACTGCCTGGGGGCCTATCACCTGGCCCGGCGTGCCCTCGAGCAGCTCGGGCCGGGCCAGCCCGGACTCTCCCCCGACCAGGCGCGGACGGTGCGCCTCGCCGCGCTCCTGCACGACATCGGCCACTATCCCTTTTCCCACGCGCTCGAGGAAGCCGGGCTGCCCCGGCATGAAACGCTGGCCCGCCGGCACCTGGCCGCCGGCCCCCTCGGCGAGGCCCTGGACCGCGCCGGCGTGCGGGTCGACGCGCTCCTCGCGCTGATCGAGGGTCGCGCGACCGAGCCCTTCGCCGGACTGGTGGCCGGCTCGCTGGACGTGGACAAGCTCGACTACCTGAGCCGGGACGCGTGGATGTGCGGCGTCCCGTACGGCGTCATCGACGTCGACCGGCTGCTTTCTTCTCTGACCGTGGTGGAGCGGGCAGGGCGCCCGACGCTGGCCCTCCACGAAAAGGGAGTGGCGGCGCTCGAGTCCCTCCTCTTCGCGAAATATCAGATGTACCGGAACGTCTACTGGCATCACGCCGTGCGGGCGGCCACCGCGATGTTCAAACGCGCGGTACGGAACGCGCTGGCGGCCGGGCGGCTCACCGCGGACGGCGTGGCGGACGCCACGGACGACGGCCTGATCCACGACCTGACCCGGGCGGATCCCGCGGGCCTGGCCCGCGCCCTGCGCGACCGCCGGCTCGCCAAGCGCGCCCTCGACCTTCCCGCCACCGCCCTCCCGGCCGCCGCGGACTGGGCCGCCCAGGACCCGGACCTGGTGGAGCGCGTGGAGGACCGGATGGCGCGCGAGCTGTCGCTCGAGCCGGGGGAGGTGTTCCTCGACTTCCCGGCCAAGCCCGAGATGTTCGATCTGCATCTGGCGCTGGTGACGCGGGACGGCGAGGTGGTCGAGCTGACGGGCCTGGAAGCGGGAGAGCGGCTGGGCCTGCCGCGAGTCGCCCCGGAGCTGGTGCGGTCCGCCCGCCGGCTCCGGGTGTTCGTCCGCCGGCCGCGGACCGTGCCCGAGCGGGCGGTGGTGGCGCTGGTGGCGCTGCCGGGGAAGGAAGTGGCGGCCCGCCTGGACGGCGACCGCGCCCTGCTGTAAGGCCCGCTAGCCGGGGACGGTCGTCGCTTCGGTGGTGCGCCCGCCGTCCGGCGGGTCGACGGAGTCGATGCGCACGATGATGGCCGTGATGTTGTCCAGCCCGCCGTGCCGGTTGGCCTCGTCGATCAGCAGATCCACCTGTTCCTGGGGCATCCGGCCGTTGCGGAGGATCTCCGCCAGCTGAGGATCCTCGAGCATTCCGGTGAGCCCATCCGAGGCGAGCAGGAAGAGGTCGGCCGCCCGCGCGCTCCCGACGTAGACGTCGGGCATCACATCCGCGTTCGCCCCCACGCAGCGCGTGATGACGTTGCTGTAGGGGTGGGTGCGCGCCTGCTCGGGGGTGAGGTACCCCGCGTCCACCTGCTCCTGCACGTACGAATGGTCCTTCGTGACCTGGGTGAGCTTGTCGTCCCGCAGGAGGTACGCCCGGCTGTCTCCCACCTGACCGACCAGGAAACGGGTGCCGTACAGGGTGAGCGCGGTGACCGTGGTGCCCATCCCGCGCTTGTCGTGCTCGGTGAGGGTGCGCTCGAAGATCGCCCCGTTCGCCCCCCGGATGGAGAGCCGCATCCGTTCGGCCACCTGTTCGTCGTTCAGTCCCTGCAGGCTGCCGATTTCCCGCGCGATCACCCGGACCGCCATCTCGCTCGCGACCTCCCCGGCGGCGTGCCCGCCCATGCCGTCGGCCACGATGAACACACCCTTGTCGGGGACCATGAGGTAGTTGTCCTCGTTCCCCGATCGGATGATGCCGACGTCGGTCCGGCCCGCGCAGGTGATGTGCACTCGCGGCCTAGCGCAGGATCCAGTACAGCAGGGAGGCCCCGCCCAATACGATCACCGCCGCGCTCGCGCCACAGCCCTTGGCCTTCTTGGCCGGTACCGGCGGCGGCACCGGACGCTTCACCGGGGGCGCCGGAGGCTTCGCGGGCTTGGGCGCCGGGGGGGCAGCGGGGGCGGGGGGGGCGGGAGGCGGCGTCTTCGACGGGGGAGGCGCCGTCGAGGCCGCGGCCGAAGCCTGAGGCTTGAACGCCTCGATCACCTTGGTTCCGCCGCCCTTGGCGGTCCCCAGCGCGTCATCCGTGGGCTCGAAGACGGCCTGCACGTCGCCGAAGCGGACCATCGCGCCCGGGGCCAGCGCGGTTTCCGCGGTGATCCGTTCGCCGTCCACGAAGGTGCCGTTGGTGGACTCGAGATCGATCAGCATCCAGACGCCTTCCCGGCGCTGGAGCTTGGCGTGGGAGGTCGAAACGGAGCCGTCGGCGACGACCAGATCGTTGTAGTCTGCGCGCCCCACGTTCAGGACCGGAGTCTTGATCTGATACCGCTGGCCCTTGAGGGGGCCGGAGCGGAACAGGAAGTTGCCCAGCGCCGCCACGGCCGGCGGCACCGCCCCGCCGGTCGCCGAGGGCCGGGGAGCGGCCGCCATCCCGAAGCTCGTGTTCTGCAATCGTTGGCCCGCGCCGCTCGGAGGAGGAGGGGGCGGGGGCGCGGCCTGCGGCGGATTAGCGGCCGGCCCCGCGGGAGGGGTCTGGGCGGGTGCGGCATCGGCGTAGAAGCGGAACTGCTCGTCGCCGATCTTGATGACGTCGGCCCGCATCAGGAGACGCTGTCCCTCCACCTTGTCTTCGTTCACGAACGTGCCGTTCGTGCTGGAATCCACCACCATATAGCCCTTGGGGGTGGTGACGATTTCGGCGTGGCGCCGCGAGACGTCCTTTCCCGTCACCACCACGTCACACCCCGCCTCCCGGCCGAATACCAGGGAGGACCCCGCCACCGCATACTCCCGCCCGTCCGTGAGCGAGACCACACGGCCTCCGGTATTCCCCGTGGGCTTCCCTGCCCCCGCGGACGCTTTCGCCTGGGCCATCGCCTTCGACACGTCCATCGCGGCGACATACTGGGTGCTGCCGGACCGCCGCTCGTCCACGAAGGTGAGCTCGTGGCCCCCCGCTTCGATTTTATCCCCGTGCAGGAGGGGGGTCGGCTCCGCTCCCAGGTTGACGCCGTTGATCGCGACGACCCCCTGGGGGTCCACCTTCCGGACGGATACCTGCCCGTCCGGCAACCCCTTCAGAATCGCGGTCTTGGGCGTGATTCCCGGGCCCGTCAGTTGGATCGCGCAGTCGGCCGCGCTGCCCAGCACCACTTCGCCGGCAGGAATCGTGAACTTTCTGCCGCCCATCTCGAGGAGGGCCATCGGGGAATCCTTTCTACGGGAAGGCCGGCTCGGAAGTTACGCCCCGAGCCGTAACCGGACAAGCCGACACGGGTTACGCCCCTGGGGCCACCCCGGGTCGGGCATCCGCCGAGACGGATTCCTCCATTCCGATCAGTCCCCGCCGCAGCCAGCTCCAGAACACCAGCGACCCGACGATCACCGTCGCGTAGCTGTTGATGAACCGCCAGACCAGGGTGTAGCTCGGAATCAAGGCCCGAGGGACGTAGATGGACATGACCACAGTGGAGATCCCCTCGGCCAGGCCCGAGCCGCCGGGGGTCGGAGCGAAATAGAGGATGAAGGTGATGAGGGTCTGGATGAGCAGGACCTCCACGAAGTCCGCCGGTATGCCGAGGGCCCGGAGCGCCACGTAGCCCGCCAGGAGCTTGTTGGCGTGGGACGGAGCGGAGAGCACGACCGCCCAGAAGGTCGCGAGCCACCCGCGCGGAGAGCCGAACGCCACGAAGCACTGATGTCCGTACTCGATCCCCTCGCGCAGCTGCTCCATCCCCGCGGAGATGCGCCGGCTCCGGCGGCCCAGCCGGCCTGCGAGCCAGTGCACCAGGTCGCGCGCCAGGCGCGGGAAGACCATCAGGAAGAGCATCAGGAGCCCGAGCGCGGCGAAGACGCCCAGGCTGATCTTGAAGAGCCCGTACAGCCCGATCCCCAGGACCACCCCGTGCTGTTTGAGGGACCGGCCCGCGCCGAACAGGATGGCGAGGGGGCCGGCGATGGCGAAGAACGCCACCGTCGCCACGAACGTCATGAACGTGGAGGTGACCGCGAGCGGGAGCCGTACGCCGGCGCGTTTCATGGTCCACATCATCATCGGCCCGGCGCCGGTCTGGAACGGGGTGAGGTAGCCGCCCCAGGCGCTCATCCCGCCGGCCACGATCATGTCGCGCAGGCGCACGTCGGGCTGGACGTGGCGGGTCACGACCCAGAGCCGGGCCCCGCCGCCGACCCAGTCCATCGAGGCGAGGAGGAGACCCAGGGCGATCCAGCGCCAGTGCAGGGACTCCAGGGCGTTCAGAAAGGCCCGGAGATTGTCGCCGTAGAACAGGAGGGCGACGACACCGGCCAGCGAGATGATGGCAAAAAGGGCGAGTCCCCGGCGGAGGAGCCTGGGGGTCAGGGCGAGCGCCATTGGAGGCCGAAGGTAAGGTTAGTTTTAGGGGTTATGCCAGCCCCTCCCGATCAGATCGTCCTCCGCAACGTGCGCCAGCACAATCTCCAGGGGATCACCGTTTCCCTGCCCCGCCGGGCCTTCACCGTCATCACCGGCCCGTCCGGGTCGGGCAAGAGCTCCCTGGCCTTCGACACCCTCTACGCCGAGGGCCAGCGGCGTTACATCGAATCCCTCTCCACGTACGCCAAGCAGTTCCTGGAACGGATGCCCAAGCCCCTCCTGGACGGCGTGGATGGACTCTCGCCGGCCGTCGCCATCGAGCAGAAGAACCCGACCACGTCCAGCCGCTCCACCGTGGGGACCGCCACGGAGATCTACGACTTCCTGCGCCTCCTCTGGGCCCGCGTCGGCACCACCTATTGCCGCGATTGCGGAAACGCCGTCCAGGCGGACACGGTCCAGGACGTGGTGGATGCCATGACGGGAAGCAGTGAGGGAGCGGCGGGAGAGGTGGCCGGCGTCACGGTCGCCTTCCCGCTCCCCGGATCCGGACATCGTCCCGGCGTGGAGATCGCGGCGCAAATGCGGGCCGCTGGATTCGTCCGCATGCAGGCGGACGGCGACGTGGTGCGGCTGGACGCGCCGGACGCCGAGGCGCGGCTCCGGGCGGCGGCCGAGGTGCTGGTCCTGGTGGACCGGATCGCCGCCGTACCCGCGAACCGGGGCCGGCTCGCCGACGCGGTCGCCACGGCCTTCGCCGAAGGGGACGGCGTCGTGGTGGTGCTCACGGGGTCCGGGCGCCGGCGCTTCTCCGAGCAGCCCGCGTGCTCCCATTGCGGGCGCCCCGCGCCGGTGCCGACGCCGAACCTCTTCTCCTTCAACAACCCGCGGGGCGCGTGCCCCGGCTGCAACGGATTCGGCGCCGTGCTCGAGTACGACGAGTCTCTCATCGTGCCGGACGCCAGACGCTCGATCGCCGAGGGCGCCCTCGACCCGTGGACCAAGCCCCGGTACGAAGGACGCCGGCGCATCCTCCGTGAAGCGGCCCGCGTGCGGGGCGTGTCCCCCGATCTGCCCTGGCGGGACATCCCGGAGGCGGACCGCGAGTTCTTCCTGCGCGGCTCCCGGGGCCGGTTTGTGGGCGTCTTCCCCTTCCTCACCCGCCTGGAGGAGAAACGATACAAGCAATACATCCGGGTCTTTCTCCGGCAGTATCAGCTCGCCAAGACCTGCCCCCAGTGCGGCGGCGCCCGGCTCCAGCCCGACGCCCTCGCCGTGAAGGTCGCGGGCCGGAACATCGCGGAGGTCTCGGCGCTCACGGCCGCGGCCCTGATTCCGTGGCTGGATGGCCTCTCCCTGCCCGCGTTCTCCCAGACGGTCGCCGAGCACATCCTCGAGGAGCTCCTGGCACGGGTGCGGTTCGTCGCGGACGTCGGGCTCGGATATCTGACCCTCGACCGTCAGACCCGGACCCTGTCGGGCGGCGAGGCCCAGCGGATCGCGCTCTCGAACGCCCTGGGGGCGCACCTCGTGGACACCTGTTACGTCCTGGACGAGCCGTCCATCGGCCTCCACCCGGGAGACACCGACCGGCTGCTGGGGCTCCTGCGGCGCCTCGCGGACGCCGGGAACACGGTGGTGGTGGTGGAGCACGACCCCGCGGCGATGGCGGCGGCCGACTACATGGTGGAGCTGGGACCCGGGAGCGGCGAGCACGGCGGGCGGGTGGTCTACCAGGGCCCCGCGGCCCGCGTGCGCGAAGCGGGCACGCTCACCGGCCAGTACCTCTCCGGAGAAAAGCGGATCGGCGTTCCCTCGGCCCGGCGCCCGGCGGGGCCGCGCTGGCTCACCGTTCGCGGCGCCCGCCTCCACAATCTCGGCGGCGTGGATGTCCGCATCCCCCTCGGCACCCTCACCGTCGTGACCGGCGTCTCCGGATCGGGCAAGTCGACGCTGGTCCACGACGTCCTGTACCGCCAGCTCGAGTCCCGGATCAAGGGCGGCCACAGCGCGAAGGAGCACCTGGGGGAGGCCGTCGGGGCGGTGACCGGGCTGACCGGATGGGAGAGCCTGGCGGACGTGGTACTCGTGGACCAGAGTCCCATCGGAAGGACCCCCCGGTCCAACCCCGTCACCTACGTCAAGGCCTTCGACGAGCTGCGGGCCATCTACGCCGCGGCCCCCCTCGCCCGCCAGCGGGGCTACACCCCGAGCACGTTCTCGTTCAACGTGGCGGGCGGCCGCTGCGAGGCGTGCGAAGGCGCCGGGCACGTCCAGATCGAGATGGTGTTCCTGGCGGACGTGTTCGTTCCCTGCGAGATCTGCGACGGCCGCCGGTACAAGCGCGAGGTGCTGGACGTGAAGGTGGACGGGCGCTCCATTCACGACACCCTGCAGCTGACCGTGGACCACGCCCTCGCGCTCTTTCACCGTCAGGGCCGGCTGGCGCGGACCCTCTGGCATCTGCAGCAGGTGGGGCTGGGATACCTGCGCCTGGGCCAGCCGGCCACCACCCTCTCCGGCGGCGAGGCGCAGCGCCTCAAGATCGCGCGCGAGCTGGCCACGGCGGCGGGCGGGAGCCGCGGCAAGGGGGGCCGGAAGCTGTACATCCTGGACGAGCCGACCACGGGACTGCATCTCGACGACGTCCGGACGCTGTGCCGCGTGCTCGACCGCCTGGTGGACGCCGGGCACACCGTGCTGGTCATCGAGCACCACCTGGATGTGATCAAGCGGGCCGACTGGGTGATCGACCTGGGACCCGGGGCCGGCGCGGACGGCGGGCACGTCGTGGCCGAGGGCCCGCCCGAGGCCGTGGCGGGCGCGCCGGGCTCCGTGACCGGGCGTTACCTCGCGGCCGCGTCGTGACCCGCCGCCAGGCGGACCTCCTGCTCGTGGCGACCTGCGCCGTGTGGGGACTGTCGTTCCCCACGGTCAAGGTCGCGCTGGCCGACGCCTCTCCCCTCGCGTTCGTGGCCCTCCGCTTCCTGATCGGCGCCGCGATCCTCGTGCCCGGCACCCGGCTCCGCCCGCTGCCCCGGGGGCGCGAGCTCACGGCCGGTCTGCTGCTGGGCGCTCTGCTCGGCGTCGGCTTCGCCACCCAGGCGGTGGGGCTCCAGTACACCACGCCCTCCCGGTCCGCCTTTCTGGTGGCGATGTCCTCCGTCCTCGCGCCGATCGTGGCCTTCGTCGCGGTGCGGGAACGGCTGTCGTGGTGGACCCTGGCGGCTCTCGGCGTGGCGGCGGCCGGGATCTACTTTCTGACCGACCCGGGAGCCGGCGGCCTGAATCGGGGCGACCTCTGGACGCTCGTGACGGCCGGCGTGTTCGGCGGGCAGATCGTGGCCGTCCGCGAGCTGGGCCTCCGCTTCGACATCCGGCGGCTCGTCCTGATGGAGGTCGTGTTCACGGCCCTGGGAGCCGGCGCCGCGGCCCTCGTCCTCCAGCCGGTCCGGTTCACGGTGACGGGCCGGTCGGTGGCGGCGCTCCTGTACTGCGGGGTCCTCGCCACCGCCCTGGCCCTGCTCTTTCAGATGCGGGCCCAGCGCGACATGTCGTCGGGACGTGCCGCGCTGCTCTTCTGCACCGAGCCGGTGTTCGCGAGTCTGGCGAGCTGGCTCTGGCTGGGCGAGCGGCTCGCCTTCTCGCAGTGGCTCGGGGGGGCGCTGATCGTGGCGGGAATGATGATCGCGGAGCCGCGGGACGCCGTCAGTTGAACTCGTCCGGCTCCCAGGTGATATTTCGGACCCTCTGGCGGCCGTCGGCTGACGGGCGTCGGGGCTTTCCCGAGTAGCTCAGTGGGTAGAGCAGCCGGCTGTTAACCGGCGGGTCGGGGGTTCGAGTCCCTCCTCGGGAGCTTCAGGCAGGCGGCCCCGCCCGCCTGTAGAATTGAGTTCGATGATCGGGACCCCTCCATGACCGGGCGACGGAAGACCAAGCCCCCGCGGGGCCGCGCCCCCAAGCGCGGGCCGGCGGCCCCGGCGGAGGGGGGCGCCGCCGTCTCCCTCCTCACCGCCACCCTCGAGTCCACGGCGGACGGCATCCTGGTGGTGAACCACACCGGCGCCGTCACCACCTACAACCGCCGCTTCCTCGATTTGTGGCGCATTCCGCCCGACGTGGCGGCCGCCCGCAACGACGATCAGCTGATCGCGTACGTGCTCGATCAGCTGGCGGACCCCAACGCGTTCTTGTCGAAGGTGATGGAGCTCTACGCCCACCCGGAGGCGGAAAGCCACGACGCCATCCGCTTCAAGGACGGCCGGGTGTTCGACCGCTTCTCCCGTCCCCAGCGCATCGGGAACGAGGTCGTGGGGCGGGTGTGGAGCTTCCGGGACGTGTCGGACGTGCGGCGGGCGGAGGAAGAGCTCCGGCGCAACGAGGAGCGCTTCCGGGCGCTCGTCGAGAACAGCACGGACGTGATCCTGCTCCTCCGCCGGGACGGAACCATCCAGTACTCCACGGCGGCGGCCTTCCCCATCCTCGGCTACGCGCCCGGCGAGAACGTCGGCCGGTCCATTTTCGATCTGGTGCACCCGGCGGACCTGCCGGAAGTGCGCCGCCTGTTCGGCGCGCTGATGCAGCGCCCGGGCCACACCGTCCATCTCGAGTGCCGCGCCCGCCGGAAGGGCGGCGACTGGGGCTACCTGGAAGCCGTCGCCGTGAATCGGCTCGACGATCCGTCCGTCGAGGCGCTCATCGTGACCACCCGGGACATCTCGGCCCGCCGGCGGGCCGAGCGGGTGCAGCAGGCCACGTACCGGATCGCGGAAGCGGCGTCGGTGGAGCAGTCCCTCGAGGAGCTGCTCCGCGCCATCCATAGTATTGTGGGCGAGCTGATGCCCGCGGACAATTTCTACGTGGCCCTGCTGGAGCCCGACGGCGAGCGGGTGGCCTTCCCGTACTTCGTGGACCGCTTCGACGCCCAGTTCGAGCCCCTGCCCCTGGGCCGGAATCTCACGTCGTACGTGATCCGCACCGGCCAGCCCCTGCTCGCCACGCCCCAGGTTTTCGAGGAGATGGTCCACCGGGGCGAGGTCGACGAGGTGGGCGCGCCGTCGATCGACTGGCTGGGCGTCCCCCTGACCCTCGAGCACCGGACCATCGGCGTCGTCACGGTGCAGACCTACTCCGAAGGGGTTCGCCTCTCCGAAGCCGACAAGGACATCCTGACCTTCGTCTCCGCCCAGATCGCCCGCGTGGTGGAGCGGCGCCGGGCGCAGGACGCCCTCCGGCAGGCGGAGGAGCGGTACCGGGCCTTCGTGACCCAGTCCACGGAGGCCATCTGGCGGGTCGAGCTCGACCATCCCATTCCCACCGACCTGCCCGAGGACGCGCAGGTCGAGCTCCTGTACCGCGACGCGTACCTCGCCGAATGCAACGAGGCGATGGTGCATATGTATGGGTTCGACTCGGTGGGCCAGGCCATCGGGGCCCGGTTGCGCGACTTCATCATTCAGGAGCACGCCTGGAACCGGGAGACGTGGGCGATGTTCGTCCGGAACGGCTACCGCCTGTCGGACATCGAGTCGTTCGAACGGGACCGCTCGGGAGCCCACAAGATCTTCCTGAACAACCGCATAGGGATCGTCGTGGACGGACAGCTGCGGCGCGTGTGGGGAACCCAGCGGGACGTCACCACCCAGCACCACCTCGAGGACCAGCTCCGCCAGGCCCAGAAGATGGAGGCCGTGGGACGCCTGGCCGGGGGCATCGCCCACGACTTCAACAACATCCTCACGGCGATCCTCGGCACCTGCTCCCTGATGCAGCGGGAACTGCCTGCGGGATCCCGGATCCGGGAGGACGTGGACGAGATCGAGCGCTCGGCCAGCCGGGCGGCGGGGTTGACGCACCAGCTCCTGGCCTACTCACGCCGCCAGGTGCTCCAGCCGGAGGTGCTCGACCTGAACGCCGTGGTCGGCGACCTGGACCGGATGCTGCGTCGTCTGATCGGCGAGGACGTCGAGCTCGTGACCACCCTGGGCGCGGGGCTGGGCCGGGTGCTCGCGGACCGGGGGCAGATCGAGCAGGTGGTTCTGAATCTGGCCGTGAACGCGCGGGACGCGATGCCCCGGGGCGGGCGCCTCACCATCGAGACCGCGGACGCCGGCGGCCCCACACCCCGGGTGGTCCTCGCGATCGGCGACACCGGCGTGGGGATGAACGACGAGGTCCGCTCGCACCTCTTCGAGCCCTTTTTCACCACCAAGGAGGTCGGCAAGGGAACCGGGCTCGGCCTCGCCACGGTCTACGGCATCGTCCGGCAGAGCGGCGGCTCCATCACCGTGGAGTCCGCACCCGGCCGCGGGAGCACCTTCCGCGTCTTCCTGCCCCGGGTGGAAGAAGGAGCCTTGCGCCCCTCCGACGCCGACCGGGCCGCCCCGGGGTCGGCCGACCGGCGGGCGGGCGCGCCGGCGGCGCACATCCTGCTCGCCGAGGACGAGCCCCAGGTCCGGGCGCTGACGCAGCGGGTGCTCGAAGCCCGGGGGTACCAGGTGCTGGCGGCGGCCGACGGCGCCGCGGCGCTGAAGCTGGCGTCGGACCGGACCGTGCGCGTGGATCTTCTCGTCACCGATGTCGTCATGCCCATCATGAGCGGTCCGGACCTGGCGCGTCGGCTCCGGGAGGCCCGGCCCGGTCTTCCCGTCGTCTACATGTCGGGATACGCCGACCCGGGGCTCGCCCACGAGGCCGCGGCGACCGGCGGGGCGTTCCTCTCGAAGCCGTTCGAAACCGAAGCCCTGGAGCGCCTGGTCGAACAGGCCCTCCGGCCGCCCCTCTGACCCGCGCCAAGGATCCGGACCCATGCACGTGCTGATCGCCGAAGACGACAACGTCACACGGATGGTGCTGAAGCAGCTGCTCGCGGGGGGCGGCTACGAGGTCACCGAAGCGGCGGACGGCGCCTCGGCCTGGCAGGTGCTCCAGTCCCTCCGCATCCCCATCGTCATCTCGGACTGGCACATGCCGGATCTCGAAGGTCCGGACCTCTGCCGTCGCATCCGGGCCCGGGACGGCGAGTACATCTACTTCATCATGCTCACCTCGAATACGGGGCGGCCGTCGTACCTCGCCGCGATGGACGCGGGTGTCGACGACTTCCTGACCAAGCCCCTCGATGCCATCGAGCTCCAGTGCCGGTTGCGGGTGGCGGAGCGCATCCTGGGCCTGCGCCAGGAGGTGCAGCGCCTCGAGGGGCTCCTGCCGATCTGCAGCTACTGCAAGCGCATCCGAGACGAGAACCAGAACTGGTCATCGCTCGAGGGTTACATCGAAAAGCGGTCCAGGGCGGAGTTCAGCCACGGGATCTGCCCGGACTGCTACCGCAAGCACATCGAGCCCAGCCTCGGTCCTTCGTGACGACCCGAACAAACTACGAAAAACATAGTAATTATCGTACGAAATTGGCGATTGGTCGCTCACTTTATGTCGTATCTTATTGTCAATAATATTGTTATATGTGCGCAAGGCCGAATATTGCGCCGTATCTCTTTGAATTAGTTAATCTTAGTAGATCAGTAGCACCCCTCCGCTACCGCTCCAGCTAGATTTGCGGCCATGGCGCTCCTGCCGATAGCCGGGCACGATGTCCTGCGCGCACGACTTCACGAAGCCGCGGCCGCGGGCCGGCTCCCCCAGACCCTCCTCTTCGAGGGACCAGCGGGAGTGGGCAAGCAGCGGCTGGCGCTGTGGCTTGCCGAGGCCCTGCTCTGCGAGGGGTCTCCCGCGCCCTGCGGACACTGTGGGGCATGCCGCCTGGTCGAGAACCTGTCCCACCCCGACCTCCACTGGATTGTCCCCGTCGAGCTCGCGAAGAAAGGCGCCGATGCGGACCGGCAGGTGGACCAGGTGGAGGAGGCGCTGGGCGAGATCATGGCCGCCCGCCGGGAGGATCCGCTCTACGAGCCACCGGGCGGGCTGGCGGCGCACGGTATGGCCTCCTCTCGTCTCCTGCTGCGCCGCCTGACGATGCGGCCGGCCCGGGGTACGCGGGCGGTGTTCATTCTGGGAGACGCCGAGCGGCTGGCGGCCCAGAAGGGACAGACCGACGCGGCCAATGCCGTTCTGAAGGCCTTGGAGGAGCCGCCTCCCACGGCGGTGATCATCCTGACGACGAGTGAGCCGGATGCTCTCCTGCCGACCATCCTCTCGAGGGTCGTCCGGGTGCGGGTAGGAAGGTTGCCAGATACTGTCGTGACATCATTCGTACAGCAACATCTGGCAGGTCGGCTCTCCGTCGGCACGGACCTCGCGGGGCGGGTGCACGCCGCAGGCGGGGCGATCGGGGCACTGATCACGGCCCAGGGATCAGGCGGCGCCGGCGCCGCCGCGGCGGACCGGCTGCTGCAGGCGGCCCGTCGTGGGACCGGTGCCGGCTACGGCCTGGCGCTCGCCCAGCCACCGTTCCAGGCCCGGGGAGCCTTCACGTCGATGCTGGACGCCCTCCTCGAGCGCCTCCGGGACGAGGCCCGTGAGGGAAACGACACCCGTGCCGTGATGGCGGCGATGACGCAGGTCCTGGAAGCGCGGGAGCTGGCGCAGGGGAACGTGAATCCCCAGCTCCTCACGGCCGTCTTGTCCGAAGAGCTGGCGGGACGGCCATGAGGCTCTCGCACCTGGATCAGGAGGGACGGGCTCGGATGGTGGACGTCGGAGACAAGCCCACCTCCCTCCGGACCGCGGCGGCCGAGGGGGCGATCCGGATGTCCGAAGAGGCCTTCCGGCTGGTGGCGGAGCAGGCGGTGGCGAAGGGGGACGTGCTGGCGGTGGCGCAGGTGGCGGGGACGATGGCGGCGAAACGTACCGCCGAGCTGATCCCGCTTTGCCATCCCCTGTCCCTGGACCACATCGCCGTGGAGACGGCGCTCGACGAATCGCTTCCGGGCGTCCGGGTGCGCGCGTCCGCCCGCCTCCTCGGGCGCACGGGTGTGGAAATGGAGGTCCTGACGGCGGTGAGTGTCGCCCTGCTCACCGTCTACGACATGCTCAAGGGAGCGGACCGCGGGATGGAGATCGGCCCCGTCCGCCTGATCGAGAAGACGGGTGGAACCAGGGGTGACTGGCGTCGGAACGCGCCGGCCGGTTCTTGACGAGCGGTTGATGCGGGGAGTGGACGTTCTCCACGCGACGGAACATCACCAGAGAGGACTATGCGAACCAAGACCCAGCGATTGACGCTGCGGGGTGCCCTGATCGTGCTGGTGGCGCTGCTCGTGAGCGCGGTGGGCGGATGGGCCCGCCGGGCCACGGCGGACGACACCCCGCCCCCTGCGGCGACGATTCCCGCCGCGGACGTGCGGGGCCTGGAGGAGTCATTGGATCAGGTCCAGGGCGAGCTCACGGTAGCCCGGCTCCAGCTCGAGCGGGCCACGGCCATCATCGCATTCTCGGGCAAATACGGGATTCCGGCGGACCTGGCGAGCACGGTGTACGACCTGGCCGGGGCCGAGGGCGTGGATCCGGGCCTGGCGTTCCGGCTGGTGCGCGTGGAATCGGGCTTCGATCCCCGGGCGAAGAGCCGTGCCGGGGCCATCGGCCTCACGCAGGTGCTGCCGAGCACCGCCCGGCTCTACGAGCCCGGACTGTCCGTGGAGCAGCTCTACGAACCCGCCACCAACCTGCGGCTCGGCTTCCGGTACCTGCACGACCTGATGGCCCGCTACGGATCGCTGAATCACGCCCTGGTGGCCTACAACCGCGGCCCGGGCAAGCTGCAGGAGCTCCTGGACGCGGGGATCGATCCGAAGACCGCCTATTCGAGGCGGGTCGCGGCGGGGTATAAGCGGAGATAGCGTCAGGCGTCGGGTGTCAGGCGAAAAGGGGACTCCGCTCGGAGTCCCCTTTTTCCGTCCCGGACACCCGGTACCGACACCTATCGGAATTGTTTCGGCGGAATCCGGATCACTTCGCCGGGGTGGATGATCGAGCGCACCCCCAGGTCGTTGTAGTCGAGGAGCGCGGCGATGGTGACGCCGTAGTGCCGGGCGATCTGGCTGACGGTCTCGCCCGCCGCCACCCGGTGGGACCCGCGTGGCGCACGGGACCGGGAGCGGTGCTCCGGCGGGACGCTCCAGGCCGTGGGCGGCACGATCCGGCCGCTCATCGGGATGATGAGCCGCTGGCCGATGTGCAGGGCCGCGGGCCGGAGATGCGGGTTGGCGGCCGTGATCATCGCCACGGTGACGTGGTAGCGCTGGGCGATCGCCCCGAGCGTCTGCCCCCGGGTGACGTAGTGGTCGACGAAGGTGACCCGCTCGTTGGCCGGGAGCGAATCGTACCGCAGCGCCACTTCCTGGCCCCGGCCCCGGGGCACGCGCACGGTGACTTCGCGGCCGGGCGGGGTGATCCCGCGCACGAACTGGGGATTGAGCTCGAGGATCGCCGCGACGGTGGTGTCCGCCAGCCGGGCGATGACGTCGAGCCCGGTGGCGTCCGGCACCGTGATCTCGTCGAAGACCAGCGGGGCCAGCGGTTCGATTCCGGTGAACCCGTAGCGCTCGGGCTGCTTCGCGATGAGGGACGCGGCGATGAGCTTGGGAACGTAGTCGCGGGTCTCCCGCCGCAGGTAGCGGCGGTTCGCGATCTCGAAGAAGGTCTGGTCGGTGAGCGAGTCGATCTCGCCCGGCAGGCGCGCCACGCTCCGCTCGATCTTCCCCGCCCCGGCGTCGTAAGCCGCCGCCGCCAGGTAGACGCTGCCCAGACGCTGCATCAGATCGGCGAGGTAGCTGGCCGCGGCGTCCGTCGCCTTGAACGGGTCCCGCCGCTCGTCCACCCAGGGATCCACGGTCAGTCCGTACGTGCGCGCGGTCCCCGCCATGAACTGCCACATGCCCACGGCGCGGGTCCGGCTCACCGCGGTATTCGACAGCCCGCTCTCGATGACGGTCAGATAGACGAGGTCCTCGGGGAGGCCCTTGGCCCGGAGCCGTTCGCGAATCATCCCCTCGTACCGTCCCAGCCGCTGGAGCCAGATTTCGAACCGGTCGTGCGCGTCGGTCTGGAAAAAGTCGAGGTACTGCAGCACCCGGGTGTTGCCCGAAAAGCTGGAGACGTCGATGTCGAAGGTGGCGTCACTGCCCTTGGGACCGGCGCTCGCGACGGTCGGCTTGTCGGGGCCGAAGAGCCGTTCGGCCTCGTGGCGGACGTCCCCGCGCACCGCGGCGGACGCGCCGGGCAGCGCCCGGGCCGAGTCCGGAAGACCTTCCTGGAGCGTGTCGAGCACCCGCTGATCCTTGGCCTCCTCCCGGGCCGCGGCCGCCTGCACCGCCGCGACGGAATCGGCATCGGCCACGGGCAGGGCCACTGCGGACGCCGATGTCCCGGGAGCCGCCGCGACGGGGGCCGGGGAACCGGCGGGCGCGGCCTGGCCCCCGCACCCGAGGAGGAGCGCGGAGACCGCCGCCAGTGAGCACCACCCGTTCGTTCGCCCCACGGTCATCTCGTCGAAAAATGATTACCCAGAATCCGGTTCGTCGCGTTCAACACTGCAAGGGCCGCGCCACGGGGCGGATCGGTCTCCGTGAGGTACGTTCCCACGAGACGTGTCGCCTTGGACGCCTGACGGGCCGAAAGCGACACGATCACCACGGTCGCATCGAACGCCCGCACCGCCTTGACCCCGAGCAACTCGAAGTCGATCTCCGCTTCGACTGCCTCACCCAGAGCCTGGACCGCCGCTTCCGCCGAGCACCGCAATTCGCCGGCCGGGGAGGTGACTCCATCGGCCTGCCCGGTGTAGCTGTCCGCCCCGCCTCTCCCGAGGACCACCTTGGCCCGGCAGCGCCCGTTCGGCAGCCGCTGGAACGTGAAGTCCTGGAAGCGCAGCCGTTCCGCGGTCGCGGATGGCGCCCCGCCGGACGGACCGAGGTCGGCGCCCACCTAATCGAACCGCACTTCGATCTGCTGCCGGGCGCCGGCGGGTTCGCGCGCCTCCACCACGTCGACCTCGAGGTAAGGCCGGTTCTGCTCGTCCCGTTCCGCCGAGACCACCAGGATCAACCCCGATTCCAGCTCGACCTTGAGCTGCCGCAGGTCCGACCGCGCCGTCACGTCCCGCACCGTCTCGCCCCGCAGCCGGGCCACCGCCGCCGCGATCCGCCGCAGGTCCTGCACATCCACCGCGTTCACGACAGCCGCTCCTCCAGCACCGGGGTCAGATCCCGGTCCTTGATCCGCTCGGCCCGGATGAACGGCGACGACTTCGCCGCCGCCTCCAGGGGGAAAAGCGCCCAAAATGACGAGGCCCGCAGGCGCTCGGACGCCGCCCGGAAAGTCGCCCAAGGCTCACCTCCGGGCGCCGAATATTTGGTTAACACCAAGCAGAGTCAATGGTTGAGATCACCGCACGCTCGGGATGGAGTCGGAGCGGGGCCGATCTTCGGGTAATCTTCGGCACAAACGGCGCCGATCAGTCCCCGCTCGAGACCAGGGCGCGGAAGCGCCGGGACAGGTCCGCGACCACGGGCCCCGACACGCCGCCGCCGATCACCCGGCCGTCGAGCTTGGTCACCGCCGCGAGCTCCGCGGCGGTTCCGCTCAGGAACACCTCGTCCGCGGAGTACAGGTCGTACCGGTTGAGCGGCTCTTCCACCACGACGTAGTTGGCGTCCCGGGCCAGCTCGATCAGCGCGTCGCGGGTCACGCCGCGGAGGATGCCGGAGTACGGGGGCGGCGTCTTGATGACGCCCCGGCGGACGCAGAAGAGGTTCATCCCGCTCGCCTCGGCCACGTACCCGGCGCTGTCCATCATGATCGCCTCGTCCACGTTGGCGGCGATGCTCTCGATTTTGGCCAGGATGTGCGACAGGTAATTCAGGGACTTCACGCGGGGGGACAGGTTCTCCTTGTGGCTGATCGGCGTCGCGGCGGTGATGCAGGTGAGCCCCCGTTCGTAGCGGTCGCGGGACCAGAGGGCGATGGTGTCGACGATGCAGAACACGGTGGGCCGTTCGCACTTCCGGGGGTCCATGCCGAGGTCACCGGCGCCGCGGGTGATGACCAGCCGGATGTAGCTGTCCTTGATGCCGCTCCTGGTCTGGGCCTCTTCGACCATCTTGCGCATCTCGGCCGGGGGCATCCCCGGGTCGAGCCAGATGGCCTTGGCCGACGCATAGAGGCGGTCGATGTGGTCGGCCAGGCGGAAGATCCGGCCGCCGTAGGCGCGGATCCCCTCGAAGACGCCGTCCCCATACAGGAGGCCGTGGTCGAAGACGGAGACGGTGGCGTCGTCCCGGGACTTGTACTGCCCGTTGATCCAGATGGTGGTTGGCATATGAGCCGGCTGGGGATCGAACCCAGGACCTACGGATTAAAAGTCCGTTGCTCTACCAACTGAGCTACCGGCTCACGACCCCGAGGTCGCGCAGGAAATTAGCGAATGCCGGGGCGATTCGCACCCCGGCGGGCGTCCGCTCCGCCTAGCCGTCTCACCGCCCAGCCGTCTAGCTTCCCCCATGCCCGAATCTCCCCTCGTCTCCCACATCTCCGACACGGCCCGCTGGGTCGCGATGTACCGCGCCTTCGAGACCGAGCGCCCCGACGCGATCTTCCGGGATCCCTACGCCCGTCGCCTCGCCGGGCCGGTGGGGGAACGGATCGCCGCGGCGATGGGCGGTCCGAGGGCGGGGTGGCCGATGATCGTCCGGACGGCGGTGCTGGACGAGATCATCCTGCGGGTGGTACGGGACGGGGCCGACACGGTGCTGAATCTCGCGGCCGGCCTGGATACGCGCCCGTGGCGGCTCGACCTGCCGGCGTCCCTCGTCTGGGTGGACGTGGACTACCCGGCGATGCACGAGTACAAGCGGGAGGCGATGAAAGCAGAAATCCCGCGCTGCCGGGTGGAATGGTCGGCGCTGGATCTGGCCGACCGCCCCGCGCGGCGGGCGCTCTTCGCCCGGGTGGGGGCCTCGTCCCGGCGCGTGCTCGTGGTCTCCGAAGGGCTGCTCGTCTACCTGGATGCCGAGCTGGTCCGGCAGCTGGCGACCGACCTGCACGAGCCGCCCGCATTCCGGAACTGGCTGCTGGACCTGGCGTCACCCCGGCTGCTCGAATGGCTTTCCCGCCGGAACATGGGCCGGGCGACGGCGGCCGGCGGCGCGCCCATGAAGTTCGGTCCCGCCGAGGGGACCGAGTTCTTCGGACCGTCCGGATGGCGGGAGCTCGAGTGGCGCTCGACCGGCGAGGAGGGGCACCGCCTGGGGCGGGAGATGCGGGGGGCCTGGCTTTGGCGGGTGTTCTGGCTCCTGTCCACCAAGGCGCGGCGCGAGCAATGGCGGCGCTTCGCGGGGAACGTGCTCCTGGAGCGCACGTAGCGGACGTCTCACATTGCCACCCGCCGTTCCGCCGGTAGATTGCTCCGTCCTTCCCCAACCGAGGCGTCCATGCCCTACGCTCGTGCCGGCTCCCTGTTCGTCGCCGCACTCCTGGTCGCCTCCTGCGACCGCCGGCCCGCCGCGCCGGCGGCGCAGACGCAGGCGTTCTCGCTGCGCATCATCGCCACGGACTTCGCGTTCGCGAGCCCGGATACCGTCCCGTCCGGGCTGACCAACATCGTCATGGTGAACCAGGGGAAGGACCCGCATCAGGCGGTGGTCTTCCGCATCGATTCCAACAAGACGGTGGCCGAAGTGCAGGCGGGGCTGATGGGCGCCACGATCCCCACCTGGATCACGGTGTTCGGGGGACCCAACGGCGCGATGCCCGGGGACAGCGCGATGACCACGACGCCGCTCCCTCCCGGCAACTACATGCTGGTGTGCTTCCTGAACGGGGCCGACGGGAAGCCTCACATCGCGAAGGGAATGATCAAGCCCTTCGTCGTGACGCCCGGGGGGACCGGGATGGCCCTGCCGGCCGCGGACGTCACCATCACCACCAAGGACTACGCCTTCGAGGTGTCCCCGGCGATCAGCGCCGGCACCCACACGGTCCGGATGGTGAACGCGGGTCCTCAGCTGCACGAGGTCGCGGTGATGAAGCTGGTTCCGGGCGCGACGATGACGCAGGTGCAGGCGTGGATGGCGGGCGGGATGCAGGGCCGGCCTCCGTTGACGCCGATGGGCGGCATCGCCGGGTTGTCGGCGGGCCTGGCCGCGAACTTCACGGCCACCTTCGCCCCGGGCGACTACCTCCTGATCTGCTTCGTTCCCGACGCGAAGGACGGCAAGCCGCACTTCCTGCACGGCATGATGACGTCGTTCAAGGTGAGCTGAGGGAGAACAAGGCGAGCTGGCACACCGGCGCGAAGCTTTGCCGGTGGTGCCGGGTGGGACCGAGCCGCGCGACGGCCGCGAGGTGATCCGCGGTGGCGTAGCCCTTGTTCGTGTCCCAGGCGTACCCCGGGTGCCGGGCCGCGAGGCGCGACATCAGAATGTCCCGGACCGTCTTGGCGACGATCGAGGCCGCGGCGATCGAGGAACAGCGCGCGTCGCCGTCCACGATGGCCCGGTGCGGCCGGCCCAGCTCGGGACACGGCATTCCGTCGACGAGGACGTCGGTGGGATCGACGCCCAGCCGCGCCAGGGCGCGTCGCATCGCCAGGATGGCGGCCCGGCGGATGTTCCAGCGGTCGATCTCGGGCACGCTCGCGGCGCCGACGCCCACGGCGCGGGCGCGGCGGCGGATCTCGACCGCCAGCCGGTCGCGGGCCTTCGCGGTAAGGACCTTCGAGTCGTTGAGCCCGCGGATGGGCTTCTCGCCGGGAAAAAAGACGACGGCCGCGGCCACCACCGGTCCAGCCAGGGGGCCACGGCCGACTTCATCGACGCCGGCGACGACCAGCCGCCCCTCGCGCCAGAGCGCGCGTTCGCGCTCGAGCGAGGGGCGGCGGCCGCTCACGCCTGCGGCTCGCTCGCGGTCGTCTGCTCTCCCCGCTGCTCGCGGATCCGGGCGGCCTTGCCGGCCAGCCGGCGCAGGAAGTACAGCTTGGCTCGCCGCACCCGGCCCTGGCGCACCATCTCGATGTGGGAGATGGAAGGCGAGTGGAGCGGGAAGATCCGCTCCACGCCCACGCCGGCCGAGATCTTCCGGACCGTGAAGGTCTCGTTGATCCCCCCGCCCCGCCGCGCGATGCACACGCCTTCGAAGGCCTGGAGGCGTTCCTTCTCGCCTTCCCGCACGCGCACCATCACGCGGACGGTATCGCCCGGGTCGAAGGCCGGGATGTCGGTCTTCAGGCCCTCGCGCTCGACTGCTCTGAGTCTTTCCATACCTGCTCCCTATTTCCGGTAACCGTCCGTGCGTCTGTCACCGTTACCGGCAACCTACGCGTCCAGGTGTTTCTGCCACAAGTCGGGGCGTCGCGCGCGCGTCAACCGTTCGGACTCGGCCACGCGCCAGGCCGCGATCTTCTGATGATCTCCGCCCACCAGGACCGGCGGCACCGCCAGGCCCCGGTACTCCGCCGGCCGGGTGTACGAGGGCGGGGCCAGCAGGCCGTCGTAGTGCGAATCCCCCGCCGCCGATTCGTGATCCCCCAGCGCGCCCGGCAGGAGCCGCACCACCGCATCCACCAGGCAGAGCGCCGCCGGCTCCCCGCCGGTCAGCACCGCGTCCGACACCGAGACTTCCTCGGTGGCCAGTCCGTCCGCCACCCGCTGGTCCACGTCCTTGTAGTGCCCGCACAGCACCGTGATCACGGAGGCCAGCGACCACCGGACCGCGTCGTCGTGCGTCAGCGGCTTCCCCCGGGCGGACATCAGGATCACCGGCGCCCCGGCGGGCGGTTGCAGATCGTCGAGCGCCTCGAAAAACGGCTCCGGCTTCAGCACCATCCCGGCGCCGCCGCCGTAGGGGGTGTCGTCCACCGTGCGGTGCCGGTCATGCGTGTAGTCCCGGAGCTGCACCACCCGGTATCCCACCAACCCGGCCGCTGCCGCCCGCCCCAGGATGCTCGCGCCCAGGGGCCCACCGAACATCTCGGGGAAGAGGGTGACGATGTTGACCGTCAGCATCCCTTTATCCCTCGTCCTCCACCGCCAGATACTGGTCCCGCCACTCTTCCACCACCGCGCGGGACGTGACGCCCTCGAACCCGACGAGCCACTCCCGGTGATAGGCCCGCCGGCGCCCGAGAATCAGGGGGCCGGCCAGGACCTTCCGCGTGTCATCCACCACGAAGAGCCGCGCTTTCGGCGCCAGGAGGGGGCCGGGATCGGCCACCAGAGGGAAGATCGCCACCTCACCCTTCTGGCCGTGCGGCTTCCGCAGCCGCGCGATTACGCGGGGCGTGCGCCGAACACTCCCGCCCGCTTCAGGAGGGAGCGCACCGTATCGGTCGGCGTCGCGCCCTTGGCCAGCCACGCCTGCGCCCGCTCGGTGTCCACCTTCAGCGTGGCCGGCTTGGTCTTCGGGTTGTAATGCCCCAGGGTCGCCACGAACCGGCCGTCCCGCGGGGACTCCTGGTCCGCCACCACGATCCGGAAGTGCGCTTCCCCCTTCCGCCCCATCCGCCGCAATCTGATTCGAGTCGCCATACGTTCCTTACATCCTCTTGATGAGCTTGCGCATCTGCTGGAACTGCTCCAGCAGCCGGTTGACGTCCTGCACCGATGTCCCCGACCCCTTCGCGATCCGGAGGCGGCGCGACCCGTTCAGGATCGACGGGTCGGCCCGCTCGGCCGGGGTCATCGACAGCACCATCGCCTCGACGTGCTTGAGCCGCTTGTCGTCGGCCGGCAGCTGCCGCAGAGCCTTCGCGTTCACCCCGGGCAGCATTCCGAGCACCTGTTTCATCGGCCCCATCGCCTGCATCTGCTTCAGCGCCACCAGGAAATCCGCGAGGTCCATCCCCCGCTTGGAGCGCGCCTTCTGCTCGAGCTTCTGCGCCGCCTTCACGTCGATCGCGGCTGCGGCCTTTTCCACCAGCCCGACCACGTCGCCCTGGCCCAGGATCCGGCCCGCCATCCGGACGGGATCGAACAGCTCAAGGGCCTCGACCTTCTCGCCCACGCCCACGTAGACGATCGGCACGCCGGTCACCCCGTGGATCGAGAGCGCCGCGCCCCCGCGAGCGTCGCCGTCGAGCTTGGTGAGGATCACCCCGGTGAGCCCCACGGCGTCGTGGAACCCCTTCGCGATCTTCACCGCGTCCTGCCCCGTCATCCCGTCGGCGACGAGGAGCACTTCCCTGGGCTTCACGGCGTCCTTCACGGCCCGGAGCTCGTCCATCAACTCCGGGTCGATTTGCAGGCGTCCGGCCGTGTCGACGATCACCGTCCGGCACCGGGCCTTTTCCGCTTCGCGGAGGGCCTCCTGCACCAGGCGGGGAACGCTTCCGGTCCCCAGGTTCCCGAACACCGGCACGCCGACCTGCTTGCCGAGCTGCTCGAGCTGTTCCGCGGCCGCCGGGCGATAGGGATCCGCCGCCACGAGCCCCGGCGCCTTCTGCTCCAGCTTCAGCCGCCGCGCCAGCTTGGCGGCGGTCGTGGTCTTGCCCGAGCCCTGCAACCCCACGAGCAGAATCGTCGTCGGGCCGACGGAGGCGAAGGCCAAGTCCCGGCGGGCGCCGCCCAGGAGGGCGACAATCTCGTCGTGCACCAGCTTCACGACCTGCTGGCCGGGCCGGACGGCGTCGATCTTCAGTGCGCCGACCGCCCCTTCGCGCACCCGCTCGACGAAGCCGCGCGTCACCTCGAAGCTGACATCGGCCTCGAGCAGGTGCCGCCGGATCTCGCGCAACGCCTCGGTGACGTCCCCCTCGGACAGCACGCCCCGGCCGGTCAACCGCTTCAGCACGCCGGAGAGCTGTTCCGAAAGGGCCGTAAACATAAGCCTTACAAATTACTTAGCGAGTTGCCCGAAACCAAGTGGGGGGTTAGATCGGGACGATGACGGAATCCCTGTGGCTGCAAGGGCTGGTGACGATCGGGGTGGGCGCCGTCTCGGGCGGAATCACGAACGCGGTCGCCGTCTGGATGCTGTTTCATCCCCACCGCCCGTGGGGCATCGGCCCCTTCAAGCTCCAGGGGGCGATCCCCAAGAACCAGGCCCGCCTCGCGCGGTCCATCGGCCGCACCGTGGGGGAGCGTCTCCTGTCGGTCGAAGATCTCTCCCGGCACCTCGGCTCCCCTTCCCTGCGGGCTGCCTTCGACGGCGCCGTCGCCGACGCCGTCGACGCCCTCCTGAACCGCCCGCGTGGCTCCCTGCGGGAGGAGCTCCCCCGCCCCGTGGTGGCCGAGCTGGAGCGGACCCTCGAGCCGGTCGCCGAGGAGCTGGCGCGGCGGGTCGCCCTGCTGGTGGAGACACCGGAGTTTGCGGAGGCGCTGGACCGCCACGTCGCGTTCGACCGCTGGGTGACGGACGGCCTCGCGTCGGCCGAGCTCGAAGCGGCCGTGCGGCGCTTCATCGCGAGCCAGCGGGCCGGGCTCCTGCGCGACGAGCGCCCGCTCCTGGACCGCCTCCCCGCCGGTCTGCTCGCCGCGCTCGAGCAGGCCGTCACCGACTACCTGCCCCTGGCCGTGGAACAGCTCGGCCGGGCCCTCGCGGATCCCGCGGCCCGCGCCCGGATCCGGGACGCCGTGAAGAACGTCCTCGACCGGGCGCTGGCCAACCTCAAGGCCCACGAGCGCGTGATGGCCAAGCTGGTCATCACGTCGGACCGCCTGGACCGGATGCTCGAGGGCCTGGAAGGCGGCGGCGTGGAAGAGCTGGCCGCCGCCTTCCAGGCGCCGGAATTCAAGGCCCGCCTCTCCAGCGCGGTGAACGACGCGGTGGTGGGATTTCTCCGGGCCCCGATCGCGGAGCGCCTCTGGGCCCTGGGGCCCGACCGGCTGGACGGTCTCGAGCGGACCGCCGCCGACTACGTCGTGGGAGCGCTCCGGTCTCCCGAGACCCGCGACTGGGCGGTCGCCCGGGCGCGCGACGCGGTGGCCCTGGCCCGCCGCGCCCTCGCCGCCGACTCGGGCCGCGCCCGGCTGGCCACGGTGGCCCGGGCGGCGGTCCGCGCGCTGCTGGAGCTGCCGCTCGGGCGCCCCGCGGATCTGCTGCCCGAGGACGCGGAGGCACGCCTCGCCGCGGCGATCACCGATCCGCTCTGGGAGTGGATCCAGGGCCGGGTTCCCGCCGTCGTGGCCGAGCTGTCGGTCGCGGAGCAGGTCGAGCAGAAGCTCGTGGGTTTGCCGTTGGCGCGGATGGAGGAGCTGATCCGCTCGGTGTCGGAGAAGGAGCTGCGGCTGATCGTCCGGCTGGGATACTGGCTCGGCGGGCTGGTGGGCGCCGTCGCCTGGGGGCTGAACCTGCTGGTGGGCTAGCTGTAATTGATGAGGAGGTTGTTCACTGAGCCATAGCGCTGCAAGCTGGGGTTTGTCGAGAACCAGCAACCGGCAACCGCCAGAGGGCTCAGTGAACATGCACAAACTAGCACCGTTGACCCCACTGCTCGGCTGGAGGCCGGGGAGGCCGCCGTGGTTCGGGGCGGAGACCCCAGCATGTCTTGAACGGCTCCTCTGGATCCTCCGCACCGGTGCCCTCCGGGCCGATCTGCCCGGGTGCTACCGCCCGAGTGGTCACTGGCGCATTCTCGGTTTGGACCGGTTTCGGATACCGATTGTCACATCCCCTAAGGTGAGCTTTGGCACCGGTCTCCACTGCGGGACTTCAATTGCTCCTCTGACAAGATCTCGTCGATACGCAAGGTACTCGTGTTTATCGTCATCCCGTAGCAGTACGTTTTCATTGGACCGGGCACCTGAGTGTTGGTCATGCCCCCGATCGCGAGAACGAGACTGCTGTCGTTCCAGGAAACAAATGCCGGCAGATAGAAGTCTACTTGTCTGGCCTTTCCCAAGCGTTCCTCAAGGGCCGCCATGACGACCATATTGATGGCATCTGGAGGTCTCGGAGCGCCAGTCACCACGTCGTGAGCAGAGAAAAGTAACACCTCACTCGTGCCACTGAGGTATTCGTTAATTACGAGCAGATTCTTGCTATCTGCGCTCCAGTGGAGCTCGGCGTCCCTGGCGAGAATGAATAGCGGCCGGACCTTCGAGTTTCGGCAGTTCCGCAGGCTGACTGGGGTTCGGTTCTCATCCGCGTCAAGGATGGGATTCACCTCCACGACCCAGAACCGGTTGGGAGCGACGACCGCTGCCGGCTTGCTCCATTGCAAGCGAGCCACGGTTTGAGGTATCCCAGGGCATTGAGCCCAAGAAGTGCCACCAAGCGCCAGAGATGCACCAATTAATGCCGATAGCCTTATCATGGGGTCCTCTCGAAACCGTCCGGGCAGCTTGCGCCCGAGTTGGACGGGAAGCTGATCGTTACACCCAGGACCTGCCGCCCGAACTGCTTTGCTGCTGCTATCGTCGGGAAGCGATATATGTCGAACGCAACTCCCGGCGTGACCTGGACATTTGCATCCCCAATATCAGAAACCGACAAAGGCCCCGTTGGCCCACCGAGCTTGGCGATCAACGCTTGATTGCCTGGAGTGACAGAAATCTGCGTCCCGTACATTCGGAGTTGTCGCCTGCTCAGACCCAAGAATCCGTTTTGAACCGCAACCGAACCGAAGGTTCCGCCTTGAATTGACCCTCCGGATAGTTGCGGGTACTGGGAGTAGAGAGCGCCGTTCGCTGTCGCTTGGTTGCCACCTACGGCGGTGAACGTGGCTGTTCCTGTGCACGTGACGATCTTGCTCTGTTGACCATCATCAGACGCCCCCAGCGGATCTGATTGCAGTGAACTGTTATCCCATGTCACGAAGTCGCATTCTGACCCCGTCCAGATGCCTCCGATGTTCTCGCAGAACTCGATCAAGATGTATATGCCACATTGCACAAACGTCACGCCGCTGTTCGACGCGCAGTCTTGTTCGGTCCAGTGGCAATGCAGTATCCCGGATTTGGGACCGCCGGAGCGGTCGCACGTATAGCTCCCTGTGGGGTCGGTGTTATCAATGGGATCGTTGGCGGCGTACGAGTACAAGTTCGTCCCACCAACGATCCCGGCCGGGTCCTCCGAAATCCAGCGGCCAATCGTCGGATTGTAATACCGCGCCCCCATGTGATAGAGCCCGGTCTCCTGGTCGTACTCCTGCCCCGCCATCCGGAACCGCACCGCCAACCCCGTGTCGGTCGTGGCCTGGAGCCAGGGCACGGTCAGCACGTTGTACTGCTTCCGCTCCGCCCCTCCGTTCGCCCGCGCCAGCCCCAGCACGGTCCCGTTGGAGGGTGCCGTGATCGCCACAAGAGTATCGCTCGGCGTCCGCATCGCGTAGAGGCCGCCGTCGAAGCCGTAGGCCACCTCCATCGTGCGGGTCGCCGAATCCACGTCCATCTCGACCTGATCCCCGTCGTAGACGAAGAAGGTGGTCGTCCCATTGACCGTCTTGGCGACGCGGCGACCGAGAGCGTCGTACCGGAACTTGACTACCCTGTGTGAGCCGCTCGCCGGCCAGTGCTCCACGCGCGTCAACTGCCCGGCCGCGTTCCACTGGAAGGTGGTCGTATCGGTGCTGGTCCAGATCCCGCTCGTGCCCAAGCCGGCCATTTGGGTCACGTCCCCATTGGCATCGTATGTGATCCCATAGTTCTTGAACCGCGTGGCCCGGTTACCTGCCGCTATTGTGGGGTGGGCGATCGTGTCCACCCGGTTTCCCGCGGAGTCAAACCGGTAAGCCGGGATCGGCCACCCCTGACCGTACTCATTGGGGCAACCGAGAAAAGTATTCTTGCAGGCTTCAATCAACTCGCCGAGGGCGTCGTGATAGAATGTCCCTCGGTTGCCACCGGCTCCGTCGTTCGCACCAGTGAGTAGCCCTATTGAATCGTAGGTCCAATATGTCCCGAAATCGGATTGCAACTGTGCTACCGAGAATGTGTCTGCCGTTGTCTGATGCAGTGAGTCATACCGCACGACGTGGGACCACTTCCCGCTCCCTTGAGTGTTGTAGGTGAATTGGAGCGGTTTGAGCTCCGAATCACGGACCACCGCCTCGCACGTTCCGACCGCGCACAACGTGTCCACGCCGCCGAGCGATGGGTCATACGCCAGGTGGAAGGTGTCCGCTACCGGCGAGGCCACCCGTAGATACAGTCGCCCGGAAGCATCGTAGTGATAGCTCATTGTACGAGTGGTATCGCCGGGCAGGTGCTGGGATGAGTACAGCAGGTGCCCAGCGGCATCATACACCATGGAGTCACGAGCGCTGGTGCTAGCGGCTACCGCCCACGATCCTCCGGCCACGATGCCGTAGCTGAAGGTCTCACCCGGTGTGGAATCCGAGAATGATCTGCTTGTCAGCCGTCCAAGTGCGTCGTACGCGAGCGTAATCGTGTCGCCCCGGCGGGTCTTGACGGTCCGCGTTTCCCCTGCGGCGTCGTACTTCATGGAGTCCGCCGTGGTCGTGTCTCCCAGGTCATGCTGCGCCCTGACAAGGCCCCAAGCATTCAGGTCGAACTTATAGGCCTGGCCCTTGGGGTCCGTCACGCGCGTGAGGCCGAGGGCCCCGTAGGCGTAGCGCGTGGAATAGCCGAGGCGGTTCGTCACCGTGCTGGGGCGGCTGAGCGTATCATATTTGACGCTCTGTTTCGACCCGCTGGCCACGGTGGTCGTGTCGGGCAGGCCGTAGCTGCCATAGTGGTAGGTGGTCGTCCGGCCCAGCGCGTCGATGGTCTGGTGTAGGTTGCCGCCGGACCCCGCGGCGTCGTACGTCGACCGCGTCCGATGCCCCAGCCCGTCCACGACCAGCGTGTCCCGACCAAAGGCGTCCAGAAACAGCGAGTCCACGATCACGCCGCCTTTGGGTGTGGCGCCGATGGCCGCCGTGTCGCCCGAATAGATCAGAGTAAGGGTTCCGGCCGGCGCTAGGGTATCAGGGCGGTAGAAGTAGTCCATGCGGACGCCGCCCTGGACGGTCTCAATCCGGTTGTGGCTGTCGTAGGTGTACGTGACCGAATCCCCGATGGTGCTGTCGTAGGACATCTTCAGGAGGTACGTAGCGTAGCTCGCCGTGCTGGCGTGTCCGGTGGGGTCATGCTCCCAGATCGGGTTGCCGAGCGTGTCGCGCCCGATGGTCGTCGCCTCCCCGAGGGCGTCAATGGTCTTGGTGGGTAGTCCAAAGCGATCCGTCTGCACTTTGGTCACGTTCCCCAGGGGATCCGTGGTGGCCGTGTAAACCGTATCCGGCCGCAGGGCCTTCTTGGCGGTGCCGGCCGAGGTTCCGACCGTGCCCGATTGCCACGACACCTGCGCCGCGGTCACCACCGTGGTGGTCGGGCGGACGTACGTGCCGGTATAGTCCGTATCCCCCGGGGCCCGGATCGTGTCGCCCTGATACAGCACGTTGTAGCCGTAATTCCAGGCACCCCCGGTGCGGCTGTTCAACTCCGTGAGCAGGTTGCTCGAATTGTAGATGAGCGAGTCCTTGCCCCCGTCAGGGTCCACGACCTTGCGGAGATGGTTGCCCGTGGCGGTGCTGTCGACCGTCACGATCGTGGAACGCCCCGCGAAGTCGATGATGGAGGTGAGCCGGCCGTGACTGTAGGCCAGCGAGTCCCCCCGCCCCGAGCTGTCGGCGAGCTTGACGAGCAGCGTGTCCGACCACGTCAGCAGCACGTCCGGGTTCAGACTCGCGAGCGGCCGATGCCGAATCATCCGGCCCTGCCGGTTGAAGTCTGTTATGCTGCCGTCCAATGCCGTCAGCCGATAGAGTGTGTCGGTGGTGGCGCTGTCGTACGCTACGAGCGTCCCACTCTCGCCGGCCGGTGAGGTGAATGCGCATCCCGCGCACGTGCGGCCGAAGAACTCGGCGGCGCCGCTCCCGTCGACGAGTGTGCGGCCGTAGTCTCCGGCCACCGAAAAGAGACGACCGACCCCCGCAATCCCCACCGCAGCGCCAAATTCGCTCCACGTCTGGTCGTTGACGAGGAGCCGCGCAGGGAGCGTATCCACCTGAGTCGACGACGGATACGTGATGGTCAAGATCAAGCTCACGGCGTAGCTGCCGGTACCGAGTCCGTTGGTCTTCGCGTCGACGGCAGCCGTGATGCGGTTCGGGACCCCGCCCGTGGCGCTGTCGTAGACGGCGGTACCGCCGTTCATCAATGTGAGCGCAGAGCCCCCCTTCAGGACTTGTAATTCGTACAGGGTCGGGGACGGGGAGGTGGTTCCTGTCACATCGAGTGACACCAGGACCACGGGGTGAGCAGCCGCGCTGTTGTAGGCGAGGGTCAGCGCGTGCGTGGTCCCCATCGCCCCAAACGGTGGCGTCGCATGCGCATACATGATGCCGTCCGCCGCCGTCGTGAGGTTCGAGCTGTAGGACTGGCCGGCCACAGTGACGCTGTAGTAGCCCGAATCGCTGATGGCATCGCCAGCCGCCACGAGCGACAGAACCCCCGTCCCCCCACCGATCACGTTGTAGTACGCCGTATCCGTTTTAGACGCGCCCGCAGCCAGGGTGACCGAGTCGGTGGTAGTCCCGTAGTGATCGATCTGGGTGCACGTCACGTTGGTGGCGCCGGAGCAGTGGATCGCATACCACGTCGCGATCGTCCCCGTGTTCTTGATGGTAAAGGTCTGCCTATAGCCGCTCGTGTACTGCGGGACGATCGGCAGCGCCCATCCGCCGTGCGGGGTCACCGAGACCGAGGGCGTTCCCGAGGACACGGTCACGGTGTAGGATCCCATGCTGGTCCCTGCCGTCAGATAGATGTGGCCCGAGCCCACCGAACTCGTGGCAAACGTGTCGACGACCGGCATCGTCTGCCCGCTAGGAATGAAGATGTTGGGGCGACCGGTGCAGGACGTGACCTGTCCGGTCGGCAGGCAGGTCAGGGTGAACACCTGACTCGATCCGGTGTTGTTGTAGACCGAGAACGACACGATCTGGTGCGTCGTGATCGCATAGGCCGACATGGAGCCGCCGGTGGGGGTGACCACCTGCCCCGATGCGTCGGTCGGCCGAAGCCAGATGGAGAAGACAGCGAGGATCGCCCCGACGAAGCGGACCATCCGACACCGGTGGACAATCGCAGCACGCGTGGCGGGCATTGTGCGGCCTCGGGGAGTGCGGTTCGACAAGGGACACTCGGACGCCGGTCGAAACCAATTCCCTTCCCGAGACGATTCCAGGCCGTTTTTGCGGCGGTGGGGGGGCGCTCGTGCGGCAAAGCCCCAGTATCGCTGTTTCCAACTGGAACTCGCCCACCTGCATTTGCGAGCCCGGGGCCCTCCTACTGGCCCGCTGATGCCCGCACTGTGGGCAGGTGGCTCCACCCCGGCCAGCCGGTGGGCGCGTCGACGGCCACGCTCGCGGGACGGCCGTCCACCGTGACCACGTCCACCCGCCAGCTCCGCCCCGGCTCCACCCGCTTGGCCCATCCGCGCCGCAGCGCCGACACGAAAGCGCCCGCGGCCGCGGGGGTTCGCCACACGACGTACCAGACGAGCGCCTCGGCGTGCGGGCCGTAGACGGCGTACCGGTCTCCCACCCAGCCGTCGGCCAGCGCCTCGGCTTCGTCCTCCGAACCCAGGGCCTGCTGCAGCACGAGGCGGGTTTCGAATTCTCCGAGATCGTCGTCGTAGTCCGGCGCCCCGACCGGCGCGGGCTGGAAGGTGACCGTCGGCGGGACGTCGTGCGCGGCGTAGCGCTCGGGATGGAGAATCTGCGCGGTCGAGACCGGCATCAGGGCCCCGTAGGGTTGCTGGCCGGGATGGGTGGTCATGAACCAGCGCACGAAATCCCCGCCCGCGAGATACGGGAAGATCAGGGTCTCCCGCACCCAGAGTGGGGCGTTGGCGAACGTCGGAAACTGCGCCTGCTGCATCTCCACGGCGCCGCGCGTGTCCCAGAGGGCCGGCAGGTTCTGGATGTTCTGCTCGGGCATCAGCACCCGGATCTGGGCCAGCGTCGCCTGACCCTCGAAGACGGCCTGGCCCGCGGACCGCCGGTCGTTCTCGTGCAGCTGGTGCAGCACGGAGTCGATGGGCGAGTACTGATCCTGCAGCGCGTGCACCAGCTCGTGCGACACCACGGTGACGCGGAGTTGCGAGGTGTCGGCGTCGCTGGGGATGAAGAGGGCGCCCGAGTCGGGATCGTAGTATCCCGCCACCTGCTCGGTGAGCACGCTGACCAGGAGCCGGTGCAGGTCCAGCGAGTCCGGCACGAGTCCCAGGTGCTTATAGGCGGCCTCGTACCAGGCGAACTGCTTGGGGGGGATGTCCTCGTCGAGCTTGTGCAGGATGTAGCTCCGGACCTGGTCCCGGCTCCGGATCTCGACCCCCGGCTGGCGCTTGAACTTCAGTCCGACCGCGTGCTCCACCGCCGGCATCGTCTGCCGGACCAGCTCCGTCACGGCCGCCTGAGTTTGGACCGCCTCGGCCCGCTGCCGACACCCCACCAGCGCGGCCAGCGCCATCGCGGGAACAACCCAGCGCATCAGCCGGCCCATTGGATGCTCTGACCCGACACCATCCCGACCACCCGCGCCACGTCCGGCCCGGTCACCACGAGGCCCTGCGACTCGAGCTCCGCCCGCAGCAGCCGGTCGAGCTCGGCGCGCCGCTCGCCCAGCGTGGGCGCCGCGCGCGGGTCGGGCCCGGACGGCGTCCCGGTGCCCTCCCGCCCGCTCAGCATCCGGTCCAGCTCCGCCCCGATGCGCTCGAGCATCGGCACGATCTCGGCCGCGAAGTCCGCGGCGGGAGCCTCCGCGCCGGCGGGATCGTCGGCGCCGCCGCGACGGATCGCGCGCTCCACGCGACGGCGCTCGCGGATCAGACGCTCGAGCTCGGGGGACACCCGCGCCGTGGCCTGCGCGTGCGCGCACGCCTCGTCCAGCGCGTCGATGGCCTTGTCGGGGCGCGCCCGCTCCGGCACGAACCGGTCGGTGAGCACGATGGCGGCCTGCAGGGCGTCGTCCGCGATGGCCACCGCGTGATGGCGCTCGAGCCGGGGCCGCCGGGCCAGGAGCACCTCGCGCGTCTGCGCCACGTCGAGCTCTTCCACCGGCACGGGGTGGAAGCGCCGCTCCAGCGCCGGGTCGCCCCGGACCCAGCGGTCGTATTCGGCTCCGGTCGTGGCCCCGATGACCCGGATGTCCCCCCGCACCAGCGCCGGCTTCAGCATGTTTCCGGCGTCCATCGCCGCGCCCAGCGCCGTACCCTGCCCCACCAGGTTGTGCAGCTCGTCCACGAACAGGATGCGGTCCGGATCGGCCGCCAGCGCGGAGACCATCCGGCGCAGTCGCTCCTCGTACTGCCCGCGGAACGCGGTGTCCGCGAGGAGCGCCACGTGATCGAGCGCCAGGATGCGCGCGTCCTTGAGCGCCGGCGGCACCTCGCCCGCGGAGATCCGCTGCGCCAGCCCCTCGACGATCGCGGTCTTGCCCACCCCCGCCCGCCCCACCAGCGCCGGATTGTTCTTCCCCTGGCGCAGGAGAATGTCCACCACCCGCGCGATTTCGGCGTCCCGGCACCGCACCGGCTCGAGCTCCCCACGGCGGGCCTGGGCGGTCAGATCGAGCGTGACCCGTCCCAGGACGTCGCCGTCGCCGAAAAAGTCGAACGGATCGCTCACGCCCTCAGGCGCCCCGGAGAAACTGGACGTACCAGGAGAGAATCGGATCCTCGAAGAGCAACGTCACCGTGGCGCCCACGGCCAGGAATACCCCGAACGGCACCAGACGCTTCCCCCAGATCAGCTGGACCGGAATGAAGATCAGGGAGCCCGCCAGTGCACCCAGAAACACCGTGAGGAGTACGCCCCGCCAGCCGACGAACGCTCCGATCATCGCCAGCATCTTCACGTCGCCCCAGCCCATCGCCTCCTGTTTGAGCACGAACCCGCCGACGGTCCGCACCACCCAGAGGAGCCCCCAGCCCACCGCCGCTCCCGTGAGCGCCGCCACAAAACCGGAGGCTCCGCCGAGCAGCGCCAGCGCGAGTCCCAGAACCAGGCCGCCGTAGGAGAGCTCGTCCGGAATGACGTAATGGCGGGCGTCGATGACGCCGATCCCGAGCAGGATGGTGGCGAACAGCGCGGCGTCGAGCATCCGGGGAGTGGGCCCGTACAGGACCGCGGCCCCGAGCCACAGCCCGCCGACCAGGAGCTCGACGAGGATGTACTGGGGCGAGATCGGCTCCCCGCACCAGCGGCAACGCCCCCGCAGCAGCAGCCACGACACCACGGGAACGTTGTCGTACCAGGCGATCTCCCGGTGGCATTTCGGGCAGGAAGAGGGCGGGCGGACCAGCGAGCGGGCTTTCGGGTCCTCGCTCGGAAGGCGCACGATGCAGACGTTGAGAAAGCTGCCGAACACGAGCCCCAGGATGCCGGCGAAGGCGAAGAAGTAGGCCTCAGCGCCCACGCAACACCTCGTAAAGAAGAATGCCGGCCGCGACGGCGACGTTGAGCGATTCCGCGCCGCCCGGGAGCGGGATGGCCACGCGCTGGGCCGCCACGGCATTGAGCGCCGGACGGATGCCCGCGCCCTCGTTGCCGACGATCACGCCCACCGGCCCCGTTCCCCGCTTGACCCGGGCGATCGGCGTGCCGTCGGCCGCCGTGGCCCAGAGGGTCACACCCCCTTCGCGGGTCCAGGCGATGAAGGCCGCGTCGTCCAGGGACACGACGGGATGGCGGAAGCTCGCGCCCATCCCGGCGCGCAGGGTCTTGGGGCCGAGGACGTCGGCCGTGCCGCGGAGGACGATGGTGCCGCGCGCCCCCAGGCCGTGGGCGGTCCGGAGCAGCGTGCCCACGTTCCCCGGATCCTGAACACCGTCGATCACGAGCACGACGCCGCCTCCGCCGAGGTCCAGGTCCGCGGGCGTCCAGTGGCGGGGCTCGATCACCGCCACGATCCCCTGCGGCGTGTCCGTGTCCGCGAGCGGCGCGAAGACGCGGGCGGACACGGTCTCGAGGGGGACCGTGCGGCGCTCGAGCTCCTCGCGGAGGGCGACGCCCCGGGCGGTGCGATCCAGGTCCGCGGCGATCACGGCGCCCCGGATGGGGAGCTCCGCCGCCAGCGCCTCCTCCACCAGCCGCACGCCCTCCACCAGCGCCAGGCCGCGGCGGCCCCGCGCCTTGCGCCGTTGAAGATCACGGATGAGAGACTGCAGATTAGTGGCTATGGCATTCCCCGTTGGTCATAACATCGCCCGCGACCTTCCTTTCGCCAAGCGTGACCCGTGCGGATCGCCCTGACGGTCGCGGGGTCGGACTCGGGAGGCGGCGCGGGGGTTCAGGCCGACCTCAAGACCTTCCACCAGTTCGGGGTCTTCGGCACGAGCGCGCTCACGGCGGTCACGGCGCAGAACACGCGCGCCGTGACCGCGTGGGAGCCCGTGAGCCCCGCCCTGCTCCGGGCGCAGCTCGACGCCCTCCTCAGCGACCTTCCGCCCGACGCCGTGAAGAGCGGGATGCTCGGGACCGAGGACGCCGTCCGCGCGCTGGCGGAAGCGGTGCGGCGCCTGACCAAACCCTACGTCCTCGACCCCGTATTGGTGGCGACCTCAGGCGACGCCCTCGCCCAGGACTCCACCGCGGCCGCCATCATCAAGCACCTGCTCCCGCTCGCGACACTGGTCACGCCCAATCTTCCGGAGGCCGAGGCGCTCACCGGGTCCAGGGTGCGGAACGTCGCGGACCTGGAGCGGGCGGGCCGGGCGCTGGTGAGCCTGGGCGCGCGGGCGGCCCTGGTAACGGGTGGGCACCTCACCGGCCCCGACGTGATCGACGTGCTGGTGCGGCGGGACGCCGTCCGCCGGTTCGCGCACCCCCGGGTCGACACCACCTCCACGCACGGCACCGGGTGCACCCTCTCGGCGGCCATCACCGCCGGGATGGCACTGGGACGACCCCTCGAGACGGCCGTGGAGGAGGGAATCGATTTCGTCCGGCGCGCGCTCGCCTCGGCGCCGGGACTGGGAGGAGGGCGGGGGCCGCTCAATCACTTCGTGCCGGCTCCCCGGGGAGGACCTTCTACGTTGTCAGGCGGTTAGTCGCCAACAGCTAGCCGCCTAGCCGACTCACGACTTCCTGAATCAGATCGCCCAGCTTGGCACCCATTCGCAACCCCACGTCCAGCACTTCCTGGTGTGAGAGATTCGCACCCGAAAGCCCCGCGGCCGGATTGGTGACGATCGAAAAGCCGAGGCACTTGAGACCGCGGGCGCGGGCGACGATCACCTCGGGCACGGTGGACATTCCCACCGCGTCGGCCCCCATCTTCGCGAGCATGCGTACTTCGGCCGGCGTCTCGTACGAGGGCCCGAGGAGCGCGGCGTACACGCCCTCTTCGAGCGGGACCTTCAGCCGGGCGGCCGTTTCGCGCGCGAGCGCCCGCAGTCCCGCGTCGTACGCCTCCGTCATGTCGGGAAAGCGCTCCTCGCCCTCGACCGCCGGGCCGATCAGGGGGTTCCGGAACATCAGGTTCAAGTGATCCGAGATCAGCATCAGGGTCCCCGCGCCGAACCCGGGCCGGATCCCGCCCGACGCGTTGGTGACGATCAGGGTGCGGACCCCGAGCCGGGCGAATACGCGCGCGGGCAGGCCGGCGGTGACCGCGTCGTGCCCCTCGTAGAGATGGAAACGCCCCGCCTGCACGAGGACGTGCACCCCGCCGAGGGTCCCGGCCACGAGCTCGCCCTTGTGTCCCGCCACGCCCGGCTCGGGGAATCCGGGGATGTCCGCGTACGGGACCCGGACCGCGCCCTCCACGCGGTCGGCGAGAAAGCCGAGGCCCGAGCCGAGGACGATGGCGATCGCGGGTTTCCGGGGTGCGATCCGGCGGGCCACGACCTCGGCCGCCGCCTTGGGCGACGGCGTCACAGGAGCATGCCGGCGAGCGTGGCCGAGAGAAAGTTGGCGAGCGTGCCGGCGAGCATGGCCCGGAAGCCCAGGCGTGCCAGGTCGTGCTTACGGTCCGGGGCGAGGGCGCCGATGCCGCCGATCTGGATTCCCACGGACGACAGGTTCGCGAATCCGCACAACGCGAACGTGGCGATCGTGAACGAGACCGGATCGAGGGCCCCCTTCAGCGGACCCAGCTGCGAGTAGGCGACGAACTCGTTCAGCACCATCCGGGTGCCGAGCAGGGAGCCGATCGTGCCGGAGTCGTGCCAGGGCACGCCCATCACCCACGCGATGGGACGGAAGATCCAGCCCAGGATGGTCTGGAGGTCCGCGGGGAACCAGGGGAGCCAGCCGTGCACGGCGCCGAGAATCCCATTGGTCAGCGCGATCAACGCTATGAACGAGATCAGCATCGCCATCACGTTCAGCATCAGATGGAGGCCCTCGCCGGTGCCCCGGGACGCGGCGTCCACCAGATTCACGTCGGTGCGCGGGATGTCGACCGTCACGCCGCCCCGGGTCTCGGGCACCTGCATTTCCGGCTCGAAGATCTTGGCCATCATGATGGTGCCGGGCGCGGTCATGATCACCGCGGTCAGCAGATGCTCGGCGCTGATGCCGAACGCGATGTACGCCGCCATGATCGACCCCGAAACGTGCGCCATCCCCGACGTCATCACCGTCATCAGCTCGGATTGCGTCATCTTGGGCAGAAAGGGACGGATGGTGAGGGGCGCCTCGGTCTGCCCCATGAAAATGGAGGCCGCCACGTTCAGGCTTTCGGCGCCGCTCGCGCCCATCACCTTGTTCATCGCGACGGCGAACGCCTTCACCACGATCTGCATGATGCCGAGGTAGTACATGATCGCGAAGAGCGCGGAGACGAAGATGATCGTCGGCAGGATTTGAAACGCGAACACCGTCCCGAGGCTCGAGTGCTGCTTCCCGATCTCGCCGAAGACGAACTCGGATCCCGCGTACGAGAACCCCAGGAGTTTGGTCGCCATCCGACCCAGCCAGGCGAACAGCTCGCGGCCCCAGGGCACCCGCAGGACGAAGACCGCGAAGGCGAATTGCAGTCCGAGCCCCCATCCGACGACCCGCCAGCTGATCGCCCGCCGGTTCCGGGAGAACAGCAGGCCGATGCCCAGGATCACCGCCATGCCGATCAGGCCGGTGAGACGCTGGGCGAGCGTGCGGGGGGCCGCCACGGGAGCCGGCGTCGCGGGAGCCGGAGCGGCGGGAGGGGCCGTCGCGGCCTGCTGCGGGACGGCCTGGGCGTGCAGGGCGTTCCACACCGCCCGGGGAAGGGTGAAGACCGCGAGCGAACAGACGAAGGTCACGACAAACGCCAGCAGCACGCGACGCACCGTCACAGAGCCTCCAGATCGCTTTGGACGCGCGCCGCCAGCGCGACGCGCTCGTAGTCGGGAAGAAACGCGCTTTCACACGCGTTCAGCACCGCGCGCGCGAGCTCGGCCCGCGTGAACCCCAGCGCCGTGTGCGCGAGGTGATACTCGTCCGTGAGCGTGACCCCGTCCATCAGCCGCCCGTCGGTGTTCAGGGTCACGCGCACCCCCTGCGCCAGGTACCGGCGCGCCGGATGCGCGGCCAGGGACTCCACGGTGTGCGTATGGAGGTTCGAGGTCAGGCACATCTCGAGCGGGATCTGCTTCTCGACCACCTCCGCGAGAAGCTCCGGATCCTCGGCGAGCCGCGTGCCGTGTCCGATCCGGGTCGCCCCGCAGACGTGGATGGCCTCCGCGATGGACCCGGCCCCCGCCCCTTCGCCGGCGTGGCAGGTGCACCCCATCCCGTGACCCGCCGCGAACTCGAAGGCCGCGCGGTGGTCGCCCGCCGGGTGCCCGCGCTCCGCGCCGGCCAGGTCGAACCCCACGACCCCCGCGGTCCGGTAGTCGGCCGCCGCCCGCGCCAGCTCGAGCGACTCGGCCGGGGCCCGGGTCCGGATCGCGCACACGATCACACCCACCTTGGTTCCGGTCTCCGCGCTGCCCCGGGCGAATCCGGCCAGGGGCGCCTCGATGGCCTGGGCCAGCGTCAGCGCCGGCCGGTGCAGGAGCGGTGAATATCGGACCTCGACATACCGCACGTTCTCCGCCGCCACATCCTCGACGAACTCGTACGCGATCCGCTCGAGCGCCGCGGGCGTCTGCATCACCGACAGGGTGGTCTGGTACGACGCGAGGTATTCCTCGAGACTGCGCGCGCCCTTCACCGAAAGCCGCCGCGCCAGCTCTTCGGGCGTATCCGCGGGGAGCCGGACCCCCTGCACCCGCGCCAGGTCGAGCATCGTGCGGGGCCGGAGACACCCATCGAGGTGGACGTGCAGCTCCACTTTGGGCCAGCGGCGGAGCGCGTCCCGGGACAGCGCGGGTCCGCCCGGCCGGGCCGACCGCACGACCCGGAAGACGGCGCCGGCCTCTCCCACCGACGCGTCGGCCGCCACCTGAACGCCGCGGGCATCGGTGACGTAGGCCTCTCCGGCTTCCACCTGATCGGCCAGGCCGGCGTCCAGCGCGCGGACGGCGTCCCGCACCAGGGCGCCCCGAGCCACCGTGACGGGCCGTTCGTTCACGAAGGCTCTCAGTTCGGGTGGAATCGAGGCTCCGCGGGCGCGTCCACCGGCTGGGGAAGCACCTTGAGATAGGCGATCAGCGCGTCCAAGTCGGTCAGGCCCACGCTCGTGGACGGGAGCCCCTTGAGCATCCCGAACCCCGACCCGCCGGCCGCCAGAAAGTCGCTCACCACGAGGGTGTATGTCCTCTTGGGGTCGATCTTCCGGCCGTTGGTGAGCTTGGTACGGGTGATCCGCCGGCCCGCGGGGCGCCGCCGGTCGAACCAGACTTCGACGCCGCCCACCTGCGCCCGCTCCTGCCCTCCCGCGGCCGCCCACTCGAGCGCCGCGAGGAGTGTCGTCCCGGGGATGGTGAGCCGGACCAGCCGGTTGCCGAAGGGCTGGCACAAGAACAGGTCGCCGTACGTCACCGCGCCCGCCGGCAGGTCGGCCCGGATGCCGCCGTTGTTCATGATGGACACGTCGCCCCGGCCGAGGTTGAGCTGGGCGTCGGCGATCAGGTGGCCGAGCGGGTACTCGTCTCCCCCGCGGGTCAGTCCGAAGCGCAGGGTGGCGACCGGCTGGCGCGTGAGGCTGTCCACCCGGGCCTGCGCCCGGGCCACCAGGCCGACCAGGGCCGAATCGGGCCGGACCTGGTCCGCGTAGGCGTCGATCACGCGGGTACGGACGGTACAGCAGCGCCCGCCGGAGCGGACGAAGTCCGCCACCGCGACGTCGCGTCCCGACGACGCGGCCTCGACGATGGGAATCCCGTTGATCCGGGTGTCGATCCGGACGTGGGTGTGACCGGCGACGATCAGGTCCACCGACCCGGAGTCGAGCGCGCGGGCCAGATCCACGATGCCGCCACGGCAGGCGCCGGAGTCGCAGAACGCGCCCTCGTGCGCGAGCACGATGACGAAGTTTCCGGCGGCGCGTGCGGCCGGCAGCTCGCGCTTCACCACGGCGGCGAGATCGCCGAACGCGAGCCCCGCGACGTTCCGGGGCTCGGTGGTGGTGGGCGTGGAGGGCGTGGTGAGACCCAGGACGACCACCTTGAGCCCGCCGCGGGAGATGATGGTCCAGGGCTCGGCCCACGCGGGCCGCGCGCCGGTGACCGCGTCCGTGATGTTGGCGGACAGGAACGGGTATGACGCCTCCGCCATCCGGGCCTTGAGCGTGTCGACGGACCAGTCGAACTCGTGGTTACCGATGGCGGCGGCGTCGATGCCCAGCCGGTTCATCGCGGCGATGACGGGCCGGCCGAACGCGAGGTTCGAGATCGGGGTGCCCTGCATCTCGTCCCCGCCGTCGAGGCGCACCGTGGTGCAGCCGCAGTCCGCCGCGAGCGAGTCGAACCAGCCCTTGAGCGCCGCCACGCCGCCCACCGGCCGCCCCCGGGACCAGCTCCAGACCTGCGGCGCGAGCGCGCCGTGCAGGTCGGTGATCGCGAGCACCCGGAGCATGGTGCTGTCGGCGTCGCTGACGGAGGCGGCCACGGGCGCGAAGACCGCGCGCACCGCCGCCGCGGCCGGCGGCAGGATGGACCAGTTGCGGACGAAGTAGGCCGACGGCGTGAGGTTCCCCACCCGCCGGATCTCGGCGGCCAGGAGATCCCGGATGTTCTCGTTCCGGTCGTAGACCACCCGGGCGCCCTTCAGCACGTCGTACCCGCCCCCGCCGGCCGCCCGGTAGCTGGACATCGCGACCGTGAACGAGTCCGCCCCCGTCACGGGCCGCCCCTTAAAGAGGAGGCCGCGGATGCGCCGCCCTTCGGGCTGGCTCAGATCGATCTGGTACTCCACCCCGGACACGGCGTCGAAGGAGCCGCCGGAGACCGCGGGGTTGATGACCGGCTGCCCCGGCGCGAAGGTCCGGTAATAGCTCGCGCTCTGCTCGAGGAACTCCTTGAGCTGCCGCCCGCTGAGTCGTACCGCCACGAGGGTGTTGTCGTAGGGATACAGGGCCGCGAGGTCGCGCACGTCGATCTCGCCCGAGAGCGACGCGGCGGGATCCTCGAGGGAGGCCGCGGACAGGTCGGCGCCGGCCCGGCGGCGCTGCACCTCGTTGATGAAATCGAGGAGCGGCGTATCCTCGGCGCGCGCGTAGCGCCCCTCGAATCCGGGGGCCCCGGTCCCCAGCGTCTGGGAAGCCCAGCTCCGGACCCGGTCGTGCGCCGCGTCGACCCGGCGCACGAACGAGGGCAGCTCGGAGACCGTGGCCAGCGGGATCAGGTCGGCGCGCAGGTGGTCGACCGCCCACTTGCCGTTCACGCGCCGGAACCAGACGTGCACCACCGACAGGCTGCGGGCCCAGTTTCCCGGCTGGACGAAATGGACCCCGCCCAGCACGGTGTCGCGCACCTCGCGATGGGTGTGGCCGAACACCACGAGGTCGGGCCGGGACGGCGACGGCAGGGTGGCCAGCACCGAGGCGTCGTTCTCGGGACCCACGCCCGTGGTGTCGTAGTTGGAGGGATCGCCCAGCCCGGCGTGGACCAGCACCAGCTTGAAGTCGACGCCCTGGCGGTCGAGCGCCGCGAGCGCGCCCGGCGCGGCCTGCGCGATCGGCACGACCTTCGCCTTCCCGGCCAGGACGCCGCGGTCCCACACCATCACGCCCGGCGTCGTGAACCCCGTGACGCCCACCCGGACGCCCGCGCGCGTGAAGACGACGGCGGGCGAGAAGAGCGGCTGGTCCGAGCGCTCGGCCTGCGTCGCCGGCACCACCACGTTCGCGGACACGTACTGGAAGGTCGCGTCCGCGATCGCGGTGCGGAGGACGTCGACGCCGAAATCGAAGTCGTGGTTCCCCGGCGTCGCGACGTCGTAGTTGAGAACGTTGAGAGCGTCGACGACCGGGTTGGGCCGGGTCGGCGCGACCCGCGCGAAATACGTCGCGAAGAGGTTGCCCTCGATGAGGTCCCCGGCGTCCACGAGGATCACCTGCCCCGGGTATTGGGCGCGCAGGGTCGCGAGAATCGTGGCCGCCCGGGAGAGCCCCCCGGGGGCCTCCGCATCGCGGGCGTCGTCCCATCCCAGTACGCGGCCGTGGATGTCGGTCGTGGCGACGATCACCAGGTGCGCGCTGTCGGGTCCGGCCGGGGTGGGAGCGGCGGGGGCGGGGTGGGCCGGAACGGCGGCCTGGAGCAAGAGGAGCAATGCACCGATGGAAGTCATAGTGCGCTCCAAATTGCCAAGCCGCTCCGCTTCGCGCTACCTTCCCGCCTCGACATGTGGGCCGCCGTGCTCCTCGCGCTGCACTTCGTCGCGCCGCAGGACAGCGCCACCCTCCTGATCCGCGTCCTCGACGTGTCGGACGCGCGGATCGGCGGTGACGCGATCCTCATCACCGACTCCTCGGGCGGTCGGGCCCGCCACGTGCTCCTCGACGCGGGCGACCGGCCCGCGCGCGTGGTCCAGGCCCTCGCGCGTTACCACGTGGACACGCTCGCCGCCCTCCTCCTCTCCCACCCCCACGCGGATCACTACGGCGGAATGGCCGGCGTCCTCGCCGCGGTGCCGGTCCGGGCCTTCGTCTCCGGGGGCACGCCGCACGCCGCGGTGACCTACCGGCGCCTGCTCGCCGCCATCGCGCAACGTCACATTCCGGTAACGACCGTCGATTCCGGCGTCCGCGTCCTGCGCCTCGTGACCGGAGGCGATACGGTCACGCTCACGGTGCTGGCGCCACCCCCCTCGTGCCGCACCCTGGACTCGGGCGCCGGGGACGCCGTGAACGACTGCTCGATCGGCGTGCGGGTCACCCGTGGCGCTTTCCACATGCTGCTGCCCGGGGACGCCGAAACCGATGAAGAGGAGTGGTGGACGGGGACTCACCGCGATCTGCTCGAGGCCGATATCTTGAAGGCGGGGCATCACGGGTCGGACAACGCCACCGACTCGGCGTGGCTCGCCGTGGTGCGCCCGCGGGTGGTCGTGATCAGCGCGAACGGGCGCCAGCATCCGTTCGCGGACGTACTGGCCCTGCTCGCGGCGCGCTCGCTCCCCGTCTATTGCACCGCGGACGACGGGACCGTGACCATCCGGGTGCCGCGGGGCGCTCCCTGGCGGGTGACGGCGGAGCGGCAGCGCCCGTGCCACGCGCGCACCGAAACCCACTGACGGAGGTGTCGATGACCGAGCGCCATCGCTGGATCGTCGACCGGTACGAGGGACCCCTGGCCGTGGTGGAGACGGACGGGGCCGGGACGGTGGATCTGCCCCGCTGGCTCCTGCCCGCGGGCACGCGGACCGACGACGTGCTCAGCGTGAGCGTCGCCGGCGACGCCGAGCGGACCGTCGTCACGGTGACCCGCGATCCGGCGGCCACCGCGGCGGCCCGGGACGCGGCCCGCGCCGCCATCGACCGCCTGCGGGGCTCGGACCCCGGGGGAGACGTGACCCTGTGAATCTCTCGGCCCGAGTCCTGGTGGTCGACGACGAACCCGACATCACCGCGCTGGTGGCCTACCACCTGGCCAAGGCGGGGTACCGCGTGAGTACCGCCGCCTCGGGCGTCGAGGCGCTGAACGCCGTGCGCGAGGAACGGCCCGATCTCGTGGTACTCGACCTGATGCTCCCCGGCCGGTCCGGGTTCGACGTGCTGAGCGATCTCCGCAACCGCCCCGAGACCAAGGACGTCGGCGTGGTGCTGCTCACCGCCAAGAAGGACGAACCCGACCGCATCAAGGGACTGTCGCTGGGCGCCGACGACTACCTCGCCAAGCCGTTCTCTCCCCAGGAGCTGGTGCTGCGCGTGGGCGCCGTGCTGCGCCGCCTGACCGCACCGGCGGTGAGCGCCGGCGGCGTGCTCGCCGCCGGCCCGGTCCGGCTGGACGTCGCGGCCCACAAGGCCGAGGTGGAGGGCGAGCCGGTGGACCTCACCGCCACCGAGTTCCGGCTGCTGCGGCTCCTGATCGAGCGCGAGGGACGGGTCCAGGACCGGACCCAGCTGCTGGAGACGGTCTGGCGGGCCCAGCCCGACATCCAGACGCGCACCGTGGACATGCACGTGCAGCGGCTCCGCACCAAGCTCGGCCGCGCCGGACCCTGCATCGAAACGGTCCGGGGGGTCGGGTACCGGTTCCGCACTCCCACCCCCCAGCCCGCCCGCGGCAAGAAGCGCTGATGCGCCTGGCCACGCGCTTCTTCCTCGCCACCGGCGCGCTGGTCCTGATCACGGTGGCGGCCCTCACCGTGTGCGCCGACGGGCTCGTCCGCCGCCAGCTCCTCGCGGCGGAGGAGGCCTCGCTCGAGCGCGAGGCGCGCCTCGTGGCGACCGAGGTGCCCGCCGACTCCGCCGAGTGGTCGCCGGCGGCCCACCGGCTCGGCGGCATCATCGGGCGGCGCGTGACGCTGATCGACCCCACGGGGCGGGTGCGGGGCGACGCCGAGTTTCCCCCCGAAGCCCTGCCCCATCTCCAGAACCACCTCTCCCGCCCGGAAGTCCAGCAGGCCCTGGCGGAGGGCCGCGGGAGCTACGAGCGCCTGTCGGCGTCCACCAACGAACGGCAGCTCTACGTCGCCGTGCGTGGAGGCCCGCGCGGCATCGCGGTGGTTCGCGTGTCGACCCCGCTCGCCTCCGTGGACGCGGCGGTCTCCGAAACCGATCAGGTGATCCTCGCCTGGGGGCTCCTCGCGGTCCTGGGCGCCGCGCTCGCGGCCTGGCTGATGGGACGCCGGACGGCCCACCCGCTCGCGGAGCTCGCCGCCACCACGCGCGCCATCGCTGCCGACGGTGAACCCGTCTTTCCCGAAAGCCGGGTGCGCGAGGTCGCCGATCACGTGCGCTCGCTCCGCGCGATGCACGAAGCGCTGGGGAGCCGGATCGCGGAGCTCCGACGCGAACGCGAGGAGTCGCGGACCCTGGTGGAATCGATGACCGACGGCGTCATCGCCGCGGACGCCGCGGGCCGGGTGGGCACCTGCAACGCGGCGGCGCGCCGGATGCTGGGCCGGAGCGGCGAGGAGCCCATCCCGGAGCTGGCGCTGCTGTTCCACGAGAAGGTGTCGCGGGACTTCGTACGGGACGTGCTGGCGGGACGCGACGTGGAGGAGCGGGAGCTCGTGGTGGGCGGGCGGGTCCTGCTGGGCGCGGGCCGCACCCTCCCCGACGGCGGCACCCTGTTCGTGCTCCGGGACGTGACCGCCCTGCGCCGGCTCGAGACGGTGCGGCGGGACTTCGTCGCCAACGTGTCCCACGAGCTCAAGACCCCGCTCACGTCCATCGCCGGGTACGCCGAGACCATCGCGGCCGAGGCGGAGCCGGGATCGCCCGCCCGGAACTTCGCGGACACCATCCTCGCCAACGCGCGCCGGATGCAGCGGCTGGTGGAGGACCTGCTCGATCTGTCGCGGATCGAATCGGGGGGCTGGCGGCCCGCGCCCCGGGTGGTGGACCTCGCCGCCGCCACCCGCGACGCCTGGACCCCGTTCGCCGAGCCGGGCCGGGCCCGCGGCGTCCGGTTCGAGGCGGTGGTGCCGCCGGGCACGTCGGTGGCCGTGGATCCTGACGCGCTCCGGCAGGTGCTCTCGAACCTCTACGACAACGCGCTCCGGCACACACCCCGGGGCGGCGTCATCCGAGTGTCCGCCGCCCCGGCGGGAGACGGGGTCTCGGTCGACGTGAGCGACACGGGCTCCGGCATCCCGCCCGAGCACCTGCCCCGGATTTTCGAGCGCTTCTACCGCGCCGATCCGGCCCGGTCCCGCGATCAGGGCGGGACCGGCCTGGGCCTCGCGATCGTGAAGCACCTCGTGGAGGCCCATGGGGGCCGCGTGGACGCCGAGAGCGTTCCCAGCCGGGGCACGACGGTCCGCTTCATCCTCCCGCCGCCCGCCGCCGTTACACAGCCGTAGCACGCCGGTCACTCCGGCTTGACGCCCGGCGCCGATTCTCATCGCCGTGCGAATCGCGCTGGTGTCGGATACGTACGCGCCGCAGGTGAACGGTGTCACGACGGTGCTTCGCCGGATTGTGCGAGCCGTCGGCGACGCCGGCCACCTGGCGGCCATGGTGGCGCCGGCGTACCCGGGCGGCCACCCACCCGACCCCCTCGAGCTGCGGATTCCGTCGGTCCCCTTCCCGCCGTACCCCAGTATTCGCCTGTCCCTCCCGCTCTCGCGCCGCATCCACCGTTTCCTCGATCAGTTCCGGCCCGACCTCGTGCACGTGGCCACCGAAGGCCCTCTCGGCGTGTTCGGGCGCGCGTGGGCACTGTCGAACGGCGTTCCGCTGATGACCTCCTTCCACACCGACTTTCCGCGGTACGCGCGGGACTATCACGCTGGGCTGCTCGAGCCGGCCGTGTGGAAGTGGCTGGCGTGGTTCCACCGTCCCGCGCGGCTGACGCACACGCCCGGCGACGGCACCCGCGCCGAGCTCCTGGCGCACGGCATCGGACACGCGGTGGTCTGGGGCCGCGGCGTCGACACCGCGCACTTTCACCCCGGCCGCCGGACGCTCCCCTGCCGCCGCTGGCTGGCCGGGGGCGACGACACGGCGATCGTGCTCCACGTGGGTCGCCTCGCGCCCGAAAAGAACCTCGACGTGCTCGCCGACGCCTGGCGGATGGCCCGCGCCGCCCTGGGGCCGCGGGTGAGCTTCGCCCTGGCGGGTGACGGCCCGCTTTCCCGCCGCCTCCACGCCCGGCTGCCCTGGGCGCGGCAGATCGGGTTCGTGGACCGGGAGACCCTGGCGCTGCTCTACGCCAGCGCCGACCTCTGCGTCCTGCCCTCCCGTACCGAGACCTGCGGCCTCGTGGCTCTCGAGGCGATGGCATCGGGCATTCCGGTGGTGGCCGCCGACGCGGGCGGTCTGAAGGAAAGCGTGCGAAGCGGGGAGAACGGCCTCCTGGTCTCTCCCGACGACCCCCACGCCTACGTGGACGCCATCGCCCGTCTGGTCGTGCACCCGCTCGAGCGCCTGGAGTTCGGTGCCGCCGCCCGGCGCGCCGCGCTCGAGCGGGACGTGCGTCCCGAGGACGCCGAGCTCCTGGCCCAGTACGCCGCCGTGAGCGGCCAACCCGGGGAGACCGCTTCGTGCGCCGCGTAATCCTGGTCCTCATCGACGGACTGCGCCCCGACGCCATCACGCCGAGCGTGATGCCCTCGTTGAACGCGTTCGCCCACAACTTCACGCTGGCCCTGCGGGCCACGACGGTCCGGCCCAGCACGACGGTCGCGGCGCTCGCCTCGCTCGCGACCGGCGTCGGACCCGCCAACCACCGCCTCGTGGAGCCCGGGCTCGGGTTCCTCGGGAAGCTGGGCACGCTGCGGCCCGTGGCCCGCGAGCTGGCGCGGGGGGGCGTGGCCACCGACGTCGTGTGCGGCGAGCTCGCGCGGGGGGCGTGGCCGGTGGCGCAGGCCCTCGCCGCCGCGGCCGGCGTCCGCCGCCTGGTGCCCGGCGGCCGGGCGCCGCACGAGTCGGCCACGACCGCGAGCCAGATTCTCCTCGCGGGCGAGGAGCAGGCCGTCTTCGTCTACCTGCCCGACTGCGACCGGGCCGGCCACGCATACGGCTGGATGTCGCCGGAGTACCTGGAGGCCGCCGCCGCCGTCGATGTCGCCGTGGCACGGCTCACCACCTGGGAGGACGAGGCCCTGCTCATCCTCCTCGCCGATCACGGCGGCGGCGGCGTCCGCCCCGAGGATCACGACGAGCCGCACCCCGTGAACGACCGGATCCCCGTGATCATCGGCGGACTCGGCGCTACGCGACGGCACCAGCTCACCCGCCCCGTCTCCATCCTCGACGTCCCGGCCACCCTGCTCTGGTGGTTCGGACGCCCCATCCCGCCGTCGTACGAAGGCCGGCCCCTCGCCGAGGCGCTGAGCCAGCCGGCCCGCCCGGTGGAGGTATTCGCCTGACCCGCTGGCTCACGCACCTGGGCGGCGCCCGGGTCACCCTGGGCGTGGGCGTGGTCCTGGCCGCGTTTTCGCGGGAGCGGCATCTCGGCCTCGTGGTCTTGGTCGCCAATGCCGCCTCGCACCTGGCCGTGCAGGTCCTCAAGCGTACCGTGGCCCGGCGGCGACCGTGCGACGTGCACGGCCTCCCCCTCGCACTCGTCGACCTCCCCGACCCCTATTCCTTTCCTTCCGGCCACGCGGCCGCCGTCACGGCGGTCGCGACCTCCATCTCGCTCGCCCACCCGGCCCTGTCCCCGATGCTCCTGCCCCTCGCCGCCATCGTCGCCCGCTCCCGGGTGGCCCTGCGCGTGCACCACCCCGGAGACGTCGTGGCCGGCGCGGTTCTCGGCGCCACCGGCGCCATCGCCACCGCCGCCCTGCTCTGAGCATTTTCTAAGTCGTTGCGCAAAATTCCCTTACCCTGTTGCACGCCCGTGACGGTTCGGGGCTAACTTCCCGTGACGGGACCCACGATGACCGCCATTCCTCTCACCAACGCGCCCCAGGCCGAGCCCGCCACCCGGAGCCCGGGGCAGCAGGCCGCGCCCCGGATCGCGGCCATCGACATCGGCACCAACTCGATCCGGCTGGTCGTCGCCGAAGTGCAGCCGGACGGGAGCTACCGGATCCTGGACGAAGACCGCGAGATGACCCGGCTCGGCCACGGGCTCTTCGACACGGGACGGCTGGCCGAGGAGCCGATGGCGCACTCCCTGCGGGTGCTGGGCCGCATGAAGGCGATCGTCGAGGGGTTCGGCGTCGGCGAGCTTCGCACCATCGCCACCAGCGCCGTGCGCGAGGCCACGAACGGCCGGGAGTTCGTGCGCGAAGCCTGGAAGCGGTGCCGGGTGCGCGTAGACGTCGTGCCGCCCGAGGAGGAGGCCCGCCTGGCGCTGAAGAGCGTGCGGCGCCACTACGATCTGGGAGACCGCCGGACGGCCATCGTGGACATCGGCGGCGGAAGCACCGAGGTCGTGCTCGCCGTGGGCGGGCTGGTCGAGCTCGTGGTCTCCTTGCCGCTGGGCGCGGTGCGGCTGACGGAGCGCTACCTGACCTCCGATCCGGTGAAGCCCAAGCACTGGAACGCGCTCCAGCGGGCCATCGACGGAGCCATCAAGGAAGGAATGGGGAAAGGGAAGGTGCCGTTCGCCGCGGACGTGATGATCGGCTCCGGCGGCACGTTCACCAACCTGGTCGAGATGGTCCAGTGCGAGCGGGACGGCAAGGCGGGAAACCCGCGTAACTATCCCCTGGCCCGCGCCGAGGTCACCCGGCTCCTGGATCGTCTCCGGGAAACGCCGCTCGCCGCCCGCCGGGAGATTCCGGGGCTCAATCCCCAGCGCGCCGACATCATCGTGGCCGGGGCGGCGGTGGTGGACCGGCTCGCCCGGCGGGTGGGCGCGCAGCACGTGCTCGTGAACGACCGGGGGATCCGCGACGGCGTCCTGCTCGCGATGATCGAGGAGCTGCCGGGGATGGCCCGCCCCCGGCGCGTGGCGCCCCCGGACCGGATGGACTCGGCGCGGCGGTTCGCGCGGCAGTGCCGCTCCAACGAGCGGCACTGCGAGCGGGTGGCGATGCTGGCGGTGCAGCTCTTCGATTCGCTGCGGCGCCCCTTCGATCTCCCTCCCGAGGGACGGGAGATCCTGATGGCGGGAGCCCTCCTGCACGACATCGGCTACCTGATCAACCACGAGCGGCACCACAAGCACGCCTATCACCTGATCATGCACGGCGACCTGCCCGGATTTTCGGCGCGGGAGGTGGAGCTCATCGCCAACGTGGCGCGGTACCACCGCCGCGCGGCGCCCAAGAAGGCTCACTCCAACTTCAGCCGGCTCACCGGGGACGAGCGCCGGCTGGTCCGGCGCCTCGCCGGTATCCTGCGGGTCGCCGACGGCCTCGACCGGACCCACGGGTCCATCGTGAAGGGGGTCCGGGCCCGCACCGGCCGCAAGGCGGTGCGGATCTCGGTCACCGCTTCACGCAATCCGTCCATCGAGCTCGACGACGCCCGCCGGAAGAGCGGCCTGTTCGAGAAGGCGTTCCGGCGGACGCTCGCGTTCTCGCCCTACCGCGCCCCCGCCCGGAAGCGCGCGTGACCGACCGCGCCCCCGTCGGCTTCCCCGCGGACCACTACCTGAACCGCGAGCTCTCGTGGCTCGAGTTCAACGCCCGGGTGCTCGAGGAAGCCGCCGACCCCACCAACCCCTCGCTCGAGCGGCTCAAGTTTCTCTCGATCTTCAGCTCCAACCTGGACGAGTTCTTCGAGATCCGGGTCTCGGGGCTCCAGCAGCAGGTGTACGCGGGGGTCGAGCCGCAGGACCTGGGCGCGGACGGGATGGCACCCGCCGCCCAGCTCGCCGCGATCGACCGCCGCGCGCACGAGCTCGTGGCGGAGCAGTACCGGATCCTCACCGCGGAGATCTTCCCGAGTCTCGCCGGGGTCGGCATCGAGCGCGTCCGGTGGGCGGACCTCACGACCGCGGAGCGGAAACAGGCCGTGGGTTTCTTCCGCGCCAGCGTCTCCCCGGTGCTGACCCCCCTCGCCATCGACCCCGGGCATCCGTTCCCGCACGTCCACAACAAGAGTCTCAACATCGCGCTCCTGGTGGAACGCAAGAACGGCCTGCTTCCCCGGCGGCACTTCGCCGTGGTGCAGGTGCCGGCGGTGCTGGACCGGGTGATGGTGGTGTCCCGCACCGACCAGAAAGTGCGCTTCATCCTGCTCGAGGACGTGATCGCCGAGCACCTGGGCGAGCTGTTCGGCCACCTCAAGGTCGTCAACCACACGGTGTTCCGGGTCACCCGGAACACGGATCTGACCATCCAGGAAGAAGACGCCGAGGATCTGCTCGAGACCATTGAGGAGAGCCTCCGGCAGCGGATGCGCTCCGACCCGGTGCGGCTCGAGATCTCGGCGGATGCCGGCGACCTGTTCGTGGAAATGCTCACCGAGGCGCACGACCTGGAGCCGCGGGACGTCTATCGCGTGGATGGGCCCGTGGATCTCACCGCCCTGATGGCCCTGCACCGCCTCGAGGGATTCGCGGTGGCCAAGGACGAGCCGCTGGTGCCCCGGGTGCCGCCGCAGTTCGCGGCCCAGGAAGACGTGTTCCAGGTGATCCGCGAACACGACGTGCTGGTCCACATGCCCTACGAGTCCTTCGGATGCGTGGTGGACTTCATCGAGCAGGCCGCCGACGACCCCCAGGTGCTGGCGATCAAGCAGACGCTCTACCGGACCTCCGGCGGCTCGCCCATCATCGCGGCCCTCGAGCGGGCGGCCCAGAACGGCAAGCAGGTGACGGCGCTCGTGGAGCTGAAGGCCCGCGCCGACGAGCAGGCGAACATCGCCTGGGCGCGGATGCTCGAGCAGGCGGGGGTGCACGTGGTGTACGGCATCGTCGGCCTGAAGACCCACTGCAAGGCGGCGCTGGTGGTGCGGCGCGAAACCGAGGGGATCCGCCGCTACGTCCACCTCTCCACCGGCAACTACAACCCCGCGACCGCGCGCCTCTACACCGACCTCGGCCTCTTCACGGCGGACCCGGATTTCGGCGAGGACACGAGCGCGCTCTTCAACCTGCTGACGGGGTACGCCGAAGGCTACGAGTGGAAGAAACTCCTGGTCGCTCCCCTGGATCTCCGCGAGCGCGTCATCGGGCTGATCGAGCGGGAGGAGCAGCATGCCCGGGCCGGCCGCGCCGCCCGGATCATCGTGAAGATGAACGCCCTGGTCGAGCCCTCGGTGATCGACGCCCTCTACCGCGCCTCCAGCGCCGGGGTATCGATCGACCTGGTGATCCGGGGCATCTGCTGCCTCAAGCCCGGCCTTCCCGGGGTGTCGGAGCGGATCCGGGTCACCAGCATCGTGGACAAGTTCCTGGAGCACAGCCGCATCTTCTACTTCGAGAACGCCGGGGCGCCCGACGTCTGGCTGGCCAGCGCGGACTGGATGCCGCGCAACTTCTGGCGCCGCATCGAAACCGCCTTCCCCGTCGAGGACGACGCCCTGAAGACGCGCATCGTGAACGACATCCTGCGCCTGGTCCTGGCGGACAACGTCAAGGCGCGGGAGCTCCAGGCCGACGGGACGTACCGCCGCCGGACGCCGGCCGATGGAGAGGCGCCGATCCGGTCCCAGGTGGCCCTGCAGCTCCTGGCCCGGGAAGCGTCCCGGGAAAAGAAGGCGGACGTCCGCCCCCCGCTGGTCCCCGTGGTGCGCCGGCGCCCGGATCCGGAGCCCGCCTCGGGACCGGGCCGAGCCCACTCGCGGGCCTGAGCCTAGCCGGCCTCCCACGCCGGAGGCAGATTTCCGGATGACCCACGAGACGACAGAAGACCGCCGCCACTGGCTGGTGGACCGCCGCCGCCGCCGGAGCCGCCGCGCCCGGGCCGAGCGCCGTCAGGGTGAGCGGCGGAGCGAGAGCCGGGACGTGATCATCGACCGCCGGAAGGGCGACTCCGGCGAGCGCCGGATCGGCGCCGAGCGCCGGACCGCGAGTGAGCGCCGGACCAGCCCTGAACGCCGCGACCGGCCCTAAGCCCTCCGCTTCCGTGCCCACCTTCTCTCGCACCCTCCCGGGCCTTCCCACCTGGGACGGCGTGGTCGATCTCGTCCGCTGTTACCTGGACGACGCCCGGCGGGCGGCCCCCGGCCTGGGCGCCCACCCGGACCCCGACGCCCTGCACGACTTCCGGGTCGCGCTGCGCCGCCTGCGCGGGCTGCTCCGCGCCTACCGCGCGCCCGTCGGCCCCCGCGTGCCCAAGCGTCTCCGCCGGCGCCTCAAGGCCCTGGCGGACTCGACCGGGGCGGGCCGGGACGCCGACGTGATGCTGGCCTGGATCGAAGATCAGCGCCCCGGGCTCACGCGGGGCGAGCGCATCGGGGCCCGGTGGCTGGCGGAGCGTCTCACCGCCCGCCGGGACTCGGACCCCGCGGCGCGGCGCCTGCCCGCCCGGTTCGAGCGGTTCGACCGCCGCCTCCGGAAGCGCCTGGCGGCCGAGGCCCGCGCGCCGGAGGGGCATCCGGGTCCGTCGTTCGCCGCCACCACCGCGCGGCTCGTCACCGACGCCGCGGTTTCGCTGACCGAGGCGCTCCGCGACATCCGGACTCCCGAGGATTCCCGCGCCATCCATCGCGCGCGGATCGCCGGCAAGCGCCTCCGCTATCTCCTCGAGCCGGTGGCGGACGCCGCGGCGGGAGCGCCCGCGCTGATCGAGCGGCTCCGGTCCCTGCAGGAGATGCTGGGGGAGTTCAACGAATGCCAGGTACTGCTCGATGAGATCGGGGCCGCGGTCGAGTCGCTGGGCGCGGCGCGCGCCCGCGCCGCCCACGACCTCCAGGTGGAAGGGAAGGCGCGCCCCCGGCAGCGGCGCGGGCGGGAAGACGCGGGGCTCCTCGCGCTGGCGCGCCGCGCCCGGGCGCGGCGCGACGACCTCTTCTTCGCGCTCCAGCCGCAGTGGCTCGGCGACCACGCGGCGGAGGTCATTCCGCTGGTCCGGGAAGGCGTCGCTACCCTCGCCGTCCGCCGCCCGGTTCCCTATCGGGCCGTGCGCCGTCCGCCCCGGTACCGGACCAAGACGCCCGCGCCCGTTCCGGCCGACACCTAGACCGGCGGAACGGGGTCCGCGGCCGCCCGGCACGCTTTCCCGCAGGAGCAGCACGGCGCCGACCAGCCCCCCCCACCACCAGCCAGTACGGACGGCCGGCCCGCTCACACGCCGCGTCCCCTCCCGTTGTTACGGAACCGTTACGGCATACGTCTCACTCCGTGATTTGGCGGGGCGTTCATCATCACCGGTGATGTCGACCCTGACCCCGCTGTTCCGTTGCTCTCCATTCACCTCCCGGGAGGGAATTTTGAACGCCACAGGTCGCCGTATCTCGCTCGCCGCCGGTCTGATCGGCCTGCTGGGGTGGGTCACCCCCGCCGCCGCACAGACGCCGGCCGCTCCCTCACCGATCACGGTGAACGGGGTGATCTACTCGCAGTATGGCTATCAGCTGAAGGACACTGCGAACCACGCGAACAGCTTCGACGTCACGCGCGCGTACGTGAACATCCTCGGCAAGTTCTCGGGCGGGATCAGCACCCGTGTCACGGCCGACATCGCGCACAGCGCGGCCGTCGGTGCCTCCCAGACGTTCCGCCTCAAGTACGCGTTCGCGGCCTGGAATCCGTCGGGCAGCGCGCTGACCTACAAAATGGGACTCTTCACCACCCCGTGGATCGACTGGGAGGAGGCGCTCTGGGACTACCGCATGCAGGGCCCGACCATCCTGGACCGGAACGGCTATCTGAGCTCCTCGAACTTCGGGATCGGGGCCGACGGCAACGTCAATCACGAGCAGGTCGACTTCCAGGTCGGCGCCTTCGACAACGGCAGCTACTCCACGGGTCTCGGTGACCAGCGGAAGGACATCGAGGGCCGGGTATCGGTGCGCGCGATGAACAGCGACGACATGAGCCGCGTGGGCGGCCTGCGGATCACCGCCTTCGGGCAGGTGGGCAAGCCGGTCGGCGGCGGCACCCGGTCCCGGTTCGTCGGGATGGTGTCGTACAAGTCGAAGACTCTCACCCTCGCGGCCCTGGGGGCGCTCACCAGCGACTCCACCGCGCCGGGCAGCACGGTCATCGTGAAGGGCGAGGTGTTCGGCGGCTACGGCGTGTACCACTTCTCCGGTTCCCCCGTGGCGCTGATCGCCCGCCTCGACTACGTGAAGCCCAACAAGGACGCGGCGTCGACGGTCGCCGGCTTCACGCAGACGCGAATCATCGCCGGCGTGTCGTACCAGTTGACCGCGAACGTCCGGCTCCTGGCCGACCTGGACATGCTGTCCGAGGCCAACGAGAGCACGCTGACGGCCGGCCAGCAGGCGGCGTTCGATGCCACCCGGCAGCAGGCCCTGTTCCAAGCCCAGTTCACGTTCTAACCGACCGAGGATGACCGACATGAAATCGAAGCTGACCGTCGCGCTGCTCGCCCTGGGAGCCTTCGCGGCTCCCCTGGCGGCGCAGACCAAGATCACCGGTGCGGGATCGACGTTCTCGACCATCCTGTACACCGACTGGATGCAGAGCTACAACCAGGCCCACCCCGACGTGCAGTTCAACTACCAGTCCATCGGGTCGGGCGGCGGCATCCGGCAGTTCTCCGACAAGACGGTGGATTTCGGCGCCTCCGACGCCCCGATGACCGATTCGGCCATGGCGGCGATCGACCACAACGTGCTCCACATCCCCACGGAGATGGGGGGCGTGCCGCCGACCTACAACCTGCCGGACGTCCACACCCCGCTGAAGTTCACCGGCCCCGTGCTGGCCGACATCTATCTCGGCACGATCACCAAGTGGAACGACGCCCGCATCGCGGCGGACAACCCGGGCGTCAAACTGCCGGACCTGGACATCGTGGTGGTCCACCGCTCCGACGGGTCGGGCACCAGCTTCATCTTCACCGACTACCTCTCCAAGGTGAGCCCGGAGTGGGCCTCGAAGGTGGGCAAGGGCACGGCGGTGAACTGGCCGGTCGGTCTGGGCGCCAAGGGCAGTGAGGGCGTCTCGGCCACCGTCAAGCAGACCCCGGGCGCCATCGGGTACGTCGAACTCGGGTACGCCCTCGTGAACCACCTCCCGGTGGGTTCGGTGAAGAACAAGGCCGGGCGGTTCGTGACGGCGAGTATCGCGAGCGTCACCGCGGCCGCGGCCGGGGCGATGAAGGATATGGGCCCGAACACCGACTTCCGGGTGTCCATCACGAATCCGGACGGCGCGGACGCCTACCCGATCTCGAGCTTCACCTGGATGCTGGTGCACAAGAACTACGACGATGCCGCCAAAGCGAAGGCCATCGTCCAATACACCTGGTGGGCGTTGACCGCCGGCCAGGCCCGTTGCGGCGGACTCGGATACGCCCCGATCCCGAAGGCCCTGCAGCCCTGGCTCGAGGCGCGGCTCAAATCCATTACGGCCGGTGGACAGGCCGTCTGGAGCGGCCCGGCAGGCCGGTAACTCCCTCCAACCGACTGTCGGCGCTACCCCCGAAGGTTGGCTTACTTCGGGGGTTTCGCCGTCACGGGGGGGTGACGCAATCGTTACAAACCCGTGATGGTGAGGGGGACCACCCCCCGTAGACTCTCCCGCGCGATGTCGACCACCATTCCTCAAACGATGTCACCAGCGACCGCCGAGCCGCTCTCCCCCGCCACCACCCTCAACGCCGCTCCCCGCCCCCACCGCCGCCACTACGGCGATCGGGTCTATCGGGGACTGCTCACGGCGTTGGCGCTCTCGCTGCCGCTTCTGCTCCTCGCGATCGTCGCCCAGCTCCTCCTGAGCTCCTGGCCGGCGATCCACAAGTTCGGCTTCTCGTTCATCTGGACCTCGGTCTGGGATCCGGTCACCGATGTGTACGGCGCCGCGCCGATGATCTTCGGCACGCTGGTGTCGTCGTTCCTCGCCCTCCTCATGGCCGTGCCGCTCTCCCTGGGGGTCGCGATTTTCCTCACCGAGTTCGCCCCCCGCTGGCTGCGCCAGCCGGTGGCCTTCCTGGTGGAGCTCCTGGCCGCCATTCCCAGCGTGGTCTACGGACTCTGGGGCATCTACGTGCTGATCCCGCTGCTGCGGGACTACGTCGCCCCGCCCATCCGCGCCGTCCTGGGATGGACGCCGCTCTTCAACGGCGTGTTCTACGGCAACTCCATGCTGGCGGGCGGGATCATCCTCGCGATCATGATCGTGCCGTACATCGCCGCGATCTCCCGCGAGGTGCTGCTCGCGGTCCCGGCCACGCAGCGGGAGGCGGCGCTGGGCCTGGGCGCCACCCGTTGGGAGGCGGTCTGGGGCGCGGTGCTGCCCTACGGTCGCGCCGGCATCATCGGGGCCGTCATGCTGGGGCTCGGACGCGCCCTGGGAGAGACCATGGCGGTGACGATGGTGATCGGGAACCGCCACGACATCGCCCTCTCGCTCTTTCAGCCCGGCTACACCATGGCCGCCGCCATCGCCAACGAGTTCACCGAAGCGCAGTCCCGGATGTACCTCTCCGCGCTCTTCGAGGTCGGCCTGGTGCTCTTCGTGGTCACCGTGGGGGTGAACGCCCTGGCGCGCCTCCTGGTGTGGCGCGTGGCGCGCGGGGCCGCGGTGGGGAGCAAGGCCCTGTGAGCGCCCGGGTCACCACCCGACGGGTGAAGAGCGGGTTCTTCACCGGCCTCGTCGGCCTCCTCTGCTTCCTCGCGGTCCTGCCTCTGTTCCTGATCTTCGCCGATCTGGTGCACAAGGGCGCTTCCTCGATCAACTGGGACTTCTTCGTCAAGATCCCGGTCCCGGCGGGCCAGGCCGGAGGGGGGGTCGCCAACGCCATCGTCGGCACGGTGATCATCGTCGCGCTGGCCTGCCTGATCGGGATCCCCGTGGGGATCGGCGCGGGTCTGTACCTCGCGGAGTACGGGATCGGTCGGCTGGGGTGGATGGTCCGGTTCCTGGCGGACGTCATGAACGGGACCCCGTCGATCGTCGTCGGGATTTTCGCGTGGACCTGGTTCGTGCGGCCGGCGCACCACTTCTCGGCGCTGGCGGGGGGTGTGGCCCTCGCAATCCTGATGGTGCCGATGCTCGCTCGCACCACCGAGGAGATGCTCCGGCTCGTGCCCCATTCCCTCCGCGAGGCGGCCCTGGCCCTGGGGTACCCCCGGTGGCGCACGTCCCTGAGCGTGATCGCCCGCGCCGCGCTGTCGGGCATCGTCACCGGAGCGCTCGTGGGCGTGGCCCGGGTGGCCGGCGAGACGGCCCCCCTCCTGTTCACGGCGCTGGGGAACCTCAACTTCGACACCAGCATCAAGGACCCGATGCAGACGCTGTCGCTGCAGATCTTCACTTACGCCACCGGCCCCTTCGACGACTGGCACCGGCTGGCGTGGGCGTCGGCGCTGGTCCTGATGAGCCTGGTGTTGACGCTCGCGGTGGCGGCCCGCTGGGCCACCCGCAAGCGATATGGCACCTGAGGGCCTGGTGCAGCTCGAGACCCGCCGCCTCTCCGCGCTGTTCGGCCGGAACGTGATCGTCCGGGAAGTGAGCATTCCCTTCCCCCGGCACACCGTGACCGCCATCATCGGGCCGTCGGGGTGCGGCAAGAGCACCTTCCTGCGCTGTCTCAACCGGATGCACGAGCTCTCCGACGGCGGCTGGGCCACCGGACAGGTGATCCTCGACGGCGAGGACATCTACGGAGGCGGCATCGAGGCCGTGGACGTCCGGCGCCGGATCGGCATGGTCTTCCAGCGCCCGACCCCGTTTCCCACCATGTCCATCTACGACAACGTGGCGGCGGGACTCCGGGTCAACGGCCGCATCCCGCGGGCCCGGATGGACGAGACCGTGGAACGGGCCCTGCGGCAGGCGGCGCTCTGGGACGAGGTCAAGGACCGGCTCAAGGGCTCGGCCATCGCGCTCTCGGGGGGACAGCAGCAGCGGCTCTGCGTGGCCCGGGCCGTGGCTCCCGCCCCCGAGGTTCTCCTCCTGGACGAACCGACCGCGTCGCTCGACCCGGCCGGGACCCAGCGGATCGAGGAGCTCTGCACCGAGCTGAAGCGCCGCTACACCATCGTGATCGTGACCCACAACATGCAACAGGCCGCCCGGGTTTCGGACTTCACGGCCTTCTTCTACCTGGGCCACCTGGTCGAGGTCGGCGCGACCCAGCAGCTCTTCACCAAGCCTCAGGATCCCCAGACCGAGGCGTACATCACCGGACGGTTCGGATGACCGGCCCGGGCACGCCGGTTCCGACGGTCGAAGAACGACCCGCGAGCCACGCCCGGCCGCACGAAGGGCCGCCGGTCCTGGATGTGCGCCAGTACGCCTTCTGGTACGGTCTCAAGCAGGTGCTCTTCGACCTGTCGCTGACCATCCCCCGGCAGGCGGTGACCGCCCTGATCGGTCCCTCGGGGTGCGGCAAGAGCACGTTTCTGCGTTCCATCAACCGGATGAACGAAATCGCGCCGGGGACCCGTCACACCGGGGACATCCTTCTCGAGGGCGTCTCCGTGTTCTCCCCCGGGATGGACACCGTGGACCTGCGCCGGCGCGTGGGGATGGTCTTCCAGCGCCCGAACCCCTTCCCCAAGTCCATTTTCGACAACGTGGCCTACGGGCCCCGCTTGAACGGGCTCTGCCGGGAGGGCGAAATGGACACCCGCGTGGAGGAAGCGCTCCGCCGGGCCGCGCTCTGGGACGAAGTGAAGGACCGGCTCCGCGAGCCGGGCACGGGGCTCTCCGGGGGCCAGCAGCAGCGGTTGTGCATCGCCCGGGCGCTCGCCAACAGCCCGGAGGTCCTGCTGCTGGACGAACCCTGCTCCGCCCTGGATCCGATCGCCACCGAGCACATCGAAGAGCTCCTGGTGGAGCTCAAGACGGAGGTGACAATCGTGATCGTCACCCATAACATGCAGCAGGCGTCGCGCGTCGCGGACCATACGGGCTTCTTCTATCTGGGACGGCTGGTGGAGTTCGGCGACACCGCGCAGCTCTTCACCCGGCCGCGCGACGAGCGGACCGAGGCATACATCACCGGGAGATTCGGATGAATCAGCCACCCAACGCGACCGAGCCGGCCCGCCCCGGCGCCGGCCACCGGCACTTTCACGACGAGCTGGCGACCCTCAAGGCCGACCTGCTCACCATGTCGGCGGAGGCCCAGGACGCCCTGCGGGAGGCCGTGGACGCCGTCCTGCATCGCGACGCCGCCGTCGCCGCGCGCGTCATCGCCGGAGACGCCCGGGTCGACTCCCTGGAAATCTCCATCGAGGAGCAGGTGGTGCGGCTCCTGGCCACCCAGCAGCCGATGGCCAAGGACCTCCGCCTGCTGATGGCGGCCCTCAAGATCGCCAACGATCTCGAGCGGGTGGGCGACCACGCGGTCAACATCGCGCAGTCCGCGGAGCGGCTCATGACCTCGCGGTCCATCGCCCCGGAACCCGAGATCATCGAGATGGCGCGCCAGGCCCGCACCATGCTGGCCGACGCGCTCGAGGCCTTCGTGCGGGGGGACGCGCAGGCGGGCCGGGCCATCTGCCGCCGCGACGACGGCGTGGACGCCCTGCACCGCTCCGTGTTCCGGATCCTGCTGACCCACATGATGGAAGACCCCCACATCATCGGCGCGGGGATGGACCTGTTCCTGGTGAGCCGGAATCTCGAGCGGGTCGCCGATCTGGCGACGAACATCGCAGAAGACGTGGTCTTCCTGGTCGAGGGGAAGACGATCAAGCATCACGCGGAAGAATAGGGGTCAGGGGTCAGGGGTCAGGGGTCAGGGGTCAGGGGCCAGAGGCCAGGGGCCAGGGGCCAGGGGCCAGGGATTGGACGGAGGTGCTGACCCCAGACCCCCGACCCCTCACGCGTCGGCTCTCTCGAAGTCGCCCCGCAAGAATGCTTTCACGAGTACCAATCCGAGTATGAACCCTCCAACATGCGCGAAGAAGGCGACTCCGCCCTGGTCGGCACCGCCGCCCAGGGCGGGCAGTCCGCCGAGGAGCTGGAGCAGGAACCAGTACACCAGCATGAGGTAGGCGGGCACCGCGATGGTGGTGATGAAGAACCCCAGGAATACCAGCGTGTGGACCCGGACCCGCGGGAAGAGCACGAGGTAGGCGCCCATGACGCCGGAGATGGCGCCCGAGGCCCCGATCATCGGCACGGCGGAATGCGGCGAGGACAGGCTCTGGGTGACGGCCGCGGCGATCCCCGAAAGCAGGTAGAACGCGAGGTAGCGGACGTGCCCCATCGCGTCTTCGATGTTGTTCCCGAAGATCCAGAGGAACCACATGTTGCCGAGGATGTGGAACCAGGACCCGTGGAGAAACATCGAGGTCAGCACGGTCCAGTAGTGCGGCACGCCGGTGGTGACGCACGCCAGGCCGTCTCCCAGTTGAAACGACACCCCGGGAGGCAGGGTCCGCAGGATCTCTCCAGGCACGAGACCCAGCTCGCAGGTCGAGCGGGCGAGCGGCACCGCGGCTCCCATCCCCTGGACCAGGATCCAGACCAGGAGGTTGGCGGCGATGATCCCCACGGTCACCGTTGGCGGGAGCTCCGCGGGATTCTCGTCCTTGTAGGGGAAGAACATGCCGTAACCCTATGCAAGTCATGGGCCTTGTCAATCTGCCGTTTTGGCGCTTTTCTGAGGCATATCCCTTGCTCTTGAGCGACCCCGGAGGGCCAGTGAGCATCATAACCCAGGGCAAGGAGCACCCGAGCAATGGCTGAGAAAATCATCGGCATCGACCTCGGCACCACCAATTCGGTCGTCGCCGTCATGGAGGGCGGAGACCCAGTCGTCATCCCGAACGCCGAAGGCGGGCGCACCACGCCCTCCGTCGTCGCGTTCACGAAGGACGGGGAGCGGCTCGTGGGCCAGGTGGCCAAGCGGCAGGCGGTCACCAACCCGCAGAACACCATCTTCTCCATCAAGCGCTTCATGGGCCGGCGGTCGGCCGAGGTGACCGAGGAAACCAAACGGGTGCCGTACAAGATCGTCGCGGGGCAGAACGACCTCGCGTCGGTCGAGATCCAGGGCAAGCGCTACACGCCCCCCGAAATCTCGGCGATGATCCTGCAGAAGATGAAGCAGACGGCCGAGGACTACCTGGGCCACAAGGTGGAGAAGGCCGTGGTCACCGTGCCGGCCTACTTCAACGACGCCCAGCGGCAGGCCACCAAGGACGCGGGCAAGATCGCGGGCCTGGACGTGGTCCGCATCATCAACGAGCCCACCGCCTCGGCCCTGGCCTACGGGCTGGACAAGAAGAAGGAAGAGAAGATCGCGGTCTACGACCTGGGCGGCGGCACCTACGACATCTCGGTGCTGGAGCTGGCCGAAGGCGTGTTCGAGGTGAAGTCCACGAACGGCGACACCCACCTGGGTGGCGACGATTTCGACCAGAAGATCATCGAATGGCTGGTGGGGGAATTCAAGCGCGATCAGGGCATCGATCTGTCCAAGGATCCGATGGCGCTGCAGCGCCTGAAGGAAGCCGCCGAGAAGGCCAAGATGGAGCTGTCGTCCGCGATGCAGACGGAGATCAACCTGCCGTTCATCACGGCGGACCAGTCGGGCCCCAAGCACCTGAACCTGAGCCTGACCCGGGCCAAGCTCGAGCAGCTGGTGGACGACCTGGTCCAGCGGACCATTCCGCCCATGGAGCAGGCCCTGAAGGACGCGGGGCTCAAGCCGTCGGAAATCGACGAGGTGATCCTGGTGGGCGGCCAGACCCGGATGCCCAAGGTCCAGGAGATCGTGCAGAAGTTCTTCGGGAAGGAGCCACACAAAGGCGTCAACCCGGACGAGGTCGTGGCCATCGGCGCCGCGATCCAGGGCGGCGTGCTGGCGGGCGAAGTGAAGGACGTCCTGCTGCTGGACGTGACGCCCCTGTCGCTGGGCATCGAGACCCTGGGCGGCGTGACCACGGTGCTGATCCAGCGGAATACCACCATTCCGACCAAGAAGTCGGAGGTGTTCTCCACGGCCGAAGACACGCAGACCACGGTCGAGATCCACGTCCTCCAGGGCGAGCGGCAGATGGCGCGGGACAACCGCACCATCGGGAAGTTCCAGCTCACGGGGATTCCGCCCGCTCCGCGCGGCGTGCCCCAGATCGAGGTGACGTTCGACATCGACGCCAACGGCATCCTGCACGTGTCGGCCAAGGACAAGGCGACCGGCAAGGAGCAGAAGATCCGGATCGAGGCGTCCTCCGGCCTCGGTGACAAGGACATCGACAAGATGGTCAAGGAGGCGGAGGCGCACGCCGCCGAGGACAAGGACCGGCGGGAGGAGATCGAGCGCCGCAACCGCCTCGACGCGATGGTGTACGAGGTGGAGAAGAACTCGAAGGAATGGGCCGACAAGCTGGACGCCGGCCTGAAGACCCGGCTGGACCAGGCGGTGGACGGCGCCAAGCAGGCTCTGCGGGCCGGCGACGCCGCCGTGATCGGCAAGGCGCTCGAGGAGCTGCAGCAGGCCTTTTCGGCGGCGGGCGCGTCGCTCTACGCCCAGTCGCGGGGCGCGGAGGCCGGGACGCCGGGCGGCGAGGCCGCCGGAGCGGCGGCCGGAGCCCAGGCCCAGCAGGAGAACGTGGTCGACGCGGACTACGAGATCGTGGACGACGACAAGAACAAGAAGGCGTGATCACCCCATAACAAGCGAGACGGCGATGTCGGTACGTACGCGGGATTGGCTGAAGTTCGTGTCGTTGGTCGGCGTGGCGTTCGTGTTCGGGCTGCTCTTCGCCTCGGCCCTGAACCTCACGCCCAAGAGCCGCGCGGCCGAGCTGCCGCAGGCGACCGCGACTCCGCCCGCGCCCATTCCCGCGGCCCGCTCCGTCAACCAGCTCTCCGACGCCTTCGTCGCCGTCTCCAACCGCGTCCGGCCCGCCGTGGTCTTCGTGTCGTCGGCCCGCACCGAGCGGACCGACGACTCGCAGATCCCGGCGCCCTTCCGGGACTTCTTCCAGGTACCGCAGCACCGGCCCCAGATCGAAGAGGGCTCGGGCTCCGGATTCATCGTGTCTCCGGACGGCTACATTCTCACCAACAACCACGTCGTGGCCGGCGCCGACCGCGTCAGCGTCAAGCTCTACGACAAGCGCGAGTTCAAGAACGTCCGCGTGGTCGGCACCGATCCCCAGACCGACCTCGCGGTCCTGAAGATCGACGCCACCGACCTGCCCACGATTCCGCTGGGGAACTCGGACTCCACCAACATCGGCGAGTGGGTGCTGGCGGTGGGCAACCCGCTGGGCGAGGAGTTCGACTTCACGGTCACCGCCGGAATCGTCAGCGCCAAGGGCCGCCTGCTGTCCGGCCTCTATCACGGCGACTACCAGATCCAGGATTACATCCAGACCGACGCGGCCGTGAACCCCGGCAACTCCGGGGGTCCCCTCGTCAACACCCGCGGTCAGGCCATCGGCATCAATTCGGCCATCGCCTCCGGCACCGGCTACTACACGGGCTACAGCTTCGCCATTCCGATCAACCTCGCCCGCACCGTCTTCACACAGCTGGTCGCCACGGGTCACGTGGAGCGCGCCCAGATGGGCATCAGCGTGTTCGACGCCAACGAGGCGGACGCCGAGGCCGTGGGCCTGCACGACATCCGCGGCGTCGTGGTCGAGGACTTCATCGGGAAGGGCTCGCCGGCCGAGGCGGCCGGGATCCAGCAGGGCGACGTGATCACGGCGCTGGACGGCCAGCCCGTGAGCTACACGGCCCAGCTGCAGCAGATCGTGGGCTTCAAGAAGCCCGGCGAATCGATCGCGGTGACGGTGCAGCGGCAGGGCGCGGGCCAGAAGGTCTACAATGTCCGGCTGGTGGAGGCGCCCCGGCCCGACGCGCCGAAATCCCTGGCGAGCCGGTCCGGTGACGACAACGAGCCGGTCTCGAGCCCCCGCTCGTCGGCGCGGATCCTGGGCGTGGGCGTCCAGCCGCTCAGCCCCGACGACATGGCCCAGGACACCCGTCTCTCGCGGGTCTCGGATTTCGGCGGCGGGATGGTGGTCACCAACGTGGCCCCCGAGGGGCCGGCGTACAACCGCCTCCTCACCCAGGATGACGGCTACTACGACATCCTGATGAACGTGAACGGCAAGCCGACCCGGAACTGGGAAGAGTACCGGGCCGCCATCAAGGACCTGAAGCGCGGCGACGTGGTCACCCTGCGGATCTTCCGGCTCCCCCGTCAGCAGGACGCGGCCGGCGCGGAGCGGATCGTCCGCCTGCAGCTCTAGTCTCCCTTCATCCCGTCCCGGACCCCCACGGCGACCCCCGCGGTTCCGTGGGGGTTCGTGCGTCGGGACCCGTCTGGCAGGGCCCCGCCCGGCGGATATATTGCGCAAAACGCCCGAAGGAGCGGCGATGAACCGGTTCAACCAGATTCTCCGCGAAGGGTTCGTCGGGGGGTGCATCGGCGCGGCGGCCGTGGCCGTGTGGTTCCTGCTCGTCGACACGATCGACGGGCGTCCCTTTTTCACGCCCGCGATGCTGGGCAGCGCCGTGTTCTGGGGCGTGCACGACCCCGCGCACGTGGTGATCGAATTCTCCCGGGTGGTGGGCTACACGATGATCCACGTGAGCGCGTTCGTGGTGATCGGGGTGATCGCGGCCTGGCTGGTGATGAAAGCGGAGGAGGTGCCGCACGCCATCTTCCTCGTCTTCGTCCTGGCGTGCTTCTTCGAGTTCGGCTTCTACATCTTCCTCGCCATTCTGGCGCCCCCGCTCCTGGGCGCGCTCACCTGGTGGAGCGTGGCGGTGGGCAACGGGATCGCGGCGCTCGGGATGGGCGGGTACTTCTGGCGCATGCACCCCGCCCTGGCCGAGAACCTCAGGCAGCATCCCCTGGGAGAGACGCCGGACGGGGAGTGATCCGCCCCACGGTGGCGTAGGCGTCCGGGGGGACGGCTCGCTCGGCGTCCCCCGCTTCGTCCCGGACCGCCCACCGGAACCAGACCACCGTCATCGCGCCCCAGAACCACAGCGTGCCCGGCACCCACATCAGCAGACCCCCGTACTGCTGATCGGCCACCGGGGACAGGCCCCAGACCCGCAGCGGCGCCTCGGCATAGAACGGGTAGACGGGGGACTGGGCGAGCGTGATCAGGGCGCCCACCAGGGACATCGGCAGGCCCAGCACGAACAGGTAGACCACCTGGACCGGATAGGTGGCGCGGGGCAGCTCGGGCACCGGGGACAGGATCGGCCACCACATCACCACGCTCGTCGCGATGAACAGCAGGTGCTGGACGATGTGGAGGTTGTGGTGCCGCATCGCCACCTCGTAGAACTGCGGCAGGTGCCAGAACAGGATCGTGGCCGAGAAGATGATCCCCGCGGCGAGGGGCCGGGTGATCACCCGGGCCAGGGCCATCACCCAGCGGGGCCGGAGCAGCGGCCGCAGCACCCAGGCGGGGGTCCCGTAGAGAAGGAGCGGCGGGAACACCAGGGTGAGGATCAGGTGCTGCAGCATGTGGGCGCTGAAGAGATACGTGTCCGACAGGTCGTGGAGCGGGCCGTTCAGCGAAACGAACAGGACCACCACCGCGGCCCAGAAGGAGAGCTGCCGCCGGACCGGAGCCCGGGTCCCCCCCCAAAACAGATAGAGCCCGCCGAAACAGGCGAGCCCGATCGCGACCGACGGGTGGATGTCCCAGTGATCCCAGGGAGGCGTCACTTCAAGACGAATACCCGGAAGAGGAACATCAGCGCCATCATCATGCCGAAGGCGAGGAGCAGCGGGCCCCCGAAGATCAGCGTGAAGAACCGGTTGTCCATCTTCAGGTGCATGTAGAACATCACCACGATCGAGAACTTGATCGCCGAGAGGATCAAGAGGGCCGGCACCAGGATCGGGTGGAAGGTCGGGACGTAAAAGACGCCGACCTCGAGCACCGTCAGCATGAAGAGAATCGCGGCGACGCGGATGTACACCGCGGCGGTGGGATGGGAGTGCTCGGCAGCGTGGGCGTCGGCCATGGAAGTCGTCCCGCTCACTGGATGAGGTACACGACGGTGAAGATGATGATCCAGATCACGTCCACGAAATGCCAGTAGAGCCCCGTGATCTCGACCGTCATCGCGTTCTTCGACGTCAGCTTGCCCTGCATCGCCCGCACCCACAGGGTCAGGAGCCAGAGCACGCCCACCGCCACGTGCGCCCCGTGCGTGCCCGTGAGCACGAAGAACGTCGTCCCGAACATGTTCTTCTGGAGCGTCAGGCCGTGCTCCACGAAGTGGCTGAACTCCCACACCTGGCCGCCCAGGAAGATCAGCCCGCCGATGGCGGTGCCCATCAGCCAGATCTTGGCCCACTTCATGTCGTTCCGCTGGACCGCCGCGAGGGCGAGCACCATCCAGAGCGACGACATCAGGAGGTCGAAGGTCGAGAAGGACGTGAAGGGAATGTTCAGGATCTGGGGCGGGAAGGGGCCCTCGAGACTCTTGCCCTTGTAGATCAGGTAGGTCGAGATCAGGGTCGCGAACAGCAGGCACTCGGACCCGATGAAGGCCCAGAACGCCATCTTCCGGCTGTCCAGCCCCATCGACGTCCGATGCCCGCCACCCTCGGCGTGCACGTCTGCGGCGGCCGCGTGACTCATCTCAAACCTCGAAGGGCTCGAAGCCCCACTTGAAGATCCCGAAGATCACCACCGCCGCCCCCACGAACACCAGCCAGAGCGCGTGGGCGATGAGGGAGGTGGCCATCAGCGGCAGTCCCACCGCCGCCACCATCGGCCACCAGGACCCGCCGGGCACGTGGATGGGCCCGGTGGGCGCCTTCTGCGCCACGGATTCGGGCTCGTTCCAGAGGGGCAGCCGGGAGTGCACCGTCGGGATCTGGGCGAAGTTGTACACCGGCGGCGGCGACGACGTCGCCCACTCGAGCGTGGCGCCGTGCCACGGATTGTCCCCCGCGACCTTCCCCGCGCTGCGCGACCGGATCACGTTCCAGATGAAGAACAGCATCGCGACGCCGATCACGAACGCGCCCACCGTGGACACGAGGTTCAGCGTGGAGACCCCGAGGTCGGGCGAATAGGTGTAGACCCGGCGCGGCATGCCGAGCAGGCCGATGAAGTGCATCGGGAAGAACGCGACGTTCATCCCGATGAGCATCAGCCAGAAGTGCACCTTGCCCAGGGTCTCGTCGAGCATCCGGCCGGTCATCTTGGGCCACCAGTAATACATCCCGGCGAACAGCCCCAACACGGTCCCACCGAACAGCACATAGTGGATGTGCGCCACCACGTAATAGGTGTCGGTCTGCTGGAGGTCGGCCGGCGGCGAGGCGTGCGTCACGCCGGACAGCCCGCCGATGATGAACATCGCGATGAACCCCACGGCGAACAGCAGCGGCGTGTCGAACCGGATCTGGCCGCCCCAGAGCGTCGCGATCCAGTTGAAGATCTTCACCCCGGTGGGGATGGCGATGAGCATCGTGGTGGACGAGAACACCGCGTCCGCGATGGGGCCGAGCCCCACCGAGAACATGTGATGGCTCCAGACCCCCCAGCCCATGAAGGCGATCAGGATCCCGGAGTAGACCACCACGGTATAGCCGAACAGGGGCTTGCCCGAAAACGTGGGCAGGACCTCGGACACCACGCCCATCGCCGGCAGAATCAGGATGTAGACCTCGGGGTGCCCGAAGAGCCAGAAGAGGTGCTGCCAGAGCACCGGGTCGCCCCCGGCCGACACCTGGTAGAAGTGGGTGCCGAAGTTCCGGTCGAACATCAGGAACACCAGCGCCACCGTGATCACCGGGAAGGCCGTGATGAGCAGGAAGGACGTGACCAGGGTCATCCAGCTGAACACCGGGAGCCGCATCATGCGCATCCCGGGCGCGCGGAGGTTCAGGATGGTGACGATGAAGTTGAAGCCGCCCGCGAGCGACGACACGCCCAGGATCTGGAGCCCGAGGAGCCAGAAGTCGATGTTCGGGCCGATCGAGTACTGCCGCTCGGTGAGGTTGGCGTAGCCGAACCACCCGCCGTTGGGCGCCACGGAGAGCCGCCCGGCGTGGAACAGGGGACCCACGAACCACGACAGGTTCAGGAAGACCCCGCCCAGCAGGAACACCCAGTAGCTGAACGCGTTCAGCCGCGGGAAGGCGACGTCCCGGGCACCGATCTGCAGGGGCACGATGAAGTTGAAGAAGGCGACCGACAGGGGCATCAGCGCCAGGAAGATCATCGTGGTGCCGTGCATCGTGAACAGCTCGTTGTACGTCCGCGCGTCCACCAGGTGCCCGTTGGGCTGGGCCAGCTGGGAGCGGATCAGCAGCGCCTCGACGCCGCCCACCAGGAAGAAGCAGAACGCGGTCCAGAAGTAGAGCTTGCCGATCCGCTTGTGATCGACGGTGGTGAGCCAGCTCTTCAGTCCGGTGGGTTCGGTCATTTGAGGCTCATCAGGTAGGCGACGATGGCCTGCAGGTCGGCCGGCTTCAGGTTCATGTCCATCATCACCGAACCGGGCTTCCGCTGGGGCGCGTGGTTCACCCACAGCGCGAGATCCAGACTGTCGTCCGGATAGGTGGCCCCCGCGATCGTGGTGCGGCTGGCGAGGTGGGTCAGGTTGGGTCCGATCACGCCGGCCGAGACGCCCTGGATGGTGTGGCAGGCGATGCAGGCCCCGTGCTGGAAGTCACTCTTGCCCGTGGCGGCCGGGGAATTCGGCGCCGGCTCCACCGGGGGAGCCTTCTGATCGGCCACCCAGGCGTTGAAGGCCGAGTCGCTCTCGACGAACACCCGCAGCCGCATGTTGGCGTGCGAGTCCCCGCAGAACTCGGCGCACTGGCCCGGATACATGCCGATCGTGTCGGGCGTGAAGACGATGTGGTTCACGTGTCCAGGCACCACGTCGCGCTTGGCCGCGATGGCGGGCACCCAGAAGCTGTGGATCACGTCGTTGGACGTCAGATCGAGCCCGACCGTCCGCCCCACCGGCAGATGCAGCTCGTTCGCCGTCACCACGCCCAGGTCGGGATAGCGGTACTCCCACCACCACTGGTGTCCGATGACCTGGACCTTCAGCGCGCCGGCGGGCGCCGGCGCCTGGGTCGCGAAGATGGTCCGGATCGTCGGCACGGCCACCATCACCAGGATCAGCACCGGCGCGAGGGTCCAGGTGATCTCCAGCGCCGTGTGCCCGTGAGTGGGCTTGGGCGGCGGAGCGCCCGGGCGGGCCCGGAACCGGATGAGCGCGAAGAGCAGGAGCCCCTCCACGACCACGAAGACCGCCACGGCCCATCCGAAGATCCCGGTGAAGAGATGATCGATGGCGAACCCCAGGTCGGACTTGGGGGCGAGGGTGGTCTGGGGGAACGGCCCGGCGCAGGCCGCGAGGGCCGCGAGCAGGCCGGGAAGCAGTCGCTGGAACAGCCGATGAGGTCTATGCACGGAGGCGATCGTCCTAGTCTCGGTCGCGTAAAGGCGCCCAGAAAGTAGCACGGTCGCCGGTGACAATCAACGAAGCGACCCGGGCCGTCCCTGGCGGGGCCGGGGCGGTCGCGTGCATGTTCACGGCCACAGACCGGGCCGTCACCACCCGTTCCGGAGACCCGTATGCACCGGCTCGTCGCCTCGGCGATCCTCGTCGCGGCCATCCCGTCCGTTCCCGCCCGCCCGGCCCCCCAGGCGGCGCTCGGGTACTACCGCTTCCCTGCCCTGCACGGCGACACCCTGGTGTTCACCGCGGAAGGCGACCTGTGGATGGCGAGCGCCGAGGGCGGCGTGGCCCGCCGGCTCACCACCGGCCAGGGCGAGGAAACCAACGCGACCATCTCGCCCGACGGCGGCACGGTCGCCTTCGAAGCATCCTACGAAGGGCCGAGCGAGATCTACACGGTGCCGCTCGCCGGTGGCGTGCCGGTCCGCCGGACCTGGGGCGGCGGCCTGCCGGTGGGATGGACCCCCGACGGGAAGCTGCTGCTCACGTCCGGCGCGTGGTCCACCCTGCCCGAGGCGCGCCTCTACACGCTCGACCTCGCGACCGGCGTCCGCGCGCCCGTTCCCCTGGCGCAGGCGGCGGACGGAGCGTACGACCGCGCCGGCGGCACGCTGTACTTCACCCGGTTCGCGTTCCAGGGCAGCCACACCAAGCGCTACCGGGGCGGCACCGCCCAGAACCTCTGGAAGCTCCCGGCCGGCGCGGCGGAGGCGACGCCCCTGACGGCGGACTACCCCGGTACCAGCAAGACGCCGATGTGGTGGCGGGGCCGCGTCTATTTCGCCTCCGACCGCGACGGGTCGATGAACCTGTGGTCGATGGATCCGGACGGGCACGACCTGAAGCAGCTCACCCGCCACCAGGGCTGGGACGTGCAGTCGCCCGCGCTGGCGGACGGCCGGATCGTCTACCAGCTCGGCGCCGACCTCTGGATCTACGACATCGCCGCCGGCACCGGGCACGTCATTCCCATCACGCTGACCTCCGACTTCGACCAGCTGCGGGTGAAGTGGGTGGCGAAGCCGATGGAGTACGTCACCGCCCTCCACGTCTCGCCCGCCGGGGATCGCGTCGTGCTGACGGCGCGCGGCCAGGTGTTCGTCGCGCCGGTGGGGCCGGGACGCCTGGTGGAGGCCTCGCGTCGTCAGGGGGTCCGCTACCGGTCGGCCCGGTTCGCGCCGGACGGCAAGACCCTGAGCGTGCTTTCGGACGAGTCGGGCGAGACCGACTGGTGGAGCCTCCCCGCCAACGGCGTGGGCGGCGGACGGCAGGTGACCAGCGACGCGACGGTGCTGCGGTGGGACGGCGTGACCTCGCCCGACGGGAAGTACCTCGCGTACACGGACAAGAACCAGACGCTCTGGCTCCTCGACCTGGCGAGCCGGAAGAGCGCCCGGATCGAGCAGTCCCCCGACGGCGATTACGGCGACCTGGCCTGGTCCCCGGATTCCCGGTGGCTCGCGTACACCCGGCCCGGCGCCTCGTTCTCGACGGTGGTGCTCTATTCGATCGCCTCGGGCCGGGCGACGCCGATCACCACGCCGCGCGCCGACAGCTATGCCCCGGCCTGGAGCGCGGACGGGAAGTGGATCTACTTCCTCTCGGACCGGACCTTCCGCTCCCTCGTGACGTCGCCCTGGGGCCCGCGCGCCCCCGAGCCGTTCTTCGACCGGCAGACCAAGATCTACCTCGTTTCCCTGGAGAAGGGCCTCCGCTCGCCCTTCCAGCCGAAGGACGAGACCCCCGCCCCACCCGCCGACACCGGCAAGAAGGACGTCACGGTCACCGTGGACTTCGACGGAATCACCGATCGCCTCTTCGAGGCCCCGGTGCCCGCGGGGAACTACGCCGGCCTTTCGGCCGGCTCCGACCGCCTGTTCTATCTGTCCTTCGAGACCTCCTACGACGCGACCCGCACGCTGATGTCCCTCGAGCTGTCGAGCCAGTCCCCGAAGCCCAAGGCGGTGGTCGAGGGACTGACCCAATACGAGCTCACCGCCGACCGCAAGAAGCTCATGATCCGGAAGGGAGAGGACGTCTACGTCGTGGACGCGGCCACCGCGCCCGCCACGCTCGACGCCAAGGCCCAGGTGGAGCTCTCCGGCTGGACCTTCCCGATCGACCCCCGCGAAGAGTTCGCCGAGATGTTCCGGGAAGCCTGGCGGCTCGAGCGGGACTACTTCTACGACCGGCACATGAACGGAGTGGACTGGCCGGCGATGCGGGCCAAGTACGCCCCCCTGGCCGCCCGGGTCACGAGCCGCGGAGAGCTGTCGGACGTCCTGGCGCAGATGGTGAGCGAGCTGTCGGCCCTGCACATCTTCGTGTACGGCGGCGACTTCAGGGAGGGCGCCGATCAGATCGCCCTCGGCTCGCTCGGCGCGACCTACGAGCCCGACTCGGCCGACGGCGGCTGGCGCATCGCGCACATCTACCGGTCGGACCCGGATTTCCCGGTCCAGCGCTCGCCGCTCGCCGTTCCGGCCCTGGGCATCGCCGAGGGCGACGTCATCCAGATGGTGAACGGCGTGCCGGCCCTCTCGGTCCCGGAATTCGACGCCCTGCTCGAGAACCAGACCGGCAGGGAAGTCCTGCTGCGGGTCAAGGCCCCGGGGGCGGGAGCGGCGCGCGACGTCGTCGTGACCCCCATCTCCCGCGGGGCGCTGGCCGGCCTCCGCTACGCGGAGTGGGAGTATACCCGGCGTCTCGCCGTGGACTCGGCCAGCCACGACTCCATCGGCTACGTGCACCTGCGGGCCATGGGCTCGGGGGACGCGGCGCAATTCGAGCGGGACTTCTATCCCGCCTTCGACCGGCAGGGGATGATCATCGACGTGCGCCACAACAACGGCGGCAACATCGACAGCTGGATCCTCGAGAAGCTGATGCGCAGGGCGTGGATGTACTGGCAGCCCCGGATCGGGAGCCCCAGCTGGAACATGCAGTGGGCCTTCCGGGGTCACATCGTGGTGCTCTGCGACGCGCACACCGCGTCCGACGGCGAGGCGTTCACCGAAGGATTCCGCCGGCTGGGCCTGGGGCGGGTCATCGGCACGCGCACCTGGGGCGGCGAGATCTGGCTGTCGTCTTCCAACGTCCTCGAAGACCGCGGGATCGCCACGGCGGCCGAGGACGCCGTCTATGGGCCCGAAGGCGCCTGGCTGATCGAGGGGCACGGCGTGGACCCCGACAGCGTGGTCGACGACCTGCCCGGCGCGACCTACCGGGGCCGGGACGCCCAGCTCGACGCGGCCATCGCCTACCTGCGCGCCGAGATCCGCGCCCACCCGGCGCCGGTGCCGCCGGCGCCGTCGTATCCCGACCAAAGTCATTGAGGGCGGAGCACCATGGGCGGTAGACAGCTGACGATCGCGATTCTGACGGGCGGCGGGGACGTGCCCGGCCTGAACCCCGCCATCCGCGCCATCACCATCCGGGCGCTGCGGGACGGACATCGGGTCATGGGCATCCGGCACGGCTGGGGCGGGCTGGTGGACTACGTGCCGGAAGCGGGCCACGACAACGGCGACAACGTCCAGCTCCTGACCGAGGCCATCGTCAACCGGGCCGGGCGCACCGGCGGAACGTTTCTGCACACGTCGCGCGCGCGCCCCAGCCACCTGCCGCGGGAGCGCCTGCCCGCCCACCTGTCGGGATACGACCAGCCGGTCAACGACGTCACGCGGGACGTGCTGAAGCACCTGGAGCACATCGGCGTGGACGTGCTCATCCCCATCGGGGGTGACGATACCCTGAGCTACGGCAAGCGCCTCCACGACGAGGGCGTGAACGTCGTCGCGATTCCGAAGACGATGGACAACGACGTCCACGGCACCGACTACTGCATCGGCTTCAGCACCTGCGTCACCCGCACCATCGAGCTGACGCACCGGCTGCGGACGTCGGCGGGCTCGCACGAGCGCTTCCTGGTGATCGAGGTGTTCGGCCGCTACGCCGGCTTCACCGCCCTCCTGCCCACGATGGCCGGGGCGGCGGACCGCTGCGTCATTCCCGAGCACCCGGCGGACGTCGAACGGCTCGCGGAGCTCCTCACCTACGACCGGAACCGGAACCCCAGCCGCTATTCGGTGGTGCTGGTGTCGGAGGGCGCCCGGCTCACGACCCACGAGGGGATGAGCTTCGAGGGCGAGGAAGCCGACATGTACGGACACCGCAAGCTGGGGGGGATCGGCGACCGGGTGGGGGCGGCGCTCAAGGAGGCGAGCGGCCGTTTCAACGGGGGCCGGCGGATCGACGTGGTGAACCAGCGCCTGGGGTACCTGGTCCGCTCCGGCGATCCGGACGCGCTCGATTCGATCGTCCCGATGGCCTTCGGCAACCTGGCGCTCGACCTGGTCTTCCAGAAGCAGTACGGGCGGCTGGTCAGCATCCACAAGGGATTCTACGACAGCGTCCCGATCGCCACCGTGACGTCGGAAAAAAAGGTGGTGGACGTGACCAAGTACTACAACACGGACCGGCTCCGCCCCATCTACGAGTTCGACGGCAAGCCGTTGTTCATCATGACCAGCGACTGACGCATCAGAGGAGATAGCGGGAGGCGAAGATCACCTCTCCCGACAGCACCGACACGAGCCAGAGGGCGAGCAGGACTCCGCAGAGCCGCCGGTGGCGGACGAACCAGGTCTCCCGGCCCCCGGACAGATCGACCACCGAGATCAGGAACACCGCGGCGAGCCAGACGAACATCGCGAGCGACAGGATCCCGTGCGCCGCGAAGAAGGCCTTCAACCCCGGGCTCAGGGTGCGGTCGGCGTCCGCCTGGGAGGCCCGGCCCGCCATGTAGACCACGTTCACCGCCAGCTCGAAGGCCAGCACCACGCCGAGGAGCCGCCACCGGAGCGGCCGCCCCCGGAGGTTCGCCAGGACGGTCGCCAGCACGACCACGGTGACGAGGATTTCAGAGAGCGCGCTGAAGATCGAGAAGGCGGGCATCGGAGTCCTCAGGACTTGGGCCGGAGGCCCCAGGCGCCGTGGGCGGCGGCGAGCACGATGAGCGCCACGCTCGAGGCCAGGTGCGCGCTCCGGACCGCACTGCCGGCGGGCAGGCTCCGGACCTGCCCCCAGATCCCCGTCCCCCCCGCCAGCGCGAACGACGCCGTAGCGACGTACCCCGAGCGGCGCGACGTGAGGCGCGCGGTGAAGCGCCAGACCCGCGCGAGATGCGCCCAGAGATATCCGACCCCGCAGGCCACCACGAGGTCACCCGCCAGCTCGTGGGCCGCCACCACCGGCGCCCGCAGAGCGCCCAGAGCGGCGGGGTAGCAGAACGCCAGCACGCCCGTGACCGTCGCGGCGGCGGTGGCCCAGATCAGGCCGAGCAGGAGGCGCCGGGCCGCGCGCTCCGGGCCGGCGGGAGTCACGCCCTCAGCCCGAGACCGGCTCCCCGACCAGCTCGTCGCTCAGGTCGGCGATGCGCGAGAACAGCGCGCGCGCGGCCTCGACGACGCGTGCGGCGCGCTCCGGATCCAAGGCCAGGGTGTTCATCCGTTCCCGGTACGCCTGCCATACGGGCCGCTGCTCCTCGCCGTAGGGATCGAGGTACTTCGTCGCCGGCTGCGGCAGGCGCGGGGTGAGCGCCCGGGCGATGAAGCGGTTCCCGTTCATGCTGCCCTCGAGCACGTAGTTGTAGCCGAGGAGCGCCACCGGATCCCGGGCCCCGGTGGCCGCGATCTCGGCGACCGCCCGGCGGGTGGCCGGGAGCGGCTCGGCCGTGTCGGGCCGGACGCCGAGGGCCTCCAGGTCGGCCCGGAGGTTGGCGACGTGCAGGCCCTCGTCCTGGACCGTGCGCAGGGCGGGCTCGGCATCCCGGCGGCGCGCGATCTCCTCCCAGAGAGCCCGGTGGAGCAGGAGCATCTGGGCCAGCCAGGCGCCGTACCGATCCGCGGAGACGTCTCCGGCCACGAGCGCCCGTTGCAGGCGCCGGTGCTCGGCGTTCCGGTGCTGCACGGCGGTGGCCTCCTTCAGCCGCTCCATGATGCTCACGTCACCAGTCACCAGAACCTCCGGAGTGAGAGCCAGCCGACGGCCAGCCAGACCAGCCCCTTAAGGAGAAAGAGCAGGAAGCCGGCCTGCAGCACACGCTTGAGAAGTCGTCCGCCATTGCCGGCGGACGCCTTGGAAACAGATTGGGAACCGTTCTCAACTGAAGTCACAGGCGCTGAGACTACGCCCGGGCAGGTACTTGGGGCAAGGGGGGGGGCTGGTGACGGGCGCCTAAGAGGCCCTCACCGGACGACTTAGCCTCTTCTATCTTCCTAGCCTCCCAATGCCTGACCTCCTTCCCCAACTCGAGGCCGCCCTCGCCGGCAGGTACCGCATCGAGCGCGAGCTGGGGGGCGGCGGCATGAGCCGCGTGTACCTCGCCGAAGAGGTGGGGCTCGCCCGCCAGGTGGTGATCAAGGTCCTCGCTCCGGAGCTCTCCGCCGGCGTGAACGCCGACCGGTTCCGCCGGGAGACCCAGCTCGCCGCGTCGCTCCAGCACCCGCACATCGTCCCGCTCCTCACGGCCGGGTCGGCCGGGGACCTGCTCTACTACACGATGCCCTTCGTGGACGGCGAGTCCCTCCGGGCCCGGGTCAAGCGCGAGGGCCCTCTGCCCATCCGCGACGCGACGCGGATCCTGCACGACGTGGCCGACGCCCTCGCCTACGCCCACGCGCGGGGCGTGGTGCACCGCGACATCAAGCCCGACAACGTGCTGCTCTCGGGGAATCACGCCGTGGTGGCCGACTTCGGCATCGCCAAGGCCATCTCGTCGTCGGGGGGCTCGAGCGGGCTGACGTCCGTGGGCGTGGCCATCGGCACGCCGGCCTACATGGCTCCGGAACAGGCCGCCGGCGATCCGACCGTGGACCATCGCGCCGACATCTACTCGTTCGGCGCGATGGCGTACGAGGCACTGACCGGCCACGCGCTGTTCGAGGGACTGAGCCCCCAGCAGACGCTGGCCGCGCACCTGACCGAGGCGCCCGAGGAGATCACCAAGCGCCGACCGCAGGTCCCGCCCGAGATCGCGGAGCTGGTGATGGCGTGTCTCGAGAAGAACGCCGCCGACCGGCCCCAGACGGCGGAAGAGGTCCTCCGGATCATCGAGGGTGCGGCGACCCCGACCGGCGGCACCCGCCACACACGCGCCGGCCGCGCCGCACGCGGGACGGCGCGCCGCCGCCGCTGGATCGTTTCGGGAGTCGCCGTCGCTCTCGCCGCGGCGGTGCTCTGGACCGTGGCGGGACACCGCGGCGGGAGCACCCTCGACGACGACCTGGTCGCGGTCGCCCCCTTCGACGTGCTCGATCCCTCCCTCCAGCTCTGGCGGGAGGGCCTGGTGGACATCCTGGCGCGCTCCCTGGACGGCGCGGGCCCGCTCCGCACCGTCTCGCCGACGGTCATCGTGAAGCGCTGGACCGGGCGCGCCGATCCCACGGCCGCGCGGGCGCTGGGCGAGCACACCCGGGCCCGGATCGTGGTCTACGGCGCGCTGCTCAATTCCGGGCCCGATTCGGTCCGCCTCACCGCGAACGTTCTCGACGTGTCGAACGGCGCCGCCCTGGGCGCCGTGGACCTCCGGGACCACAGGGACCGGCTCGACCGGCTGGCCGACTCGGTGGCGGTCCACGTGCTCCAGGCCATCGGCGCCACCCGCATCCGCGGGCTCGGCCTCGCCCGCGCGACCGCGATCGGGTCGGCGTCCCTGCCCGCCGTGAAGGCCTTTTTGACCGGTGAACAGTTTCTCCGCCGCTCCGAGTGGGACTCCGCCCTGGCGGCGTACCAGCAGGCCTTCGGGATCGACTCGACGTTCACCCTCGCCTGGGCCCACGCCGGGCTCGCGGCGGGCTGGGGCCGCTCGGGGGGCGACTCGCTCACCACCCGGTACCAGCTCCGCGCCGGGGCCATGAACCACGGCCTGGCGCCCCGCGACTCCTTCCTGGTCCAGGCCGACTCGCTGATGACGATGGTCTTCGAAGGCCCGCAGACCCTCGCCGGGAGGTGGTGGACCTACGGCAAGCGGGCAATCGGCACGCTGGAAGAAGCGGTACGCCGCTACCCCGACGACCCGGAGCTCTGGTACAGCCTCGGAGACGCGCGCTTCCACGCGGGGATGCTGGCGGGGGAGTCTTCGCGCCAGAGCCTCGACGCCTTCGACAAGGCCATCGCCCTCGATTCCACGTTCTCACCCGCCTACGTGCACCCGATGCAGCTGGGGGGCCTGCTCGAGGGACCCGCCGGCGCCCGCCGATACGCGCTGGGGTACCTGCGCGCGGGCGGAGGCGGCCGGTACGCGGGCGAGGCCCGGGCCATCGCCTCCCTGCTCGACCCGGCGACGGGGCCGCAGCGCCGTGCCCGGCTGGTCGATTCCCTGAGCGGCCTGGCGAGCGGCGCCACCACCGGAAAGCCCGTCCTCATCGGGGCGGAATTCACCGAGGCGACCTTCGCCCTGCACGACTCCGCCGAATCGGACGTCACCTTCGCGCGCGCCGTGGCGGCCGGACTCCTGAAGCAGGGCCGCACCGCGGGCGACACCGTCAACGCCCGCGCCTTCGCGGCCCTCGCCCTCGGCAACCGCGGCCACCTGCGCGCGGCGCTGGACTCGGGCGGCGACGGCATCCCCCAGCTGGCCATCCAATACCTGATGCTCGGCGCGCTGCCTCCCGATTCGGCCAACCAGGTGATCGCCGGATACACCCGTCGCATCGCCAACGGCAACTGGTCGGCGCTGGCGTGGTGGGCCGGCCGGGGCGACACCGCCTCCATCACGACGTTCCTCCAGCACGTGGACTCGGTGCATCGGAAGCCGCCCCCCAATTTCCCCCCGGTGGCCACCGAGCTCGTCGGCTACATCCTGCAGGAGGGGCCCGCGTACCTGGCGCTCGCGCGGCACGACACCACCGCCGCGCTCGCGCTCTTCGAAGCCCTGCCGGACACCGCGTGCTTCGGTTCCTGCCCCCTCGATCCGCTGGTGCGGGTGGAGCTCCTGGCCGCCCGGGGGCGCGACCAGGAAGCGGCCCGGCGCCTGTCCGAGGAGCCCGCCTTCAACCACCGGGAGCCCCTGCCCTCGGACGTGCTCTGGTCTCTGGAACGGGGGCGGGTGAACGAGCGGCTCAAGAACCTGGACGTGGCGCGCGAGGCCTACGCGGACGTCGTGGCGCACTGGGCCGGAGGGGATCCCTCCCTGCAGGGGTACGTCGACGAGGCCCGCGCCGCCCTCCAGCGTCTGTCTCCGGAGCGCCGCTAGATGCCGCCCAAGAAGACAGTGACGCGACGCAAGAAGGCCGCGAAGGAATCGCGCGGCCTCACCGCCCGGGAGCTTCTGGAAGAGAGCCCGCCGGCCGCGGTGCGGAAGCTCGCCGACGCGATCGTGGCGGACGGCGGCGTCATCGTCGGCACCTACCGCGAGCCCCTGGGGGGAAACTGGCAGATTTTCGCGGGCCTCCCGCTCGCCAAGGTCGAGCCCACCCCGTACCAGCGCGACCTGTCGCCGACCCACGTCGCGCGGCTCGCCAAGGCCATCGACAAGCTCGACCGCTTCCTCGATCCCGTGATGGCGGTGCGGACCGAGGACGGCGGCTACTGGACACCGAACGGGTATCACCGGCTCGGCGCCCTGAAGCAGCTCGGGGCGCGCAGCATCCTCGCCCTCGTCGTGCCCGACGAGAAGGTGGCCCACCGGATCCTGGTGCTGAACACCGAGAAGGCGCACAACGTGCGGGAACGTTCCCTCGAGGTGATGCGCCTCGAGCACGGACTCGCGGAGCTCGACGACCGGGACGAAACCGAGTTCGAAACCGAGTTCGAGGAGCCGGCGCTCCTCACGCTCGGCCTGTGCTACCAGCAGAACGGGCGGTTCTCGGGCGGCGCCTATCAGCCCATCCTGAAGCGCATCGACGAATTCCTGCCGATGAGGCTTTCCAAGGCCGTGCAGGTCCGCCGCAAGCGGGCCGCGAAGGTCCTGAAGCTCGACGAGACGGTCGGGAGAGCCGTGGCGGCCCTGAAGGCGAAGGGCTTCCAGAGCCCCTACCTCAAGGCCTTCGTCGTCTCCCGCATCAACTACCTGCGCTTCAAGAGGGGGCCGGCGGAATTCGACGAGACGATGGAGAGACTGCAGGAGGCCGCGGAGAAGTTCGACGCCGGAAAGATCCGGGCGGACCAGATCTCCAGCGCGGGGGGAGCTCCCGAAGAGTAGCCGGTGGCCGCTAGAACACCAGGTTCTTCAGGTATTCGTAGGAAATGCGAATATCCGCGAGCGGATGCGGCGGATTGTCGTGCTCCACGTAGTAGTGCTTGATCCCCGCCTCCGCCGAGTGCGCGAAGATCCGCTTCCAGTCGATGACACCCTGCCCCACGTCCGCCATCGTGTGATCGGGTCCCGGCCCGGGGGCCATGTCCTTCACGTGCACCTGGGTGAACCGGCCCGGGTACTCCGCGAAGTACGCGAGGGGATCACGCCCGCCGTCCGTGATCCAGTACAGGTCCATCTCGCCCTGCACGAGCTTGGGGTCGGACGAGGCGAGGAGGACGTCGTAGGGGAGCTGTCCGTCGAGCGGCTTGAATTCGTAGCTGTGGTTGTGGTAGGCGAGCTGGAGCCCCGCCGCGCGGGCCTTGGCGCCCAGGCGGGTCAGATGCTCCCCCACGCGCTTCCAGCCGTCGAGGTCCTTCCGGAACTGCTCGTCGATCCAGGCGAAGGTGATGTACCGCATGCCCAGAGTATGCGCGTCGTCCACCATCCGGTCCCAGTCGGTGTCGGCCTTGGCGTAGTCGAAATGCATCGACACGGCGTCGAGCCCCAGCCGGTCGAGGAGCTTCCGGACGTCGGCGGGCGCGTGCCCGAAGAAGTCGGTCAGCTCCACCTCCCGGTATCCGATCGCCGCCACCTGCGTCAGCGTCCCCTCGAAATCGGACTTCAGGAGATCGCGGACGGTGTAGAGCTGGAGGCCGACTTTCGGGATGCGGGACGCGAGGAGCGGGAAACGGGAGACCTGTCGCCAGGCCGGAGTCAAAGACGCCAATCCCGCCGCCGTGGTCCCCAGGAACTCCCGCCGGCCCACGCTTCCCCCGGTGTGCTTTTTCATATCTCGTTCCTCTTCATCGCGTCCACCGCGTAGCTCGCGGCGCGCGCGGTCAGGGCCATGTACGTGATCGAGGGATTCTGGCACGCCGACGACGTCATGCAGGCGCCGTCGGTGCAGAAGAGGTTGGGGATGTCCCAGGCCTGGTTGTGCGCGTTCAGCACCGAGGTCTTGGGGTCCCGTCCCATCCGCGCCGTCCCCATTTCGTGAATCGCCTTGCCGGGGGGGGAGAACTCGGTCCCGGGCTCGATGTCCCGCGCCCCGGCCGCCGCCAGCATTTCCGCGGCGGCGATGGACGAGTCCTCCATCAGCTCCCGCTCATTGTCCCCGTACGCCACGTGCAGCTTGATGACCGGAATTCCCCAGGCGTCGGTCACGGAGGGATCGATTTCGAGGAAGTTCTCGTGCCGGGGCAGGCATTCCCCGAATCCCGAGAAGGACATATGCCAGTCCCCCGGCTCCTCGAGCTGCTGCTTCCACGCCGGGCCGAACCCGGGCAGGTCGGTGCCGCGCCACCAGCCGTCCCGGGACGCTCCGCCCTGGAATCCGTACCCGCGGAGGAACGCCGCCTTCGGAGCACCCGCCAGGTTCCGGAAGCGGGGCACGTAGATGCCGTTCGGGCGCCGCCCGACCGTGTTCCGGTCGCTCGGCGCGTCGATCTTGCCCGTCGCTCCGCCCCCCATGATGTGATCCATCACGTTGTGCCCCAACTCCCCGCTCGAGTTGGCGAGCCCCGCCGGCAGCTCGGGGGTGGCCGAGTTGAGCAGGATGCGGGCGGATTCGAGCGCGGAGGCGCAGAGGAACACCACCCGGCCCCGGAACTCGAGGGCGTGCTTCGTGACGCCGTCGATGACACGCACGCCCGAGACGCGGTTCTTCTTCCCGTCATAGATGAGGCTGTGCACGACGCTGTCGGTCCGGAGCGTCATTTTGCCGGTCTGCCGCGCGGCCGGGAGCGTGGCGTTGATGGAGTTGAAGTACGACAGCGTCACGCAGCCCCGCTCGCAGTAACCGCAGTAGTGGCAGGCGGCCCGGCCGTTGTGCGCCTCGGTGAGCACGGCGCACCGGCCGATGGTCAGGACGCGCTCGCCCCCCCAGTGCTTCGCGATCACGTCCCGCATCATCGTCTCGCCGCAGTTCAGGGCCATCGGCTTGAGAAACCGGCCGTCGGGAAGCTGGGGGAGACCCAGGGCCTCGCCCGAAATCCCGATGAACTCCTCGACGTGGTCGTACCAGGGCGCGATATCGGCGTAGCGGATGGGCCAGTCCACGGCGATCCCGTCGCGCAGGTTGGCCTCGAAATCCAGATCGCTCCAGCGGTACACCTGGCGCCCCCACATGATGGAGCGCCCGGCCACGTGGCGGCCGCGGAGCCAGAGGAAGGGCTTGCCGTCTTCGGTGGTGTAGGGATTGTCGACGTCGTCCACGAAGAACTTGGACGACCACTCGTCGCAGGCGTAGCACTCCTTTTGGATCGGCTGGCGCTCGAGCTGCTTCTTCCGGTCCCGCAGGCCCCGGAACTTCATCTCCCAGGGCGGCACGTGCTCCACGTAGTCGGCCGGCGTGACCATCGGGCCCGCCTCGAGGACCAGCGTATCCAGCCCGTGCTCGGTCAGCTCCTTCGCGGCCCAGCCCCCGGTCATCCCGGAGCCGATCACGATCGCGTCGTAGGTCTTCATCAGAACGCCCCCGTGCCGGCCGTGTCGGCGGGGGCGCAGGGGACATACTGCCCCGGGATGATGACGAACCGCTGGTCTTTCTCGAGCCCCGCCTCGGAGCTGTAATACCCGTACACGGTGAGCCACTTCATCCGGTGAAAGAACGGCTCCGGACCGCGGGCCTTCCGGGGAGACGCGTTCCACCGGGAGGTCTCGTCGTCCAGGCGGTGCAGGACCGCCGTCTGCTGGTCCGGCGTGCCGTCCACGAAGTCCTTCCCGAACGCCGCGTGCGCCTGGGCGTCGAGATCGCCCAGGCCGGCCAGGAAGGCCGCGGTGTCGTCGTCCGCGTACCAGTCCGTGAGCACCACGTCGACGAATCCGGCCACGTCCCCCGCGCTGGCGGGCGGCGTGTCGGTGGCGGGAATGATCAGGTCGGCGATGGTGGCGACGGTGGCGTGCTGGTGGGGATCGAGGGTGCGGAGCCCGGCCCCCGCCCCCATCCGCGCCCGCACGGCGCGGGTGAACGCCTGGAGATCGGGCGGGAGGAGCGGAAGCGCGGCCGCCGCTCCCGCCGCCGCCACCACGAGCGAGCGTCGCTTCATGATCCCGGCTCCTAGTGAGTGGTCCGGCCGCCGCCCATCATCTGCATCATCATCGCGGGGTTGAAGGGCTGCGGCGCTTCGGTGATCGCCGTCTTCGCGCCGGTGCCGTGGTCGGTCAGGACCAGATCACCCTGCGTCTCGTTGTGGGCCTTCACCAGCCCGAGGGCCATTCCCGGCACCACCCAGAGATCGCCCTTCCCGTCGGCATCCTGCACGTGGAGCGCCCGGAA
>Ga0335085_10000537_pt1 | contig 104443 bp, 117 predicted proteins | sample Lox_Sample_45_FD_206712 | JGI IMG/M metagenome (GOLD analysis project Ga0335085, IMG submission 206712) | Soil microbial communities from Loxahatchee National Wildlife Refuge, Florida, United States - Lox_Sample_4.5 | ecosystem: Environmental > Terrestrial > Soil > Wetlands | place: USA...
GGTCTGCTGAGCCTGGCTGACCAGGGCCTGCGCCGACTGCACCAGCTTGGTGATCGCCGTGATGCCGTTGTTGGCCGCCTGAATGGTGTTGATGCCGTTGGACATCGTGTCCAGCAGGCCGCTCAGCGAGTTGGCGCGGTTGTTGAGGCCCTGCGCGGTGAAGAAGCTGATGGCGTTGTCGAGGGCGGAGTTGACCTTGTTGCCCGTCGCCAGTCTGTTCTGGGTCTGGGTGATCAGGTCCGACGTCTGCTGCAGTTGCAGCAGGTTCGCGCGAACGCCTGCGGAGAGAACGATATTAGACATTTTCTTGGTACCTTTCTGGTGAATTTGCCGTACTGGCAGCTACGCGTTGCTTGATCCAGTGGATCGCGTATCTCTTCGCATACGGGTCCAAATGCCGCGTAAAAGTTCATGGTTAATGAGTTACTTCTTCTTTAGCGGGGTCGGTTGAATTTTAATCGAATTGCACAGTGGGTTTCGCGGGCGGTCGCGCAAATCTTGCTCTGATCGAGCGCAATGAATGGGCGTCGCGTCCCGGCGCGTTGCACATTAACAATTCGCCAGAGGTTAAGCTTTCTTAACTGTCTTGCCGTAAGAATTCGCCGTGTAAGGACGCAGTCATGTCGTCGGTCATCGGTTCCGCGGTTGTCGGGATTTCGTACTCGTCGCTGTTCAGCACGAGTTCGACTTCGAACTGGATTGCCGACACGATGACCGCGATCCAGAATCAGCAAAACGAAGGCGGCCTGCTGGGGATGCTGGATAATGCCGGCGGCGACGGCAGCATCAGTTCGTTTCTGGGCCAGAGTTCGAACGCCGCGAACGCGCTGGCGACGATTTCACAAACCAACGTCACCAATGCAGGCAGTCTGTTCGCGAACATTGCCGCGACAAATCAACAGCAGGCGGCGGCGAAGAAGCTGCAAGACGCGTTGAATCAGGCGCAGCCTACGGTAAAGCCCACCAATACGCTGCAGCCGATCATTTATCTCTCGAACGGCACGACTATCGATACCAATAACAACATCATGACGATGCAGGACGGCACCCAATACGACACGGTGACCGGCGCGAAATACGTGGATCCCGCTTCCATCATCCAAATGGCCAACGGCGCCTATCTCAATACCAAGACGAATATTCTCACGCTTGCCGACGGCACCCAGATCGACACGGTAACCGGGCTCAAGGTTACGTCGACGACGTAAGCCGCGCCGCATTCCGGCAATGGCCGATCAGAGCGTGCGGCTGAGGGCCAGCGGCTGGCTGGCTTTGGCGCCCGGCGAATTAGCGCGGCCCGAGGCGCCGTAAGTCGAAGGTGCCCGCTTGCGCGCGAGTTCTTCCGAAACGCCGCGAATGATGCCCTCGGAGACCGCATGCGCGGTCGCCAGTACGGTCAGGTTCGTCTGCAGCAGCGCCTGGAAATCGGCATTGCGCTTGCGCAATTTGTCGACCGCGCCCGGCAAAACGCGGGCGATCAAATCGCGGGCCGCGATCAATCGCGTGCTCTCGGCGGCATAGCTGCGCGCAAGCTCCGTTTTGGCTTCTTCCAGCTTGTTTGCTTCGCGCAATCGGCCGGCGCGCACATGCGCGGTCTCTGCGGCGACGGTTTCAACCAGCCGGTCCATGATCGTGTTCAACGTCGCGATCGCCCGCTCGGCCTCGGCGGCGTTGCTGATCTGGATGTCGGTCGCGGGCGCGCTCACGGATGAATCTCCTGCTGCGCCATCAGGCTGCGATAGACATGATCGGCGATGCCGACGCCGCCGGCTTTGGCGATCGCCTTGGCGTACTGGTCGGTCAGCACCGAACGCCAGACGCCGGTCGCGCCGTCGCCGCCGAACGGGCCTTCGCCGTCGATGCCGGTGAACATATGCTGGAACATGGAATTGAGGAACACTGCCTCGAAATCCTGTGCCGCCGAATGCGCCCTCGTTTTGCCGGCCACTGCAGCTTTGCCCACGGCGGACGTATTCAAATTGAGCATGTCGAGCGCGTTCAATCCCGGCATGGTCGAGGCGAGGGCGGAGGCCATCACATCACCTCGATGTCGGCCTGGATTGCGCCCGCCGCCTTGATCGCTTGCAGGATGGCGATCAGATCGCGCGGGCCGATGCCGAGCGCGTTGAGCCCGTCCACAAGCTGTTGCAGCGAGACGCCATCCTTGACCAGCGCAAGCTTCTTGCCGTCCTCCTGCACGCCGATGCTGGTGCGCGGGACCGTCCGCGTCGTGCCGCCGCGCGAAAACGGCGAGGGCTGACTGACTTGCGGCGTCTCGGTGATGGTGACGGTGAGATTGCCCTGCGCCACCGCCACCATGGACACGCGCACGTCGCGCCCCATGACGATGATACCGGAGCGCTCATCGATCACGATCTTGGCGGCTTCGTCCGGTTCGACCTGCAACTGTTCGATCTCGGTGAGCAAAGAGATCACGTTTCCGCGGTATTGCTGCGGGACGGTGATGCCGATCGTGCCCGGATCGAGCGGCTCGGCCGTCGGCGTGCCGATGAAGTCGTTGATGGCCGCGGCGATGCGCTTGGCGGTGGTGAAATCCGGATTGCGCAGCGCCATGCGCAATTGACTGAGCTTGTTCAGCGAAAAATCGATCTCGCGTTCGATCAGCGCGCCATTGGCGATGCGGCCGACCGTCGGCACGCCGCGCACGATCTTGGAAGCCTCGCCTTCGGCTTGGAAGCCACCAATCGCCACCGAGCCCTGGCCGACCGCATAGACGTTGCCGTCGGCGCCAAGCAGCGGCGTCACCAGCAACACGCCGCCTTGCAGGCTCTTGGCATCGCCGAGCGCCGACACGGTGACGTCGATGCGGGTGCCCTGCGTGCCGAACGGCGGCAGGTTGGCCGTCACCATCACCGCGGCAACATTTCCGGTGCGCAACGTCTGCCCGCGGATATTGACGCCAAGCCGCTCAAGCATGGCGGTGAGCGACTGCTTGGTGAAAGGAATATTGTTGAGCGTGTCGCCGGTGCCGTTGAGGCCGACGACCAATCCATAGCCGATGAGCTGGTTTTGCCGCACGCCCTCGATATTGGCGAGGTCCTTGATGCGCGAGGTCGCGCCCGCGTTCGGCGCGGCGAACGCGGTCAAAAGCACGGCCAGCACTGCGGCTCGCAACGTCTTCGTCATCACTGCTCCCCAATGTGACGTCTGACTGGCCTCAGCCATGCGAACGCCGTGCCAAGCCGCGCGCGCCCCTCAAGACTCTGGCAATACTGCGAAATTTGAATCGGGTAAGACATCGCGGCGCGCCGGGCGATGGGCAGGAAAGGTATCGGGCGGCATTTTTTGCCGGGGCTTTTACCTGCGGTTAACCATAAAAGTTCAGTCTTGAAGGTATTGGACGACCGATCAGGCGGGTTGGGGTTTTCAGCGATGCGCATTCACGGAACCAATGGCACCGCACTTGCCTCGGCGCCGGCGAGCGCACGCCGGAGTGCCGGCGGCACCTTCACGGTCAGCGAACAGGAGCCACAGCGTAATTCCGCTGCGGCCGGCTCGCTGCGGGCGATCTCCACAGTCGATGCGCTGATCGCCCTCCAGGGCGTTGAGAATCCGACCGAGCGCAAGAAGCGCGCCGTCGCCCGCGGCCGCAACGCGCTCGATGTGCTCGACAAGCTCAAGCTCTCGCTGCTCGATGGCAGCGTGGACCGCCCAACGCTGGCGCGCCTGCAAGTGGCGGCGGAGGGTCTCACCGACGAGACCGGCGACCCCGGCCTCGACATGGTGATGGGCGAAATTGACCTGCGGGTGGCGGTCGAGCTGGCCAAGGCCGGCATCCGCTAAGCCGCCGTCGGCCGCCGCGCAATTTTGCCCTTGGGCAGGCTCGCGGGCGGCGCGCCGCGGTTCCAGCAATTATCCTCAAGTCATTGGAATATCATAATAAACCATCCGGACATCCCGCGGTAGTCAGATATTGTCGGCGGCCCGGCGCGCGTATATAAGCCTGCCGCACCGGGAGGGTGGAATTCCTACCGAAGAATAAAAGAAGACAGGGAGTTCAGTGGGATGTTGGCGAAGACCAAGACCTATCGGCCTACGGAAAAAGAGCCCTTCATGAATGAGCGGCAGCGGGATTATTTCCGCATGAAGCTGCTCGCCTGGCGGGAAGATATTCTGAAGGAGGCCAAAGAAACGCTGCTGCACCTGCAAGAGGAAAACCAGAACCACCCCGATCTCGCCGATCGAGCCTCCTCGGAAACCGACCGCGCCATCGAACTGCGCGCTCGCGACCGCCAGCGCAAGCTGATTGCCAAGATCGACGAAGCTCTCACGCGCATCGACGACGGCACCTACGGTTATTGCGAGGAAACCGGCGAGCCGATCGCGCTGCGCCGCCTGGAGGCGCGCCCGATCGCCACGCTGTCGGTAGAAGCGCAGGAGCGCCACGAACGGCGCGAACGGGTCTATCGCGACGACTGAGACGCAGCCCTCACGCAGAGCCGGCGATCATGAACCGACGGCCTCCGGTTACGGAGCACCCGGAGGCCGTGACATCGATGTCGGCCACGCTCGCTCGCGATTTGCGCGGCGGGCCTGAGTTGAGCGGCCGCGCAGCAAACCCTTAATTGCAAACGCGCCAGCAGCGTCCGAACCCATTGCAGACGCGGTGCCAACCGCGGCCAAAGCAGGGACCCGCAACCGGCGCCGGGCCTCCCCAATAGCGTCCGCCGTACCAACCGTTGCGGCGGCAGCCGCCATACGGTCCGCGATGCCAACCGATACCGCAGCCGCCGGCGACTTGGATGACCATTCCCGTGGCGGCCTGGTCCGGCACTAGCGGCATGGCCTGCGCCGCCGACATGCCCATGCCGACGGCGAACGCGAAAGCAATGAGCTTTTTCATTCGATGTCTCCCGGAGAATGTCGCCCTTGCGGGTATCATCGGCCAAGGCGGAGCGCTTCGGCAATGCGTCCGCGATCACGTTTATCGAGATTTTATGACATTGCGCGAAACCCAAAAGTGCACGCGGCCTCCGGCTGGGGAGCTGCCGGAGGCCGCGTCGTTGACGCCGTCTACGCTCGCGCGATGCGAAAAACGGCGCGGGAGCTCACACGAACCGCCTCGCCTTGACCGGGCGAGGGCCGCACGTGACGCAACAAGGGGGAAGGAACACGCCAGGACGACACGCCCCCTTACCCGATCCGCCCGCGCCAAAGCGCCGGCGGAGCGATCTCTCCCCGCAGCGGGGGAGAGACGAAAACTAGAACGGCAACACCACGTCGAGCACCTGTTGCCCGTAACGTGGCTGTTGCACGTCGGTAATCTGGCCGCGCCCGCCATAGGCGATGCGCGCCTGCGCGATCTTGCTCGAATCGATGGTGTTGTCGCTCTGGATGTCCTCCGGCCGCACGATGCCGGCGACAATCAGTTCGCGGATCTCGAAATTGACGCGGATCTCCTGCTTGCCTTCGACCACCAGGTTGCCGTTCGGCAGCACCTGCGTCACCACCGCGGCGACATTGGTCTGCAACGCCTCCTGCCGGTTGACCGAGCCTTTGCCGTCGCTCGAGGAAGTGGAATCGGCGGTGAGGATGCGTCCGGGCAGGATGGCGCTCGCCGGATTCTTGATCAGCTTGCTGCCGAGAAAATCGGTAACGCCGGAATCCTCGCTGTTGGTACGGCTGCGCTGGGTTTCATTGGCGATGGCCGCCTTGTCGGTGATATTGACCTGCACCGTGAGGATGTCGCCGATCTGGTGCGCGCGCTGGTCCTTGAAGAACGCACGTGAGCCGTTGCGCCACAACGAATTCGGATTATAGGAGGCGGGCTGCGCCGCGGGCATCGGCATCTGCACCGGTTTGTAGCCGGGCCGCGCCGTCGGGTTGTCGACCGAAGCGAGCGGTGGCGGCTGGCCGACATTCTTCAGGCGGTCGTAGGCTGCGCAACTCGACAGCAGCGAAGTCGCCAGCGCGGCGAGAACCGCATGACGCGTTACCTTGAGAACATTCATCGGCATCACTTTCACTTGGGCGCCGCGGCGCCGTTACGTTTGAACATCGACTTAGAACTCGACGTTACGCATTACGCTTTCATTCAGTTGCCCGGCGGCAGGTTGGCGGCAAGCCGCGGCGAGCCGGAGCTGACGACGATGCGGCCGGGACCGACCACCATTCCCTGCACCATGCGTTTGGATTGCTCGTTGAGCACCGAGATCACGTCGCCCTCGGTGCCTGGTTCGGTGGCCTTGCCGCGCACCGTCAGCGTGATGCCGGGCACCCGGTAGACTAGCGTCACGGTCTCGTTGCGCAGCACCAGTTCGGGCTTCATCAGATCGGCAAGGCGCAGCGGCCGGCCCGCCGGCAAGGTATTGCGCGCGGCAAGCCCGATCACCCGCTCGCGGCTGGTGACCACGTCGCGGCCGACCTCGGCGCGCGGGCGCCGCTCGATCAGCACGTCGGCATCTTTCAGCCTCTCGCCGCGGTCGAGCGCGCGCGTCAGCGTCACGACCTCGACCGTCGCCGCCGCGCGGCCGGCAAGCCGCAAGGTGCCGCGGGTCACCGCGCCGGTCGGCATGTCGAGCGTGACGTCGAAGCGCCCATTGCGCGCATCGTAATTGAGATAGGCGACGCGCGGCTCGCCCCTGGCGGTGGTCTCCACCTGGATCGCGCGCAATTCGCGGTCGAAATTCACTACGATATCCTTCGCCGGTCCGAGCGCGTATTGCGCCGAAAGCGCCTGCGCCACGCGGTCCTCGATGTCACTGGCGGGAATGGTGCGGCTTGCGCGCGTCACCACCACTTCGCTGACGTCGCCGGTGTCGAGGCCGATCAGGGCGTGACTGCGCACGGCTTCGATCACGGTTTCCGCCGACACCGTGCCGGACATGCCGAGGTCCGGCGCGCGGAAGATTGGCACCTTGGCGACGATGCCGGCGTGCTCGATCAGATCGCCGATGCGCACCACGTCGCCGGTGACGGTGGCTTGCGCCTTGAGTTTCGGGTGTTCCTGATCGGGCGCGGCGGCGGCCGGGGCGACGAGCGCGAAGAGGACGGCGGCGAATGCGAGTTTGCGGATCATGGATTTGCCTCAGCGCATCAGGCCGGCGGTCGATTGCAGCATCTGGTCCGCGGCGGTGATCACCTTGCCGTTCATTTCGTAGGCGCGTTGCGCGGCGATCAGGTTGGTGATTTCGGTGACCGAGTCGACGTTCGACTGTTCGAGGCTCCCCTGGATCAGGTCGCCTGCGCCGTCGGTGCCGGCAAGTCCGTCGAGCGGCGTGCCGGAGGCGGGCGTTTCCGTGTACATATTGTCGCCGACCGGCAGCAGGCCGGCCTGGTTGACGAAGCGGGTAAGCGTGAGCTGGCCGAGGATCTGCGGCGCGGTCGCGCCCTGCGGGATCACGGAAACCTGTCCCTGCGCGTTGATGGTCAGGCCCGACACATTTTGCGGGATGGTGATGGCGGGCATCACCACATTGCCCTGCGGCGTGACGATGCGGCCGGTATTGTCCATCTGGAACGAGCCGTCGCGGGTATAGGCGTAGGTGCCGTCCGGCAATTGGATCTTGAAGAAGCCGTCGCCGCGGATGGCGACATCGAGCGTGCCGCCGGTCTGCGACAAGGTGCCCTGCGTCATCAACCGCGGCGTGCCGACCGATTTGACGCCGGAGCCGAGATCGATGCCGACCGGCAGGATATTGCCTTGCGCCGAGGTCTGCGTGCCGATGCGGCTGACGTGATCGTAGAGCAGGTCCTGGAATTCCGCCCGCTGGCGTTTGTAGCCGGTGGTGCTCATGTTGGCGAGATTGTTGGCGATGACCTGGACATTGAGCTCCATCGCCATCATGCCGGTCGATGCTGTGCTGAGTGCGCGCATGGCTTTATCTCCCCTTCATCACGCCGGAACGTCGGCGAGCTTGTCGAGCGCCGTGGTTCCGAGATCGTTCTGCTGCTGAAGCAGGTTGGCGATCTGGGTGTAGCTGCGGGTGATCTCGATCATGCGCGACATCTCGGCGACACCGCGCACGTTCGATTTTTCGACTGCGCCCTGCAAGATGCCGGCTTTGGTCGTGGTTTGCGGCGTCACCCCGTCGGCGGCGACGAACGTGCTGCCGCCGTCTTTCTGCAATTGCTGCGGCTTGTCGAAACTGACGAGCCGCAGCTTGCCGCGTACCGAGTCGACTTTCGAAGTACCTTCGCGCACGCTGACGGTGCCGTCGTGGCTGATCGAAATCTGCCGGTCGTTCGGCTGCAGGGTGATCGGGCCGCCGTCGCCGATGACGGGATTGCCGTCATTGGTGACGAGCTGGCCCGTTGCGTTGAGCTGCATCGAGCCGTTGCGGGTGTAGCGTTCGCCGCGCGGGGTCTGCACCACCAGGAAGCCATTGCCGTCGATGGCGACGTCGAGCGAATTGCCGGTGCGCTCGATCGGGCCCTGGCGCATGTCGTGCCAGACGCCGCGGTCGCGCACGAAGCTCACGCTGCCGCCGCCCGCCCCGGTCTGCGCACCGGAGTTGAGATATTCCTCGAACAGCGAGCCGTCGGCCTTGTAGCCGGTGGTGTCGATATTGGCGATGTTGTTGGCGACGACGTCGAGCTCGCGCCCGAGCGCCATCTGACGCGACAACGCCACCAGAACCATATTGTTCATTCGCAATCTCCCCTTCGTTTTCGGCGTGGGCCGCGCCCTCCCGAGGCTCGACCTTGCCGAAGCGAATGCCGCAAACTCTCCCAAGCCGGCGGCTGCGAGAAGCATTGCAGCCGCCGTGCCAATCTCGAAGGTTTAGAAAAATCAGCATGTTAGCTGGAAAACACGGGCTTGGTCCGCAGGCAAAAACCGCCAATTTGCCAGCCTTACCCGGCAAAAGATTCCGCCTGCGGGCGCAGGTGAAAGTATCTGTTAACCATACCAACCTACCTTCGATCGCAGGGGCAGCGCGGGACCGCGCATCCGCGGTGTTCTGTTTTGAACACTTGCATGCGGCCCCTTCGTTCGATCGGGGTCTTCATGGCAGCCAAGGCAAAACAAGCGGAAGCCGAACTCGAGGACGAGGCGGAAGAGAGCGAAGAGCAGGCCGCGGCAAAGCCAAAGCGAAAATTCATCCCGTCGTTCAAGCTGCCGTCGCTCAAAATCATGATCATCGCGGTGGTCGGCCTGCTGGTCGTCGCCGGCGGCGGGGGCGGCGCCTATTTCTATTTCTTCAAGGCGCCTGCGCATGAAAAGCCGGCGCCGGTCGCGGCCAAGCCGGCGATCTTTGTCGATTTGCCCGACGTGCTGGTCAATCTGTCGAATGCCGCGAGCGAACGCACGCAATATCTCAAAGTGAAGATCGTACTCGAGCTGCCCAATCCCGACGTGGTCACCCAGATTCAGCCGTTGATGCCGCGGGTGATGGACGCTTTCCAGACCTATTTGCGCGAATTGCGCCCGACCGACCTTGACGGCTCCGCCGGCCTTTACCGGCTCAAGGAAGAGCTGACCCGCCGCGTCAACGACGCGGTGTCGCCTAATCGCATCACTGCCGTGTTGTTCAAAGAAATCGTCGTTCAATAGCGACATAATCGATGGCGAAAGATCAAATCGATCAGGACGCACTGGCCGCCGAATGGGGGGTTGCGATGGAGCAGGACGCCGCGGCGCCCGTGGCGGCCGCGAGCGGCCCCATCGCGACGCCCGGCACCGACGAAGCGACCGCCCAATGGGCGGCGATGGTGGAAGACGGCAAGGACAACGGCCAAGGGGCCAAGGGCGGCGCCGAGCGCATCCTCAATCAGGATGAAATCGACAGCATGCTCGGCTTTAGCCTCGCCGACGTCACGCTGAACGAAAATTCCGGTATCCGCGCGATCATCGACTCGGCAATGGTGTCCTACGAACGCCTGCCGATGCTGGAGATCATCTTCGACCGGCTGGTCCGGTTGATGACGACGTCGCTGCGCAATTTCACCTCCGACAACGTCGAAGTCTCGCTCGACCGCATCACCTCGGTGCGTTTCGGCGACTATCTCAATTCGATTCCCTTGCCGGCGATCCTTGCCGTGTTCAAGGCCGAGGAATGGGACAATTTCGGCCTCGCCACGGTCAATTCCAGCCTGATCTATTCGATCATCGACGTGCTGCTCGGCGGCCGCCGCGGGCAGAGCACGGTGCGGGTGGAAGGCCGTCCCTACACCACGATCGAGACCAATCTGGTCAAGCGCATGATCGAAGTGGTGCTGGCCGACGCCGAACTCGCCTTCAAGCCGCTGTCGCCGGTGAAATTCGACATCGACCGGCTGGAAACCAATCCGCGCTTTGCCGCTATTTCGCGTCCGGCCAATGCCGCCATTCTGGTGCGCTTGCGCATCGACATGGAAGACCGCGGCGGCAATATCGAATTGCTGCTGCCTTATGCGACGATCGAGCCGATCCGCGCCACGCTGCTCCAGATGTTCATGGGCGAGAAGTTCGGCCGCGATCCGATCTGGGAAGACCATCTGGCGACCGAAATCGGCGAGGCGCAGATCGCGGTCGACGCCGTGCTTTATGAGGCGCGGCTGCCGTTGCGGAAAATGATGGAGCTAAGCGTCGGCGACACGCTCGCCCTCGAGCTCAAGCCGGACGCGCTGGTCACCGTCCGCTGCGGCGACGTCACGCTCACCGAAGGCCGTATGGGCAAGGTCGGCGACCGCGTCGCGGTGCGGGTCGCCAAGCCGTTGCGCAAACCGCGGACCACGTTTGCCATGTTCGAGAAGGCGGACGAGGCCGGCAATCGTATGGAGACGACGTGAGCATGCATTACGGCTTCCTCGTCGAGAGCATGGTCTCGATCCTGCTCCTTCTCACGATCCTCTACTGCGTCCGACTCAACAAGCAGCTGCGGCTGCTCAAGGCTGACGAGCAAACGCTGCGCGCGACCATTTCCGAGCTGATTACCGCGACCGAAATCGCCGAGCGCGCCATCGCCGGGCTGAAAGCGACCATGCGCGAGGGCGAGCAGAGCTTGAGCGAGCGGCTCGAGCGCGCCGAAAGCCTCGGCGCCGACATCGAACGGCAGCTCGACGCCGGCGAAAATCTGCTGGGGCGGCTCACGCGCATCGTCGGCGCGGCGCAACCGGACAATAAACCGTCGACCCTTGCCGACGCCAAAGCCGTGGCGGCCGCCGCGCAAGCCTTCGCGGACAGGGCGCGCGCGCGCCTGCGCGGGCTTGCCGCATGATCCGCTGGGCGCGCGAATTCCGGCTGATCCCTGTCGTGCTGCTGGCGACGATCTCGCTGTTCGCGCTCAAAGTGTCGGGACTGGTGTTCGACGGCGGCTATACGCTGGCCGAGCGGCTTCAGGGCCGCAACAAAACCGACATGACGGTCACCAGCGCCGACAGCGTGCCGGCCTATCCCAAGATCGTCGTCGCCGATCAAAACGCGCCGCCGCTGCCGCCCGCTCCCGGAAAGGGCAAGCCCTGGGCGAAGCAGATGCTCAATTTCGGCGACAACGGCGACATCACCGGTTCGGTCGGGGACGAAGGCAAGTCGAGTGAGCCGCCGCTCAAGACCAGCAACAAGCCGCCGGATCCGCCCAAGCTCGCAGTCGGCAACATGACGGTGCCGATGGAGCCCGGCAAGATCGCTTCTGCCGGCGAGCGCGCGGTGCTTGAGCGTCTCCAGGACCGACGCAAGGAGCTCGACACCCGCAGCCGCGAACTTGAAATGCGCGAAAGCCTGCTCAAGGTCACCGAGAAGCGGCTGGAAGCCAAGGTTGCCGAGCTCAAGGACGTCGAAGCGCGCGTCAATACCGCCATGGGCAATCGCGACCAGGCCGAGGCGCAGCGCTTTAAAAGCATCGTCGCCATGTACGAGAACATGAAATCGAAGGACGCCGCGCGAATCCTCGAACGGCTCGACATGAAAATCCTGGTCGAGGTCGTCACCAAGATCAACCCGCGCAAAATGTCGGAAATCCTCGCCCAGATGGCGCCGGAGGCGGCCGAGCGGCTCACCGTCGAGCTTGCGCGCCGCGCCGACCCGGGTACCGCGCAGACGCCGGACCAGTTGCCCAAGATCGAAGGCAAGCCGAACGGCGGCTAGGCGCTTGGCCCCCGCGGCGGGCGCAAAGGCGAAACGTCACGGTTAACGCGACGTTAAACGCCAATCCCTAGGCTATCGCGACCGGTATTCTCACCGGCTGGAACGGCTGCATGACGCCTTCGTGCCTCAGCCTGCTGCGGACCCGCGCGCCCAGGAGCACGCGGCGGCGCGCGCTATGGGGCGGCCGCGGGGCGGCGATCGCCGCCATGATGCAGATGCTGCTGTGGATCGCGCCGGCCACGGGCGGCCGCGCCCATGCCGAGGAGCCGATCAAGGGCGACGTCAAGGTTACGACCACCGGCGGCTACGCACGGCTCGCCTTCCGCTTCGAGAAGGAAGTGCCCGCCACGATCCAGATCACCTTTCCGATTATGCTGGTGACGTTCAAGAAGCCGGTCGCCATTTCGGTCGATCGCCTCAGTGCTGCTGCGCCCGATTATATCAGCGCGGCGCGGGTCGATCCCGACGGCGGCGCCATCCGCATCGCGCTGACGCGCAAGTTGAAATTCAATTCGATCCCCGCCGCCGAACGGCTCTATGTCGATTTGCTGCCGGAAAATTGGGCCGGAATGCTGCCCAGTCTGCCGCAGGATGTGATCGAGGAACTCGCCAACCGCGCGCTTGAGGCGGAACGCCAGCTGCGTCTGCAACGCGTCAGCAGCAAAAGCCACAAGCCTTCGACCATCCGCGTCAAGGTCGCCACGCAGCCGACCTTCACCCGCTTCGTGTTCGCGCTGCCGGATGTTGCCAACGTGGTGCCGACGCAAAACGACGGCAAGCTGACGCTCGACTTCGACCAGCCGATCAATTGGGACCTGGCGGACGCCAGGGCGGCGATGCCGCCGACGCTGAAATCGATCAACTCCGACGCCGAATACGATTCGGTTTCGGTCACATTCGCGCTCAACGGCAATCCAAAAGTGCGGACGTTCCGCGAGGACCGCAGCATCGTCGTCGATATCGGGCACGGTGACGGGCAGCAAAAACCGGTGGTGCAGGAGGGCGACGCCAAACCGGTCGTCGCCGCCGCTCCCGCCAAGCCGGCAACGCCAGCGGCGGGTCCGGCCATTGCCGCGCCCGAGACCGTACCGTCGCAGGATGCTTCGGCGCCGCCGCCTCCGGCAAAGCCTACCGTCGCGCCGCCCGCCAAAGCCGCGGACAATTCGCCCCCGCCAGCCGCAAATGGACCGCCGGCGGCGAAACCCACCGCGTCCGCGGCGCAAGAAGCGCCCGCGCCGGCTGTGGCCGTCAAGCGCGCGCGCCCGCCGCCCAATCCGGATGCGCCGGTGGTGGTCGAGCTCAATCAATCGGGCGACGTTCTGCGTGCCGATTTTCCGTTCGCGCTGGCAACGCCCGCCGCCGTGTTCCAGCGCGCCGATACTCTATGGCTGGTGTTCGACAGCGCCGCGAAAATCGATCTCACTGCATTTTCCGGCGAAAATGGTCACGCCATTCGCACGGCGACGCTCGAGCATGGCGCCGACGGCGAGGCGATCGTGCGCATCAAGCTCGAACGGCCGCGGCTGGTGAGCCTGGAGCCGGACGGTCCCGGCTGGATCGTCAGCATCGGCGACACCGTCACGGTGCCAAGCCAGCCACTGGCGATTGCGCGCAATATCATCGGCAAGAACCGCGCGAGTATTGCGATTCCGTTCGATCATCCGAGCCGCCTCCACCGGCTCATCGATCGCGATAGCGGCGACCGGCTGATGGTGATCACCGCGCCCGGCCCGGCTCGCGGCTTTTTGAAAGGGCAGAACTTCGTCGAGCTGCGCGCGCTGCCATCGACCCACGGTGTCGTGCTGCAACCGCTTGCCGACGACCTCACCGCCGAACTCTCGGTGGACAAGATTCTGGTGTCGCGGCCCGAGGGCCTCTCCCTGTCGTCGACGGCGGTGGCGCGACAGCAGCAGCTCGTCAATAACTTCCGCGCGCTCAGTTTTGACACGCAGCTTTGGGGCTTCGACCGCGAAGCCAAGTTCAGCACTAGGCAGGCCGAACTGATCCGGCTCGCCGCCATGGCGCCGGCTGCCAAACGCCGGCAGGCGCGGCTCAATCTCGCGCGGTTCTATCTCGCGCGTGACCTGTCGGCCGAAGCCAAGGCCGTCCTCAACGTCGTGCTCGCCGACGACAAGGGATCGGCGGACGTGACCGGCACGGTGTTGAAAGCGGTCGCCGACGTCCTGCTGGAGCGGCCCGATGATGCGCTCAAGGACTTGTCCGATCCGATGGTCGGCAACCAGCTCGACGCGCCCATATGGCGCGCGATCGCCTACGCCCGGCAGGGAAAATGGGCGGATGCGCAGGCCGGATTCAAAAGCGTCGACAGCGCGATTTCGGCGCTGCCCATCGAATTGCAGCGTCTGGCGCTGCGCAACGCGCTGCGCACGGCGATCGAAGTGCACGATTTCGGTGGCGCCGACCGCATTGTCAACGAGCTCGACACCATCGGAGTGCCGCCGGCCGAGGAGCCGGCGCTCGCCGTATCGATCGGCCGGCTGAACGAAGCTTTGGGCCGCAATGAGGATGCGCTCACCAACTATCGCGCCGCCGCCGCCTCGCACGACCGGCGCGCCGCCGCGCAAGGCCGCTTGCGCGAGATCCTCTTGCGTTTCGCGCATGGCGACATGTCGCGCAAGGACGCGACCGACGCGCTGGAGACGCTGACCACGATCTGGCGCGGCGACGACACGGAGATCGAGGGTTTGAAGATGCTCGCGCATCTTTATACCGAAGAGCACCGCTACCGCCCGGCTTTCCACGCCATGCGCGTGGCGATGCTGGTGCAGCCCAATTCCGACATGACCCGGGCCATGCAGGACGAGGCGGCGGCGACCTTCGAAAAGCTGTTCCTCGGCGGGGAGGGCGAGGCGCTGCCGCCGATCGAGGCGCTTGGCCTGTTCTACGATTACCGCGATCTTACCCCGATCGGACGGCGCGGCGACGAGATGATCCGCCGCCTTGCCGACCGGCTGGTCGCGGTCGACCTGCTCGACCAGGCCGCTGAATTGCTGCAGCACCAGATCGATCACCGCCTGCAGGGCGCCGCGCGCGCGCAGGTGGCGACGCGCCTTGCGATCATTTACCTCATGAATCGCAAGCCGGATCGCGCGCTTGCCACGTTGCGCGCGACGCGCACGGCGGAACTGTCGAACGAATTGCGCGACCAGCGCCTGCTGCTGGAGGCGCGGTCGCTTTCCGATACGGGCCGCAACGACCTCGCGCTCGAGTTGATCGCCAATATCGACAGTCACGAGGCGATGCGGCTGCGTGCGGATATCCTGTGGGCGGCGCGGCGTTGGCGCGCGTCCGCCGAACAGACCGAACTCCTCTATGGCGAACGCTGGAAGCAGTTCACACCGCTCACCGAGACCGAACGCTTTGACATATTGCGCGCGGCGATCGGTTATTCGCTCGGCGAGGAGCCGATCGGGCTGGCGCGGTTCCGCGACAAATATGCCGCGAAAATGGCGAACACGCCGGACAGCCGCGCCTTCGATGTCGTGAGCGCGCCGGCGGGCCCCGTCGGCACTGAATTTCAGGATATCGCCAAGCGCATCGCCGGCGCCAATTCGCTCGACACCTTCCTGCGCGAGATGCGCACGCGCTACCCGGACGCGGCGGCGATCTCGACCGACACCGGTAAAAAACCGGCGGCTCCCGCGGTTGGACCGGCGCCGAAGGCGGCAGCGCCGGGCAAAACCTCGGCCAACACGCCGGCCAAGCCCGATGCCGCGGTTTCCCCGGTTAAGCCGGCTGCGCCGCCGCGCAAGCCCGATCGGGCGCCGACCGGGTCGATCTCGCGCCGGCTTTAAACGGCGAAAGGCGGCGGGCTCTATCCGCGGCTATGCGGTCGCGCCCAAGGGCGGCGCGGCATTCTTCAGGAATGGCGACGAAAAACGGGGCCTTCCGAGGGCGGCGGGGCCGGCGGCGCTCGCGGAACGTGCTTGAAGACGATGCCGCAATTTTTTTCCGCGGATGCCTGCTCGATCGCCGCCATCGTCGCATTCAAGCGGCGAAGCTCGGTGTAGTTCGGATAGTTTCCTTTGGAAAATATCAGCACCGGAAAAAAGACGACGCGCCCGACATCGGCCGCGACCTGGTCGCCGGAATAGTCCTCGCCTCCCGACGCCACGACCGCGTCCTCCGAAACGCGCTTGGCCTCATCGGCCAAATCCGGGCATGAGTAGGCCATGTAACTGCTGGCCGGAACTGCGGCGGGCTCAGACCGGAAAATATTAGTCCGCAGGTCATCCCTTGAGCAGCCGGCAACCGTCAGGGCGCAGGCAACAACGACCAACAAAATACGCATACACTCTCTCCAACGGGCCGCGATAATCCATCAACGCGGCGGCAAGGGCAACCCACTTGCCCGCCACAATCGCGGGGCCGGGTTTGGGCCCGGCAGCGCTTATGTTCCGTAGCTTTGAATGAGCGAGCCGGCGACCAGGCTCCAGCCGTCCACCAGCACGAAGAAGATCAGCTTGAAGGGCAGCGAGACGACGACCGGCGGCAGCATCATCATGCCCATTGACATCAGAACCGACGCCACCACCAGGTCGATGATCAGGAACGGCAGGAACAGCAGGAAGCCGATCTCGAAGGCGCGCTTGAGCTCGGAGATCATGAAGGCCGGCACCAGTACGCGCAGCGAAATATCCTCGGGCTTGGCCGGCTCGGCTTCCTTGGCCATATCGACGAACAGCTTGAGATCTTTTTCGTTGACGTTCTTCTGCATGAAGGCGCGCAACGGCACGGCGGACCGCTCGAACGCCTGCTCCGCGGTGATTTCGTTGGCGACCAGCGGGCGTACGCCGGTCTCGTAGGCCTTTTGCAGGGCCGGGCCCATCACGAAGGCGGTGAGGAACAGCGCCAGCGACACGATCACCGCATTGGGAGGGGCAGTGGCGGTGCCGAGCGCCGTGCGCAACAGCGAGAGCACCACCACGATGCGGGTGAACGAGGTCATCATCACGAGGATCGAGGGCGCCAGCGACAGAACCGTCAGCAGCGCGATCATCTGGATCACGCGTTCGGTCAGGCCGCTGCCTTGCGCGAAATTGACGCTGATGTCCTGCGCGGCAGCGGGGGTGGCAGCCGCTGCGACCAGTCCGGCTACCCCGACCACCACCGTCAAAAGACGGACACGGCGGCCGGAACGGCCTGTCACGTCTTGCCTGAAGGACGGCCAAGCAAGTTGGCCATCTCCTCTTCGAGACTGTCGAACGCTTTCTTGGCCGCCGCCGCCGCTTCGGCTTTGGGATCGGGCTTCGGCTCCGCCTGGATTTCGATCTTAGTTTCGCGCTTGATTTCGACTTTCGGCTCGACGCGCGGCTTTGTTTCGCGCATCGGCGCGGCCTTGGCCGAGGCGGCCAACGGATCGGTGACCGGGGGGCGGGCGTCCGACAGCGGCGAGCGCCGCAGCGCAGCTTCGAGTTGCTGCGCCATTTCCGCCAGATTGTGATCGGTCTGCGGCGGGGGAGGCGCCTCGAGCGGCGGCGGCGGCACCGCCGGCGCGGCGCCTGGACGCGGTGCCGGCTCGCTGCGTGCGGTAGCTGCCGGCGGCGCGGGGACTTCGGGCGGGGTCAATCGCGCCGATAGTTCGCCGGACATGCCGGTGGGGGTGTCGGCGGGCCGGGCGCGGACAGGCGGTTCCGGCGCGAGCCACGGTTCCTCGGTGGCGGACGAGCGGAATGGGCGCGCCGCAGCGATCGGCGACGGCTCGCTCGACGGCTGCAACGGCCAGGAGCTCTCGATCGGTCCGCTTTGCCGGGTGGCGGGTTCGCCAGCGACCGGCCGCGCCGGTTCGCGCGTCAACTCGCGGGCGCCGACCGCGCGCACGATATTGGGTTCGACCACCAGATCGGTCGGGCCGCCGATCATCAAAAGATGCTCAATATTGTCGCGGCGGATCAGCACCAGACGGCGCCGGCCGTCAACGGCAGCGGCATCGATGACCGCCAGCCGCGGCTGCCGTCCGCGCGCGGTGCCGCCGAGCCGGCTCGAGCCAAATCGGCGCACCAGCCAGGCGGTGAGGCCGATCAGCGCCAGCACCACCGCGAAGGCAATGAAGAATTTTGCAGCCAACGGTATTTCCGGGCCGAACAAGTCGAACATCAAGGCGCTCCGTACTGCGGGCCGCGGCTTATCGGCCGGGAATCGCCCAATTGGTTAATTCCCTAGGCACAATTTGCCGCCCAGAAGACTAACAGACCCTTAACAAATAAAACGCCTTTTGCCACCCCACCGCAGGTTCCGCAATTTTCTGCATGGTAAACGGTGTCGCCGGTTCCGCTCCGCGCATTGCCCCTTTACCCGCCATTAACCATACGCCCGGCAAAGTCTGCCTAGTTCGCCGCGCACGCGAACGGGGGCTAAGGGGAACTTCATGGCGATCACCGACATCCCGATCCTCTCCATGCTGCGGACCCGCCTGCAATGGGCGCAGGAGCGCCAGCGGGTGCTCGCGGAAAACGTCGCCAATGCCGACACCCCGGGTTATCGCGGCCACGATCTCGCGCCGCTGAAATTCGAGGCGCCGACCGAGATGGCGGCGCCGCCGGTCGCCAATGTGTCGCTCACCCGCACCGCGAGCGGTCATATCGCCGGAATAGGTGAAAGCGGCTCGCAGTTCCGCAGCGACAACAAAGGGCCCTACGAAGTGCGCCCCACCGGCAACACTGTGAACCTCGAGCAGGAAATGATGAAGGTGGCGGCGAACCAAATGGACTATCAGGCCGCGACCGCGCTCTACACCCGCAGCCTCAGCCTGATCAAAACCGCGCTCGGCAAGTTCTGAGCTTGCGCGCGGTGGCACCGCATTGATGGAGACCGATTTTGGATTTTCTCAAGACCATGGCCATCGCGGCGAGCGGCCTGCGCGCGCAGGCCGGCCGCATGCGCATCATCTCGGAAAACATCGCCAACGCGGATTCCACGCCATCTTCGCCCGGCGCGCTGCCCTACCGGCGCAAGATCCCGAGCTTCCAGACCGAGGTCGACCGCACGCTCGACGTGCGGCTGGTCGAACTCGGCAAGACGCGGACCGACAGTTCCGATTTTCCGCTGAAATACGAACCGGGCCACCCGGCGGCCGATAAAAACGGCAATGTGAAATTTCCCAACGTCAATGCGCTCCTGGAAATGACCGACATGCGCGAGGCGCAGCGATCCTACGAAGCCAACATCAACGTGATCACCGCCACGCGCCGCATGATCCAGCGCACCATCGACATTCTCAAGGCCTGAAGGGGTAATCCAGCATGGCTTCACCGCTCTCCGCCGCCAGCGCCTACGCAAACATCGCGCGGCTCGCCACCGATCCGACGCAGGCGCTCGGCAATGCGGCGGGCGCGGGAGCCTCGAAGGACGCCGGCGATTCCAGCTTTGCTTCGCTGGTAAAGGACGCCATCGGCGGGGTGATCGAAGCCGGCCGCAAATCCGACGCGCAGGCCCGCTCCATGGCCAACGGCAAATCCAACATGGTGGACGTGGTCACCGCTGTGGCGGAGACCGAGGTCGCGGTCGATGCGGTGGTCGCGGTGCGTGACAAGGTGATCGCGGCCTACGAAGAAATCATGAAGATGCCGATCTGATTGTCCCTCCGCGGCGGGCGTAAAGGAAAGCAATGACCGGACCGGAAGTTCTCGACGTCGCACGCGATGCGATTTTCACGCTGATCGTCGTCGCCGCCCCGGTCATGCTCGTCGGGCTCGCGGTTGGTGTCGTCATTTCGCTGCTGCAAGCAGTCACGCAGATCCAGGAAATGACCATCGCTTTCGTGCCCAAAATCCTCGCGATATTCGTTTCGCTTTTGATCGCACTGCCGTTCATGGCCGAGCGCCTGCACGCCGAGATGTTGCGCATCGCCGCCCGCATCGTCGGCGGGTAAGCGTGCCATGCGCATCGACGTTTCATTTCTGCCGGTGCTGGCCGCGGCTTTTTTGCTGACATTCGCCCGCGTCGGCACCATGGTCATGCTGCTGCCCGGCGTCGGCGAATTGAACCTGCCGGCACGGGTGCGGCTGACGATCGCGCTGGTGCTCACGGCCATCCTGCTGCCGTCGCATCAGAAGGCCTATGCCATCGATCTTGCCGCGCTCAACCCGGTGCTGGTCATGGCCATCCAGGAAATCCTCATTGGCGCGGTGCTCGGTTTGACCGCGCGGCTGGCGATTTCGGCTTTGCAGGTCGCCGGCTCGGTGGTGGCGCAGCAATTGGGTCTGGGGTTTGTCACCGCCGTCGATCCAACGCAGAACCAGCAGGGCATGCTGGTCGGCAATTTCCTCACTTTGCTCGGCATCACGCTGATCTTCGCCACCGACCTGCATTATCTGGTGATCGCGGCGATGAACGACAGTTACCGGATTTTCCAGCCGGGCGAGATGCCGCTCACCGGCGACGCGGCGCAGCACATTACCCGATTGGTCGCCACCGCCTTCCGTATCGGCATCCAGCTTTCGGCGCCGTTCCTCGTGTTCGGCCTGCTGTTCAATCTCGGCCTCGGCGTGCTGAGCCGGCTGATGCCGCAGATGCAGGTGTTCTTCATCGGCCTGCCGCTGTCGATCCTGCTCGGCCTCTTGCTGCTGCTGCTGGTGATCGGGGCCATGATGGGCACGTTTGTCGGATTTTTGCAGGACGTGCTTGTCGGCCTGACCGCGAGCGGGTGAGGTGAGGGCGCATGGCCGAAGCCGACACCCCCGACACTTCCGAGAAAACAGAAGACCCCACGCAAAAGCGCCTGGACGAGGCGATCAAGCGCGGCGATGTGGTCAAAAGCCAGGAGGTCAACACCTGGTTCATCATCGCGGGCGCCACGCTCGTTCTGATGACGTTTTCCCGCGGCATGGGTTCCGAGCTTGCCACCACCATGCGCGGGCTTATCGCCAATTCGTACGAAATACGGGTGGACGGTCCGGCGCTGCCGCATTTGTTCGCGAAAATCGGCGGTGAACTGATTGCGGCCGTCGCCATTCCGTTCCTGCTGCTGATGCTGGCGGCGCTCGGCGGCAACCTGATCCAGCACAAACTGGTCTGGTCGGTGGAGGCGCTGGCGCCCAAGCTGTCGAAAATCTCGCCGGCCGCCGGTTTCAAACGGCTGTTTTCCACGCAGGCGCTGGCCAATTTCGCCAAGGGCATCGTCAAGCTGCTGCTTGTCGGTACCGTTCTTATCGCGCTGATGTGGCCCGAGCGCACCCGCATCATGGCGCTCGAGCGCGCCGATCTCGGCGCGGTGCTGCCGCTGGCGATGACGCTGGCGCTCAAACTGTTGGGCGCGGTCGTCGCCATCATGGCGGTGGTGGCGCTCGGCGACTACCTGTTCCAGTACCGGCAATGGTACGAGCGGCAGAAAATGTCGCTGCGCGAGTTGAAGGAGGAGTTCAAGCAGACCGAGGGCGATCCCGCCATCCGCGGCAAGATGCGGCAATTGCGTCAAAGCAAGGCGCGCCGGCGCATGATCGCGGCGGTGCCGAAAGCCGCGGTGGTGATCACCAACCCGACCCACTATGCCATTGCGCTGCAATACGAGCGCGGCATGGAGGCGCCGGTCTGCGTCGCCAAAGGCGTCGACGCGCTGGCACTCAAGATCAGGGAAGTCGCCGGCGAACACTCCATCCTGATCGTGGAAAACCCGCCGCTGGCCCGCACGCTGCATGCCACCGTCGAGGTGGATTCTCCCATCCCCATCGAGCACTACAAGGCGGTGGCGGAGGTGATCGGCTATGTCATGCGCCTGCGCCGGGCGGTCCCGCGATAGCCGCCCAAAGGCCGCCATTATTTAAAGGATGGGATTGCCGCAGTCCGGCTCTTGCGCCGATAGGGCGGCATAAGGCACTCAGGAGTCATGGCAGGCCAGGAACCCGCGGCGCAGGCACCGGCGCCGGAAACGAGCGACGGGCAAACGCCCGCGCCTGCACCCGTTTCCGGGCGGCAGGCTTTCGACAAGAGCCAAAGCGCTCCGCGCTCCGGCTCGGTCGGGCTGGTGCTGCTGGTGGCGCTGGCGCTGGCCGGGGCCGCGGTCGGGCTCATCTATATCGACCCGCCCTATGCCGGGACCTACATCTTGTCGGTGCTGGCGCTGCTTGGCACCATCGGGGTCTGCGCGCTGTTCGCCGTGGCGGCCGGCATCCTGCGACCGTCGAGCCGCACGCACGGCCATCCGCTGCTCAAGGCGGTTGTCGACAATGCCTTTGACGGCATCGTTGTCACCGACCAGTCGGGCCGCGTGTTCTACGCCAATGCCACCTATCTCGATCTGGTCGGGGCGAGCGACAATAACGACGTGCGGCCGGTCGAACGGGTGTTTGTCGGCGAACCCGATGTGTCGGAGGCGATCTACCGCCTGCTCAAGGCCGCGCGCGAGGGCCGGCGCCTGCAGGAGGAGGTGCGCGTTCCCGGCGCAACGGCGCAAGCCGCGCGCTGGTTGCGCATGCGGGTGCGGCCGCTCGGCGAGAGCAAGCACGATGCGCGGATGACGGTGTGGTCGATTGCCGACGTGACGCGCGACCGCGAGCGGGCGGAAAACGTGTTTCAGGAGCTCCAGCACGCCATCGATTACCTCGACCACGCGCCGGCCGGCTTTTTCTCGGTCGATGGCGCGGGCGACATCGTCTATCTTAACGCCACGCTCGCCACCTGGCTCGATCACGACCTCGCGCAAGTCGGCGTCGGCTCGCTCAAGCTCGGCGACATCGTTGCCGGAGAGGGCGCGGCGCTCTTGACCACGCTCAATGCCGCACCTGGCGAAGTGAAGACCGAAGTGTTCGACCTCGACCTGCGCACGCGCGGCGGCAAGCCGGTGCCGGTACGGCTGTTTCACAAGGTGGCGTTCGGCGCCGACGGTAAGGCGGGCGCCTCGCGCACGCTGGTGCTCAACCGCGCCAAGGACGCCGGCGGCGACCCGGAGCGCGCGGCGGAAGTCCGCTTCATGCGCTTCTTCCAGAACACGCCGATGGCCATCGCCACCGTAGACAAAACCGGGCGCGTCGCGCGCAGCAATGCGCGTTTCGCGTCGGCCTTCGAGGGCATGCTCAAAGGCGAGGAGCGTTCTATCCTCTCGGTGGTGGCCGAGCGGGACCGCGCGGCACTGGAAGCAGCCATCCGCAAGGCGGGCGAAGGGCAGGGCGACATCGCGCCGGTTGAGGCCGCGCTTGCCGGCGGCCCGGAGCGCTGGGCGAATTTTTTCGTCTCGGCGGTCGAGGAGGAGGACCGCGACGGCGAGGCTGCGATCGTCTATGCGTTAGAGACCACGGCGCAACGCACGCTGGAAAACCGCATCATCCAGCAGCAGAAGATGGAATCGGTCGGCCAGCTCGCCGGCGGCATCGCGCACGATTTCAACAACGTGCTTTCCGCCATCATGATGGCCACCGATTTCCTGCTCAACGCGCACAAGCCGACCGACCCCTCGTTCAAAGACATCATTCAAATCAAGCAGAACGCCAACCGCGCCGCGGCGCTGGTGCGGCAACTGCTCGCGTTCTCGCGCAAGCAGACGCTGCGCCCGCAGGTGCTCGATCTCAACGAGACGCTGAGCGATCTGACGATGCTGCTGCGCCGGTTGATCGGCGAGCGCGTCACGCTCACCTCGGCGCTGTCGCGCGACCTGTGGCCGGTGAAAGTCGATCTCTCGCAGTTCGAACAGGTCATCGTCAACCTCGCGGTCAATGCCCGCGACGCCATGCCGGATGGCGGCAAGCTCACCGTGCGCACCGCCAATGTGACGGCGAGCGAGAGCGGCAGCTTCGCCTACAAGGGCATGCCGAGCGCCGATTATGTCCTGGTCGAGGTGGCCGATACCGGCGCCGGCATTCCGCCTGACATCATCGACAAAATCTTCGAGCCGTTTTTCTCGACCAAGGAGGTCGGCAAGGGCACCGGCCTGGGGCTTTCCACCGTCTACGGGATCGTCAAGCAGACCGGCGGTTTCGTCTACGTCGATTCCAGGCCGGGCGACACCGCGTTTCGTATTTTCCTGCCGCGCTTTGTCGCCGGCGCGGAAGAGGCGTTGCCGCATATTCCCGACGCGGAAGCTCCGGCGATCGCCGGCGCCATGTCTGCGGCCGACAGCATGGCGAAGGCGGCGACCGACCTCACCGGGCACGGCACCATCCTGTTGGTCGAGGACGAGGAGGGTTTGCGCGCGCTCAATGCGCGCGGGCTCGCCTCGCGCGGTTACACCGTGCTCGAGGCCAGCAACGGCGTCGATGCCATCGAGGTGCTGGAAAAGCAGGGCGAGGTCGATCTGGTCGTGTCGGACGTGGTGATGCCGGAAATGGACGGCCCGACGCTGCTCAAGGAGCTGCGCCGGCGCAACCCGAACGTGAAGGTGATTTTCGTTTCGGGCTACGCCGAGGAAGCGTTCCAGAAGAACCTGCCGGAGCAGGAGCAGTATGAGTTCCTGGCCAAGCCCTTCACGCTCAAGCAACTCGTGTCCAAGGTCAAGAAGACCATGGCGGGTTGAGCCTCGTCGCGTCCGGCCGTTTCAGCGGCACCTCAGCGGCACCATTGTGCGAGCCGCGTCTTGTCGAAAAGATGCGCTTGCAGGCGGCAGGGCTGCGCCGGTCCCGCCGCGCGGCCGAAGCCCGGCGCACGGAAGTAATCCTGCTCAAGCGTGACCCCGGTGGCGCCGGTCGCGGCCGCCAGAACGTCGGGTGCGGCGGTGTCGTCCGGCCCGCTTGCGGCGGTGCGCGGGCCGACCGGCCCGAGATCGGCCTTTGCAGTGTCGGCCTGCGCAAAAAGCAGCGCCACGCCGAGCATCGCGAGCAGGGCAACCGGTATATATTTATGGTTTGCCGTCATCGGAACATCTCGCGTCGATATCTCAAGGCAAGAATTTCCGACGCCGCTTAAAGTTCCGGCCACCCCATGAAATTTCTGCGACCGGCGTCACACGGACTGTTTCCGCCTCTTACAAAGGTTCGCGCTCGACTTTATTGTCATGGCCACCGCCCTTGCCGGGAGAATGACGCAATGTTTCGCAACCGGTTTTCGATCGGGTTTGCCGCGGTCGCGGTCATGCTGGTCATATTCGCCGGAAAACTGATGTTTGCCTGGTGGCAGCGGCGCAGGATGCCGCAACCGGCTTATGCGTCGGCGCATCCGGGGGCCGACTTTAGCGGATCCGGCGGCGGGGGAGGCGGCGATCCGCCGGCGGAGGAGCCGCTCGTCATCGGCGAGGATGACTACAATGCGTTCGAGCAGATGCTCTACGACGTCCAGGCGGATTTCTCCGCCGAGGATATGGAGGCGCTCCGCTCCGAAGTGATGCCGGAGCTGCTGTCATATTTTGCCGAACAACTGGCCGAGAATGCCAAACGCGGCCTGGTCAATCGCGTCACCGACGTGAAGCTGCTCCAGGGCGAGCTCGCCGAAGCCTGGCGCGAGGACGACGCCGATTACGCCACCGTCTCCATACGCTTCGCCAATACCGACAGCATGGTGGAGCGGGCGAGCGGACGCGTCGTTGAAGGCGGCACGCCGGGCGAAGCCGCTGAACTATGGACGTTCACCCGCGCGCGCGACGGCGACTGGATGCTCCTGGAGATCCAGCAGACCGAAGGTGCTTGAGCGCACGGCGCCGGCCGCGCGGCCGGTCAGCTGACCTTGGCCGGCTCGGCGATGAGTTCTTCGCTGCCGTCGGGCGCGATGTCCGGCGAGGGCGCGGCCTTGGTGTCGGCAGCCGTTGCCGGCAGGCGCGCGGCCTCGAGGGCTTCGGCCATGCTGCGCTCGAATTTCACGCCGACCTGGGTCGGCTTGCGCCACATGATCCGGCAAAAACGCCGCGCCGAGCCGGAGCTCGTCAGCAACAACACAAAGCAGTCGGGCAGAATCTTGGTGTCTTGCACGTCGATGCGCGCACCGGAATCGGATACATCCGACACGACGCAGCCGTGCCGCTCGGTCGGTGTCAACGCAACCCACGCGGTGTACCGCATGGGCTGTCGTCTGGTTCTACGCTTTTCCTTGTTCATGTCATCTCGCTGGCATCGATTGACGCATGCGCGGGGCAAGGTTCACGTTTCGTAAACGTCCGGCTCACGCGGTGCATTAACACATATCGCGAATATAAACCCCGGCCATTACCAATTGATAAAGCATGACTTTGTGCCGGTATTTGCTGGCCGAAAGAGCCGCCCGGGCGTTGACCTCGCGGCCGATTCCGTCTATGTCGCCGCCCGCAACCTGGTTTTCGGCCTCATCTTGCTGACACGCTGCCAGCTTTGGGCTGCGACTCAAGTGATCCCCCAAAACTTGGAGTGTTGCCGCCAACGCGATGCTCGCGCGGGCGTTCAACAAGAAGCGTGAAAGGAACTCTGATGCCTGTTGGAACTGTGAAGTTCTTCAATACCCAGAAAGGCTTCGGCTTTATTCAGCCGGATGACGGCTCCAAGGACGTATTTGTGCACATTTCGGCGGTTGAACGCGCCGGTATGCGTTCGCTGGTCGAGGGGCAAAAGATCAGCTACGAAATCGTCACCGAGCGCGGCAAGCAGGCCGCCGGCAATCTCCAGTCGGCCTGAAGCCCACGCGGGATTTCCCAAAAGCGAAAGCCCGGCGGCGACGCCGGGCTTTTTGCTTGCGCGGCACTCGTGTAGAAATTGCCGCCGGACAACAAACGCGATAGGGGAGGAACAAGTCATGGATATCATCGCCTGCGGGTCGCGGCCCTCGCGCAAGATGGGCGCGCCGAGCTTCACCGGTACGGTGTGGCAGGATCCGATCATCCAGGCGCCCGATCCCGCGTTGTTGCGCTCGGCCTGGGTGCGCTTCGAGCCTGGTGCGCGCACCGCCTGGCATACCCACCCGCTCGGGCAGACCCTGCACATCACGTCCGGCATCGGCCACGTGCAGACCTGGGGCGGTCCGGTCCGCGCCGTACGCGCCGGCGACACGGTATGGATTCCACCGGGCGAGAAGCATTGGCACGGTGCCACGCCCGAGCACGCCATGGAACATATCGCCATGCAGGAACAGCAGGGGGGCGAGCACGTGACCTGGCTGGAACCGGTGACCGACGAACAATACAAGGCAAAGCCCGCCGGCTGAGCCGTCGCCGCTTCACACCGATCAAAGTACCGTCTGCACCGGAATACCGAAACACTGCCGGGGTTCATTACTGCCATGGCGGGGCGACGGGCCACGCCGATGTCGGGAGGAATAGAAATGACGACTTTACGAACCGGTCTGCCATTCGCGGCAGGCCTCGTTCTGCTTTGCGCGGTGCCGGTTAGCGCGCAACAGGCCAATATGAGTTTCTTCGTGACCAGCGTGGGCATCGGCAAGGGCGCCGACCTCGGCGGGCTCGCCGGCGCCGACGCGCATTGCCAGGCGCTCGCGGTCTCGGCTGGGGCGGGCGGCAAAACCTGGCACGCCTATCTGTCGACGCAGGGCGCCGGCGCGGTCAATGCGCGCGACCGCATCGGCAAAGGGCCCTGGATGAACATCAAGGGCCTGGTCGTTGCCACCAGCGTTGACGATCTGCACAGCGCCAACAACAAGCTCAACAAACAGAATAATCTCTCGGAAAAGGGCGAAGTCATCAACGGCCGTGGCGACAAGCCGAACCGGCACGACATCCTGACCGGTTCGCAACCGGATGGCACCGCGTTCCCGCCGGACAAGGACATGACCTGCAAGAACTATACGAGCAGCACGCAGGGCGCGGTCATGCTGGGGCACAACGACCGCGAAGGCTTGCGCGACGACCCGCCGTCGCATTCGTGGAATTCGTCGCATCCCTCGCGCGGGCCGGACGGCGGATGCTCGCAGGCCGACCTGCGTTCGACCGGCGGCGACGGGCTTATGTATTGTTTTGCGGTGAACTAGCCGCGGTCATTGCCCGGCAACCGGGTCCGGCCTTCGGCCGGCCCGGCTGTAGACTTGACCCGGCAATCCACCGTGCGAAATGATAGTTGCGCGGGCCGCGCCCGCGCAGGACGGAGCCGTGCCGGCATGCGCTATCAATTGTTCTATTGGCCGGGAATCCAGGGCCGCGGCGAATTCGTGCGGCTGGCGCTGGAGGATGCCGGCGTCTCCTACGACGATGTCGCGCGCGGCAAGGCTGGCATGAATAAAATGATGGCGATGATGAATGGCGGCGACAAGCATCCGCCCTTCGCGCCGCCGTTCATCAAGGCCGCCAATCTCGTCATCGCGCAGAGCGCCAGTATCCTGTTCTATCTCGGGCCGCGGCTGAAGCTTGCCCCCCGCGACGAGGCCGGCCGCCTCTGGCTGCATCAGCTGCAGCTTACGGTGACCGATTTCGTCAAGGAGATCCACGACACGCATCACCCGCTCGGCGGCGAATTCTACTACGAGGATGCCAAGCCCGAGGCGAGGCGCTTCAGCGGGAATTTCCTGAAAAGCCGTGCGCCGAAATATCTCGGCTATTTTGAAAGCGTGTTGGCCAAGAGCGGTGGGCCTTTCACGCTCGGGCGAAAATTCAGTTACGTCGACTTGTCGCTGTTCCAGGTCGTCGAAGGCCTGCGCTATGCGTTTCCGCGCGCGATGAAGCGCATCGAGCGCAAGGTCGCCGCCGTCGTCGGCGTGCGCGACCGCGTCGCGGCGCGCCCGCGCATCGCGAAATATCTCGCCTCGTCGCGCCGGATTGCGTTTAACGAGATGGGAATTTTCCGGCACTACGCCGAATTGGACGAATGATCTTCTCTCGCCGCGCGCGCTAGCCTCGCGCGTTGAGCATCTTGCCGCCGGCGCTCGCCGGTTTCGCCGACACCAGCGTGAACGCGATGACGCAAGGGGCCGTGCCCTTGTTCACCCAATTGTGGATGGTGCCGCGCTGCACGAGCACGTCGCCGGCCTTGAGGTGCACGCTGCCGATATCGAGTTCCATGTCGATCTCGCCGGAGATCACCACGGCATAGTCGATCGAATCGGTGCGGTGATTGCGCGGGGCAACGCCGGGCCCGAAGCTGACGATACGAAACACCGTGCCATTAGCGATCGTGGTGCCGATCTTCTTGCCCGAAGGGTCGGTTTCGCCGTCGTTGTCGACCGGAAAGCCCTCGGTGGTCCAGATCACGCTGTAACTCGCGCCCGGCCGCGGCGATGACACGTTCTTGACCTGCTCGTCGATCAGCACCTTGGCGCGGCCTTGGCCGTCGTGGCCGGTGACGACGCGGCGGATGTTGATGCTCATCGGTGTTCTCCTCCGTGCTGGAATTTCTTTGCAGCGACCATGGGTGCAAGCGGTGTGCAATGACAATCGGCTCAACCGGCCGCGGGTTTCCCCGCGCTTTCGTACCAAAGCAGGAACAATCCGGAGCCGACCACGACGGCCGAGCCGGCCACGAGGCCAAGCGAGGGGATTTCTCCCCAAAACAGAAAGCCAAGCCCGATCGCCCACACCAGCGAGAAATAATAGAACGGTCCGACGGCAGCCGGCGGCGCAAGCGACAGCGATCGCGTCCACCAATACTGGCCGAGCGCATTGAACAGCCCGTTCACCAGCATGGCGGTGAGATCGACGCCGCTTGGCCAGGCAAAGCCGAAAATCGGCATGGCGGCGGCGAAGAACACGGCAAGGAACACCATTTGATACATGGTCAGCGTTTCCGCCGACTCGGTCGCGGTCATGCCGCGGACCGCCGCGGTGACGCTGCCGTAGAGCACGGCATTGCCGACCGCGAACAGCGCACCAAGGCGAAAACTGTCGGCACCGGGCGAGGCCACCAGCAACACGCCGAGGAAGCCGACGATGAGCGCGCCGCCGCGCGCGCGGCCGACCCTTTCCTTCAGCCACAGTGCGGCGAACAACGTGGCAAACAGCGGCGAGGCGAAATTGATGGCGATAGCGCCGCCGAGCGGCATCAGCGAAAAAGCGATGATGATGAGGCTTTGTGCCACCACTTGCGTGGCGCTGCGGCCGACGTGATCGCGCAGGCGATGGGTGCGGAACACCATCAGGCCGGTGCGCGGCAGGATCACTGCGGCGCAGGCGACGAGCGAGATCACGGCGCGGAAAAACAATACTTCGGCGAACGAATAGCTGCCCACCTGCCATTTCGACAACGCGCTGGAGATCGCGAACATCACGGTGGCGCCCAGCATGTAGACGATGCCGCGCGGCACGCGATCGGTGCGCGCGGCGGGCAGGCGCTCATCGATGCTGTCGGACGTCACCGGCGGGCGGGCCTCTGCGATGGGCGGAACGAACCGCCTAGCATGACGGCGCAAGGACGGGCAGGGGAAAACGGGAATGGCGGCCTTGCGGGCGCCGTTTTCCGGCCCATCCTTCGCGACGGGCGCCGCGCGCCCTTCCGCCGGGATGAAGCCGTTATTTCGCTTTGGCCCGCTTGGTCCGTTTGGCCCGTAGCCGCGCTTGGCGCCGCTTCCGCAAGGCGCGGCGTTCGCGTGCCTTGCGCGCGCGCCGCCGGCGGCAGCGGCTGCACTTGCAATTCGAGCGTCCGATGACGTTCTTGAGATAGTCGGTGCCGTAATCGTAGACGATCTCCTCGCCCGGCTTGATGTCGCGCAGAGCCCGGATGAACACCCGCAGGTCGACATTGTAGCTGTCGGCGTTCGGGTTGCAGGAGTGGTTGGCGTAGCGCGCGACATTGCTGCGCGGCGAGCCGTCGATGGTCCAGCGGTTGTTGATCTCGTAGAGATAGCGATTGCCGCTCGCCTCGCGCTTTTCGGCTTCCTTGGTGGCGAGCAGGGGACCCTTGTATTCGGCGATCCGGCTGCGCTTGCGGATTGGCCGCGTGGCGAACAGGCCGAGCCCGGTGAGCGAGCGGCCGATTCGGAACGGTCTCTTGGGCATTGCGGAGCCGGGATTGCAAATCGATTGCGGGCGTTGCGGATGCCAGAAGCGCGCGCGCGCGTCAATCGGCCGTTTGCCGCGCGCCGGCCGCCACAAAAAACCTTGGCCCGGACGAGCCGGGCCAAGATCGCGTCAAACAACCGTGGGTCGGTCTAGGGCCGATTGCGCCGGCAGTGGCCGTGCGGGCCGCGGTGCCAGCCGCGGCCGCAACCGCCGGCCACCTGAATCACCTGGCTGTTGGCCTTGGACACGCCTTGCAGCGAGGCGGCCGGCATGGCCTGGGCGCCGAAGCTCACGAAGGCGAATAAGGCCGCGATGGCGGCAAACACGGCGAACTCTTTGCGCATGCGTTGTCTCCCTTGGGTCTGGTTAAAGCGGGGGACGAAACTGACCACAGCGCGCGCCGGTTAGCAACGGCCCCCGCCGGCGTCAGGGCAGTTCGGATACCAGTTTCTGGTATTCCTCCATGGTCCAGGCTCGGGCGGTGCGGCTGCGCACATTGCCCTGCGCGCCGAGCGCCAAAGCGAATTTGGCCATGTTGTCGCCGTTCGGCGTCTCCACCATGACGACCAGATCGGAATCGCCGGAGGTCAGATAGACCTGCTTGATCTCGACGCCGACTTTCTTTGCGAGTTCGCGCGCGGCCTGCGCGCGTTTGGGCGCATCCTTGATCCCGCGGATGCCCTGGTCGGTGAAATTCAACGATAAAATGAACAACATGACGATCCTCCCTGCGGATAATCCACCGCGGGGATCATCGGCCAAGCGTGGCGGACGGGCAAGCCGGGCGGGCCTCTGGCGGCGAGGCGCCATGCCGTTGTCACGGCCGGGCAAAAAATGTCAGATTGTGCGACAGAAAAAATGCCGCCGGTTTGCGCCATCGCGAACGTGCCGACAAGACGGACGGACCGGCATTGCAGGGGGGCTTGCCATGACTGATTTCGCCAGAATTCTCGCCGGCACCGCGCTGATCCTGGGCGGAGTTTTCGCTTCCGCCGCGCTGGCGCAGAGCCCACCGGCCGCAGGCCAGAAGCCACCGGTGCCCGACGAAGGCACCACGCAGCAGGAGAGCTGCATTTCCGACGGCGGCGGCTTCAAGATGATCGGCGATACGCCGACCTATACGATCGAGCTCACCAACAAGTGCGAGCAGCGCCTGAAGTGCCAGATCTTCGTTTACGTCATCAGCGCCAAGGGGCCGGTGCAGGGCCATTCCACTCTGACGCTGCCGGGAAATACGCGCGGCAAGCCGGTGAAGGAATCCTACGTGCTGAAGGTCAAGATGCTCGGCGGCATGGCGCAGTCGACCCGCGAATGCAAGGCGATGTGAGGCGCCGTCAGGCCGTCTCATCGCGCCGCAGAACCCAACCGTCGCAGCAAAAAGGGAAATCCCATGCGCAACGCATCCAAGTGCCTCACCGGCGCCGCGCTCACGGCTGCCTTGTTCGTTTATGTGGCGCCGGCCTCGGCCGAGACGCTGTTCAAGATCGTGACCGTGAAGGACGAGATCGTGGTCGGGCTCAACGACGCCGAGCTCAAGGAGATGGGCGGCGACGCCGGCGGCATCGCCAAAACGATCGCCGCCAAGGGCTCGCTCACGCTCTGGCAATATGCCGTCACGCAGAAGGACGGCGAACGCATGGTGGCGCCGCGCGCCAAGATCGGCGTGCTGGCGGCCTCCTCGCTGCGGGTCGAGCCCTACAAGCAGCCGTTCAAGGTGCTGGCGCACGATTAGTGCGGGCCTCAACCCCGCGCCGGTCCATGGCCGGGCCCGCCCCGGCCGGGATGACCCGCGGCTTTGCCTGACATAGTGTAAGGTCGCGCATTTCGCGCTTCATCATGGATGCCCGGGCCGAGCCCGCGCATGACACCGGACGATGGCGGCAACACCCGATCCCTGGCCTGAACTTCCTTCCGCCGCCTGGAAGGACACGCGCGACACGCTGCATCTGTGGACGCAGGTGATCGGCAAGATCCGCCTGGCGAAGACGCCGTGGCTCAATCATTCCTGGCATGTCGCGCTCTACGTCACCGCGCGCGGCCTGACCACCTCGCCGATCCCCGACGGCGCGCGCAGCTTCGAGATCGAATTCGATTTCATCGACCACGTGCTGTGGCTGCGCGCCAGCGACGGCCACTCGCGCCAGGTGGAGCTGCGTCCGGTGAGCGTCGCGGAATTCTACGCCGACGTGACGATCGCGCTGAAGGAGCTCGGCATCGCCGCCGCCATCCGCACCATGCCGTGCGAAATCGCGAACTGCATGCCGTTCGAGGCGGACACGGTGCACGCGTCCTACGACGCCGAATACGCGAGCCGCTTCTGGCGCGCGCTCGCCTCGGCGCAGAAAGTGCTGGCGCATTTCCGCACCGGCTTTCTCGGCAAGGTGTCGCCGGTGCATTTCTTCTGGGGCTCGTTCGACCTGGCGGTGACGCGGTTTTCTGGACGCCGCGCGCCGCGCCATCCCGGCGGCGTGCCGCATCTGCCCGATGCGGTGGCGCGCGAGGCCTATTCGCACGAAGTGTCGAGTGCGGGATTCTGGCCGGGCGGCGGCGGGCCGGTCGAGGAGGCGGCGTTTTATTCGTATGCCTATCCGGCGCCGGCCGGCTTTGCGGCGGCGCGGGCAAAACCCGCGGCGGCCTATTTCAACACGGACCTGGGCGAATTCATTCTGCCCTACGCGGCCGTGCGCACCGCGCGCGACCCCGACGCCGCGCTGATGGAATTCCTGCAGAGCACGTATGACGCCGCGGCCGATCTGGCGAAGTGGGACCGCGCCGCGCTGGAATGCGCGCTGGGCGAGCCGGGGAAGGTGAGGGCGGTTTAGGAGTTTGACGCGTACGCGCTTATCCCTCCCCCGCTTGCGGGGGGTGGGCGGCCGCGAAGGCGGCGGGTGGGGGCGCTCCGAGATTGACCCCACCCCGGCTCGGCGCTGCTGCGCAACCGCGCCGGAAATTTCTCGGTCGGGCGGCTGATGGAATTTTTGACTGCGCTCGGGCAGGACGTGCGGATTACGGTGAGGCCGACGCGGAAGCGGGTGGGGGAGATGGAGGTGGTGGGTTTGTAGGGCGCGTTAGCACAGTATAACGCGCCGCTCCGGCCTACGCTTCGATTAAGTTTCGTAGACGGTCTAACGTTCGTTGGAGACTTGCTGAACTGCGCCGCGCGTAGTCGATCCGCCAACGTCCTGTGGTCACGAATTCAATCATTTTCGTGTTGTATGAAATGCCCACAGAACGGCCGCTGCCCGGCCGAGGGACTAAGGAAGTTCTGACTTCCGACCGAGGAGAGTTTCGCGCAATATCTACCAGATAACGTTTTGGATCGCCGAGCGAATCTGGGTCACTCGATATGCTCTGAGGCGATACTGAAAGTAATGCGGCGATTCGATCTCGATCCGCCAAAAGCCAGGACTCGATTGCACGAACGGCGATTCTTAAAAACATCATGTCGGCCGGATCAGATAGCCAATTCGCCAAAGCAGTAGGCGCACAATCGTAGTTTCGATCTAAATCTATCAGTACGACCCATGGAGAAAATCGCGCAGCGTTATTGTAGCCGCCCAGCATCCGTAGCAAGTAAGGCTTTCCTTTGCGGCCAAAAACCGATCCTACTGAAATCCCAACATAGTCAGCTATGCTTCGCAGCACCACCTCATCAAGGTCACCCTCGACGGCTGCAGATACAACGAAGTCGGGCATCCATCACTCGCCGAACAAAACGAGTTGGCGGGCTTTTGGAGGACGCGTTGCTGGTAGCAGAATATCAGCGAGAGGAACGCCGCCACGAACTAGATTTTCTGCATCACTTATATTTTTTGCCAAATCCACAACAGTGCCTTCATCTTGAGGCTTGAGGAGCAAAACTTCATCAAGGCCGATACCTTCGTCGGCAAGTAGGTCGGCTGAATGAGTACTAATGATAACTTGACGACCCATCCGTCGCTGCATCGTAGAGAACATCTGGGGCAGGTATCGAACGACTTCGGGATGAAGATTAAGTTCTGGCTCTTCAAGCAACAGCGGCCCTGCTCGATCAAGTATCGCCCAGAGAAGTCCTAGAAGTCGTAACGTTCCGTCCGAGAATTGTCCTTCGGTCTGCCAAGCTCCAAGAGGACGCCAATGCTCATACTTCCCGCGAAGATGGGGTGTTCCATTCGCGGGATCACGGTAAAACTCCAAGTCCTCTAACTGAGGCACGGCCACCTTGAGAGCGGCGCCAATTTTGCGGAGCCTCGAAGACCGGGTCTTTTCTGGCACTTTTGCAATTTGTTCTAGAAAATCAGATCCGAATGGATCTTGCCCCTTTCCGACGTAGCGCTCGGTCTCCCGCACTAGCTGGGGCACGAGGTGAACATAGTTGACCGTACGTAGGAACTCAGCAAGCGGTCGGAAATCTCGATTGACGTTGACTTGCTCGATATAGCTTTGATGAAGACGCTCGACGTCCGCGTTGTCTTCTGCGTTCGGGCGACTAAGAATTCGTTGGCCCTGTTTCCTGACCGTTTCCCGCTTAATTACGGGCCGCTGGCGATTGTCTTGGGTAAACGCAAGCTCATATTCCCATTCTGGATGGACCTGCTGGGGATCACCAATAGCGACGCCTACGACAACATCCGGGTAACGTCGGGCTGCAAGCGAGCGAAGTTTGGACACTCCGCCTCTTTTAGTGATTGCCTCCTCGAACCCGCCGCCGAGCGCCACCAAATCATGAAGAAATCGGAAGGCGTCCAGCAAGTTTGATTTGCCGGCGGCGTTTGGCCCGATAATAAAAACGCGATTTTGTAGCGGAACGTCGACCGACGCGAAGTTTCGCCAGTTTGCTAAATGCAATTTAATAAAGGACATCGTGGCCATGGTTACACTTATATCATTTTTTGAGGGGTGCAATCTGCTCGCGACCAGAGTAATCAGATGATGTGGGTCGCGAACTGACCTCCAAAATGCTAAATGTGGTTTTATTGGATCCCCCATGAACGCCCCCATCACCCCCGCCCCCACGCCCCCCTACCACCACACCCCGCTCTTCCCGCTCGGGCCCGACAAAACCCCGTACAGGAAGCTCGATATCGCCGGCGTGCGCGTCGAGAAGGTGATGGGCAAGGACATGCTGGTGATCGCGCCCGAGGCGCTGCGCGCGCTTTCGGAAGCCGCCTTCACCGACATCAATCATCTGCTGCGCCCGGCGCACCTCAAGCAGCTGCGCAAGATCCTCGACGACCCCGAAGCCAGCGCCAACGACAAGTTCGTCGCCTATGACTTTTTGAAGAACGCCAATATCGCCGCCGGCGGCGTGCTACCGATGTGCCAGGATACCGGCACCGCCATCATCATGGGCAAGAAGGGCCGGCTGGTGTTCACCGACGGGTCCGACGAGGGCGCGCTCGCGCAAGGGGCGCGCGACGCGTATCTCAAAAAGAACCTGCGCTATTCGCAGCTCGCGCCGCTCTCCATGTTCGAGGAGAAGAACACGCGCAACAACATGCCGGCGCAGGTCGAGATTTATGCCGAGGGCCAAGAAAACGAAGGCGCCTACAAGCTTCTGTTCATCGCCAAGGGCGGCGGCTCGGCCAACAAGGCCTTCCTTTTCCAGGCGACGCCGTCGATCCTGACGCACGACCGCATGCTCGCCTTCCTGAAAGAGAAAGTGCTTACCCTCGGCACCGCGGCCTGCCCGCCTTACCATTTGGCGATCGTGATCGGCGGCACCTCGGCCGAGCTGACGATGAAGACGGTGAAGCTTGCCTCGACGCATTATTACGACGAGCTGCCAACCAAGGGTTCCGAGGACGGCCACGCATTCCGCGACCTCGAAATGGAACAGGAAGTGCTCAAGATGACGCAGTCGACCGGAGTCGGCGCGCAGTTCGGCGGCAAATATTTCTGTCATGACGTGCGCGTGATCCGTCTGCCGCGCCATGGCGCAAGTTTGCCGATCGGCCTCGGCGTGTCCTGCGCGGCCGACCGGCAGGCGCTCGGCAAGATCACCAAAGACGGCGTGTTCCTCGAACAGCTCGAGGAGCATCCGGCGCAATATCTGCCGGACGTCGATCAGGAAAAACTCGGCGGCGCGGTGGTCAAGGTCGACCTGCGCAGGCCGATGCAGGAAGTCCTGGCGCAGCTTTCCAAATATCCGGTGAAGACGCGGCTCTCGCTCACCGGCACCATGATCGTCGCGCGCGACCTCGCGCACGCCAAGTTGCGCGAGCGGCTGGAAGCCGGCAAAGGCCTGCCCGACTATTTCAAGAACCACCCGATCTATTACGCGGGCCCTGCCAAGACGCCGTCGGGTTACGCCTCGGGCGCGTTCGGGCCGACCACGGCGGGACGGATGGATTCATATATCGACCAGTTCCAGGCCGCCGGCGGCTCAATGATTTCGCTGGCCAAGGGCAACAGGTCGGCGCAGGTGCGCGACGCCTGCAAAAAGCACGGCGGCTTCTACCTTGCGTCCATCGGCGGCTCGGCGGCCAAGCTTGCCGAACAGTGCATCAAGAAGGTCGAGGTGCAGGAATATCCCGAACTCGGCATGGAAGCGATCTGGAAGATCGAGGTCGAGGACTTCCCCGCCTTCATCGTCATCGACGACAAGGGCAACGACTTCTTCAAGGAATTGAATTTGGGCTAAATCCTTCCCTCCCGGAAAGGGAAGGGATAAGAAGGGTCGAAACGGAGGCTCCGCATGATCACTACCGTCGTCCAATTCGTGTTGTCGCATCCGGTGACGCTCGAAGAAGCTAGCAAAATGTTCGAGTCCACTGCGCCGCGTTACCGCAACCTGCCGGGCCTGGTGCGCAAATATTACGTGCGCAGCGAGGATGGGCGCAGGGTCGGCGGCATCTATTTCTGGGAGACGAAAGCCGCGGCGGAAAAATGCTTCAACGGCGAATGGCAGACGCGCGTGCGGCTGCTCTACGGCGGCGAGCCGCAGATCACGTATTTCGAAACGCCGGTGATCGTCGACAATCTGGCCGGCGGATCGATCACAAAGGCCGCGTGACGACGGCACCGCCGCATTGTGCGCCGCAACGCACCCTGCGAGCGGTTGCGGCGCAGGGTCCGGATCTTAGGTCGCGCGGTCTGCAAGCGTGACGAGTTGACGCACAAGACCGTGGCATAGCCAAAAGCAATAAGGCCTTTGCCCCGGCTTGTTATTTCAAAGCAATCATCGACGAAAGTGGCATTGACGGCGGCCGGGTTTGCAGTCGGCAATGGCCCATTGCTGGCAGTTACCGGCACGCGGTCGCACGCGTGAGGCCGAAGCTGTCTTTTGCGAATGGGGCGATTGAAAACCTGTACCAAATATGGGGCGAGAAACCGAAGCTGCGACTTCGGACGCAAGCCCGACAGTTCACAAAGGGAGAAAACGACATGTCAAAACGCGATCAAGACCGTAGCGGCGTCTCGCGCCGCGCACTGCTCACCGCTAGCGCCGGTTTGGCCGGCGGGGCGCTGTTGCCGACCGCATGGAACCGGCCGGCCTTTGCGGTGGGAATGGCCGACAAAGCCCCGATGGGCACCTGGCCGGCCGGCTCCGAGGGCTCCTCGGTCACCATCGGCGCGACTGTGCCGCGCACCGGCGCCTATGCGGTGCAGGGCGAAGACGAACTCAAGGGCATGCAACTCGCCGTCGAGCACATCAATGAAGGCCATCCGCTGATCAAGAAGATCGCGCCCAAAATCAAGAAGGGCGTGCTCGGCAAGGAAGTGAAGCTGGTCGTCGCCGACTCCGGCGCCAAGCCGAACGATGCGGTGCAGGAGCAGCAGCGCTTCATCAACGAGAACAAGATCATCGCCATGACCGGCTCGACCTCCTCGGCCGTGGCGGTCGCGCTCAACAAATTCGCCGAGCGCGAAAAGATCCTCTATCTGGTGGCGATCTCCGGCTCCAACGACACCACCGGCAAGGATTGCGTGCGCTACTCGTTCCGCCAGTGCTTCTACGGCGAGACGGCGGCCAATGCGATCGGCCCGGTCCTGCTCAAGCAGTTCGGCAAGAACCGGAAAGCCGCGTTCATGACGCCGGACTACACCTACGGTCACACGGTGACGAAGTCGATGAACGACTATCTCGCCAAGAACGGCGGCTGGACCATGGTGACCAACCAGATCTCCAAGCTGGGCACGCAGGACTTCAGCCAGTTCCTCACCAACATCGCCAATTCGGGCGCCGAGTTCATAATCAATGTGAACTGGGGCCGTGACGCGGTGCTGTCGGTGCAGCAGGCCAAGCAGTTCGGCCTGACGCCGAAGATGAAGATGGTCATCCCCTACCAGATCCCGTTCCTGGCCAAGGAAACGGGTCCGGAACTCACCGAGGGCGTGCTCGCCGCCACGGACTTCTGGTGGACGCTCGAGGACAAGTATCCGCTGGCCAAGATGTTCGTCGACGCCTTCAACAAGAAGTACAGCTACCGGCCGGAATGGGGCGCCGAGAACGCCTACATGCAGTTCGCGATGTGGGCGCGTATGGTGTCGGAGGCGGGAACGTTCTATCCGCCCGACGTCATCAAGCAGTACGAGAAGGGCGAGACCATCCCGTCCATGGTCGGCGATGTGCACTTCCGCGCCGCCGATCACCAGCTTGTCCGTCCGGTCGTCATTGTCCGCGGCAAGGCGCCGAAAGACATGAAGAACAAGGAGGACTTCTGGGAAGTTCTCGAAGTGGTGCCGGGTGCGCCGCTGATGCAGAAGCCGGATGCCTTCGGCTGCAGCCTCGGCGACTACGCCTGACAATCGTTCGCCCTCTCCGCTTCGAGGAAGCGGGGAGGGCACCTTCATTGCGACGTCATGCCCGGCCTTACGCCGGGCATCCACGCCTTTAGGTGACGCGAGGCGTGAGCGGCCGGCCCGGCAACGACGTCGCTAGGCAACATCTACCGCGGGCGACAACGTGGTCAATTGGCCTAATTTTGTTTCGCAGTGTTTCAACGGCCTCGTGCTCGGCGCGCTTCTTGCGCTGATCTCGTCGGGCCTGACGATTATTTACGGCACGCTCGGCGTGCTCAACCTTGCGCACGGCGCCATGTTCATGCTCGGCGGTTACGCCGGGTGGCTTGCATATACCTATACCGGCTCGTTCATCGCCGCCGTCATCGCCGGCTCGTTATTCGTTATGGTGGTCGGCGTGCTGATGGAGCGCGTGATTATTCGCCACTTCTATGGCCGGCCGCACGAGGATCAGCTGCTCGTCACCTTCGGGCTCGGCATCGTGTTCGTGGAGGCGGTGCGTTTCTTCTTCGGCAGTCTGTCCAAAACGGTGCCGGCGCCGCCACCGTTCGTGGGCATTACGTCGATCGGCTTCATGTTTTATCCGACCTATCGTCTCGCGCTGCTCGGCATCGTCGCGGTGGCGTTGTTCGTGCTCTACATCGTGCTTTACCGCACCCGCATCGGCATGATCGTGCGCGCCGGCATCGAAGATTCGGTCATGGTCGATTCGCTCGGCATCGACGTCTACAAGGTTTTCATGCTGGTGTTCGGCATTGGCGCCATGGCGGCCGGCTTTTCCGGCATCGTGAACGCGCCGGTCGTGTCGATCGCGCCCGACGTCGGCGAAGCGATCCTGGTGCAGACTTTCGTCGTCGTCGTCATCGGCGGCGTCGGCTCGTTTACCGGCGCGATCCTGGGCGGCCTGATCGCCGGCGAGATCATCAGCATCACTTCGATGTTCAATCCCGGCTATTCCTACGTCATGCTCTTTGCGGCGATGACGCTGGTGCTGGTGCTGCGGCCCTACGGCCTGCTTGGCACGGCCGGTCGCGAATGAGCGCGGTCATCTGATGGTCAGGAAACGTCCCCTTTTGGTCGAGACGGTGACGGCGGTCGGTCTGATCGCCGCCCCGTTCGTGCTGCCGTATCTCGGGTTTTCCCCCTCGACCGTGAACCGCATTCTGGTCTGGGGCCTGTTCGGCATCGGTTTCGACGTCCTGTTCGGATTCACCGGCCTCCTGTCGTTCGGCCAGTCGACCTTTTTCGGTACCGGCGGCATGTTTGCTGCCTATCTGCTCACCGTTATTGGCTTTCCCTATGTCATGACGGCGGTGTTCATCGGCGCGATCGTCGCGGCGGCCGTCGGCTATCTGGTCGGGTTGATCGCGTTGCGGCGCACCGGCATCTACTTCGCCATGATCACCGTGGCGATCGCGGAGATGTTCTATTTCATCGAATTCAATCCATTGTCGGACTACACCGGCGGCGAAAACGGGTTGCCCGGTGTGCCCACCCCGGTTTTCAATTTCGGCTTCACCACCGTCAAATTCGACAGCGATCAGTCGCTCTACGTCTTGCTGGCGATCTGCTATTTCGTCGGCATCGTACTGGCGATGCGCATCGTGCGCTCTCCGGTTGGCGCGATCTTGAGCGCAATCCGCGACAATCCGCAGCGCGCGGCCGCGCTCGGCCATAACATTCACGGCTACAAACTTACCGCCTTCGTCATCGCCGCGGCCTATGCCGGATTTGCCGGCGGTCTGCTCGGCGTGATGCAGGGCTTCATGCCGCCTGAGGCCTTCACCTTCGACACCTCGGGTCAGCTCGTCATGCAGACCGCGATCGGCGGGGCCGGCACGCTGTTCGGGCCGCTGGTCGGCGCCACGGTCTGGCTCTATCTGAGCGATTTCTTCCAGACCACGCTGCATCTCGGCGCCACCTGGAAGCTGGTGTTGGGCATCGTCTTCGTGCTGCTCGTGTGTTTCCTGCGCCGCGGTCTGGTCGGCGGCATCGGCGATCTCTGCGCCTTGATGACGGCGCAAACGGCCAATACCGCAGATCCCGATGAGGCGCCCGCGGTCGGCGTGGCGGCCATGCCGCAGTCGGCAAACGCCGCGGCCGTGCCGGAGGCGTTGCGCCGGCGCACACCCGAAAGCTATTCCGGCCCGATCCTGCACGCCTCAGCGCTGACCAAACGCTATGGCGGCGTAGTCGCAAACAGTGACATCGACTTCACCGTCAATCACGGCGAGTTGCGCGGCATCATCGGCCCGAACGGGGCGGGCAAATCCACGTTCTTCAAAATGCTGACCTGCGAAGTGCCGCCGACTTCCGGGACCATCGTGTTCGACGGCAAAGACATTACTAGCATGGGCGTCACCGACGTGTGCCAGCTCGGACTGACCAAAAGCTATCAGGTCAACCAGCTGTTCACGCGTCTGACGGTGCGCGAAAACATCACCATTGCCGTGCTGGCGGCGCTGCGGGGCAAGTTCCGGCTCGACATGTTTCGCGGTCAGGCCGGAATTCCCGGCCTCAACGCGCAGGTCGAGCATACCTTGGAACTCGTCAATCTTACGGCGCGGACCGATAGGCCGGTTTCCGCGCTCGCTTATGGCGAAAAACGGCGGCTGGAAATCGGCCTCGCGCTCGCCTCCAATCCGAGCCTGCTGCTGCTCGACGAGCCGCTTGCCGGCATGAGCCCAAGCGAGCGGGGCGAGACGGTCCGGTTGCTCAAGTCGATCAGCCAGGGCCGCACCATGATCGTCATCGACCACGACATGGACGCGCTGTTCGAACTGGTCCAGCGGGTGACCGTGCTGCAGGAAGGCCGCGTGCTGGTGGAAGGGACGCCGGAAGAGATCAAGGGCAATGCAGCCGTGCAGGAAGCCTATCTCGGCGGAGTGATGGCGCCATGAGCCTGCTCGAAGTCGGCGGATTGAACAGCTATTACGAGGATTCGCACATCCTGTTCGACGTGGCCTTGCGCGTCGAGAAGAACGAGGTGGTGGCGCTGCTCGGCCGCAATGGCGCCGGCAAGAGCACTACGTTGAAGAGCCTGATGGGCGTGGTCACCCCGCGCACCGGAAAGGTTCTGCTCGACGGCGTCGATCTCGCCGGGCAGAAAAGCCACACGATTGCGCAGGCCGGCATCCAGCTCGTGCACGAAGACCGGCGCATTTTCGGCAGCCTCAACGTGGAGGAAAATCTCATCCTCGCCGGCTTGACGGCGAAGGACCGCTGGCCGGTCGAGCGCGCTTACGAGATGTTCCCGCGGCTCGCCGAACGCAGAACGAGCCGCGGCACCGATCTGTCGGGCGGCGAGCAGCAGATGCTGGCGATCGCCCGCGCGCTGATGCGCAAGCCCAAGATCATCCTGCTCGATGAGCCGTTCGAGGGCCTAGCGCCGGTGATCGTGCGCGATCTCGTTAAGGCTTGCCGCGATCTGGCGGCGAGCGGGCAAACCATCGTGCTGGTCGAACAGAATCTGGCGGCGACCTTCGCGCTCGCCAGCCGCGCCTACATCATCAACAACGGCCACATCGTGCAGGAAGGCACTGCCGCGGCGATCAAGGCCGACACGGAGATGCTGCAGCAATATCTCGGTGTGTGAAGCGCCCGGACCCCGCGTGCCGCTCAGGGCTGCCGCGGCCGCGGCATGTCCTTGGCGAACACGCCGAGCGTAATGGCGCGCGCCACGTATTGCGCCAGACAATTATAGCCAGACTGGCTTTGCTCGAATTCTTCCGCCGTCGGCTCGGCCCCGGCGGACGCGTTGATGATGCGCATCGCCTCGAAGAAGCGCACGACGATCACGTTTTCCTGCGCCGCCACGCGCCGCAAAGTCTCGCGGATATCGATATAGTGGGCGTCGCGCTGCATCTCCTTGGCAAATTGCAGCCCGACCAGCAAAACGTCAACCTTGTGCGCCTTTAGCCAGTGGATTTGATCCCTGACGGTCAAGGCGAACTGCCCGGTCTCCACATAGGCGAGCGCGTCGTTGGTGCCGACCTGCCAGAGCACCAGATCGGGCTTGTCGAGCGCGACCTCGTTTTTCATGCGCACCGCGGCGTTGGCGGCAAGTTCGCCGGAGACGCCGCGGTTGATCATCACGACATCGACGCCCTTGAGCGCCCGCTCGAGCATTGTCTCGATCAGGTCGGTATAGGCGCCGCCATGCGTGCCGAGGCGACCGGGCGCGGCGCCCATGGCGAGGATGCGCAAGGTCTTGCGCTGCGCCAGCACCGCGGCGACATGCGGCAGCGGCGACGCTTCGGCATCGGCGGCAGCGCCCGCCTGGCAGATTTTTGACAACGGTTCGGGCTGCGCCGCCGCGATCTGCGCCATCGCCGGAGTGCAAGCCACGAGGGCGGCGAACACTACGCCGCCGACGAAGCGGGTCGGACGCGTTTTCGCGATTCTGCAAGCCATGCGGTGAACGCCATGACGATGATGCCGCAAACTACCACGGCGGTGTCGCTGCCGACAGAGCCGCGGTAGTAGTAGCGCACGATTTGCGCGAGCAGGCTCAAAAGCGAGCCGACGCAGAACACATAGAGCGAGTTGCGCCCGAGCATCGCAAACATCCCGATCATCGGATTGATGATGCGGCGCACAAATGGCAGCTCGCCGGCCCACCGGATATAGCGAAAGGCGATCGAGAAGACCGCCACCAGCGACACGAACTGGATCAGCCGGGGCGGGGTCGCCCAGGTCTTATCGAGGATAAAGAACAGTTCCGGTTGCGGCACGTCGGTCGGGTCCCACAGCCAGTCGAACAGTACGCCGAGCGTGAAGTAGATCAGCACCGGCAACGCTACAAGACGCACCCAAAAAATGTTGCGCCGAACCCAGGCACCGGGACCCGCATCCTCGCGGGCAAACACGAAACCAAGGACGAAAGTGAGCTGCCATGCCAGCGGATTGAAGAACCAGGTGCCCGACACCGGCCAGGTCGGCAGCGTGATCTGGAAGGTGAGCACGACGGCGTAAAGCGCGAGCGAAGCCGGCAGCACCAGATTAGGCGCCACGCGGTCGAGGCTGGCGAAAAACGGCGCCATCAGCATGAGCACCACGTAGAGCGGCAGGATGTCGAAATAGCCCAGTTGATGGCTGAGCAGCGCCAGCCCGATATGGGTGGGCACGGGATCGTTGAAAACGGCGGCGGCGTTGTGCCATTGCAGCAGAAGCGGATTTTCGAGTTCGGTGGCGGTGATTGCCAGTATGGCGATGGCCAGCATGGTGATCAGCACCTGCGCGGCATAAAGCTCGAGCGCCCGGCCGAACAGCCGCAGCACCACGTCGCGCGTCGGCATGTGCCGTCCGCCGCCGTCCGCCATCAGCCGCAGCGACCAGCCGGCCAGAAATACGAACAGGTCGGCGGCATCCGATATCGAGAAATTGATCAGCGTGAATTTGGCATAGAACAGACCGGGGATATGGTCGATGAAGATCGTGATGAGCGCGAATCCGCGCCAGAAATCGACAGCATTGGGCTGGCGCCACATCTTCGACCTCGGTCGTGACGAACTTCGCTCCACCGGCACTGTGCCGGGCGCCTATGCGGACGGTCAAGGGAAACGCGCGTGCTTTCGCCTGAAAGCGCTACCCGGCGCGGCAAACGCAATCCTGGTGGCGGCTATTTGCGGCGCGTGGCGGCCAACACCCGCGGCATGAGCCAGCGGGCGATGGCGGCGTGACCGCTCGCGTTGAAATGCTGGCCGTCCGGATCGCGCGACGCTTTCGCCGCGATGCTGCCCGGGCTGCTCAGCATGACGACGGCAATATGGCGCGCCGTGAGGCGCCTGCGGATCTCGGCCACATTGGCGCCGGTATTGCCCCCGCCGCGCCGCGCATCGTTGCCGCCCGGTTGCAGGATGACGACGGAAGTTCCCGCCGGCACCGCGCTATCGAGCCGGGCGAGCATGCCGTCGGTCGTGTCGCCGGCAATGCCCTGATTGCTCACCCGGGCGTCGATGCCGCGCGCGCGCAACAGCGCCTGAAGCTGCGCCGGATAGGCCTCGCCGGTACTGACGCCGCCATTGGTGCGGCCGCGTCCGCTACCATAGGTGTTGCTGGCGCCGAGTGCGACAATGCGCAGCTCGGCGGCGGCTTGCGCGATGCCGCCGGCGAGCAAAGCCGCGGTCAGTAAGGCGTACATTGTGTGACGCATGGCCGAAGTCCTCATCGTTTGCGGCCGGTCAAAAACCGGTGGCAAAGCGCGCCATCACCACGATGATCAAAATCTGCATGGTGCCCTGCACAGCGACGACGCGCACATAGGTGCGCATCCAGCGCTTGAGCTTGTCGTGGTCGGGCGCGGGTTTCTGGATCTCGAAATAAAGCTTGAGATTCATCGGCAGCAGATAGCCGAGCCCTTGCACGGTGAGCACGGTGACGATCAAGAGCGCGGCGACCACCCAATAGAATTGCGGGAAGGGCGCGCCGAGAAATCCCATGCGCTCCGCCAGGAACCAGCCGGAGGTGGAGGTGATGATCGACAGCGTCGGCATCAGGATCAGTGTGCGCGGGATGATGCCGGCGATCATGGCGCGCCGGGTGTCGAGCGAGACATGGCGCAGGACCGGCCCGATCACGAAACCCATGAACAGGTCGATGCCGGTCCACAACGCACCGGTCATGACGTGCACGAAATCGAGGAACCAGAGGCTCGTGCCCAAGATCGCCGCGATCATCACCGCCAATCCAGCGGCCGCCGCCACGATATACCAGGGCCGTAACGGTGTGCCGACGCGCGCCGGCGCGCCCCCGAGTACGGTATCGGCCACGCGATGCTCCGTTGTGTTGACGAGGGCGACGCTAGCGGGCTCGGCTCGCGATGCCAAGGGCAGGAAAGTAATGCCCGGGCGCGAATTCTAAACGGATATTTTACGCGCCGGCCGGGGATGCGCTGGCTAGCGTGGGTGGAATTTGCCAGCGGCCGGAGGCAAAGATGAACTTCACGATCGGATTGATAATGATCGCGGTTGCGGTCGCCATGGTGCTGCTGGCGCGGCCGACGGACGGCGTATCGGCGCCGTTCCTGAAGGTCTGGATCGTCGGCCAGATCTACGCCTTGATCGCCATGGTAAGCGTCGTGACCGGCGTCACCATCGTGATCATCACTTTTCCGTTCTGAGCGTATTGTTCGTACTGAGCGTTTTTCAATCGCGGTCCGGCGGGCCGCGCAAAATTCCGCGCGCTATTCCCTCGCCACTTTGAAGGTTTCCTCCAAAGCCTCCGCTTTGTCGGCAAGCTCCGCGCAAATGGCGGCAAGCGCGTCGTGCGTGCGCGGGTCAGGGCAGGCGCGCGCAATCTTGTTGCAGCGCACCGCCAAATTTCGAAGATAGGCGGCAATTCCAATCTGCATCACGTTCCCCCCAAAACGGCGACGCAGCTGCTTTTTTTGCTGCTCCCTCCGAACCACCGATCCCCACCGGCGGCAACTCAGCGCCGCACCCGGTTTATGCAATTTTTATGAGGAAATATAGGGGAAAGATCAGCGGCAAAGCGCTGCAAACAGGCCCGCCGGCGCCCGGTCTACCGCATGGTCTTCCAGGGGTCGGGCTTGTCCTTGGCGTCGGGGATTTTCTCCAGCGCGTCCTGATAGGCTTTTTCTTCGGCCTTCTTTTTCGCCGGGTTTTCCTTGTGCTGATCGCTTTGCGCTTGCCCGCGCCGCTTGCCGGCGACGCCGCCTTGCGCATAGGCGGACCCCGCCATCAACGCGATAAGTGCCGCCGCCAGGAGGCTACGCATGGCCAAACTCCTCGAATGCCCCACTGAGGCCGAACCATAGCTGCATGGCCTGAGGCGAACCAGAGCCGCATCGCTGCCTCGGCCTGGAGCGCGGCAAAAATATGGTCAGCGTTTGTAACGGCGACGGCAATACTGTTTTTTGAAATATTGGCGGAGGCCGCCAGCTGCGTGGCGGCCTCCCGTTCAGCGCGAGCAAATGCACGGCCGATGGCTGTGCATCGACGCGATCAGCAATGCGCGCACCAGCAGCGGCCCCAGCGGCAGACGCGGTGATGGAACGGGCCGCACCAGCGGCCCCTAAACGGCCCGCAAGCGGCTTTCTCGATCGGCGTGAAATTCTGCGTCTGCGCGGTAAACGTGGCTGCCCCGCGCGAGGTTTGCGCGTCGGCGTTGAAAGCGAGCGTGCCGGTCAGCAGGATCGCCGCCGTCGCAACGAAAGTGAGTACCAGCTTACGCATCGATGATCTCCCTGGTGAGTGTCGCCCCAAGGCATATTTCTGCTTCAGGCGCGATAAAATGCCAGCGAAAAATTTTTCTTACGGCACGGAACGGCGGGAAGGTTACCGCGTTTGAGCCGGTTTTTCGAGTGGCCGGGGCCGGGATACGGATGGCCGCAAACCTCAGCGGCGGCAGGGATAGCGGCGCGCCATCATGTCGGCGACCACAATGGCGGCCGGCTGCTCATGCAGTTCGGGATGATTGCGCGCGTAGTCCAGAAACATCGCGATGATCTTGGTGAAATTGAGCTGTTCGGACGGCGGCGGGCAGGCGCCGAGCGGATGGATGGTGTATTTGTAGGCCGGGTCGTGCACCTCGATGGTCGCGAGGTCGAGATAGGCCTCGAGATGGCCGAAGCATTTTCCGGCGTCGAGCACGTCGCCGGTTTTTTCCGAACGCAGGATCACCTCGTTGTGCTGCGAGACGTCGAGCTTCTGGCAGCGGACCAGCAACTGCCCCATGGTCAACGGCGCCGCCTTGGCGGGAACCCCTGCGGCTAAGAGCGCCGCCAGCCCCGCCAGCATCGCGAAACCCATGCGCATGGCCGTAGCCTCCCGAGAGTGAACGCGCCCCGACCGATCTTGGCCCGCCGATGATAGGGCATCGGCGCCCGCCGTGACCAATGAAAGTCGCCGCCGGAACTGGCTTCACCGGAACGAAGAAACCCCGGCTGCCGTCAGTCACAGCCGGGGCTTCCGGTGCGGCAGCGGCTCCAAAGGGGCAAACCAAAAGAGCCGGAACCCGGCACAGGCAAAATGTGCCTTAATTCTGGGCAGGGGGCAAACGCGGTTTTAGCGGCACGGGGCGAGCCCCGCGCGGGCGGAGCGGGGAACGGACTAAAGGAAAATAATCACAGCTTTTTGGAAAAAAGCCATGCGGCGATGCAGGCGAGGAACAGCGCGAAGGCAATGATTGTCCAGTATTCGACCGTCACCCCGAACACGGTCAGGCTGCTGCCGAGAAAATCGAGATAGGCGTCCATGCCGCAAAACTATACCGGCGGCTTTGGGTAAAAGTCTCATATTTTTGGACCGTTCGCGGCCGCCTGCGATGGCCGGATTTGCCAAGGCGGGTGCCGGGACGGACCGACGACCCGGCGCGGCGAAAGATTCCGGGGTGGCAATTTTGCGTGTGGTCGTTGGTATTGCAACCAAAATTAGGGTGCTGGCCCCTATTGAGATTCTATTGCGCGGCCCCAGAAAAAGGGGCCAGTGGGCCTGGGCTAGAGCGGCCCACCGCTTAGGTTGTAGGATTTCCATTGCGCCTGCTTGGCGCGGCGGGATTCGGTGGCCAAAGTCGAAAGCGGCGACGTGAGCCGCCATGCATTTCAGGTCGCCTACCACGGGACCGATCCCGACGATCATGCGGATCGAAAGATTGCTGCGTTCGACGTAGCTAGTCGAAATCTCGGCGGGAACGCCGTGCATTACTTTGCGGCTTGCCCTTCGACTCAGTTGAAATGAAAGAAGCCGCCAACTGAGGTGGCCTCAAAACGCCAGAACAGCTGGCCATTGTGCTGCGACGGTATGCTGCGCCCGCTCTCGCGCTGCCGCTTCCCGGCACTCCTGCGCCATCCTTTGGTACTGAGCGGCAGTTTGTTCGTCCCAGCAACATGCGGCAATTCGTTCGCATAATTGCGCCTGAGCCAAAAAACAATCGGCCAAATGCTTACTGTCAAAGTGTGAAGGGTGCGGTTTCATCGGCATGATATGACACACGCCGTGGCTGCACAAAATTCAGATATTCAACCTAAGTAATATCACTGAGGGTGGATGTGGATTGTGAGAAACCAGGCCACTCCCGATTTCAAACTAGGCCACTAGGGGTCAAAACAGGCCAGTACCAGTTGCGGGCGCTGTCCTAAGAGAGCGGCTTTTCCCAACGGGTGTCCTAAGTGCGCGGGGTAGGTGTCCTAAGTGGCTCCGACAGGGCAGCGTGGCGCTGGCTATCGTGCTGTTTTTCCTTCTAAGACAGGGCAGTGCGCAGGCTTCAATCGGCGAAGCTGCCAAAGGGGCTTGCGGCAATTCCGAATTGGTTTTGGGCCAATGCGTGGCTGATACGCGGGAGCCTCGTCATGTTTCCGAGAGCTGGTCGGAGCAGCATATAAGCCAACCCCGTTGTATGCCTTTTGTTGGTGACCGACGAAGTATAGTCAACGCAGATAACGAAAACCGGAGCAAAAAAATCCGTCGCCCCCGGAGCGGGGACTATTGCGTCGCTTTGAAAAAGCAATCCATGATCTTTCGTAAGGCTTTGATCCGGGAAAAGCACCTCTCCGCGTTGGCCAGTGGAGGCCCTTACGAGTTGGCGCCGTCTCGTTTCGGCGCAAAAATTTCGGACAGTCTCTCCAATGTCGTAATTAGCCGGTCCCAAGCTGAAGGGGAGGCATTCAACGACAATATCGAACGCGGGGCTTTTACCTACATTTTTTATAGCAAATCCAATATCGACTCGCGCGCCGCGTTGGTCCCATGTCAGGCCACTTTTAGGCGCCGGGGGGAGAATCGAAATCCAAGGACGATTACTGGCTATGAGGGTGTCTTCGGCAATTTCGGCAGCCTTAGCCCCTGCAAGGGCAGCGTCTCGCGTCGAGAGCCACAAGAAAATCGTCGATATGCTGAGAACGCCGGTAAAAGCAGCGATGATTTTGTTGGCGTCCCAAAGAGTGGCAAACCATTTGAAAAAGAGAGAAACGGGGCCAACGAAGAGATCGCAGCGTTCCTGATAACCGTACTTGGCGGCTTGTGGGTAATCTCCTGGCTGGCAGGTAGCGAGCCATGAAACGGCAATTTCAAAAGTCAGCCACAATGTCAAAAAAATCAAAATCCTGCGAAATATCAGCATCCCTCAATCGCCGTTCCGAAAATCAAACATCCTCTAGTCTGACTGTCTCCGTACCTATTGCAATAAGCGACGCGAGGAAAAACGTAGCCGAGAAAGTCCCTCGACTGACCTTATTGGCGATTGATGCCTCGGTTTCTTTCATGCCGTGTTTTTTCAGCCGCTCGGCCAGCTCTCGGTAGCCAATGTCAGCCCTCGCCAATTCAGCCTTTAACAGCCGCCTAGCACGGTCCTCCCAAGAGGGTGTTTTGCCTGTCATGTCGAATCTCCCATCTTCAAAACATTCTTATCATATACGATATTTTCCTATTGACAATGATATTATATGTGATAGGGTTCTCCCATATACGGGAGATAGGGTCATGAGCCAGTTATCGCGGGACCAGCAAATTCAGGTCATCGGTTGCCTCACGGAAGGCATGAGTATCCGGGCAATTGAGCGGCTTACGGGCATCCATCGCGATACCATCATGCGCCTTGGTGCCCGCGTCGGTCGCGGCTGTGCTGAATTGCACGACCGCATGATGGTCGGGCTTCGCGTTGGTCGCGTCGAATTGGATGAATTGTGGTCGTATGTCGGAAAAAAGCAGCGCAATGTGAAGCGTGGCGAGACGGCAAAGGGCGATCAATGGACCTACGTTGCTTTGGCGTCCTCTAGCCGCGCCATCGTTTCCTATCGCACCGGCAAGCGTGACAGTGGCAATACGCAAGAGTTCATCGCGGATTTGCGCGAGCGCGTTCTAGGCTCCCCGGAAATTTCCAGCGACGGTTTCAAGCCGTATCTGCCAGCCGTGCGCAGCGAGTTTAGCGACAGCGCGCATGGCGTGATTGAAAAGACTTTCAGCGTGACGCACCTTGGCATGACCCAAGCGCATCAACGCTACTCGCCGGCTGCGGTGATTGCGGTCGAGCGCGAGGTTGTTAATGGCCTGCCAGAGCAAATCAGCACGTCATACGTCGAACGATCACACCTGACGCTGCGGCAGTCCTGCAAGCGGTTCGTTCGTCTTGGCACCGGCTTTAGCAAAAAGCTGGAAAACCACGCTTCGGCGGTTAGCCTCTACGTCGCCCATTACAACCTATGCCGGGTGCATGAAAGCCTGCGGCAGACCCCGGCAATGGCCTTGGGCATCGCGGATCGCGCTTGGTCGCTAGGCCAGCTTATTGACGCGGCCTTGGCGGTTGCCAGCCCCGATCCGACCGAAACCGCTCCTGAGCGCCGTCGCAAGTTCCGGGTCATCCAAGGGGGAGTGTCCTAAATGCCAAATCAGGGTGTCCTAGGTGGTCGGAGTTCGGACACCACCCAGTTGCGCAAAAGAACATATTGCGAACGGAGAACAAATAGTGTACATTGTTTTTCTCAGTCGATTCCGGCCGCGGGCGAGGGGCTCGCGTTGTCGGGGGGAAAATTCCCGGCCATAAGGAGCGCTCTCATGAGTCAGCCTGCCCTGCGTCTCGTCGAAGGATCGTCCGTGGACAAGTCGAAAGCCCTCAGTGCCGCGCTCAGCCAGATCGAGCGCCAGTTCGGCAAGGGCTCGATCATGCGGCTCGGCAAGAACGACAAATCCATGGATGTGGAGGCGATTTCCACAGGCTCGCTCGGCCTCGACATCGCGCTCGGCGTCGGCGGCCTGCCGCGCGGCCGGGTGGTCGAAATCTACGGGCCGGAATCCTCCGGCAAGACCACGCTCGCGCTGCACACCGTTGCCGAGGCGCAGAAGCTCGGCGGCATCTGCGCCTTCGTCGATGCCGAACACGCGCTCGATCCGGTCTATGCGCGCAAGCTCGGGGTCAATGTCGACGACCTCTTGATCTCGCAGCCCGACGCCGGCGAGCAGGCGCTGGAAATCGCCGACACGCTGGTGCGCTCCGGCGCGATCGACGTGCTGGTGGTCGATTCCGTTGCCGCGCTGGTGCCGCGTTCGGAGCTCGAAGGCGAGATGGGCGACGTGCAGCCGGGCAGCCAGGCGCGGCTGATGAGCCAGGCACTGCGCAAGCTCACGGCCTCCATCGGCAAGTCGCGCACCATGGTGATTTTCATCAACCAGATCCGCATGAAAATCGGCGTGATGTACGGCTCTCCGGAGACGACGTCGGGCGGCCAGGCGCTGAAATTCTATGCTTCGGTGCGGCTCGACATCCGCCGCATCGGCGCCATCAAGGAGCGCGACGAGGTGGTCGGCAACCAGACCCGCGTCAAGGTGGTCAAGAACAAGATGGCGCCGCCGTTCAAGCAGGTCGAGTTCGACATCATGTATGGCGAAGGCGTCTCCAAGGTCGGCGAATTGGTCGATCTCGGGGTGAAAGCGGGCGTGGTGGAGAAATCCGGCGCCTGGTTCTCCTATGACAGCCAGCGCATCGGGCAGGGCCGCGAGAACGCCAAGGCGTTCCTCAAGCAAAATCCCGACATCGCCGCCAAGATCGAAGCGCAGGTGCGGCAGAATTCCGGCATCGTCGCCGAGGCGATCATGGCGGGCGAGGAGAAGGACAAGGACGACGACGAGGCCGCTGAGGGTTAAAAAGGTAAGGCGTGGCGGCGGCGCCGGTATTCCGCCGCACCAATCCAGTACTGCGTAGCTCCAGGTGACGCGTTCACACCTATCGCCCCCGTCGGCACCCGGCTGCGTAAAGCGGCCGCCACCGAAGACGGGGGCGAATGCGTTTTGGCGGGCCTGTCCCGGCAGGCGGCAAGCGGGCGGCCGCCTGGCGGCGTCCTGAGGGTCGCCGCGCCGGCAAGCGCCCGCGCCCCGCATCCGGCGCCGGTGCTGCGGTCTATTGCCGCCGTCGCTCGCCCAATGGGGGCCTAATGCGCCCTTTCTGGACTTAACCCACCCCCATCGCTAAATAGGCCACGAAACATCAAGCCGGACGGGGATTCTGCCCCGAGGGGGCAAGGGGGCTCGCACGGTTTCACGATGAGCGGCGTCAACGACATCCGCAAAGGCTTCCTGGATTACTTCGCGCGCAACGAGCACCAGGTCGTGGCGTCGTCCTCGCTCGTGCCGCGCAACGACCCCACCCTGATGTTCACCAATGCCGGCATGGTGCAGTTCAAGAACGTGTTCACCGGGCTGGAGAAGCGCCCTTACGTGCGCGCGGTGACCGCGCAGAAATGCGTGCGCGCCGGCGGCAAGCATAACGACCTCGACAATGTCGGCTACACCGCGCGCCACCACACCTTCTTTGAGATGCTGGGCAATTTTTCCTTCGGCGACTACTTCAAGGAGCGCGCCATCGAGCTCGCCTGGAACCTGGTCACCAGGGATTACGCGCTGCCGAAAGACAGGCTGTGGGTGACGGTCTATCCGGCCGACGAGGACGCCCGCAGGTTGTGGAAGAAGATCTCCGGGCTCCCCGACGCGCGCATCGTCGGCCACAAGGACAATCTCTGGGCCATGGGCCCGGTCGGCCCCTGCGGCTATTGCGCGGAGATTTTCTACGACCAGGGCGAGGCGCTGGCCGGCGGCCCGCCCGGCTCGCCCGACGAAGACGGCGACCGCTTCCTCGAATTCTGGAACCTCGTGTTCATGCAGTTCGAGCAGGTCGACGAGAAGACGCGCATCGACCTGCCGCGGCCCTCGATCGACACCGGCATGGGCATCGAGCGCATCGCGGCAATCCTCCAGGGCGTTCACAGCAATTACGACATCGACCTGTTCCGCACCCTGATCCGGGCGGTCGCGGAAGCAACCGGCGTCGATCCCGATGGCCCGCACAAGGCCTCGCACCGGGTCATCGCCGATCATTTGCGCGCCAGTTCCTTTCTGATCGCCGACGGCGTGCTGCCCTCCAATGAAGGCCGCGGCTATGTGCTGCGCCGGATCATGCGGCGCGCCATGCGCCACGCCGAATTGCTCGGCGCCAAGGACCCGCTGATGTGGAAGCTCGTCCCGGCACTCACCCGCGAGATGGGCCAGGCCTATCCGGAACTGGTCCGCGCCGACGCGCTGATCTCGGAGACGCTCAAGCTGGAGGAGACGCGCTTTCGCGCGACGCTCGAGCGCGGGCTCGCCATTCTCGACGAAAAGACCGCCGGCCTGAAGAAAGGCGCCATGCTCGACGGCGAGACCGCGTTCACGCTCTACGACACCTACGGCTTTCCGCTCGACCTCACCCAGGACGCGTTGCGCCCGCGCGGCATTTCGATCGATCTCGCCGCCTTCAACGACGCCATGGAGCGCCAGCGCGAGAAGGCGCGCGCGTCCTGGTCGGGCTCGGGGGAAGCGGCGACAGAGACCGTGTGGTTGACCTTGCGCGAGAAGCTCGGCGCCACCGAATTTCTCGGTTACGAGACGGAAAGCGCCGAAGGCGTGGTCGCGGCCCTGGTGCGCGACGGCAAGGAGGCAGCCGAGCTCAGGAAAGGCGACAGCGGCGCGGTGGTGATGAACCAGACGCCGTTCTACGGCGAGAGCGGCGGTCAGGTCGGCGACAGCGGCGAGATGCGGCGCGAGGGCGTGCGGCTCACCGTCACCGATACGCAGAAAAAAGCCGGCGATCTGATCGTGCATTTCGTCAAGGTCGAAGAGGGCACGGTCAAAGCCGGCGATCCGCTGCTGCTGGACGTCGATCACGCGCGGCGCACCGCCATAAGGCAGAACCATTCCGCCACGCACCTGCTGCACGAGGCCTTGCGCCAGGTGCTCGGCGATCATGTGGCGCAGAAGGGCTCGCTGGTTGCGCCCGACCGGCTGCGGTTCGACTTCTCGCACCCCAAGCCGATGACCGCGGCCGAACTCGAGCGCGTCGAGGACATCGCCAACGATATCGTGCTGCAAAATGCCCCGGTGACCACCCGGCTGATGGCGCTCGACGATGCGCGCGCTTGCGGCGCGCGCGCGCTGTTCGGCGAGAAATACGGCGACGAGGTGCGGGTGGTGGCGATGGGCGAAGGCTCGGGCAACACGCTCGGCTGGTCGGTCGAGCTGTGCGGCGGCACGCATGTCCGGCGCACCGGTGATATTGGCTTGATCAACGGCCTCAGCGATTCGGGCGTCGCTGCCGGTGTGCGCCGGCTGGAGGCGTTCACCGGCAATGTGGCGCGCAAATCGGCTAACAAACAGGTTCAGGCGGCCAGGGCCGCCGCCGCTGAACTTAAGGTTTCACTTGAGGACATGCCGGCGCGCCTGTCCGCGCTGCTCGATGAGCGCAAGAAGCTCGAGCGCGAACTCACCGACGCGCGCAAGAAACTCGCCATGGGCGGCGGGGCCGCGGCGAAAGGCGGCGACGACGGCGTCCGCGAGGTCAACGGTGTCAAGCTGATCGCGCGCTCGGTGACCGGTATCGAGCTCAAGGACCTGCGCAGCATGGCCGACGAAGGCAAAAAACAGGTGGGTTCCGGCGTCGTCGCCATTGTCGGGCTCGCCGAGGACGGCAAGGCCGGGCTGGTCGTCGGCGTCACCGAGGACCTCACCAAGCGCTTTAACGCCGTCGACCTGGTCAAGAAGGGCGCCGAAGTGCTTGGCGGCAAAGGCGGCGGTGGCCGTCCCGACATGGCGCAGGCCGGCGGGCCCGATGGCTCCAAGGCTGAACTCGCGCTCAAGGCCATCGAGGCAGCGCTCGGGGCCTGAATGCTTCAATCGGTCTCATGCCGAGGAGCGTTGGGAAGCCCGGACGCGATGTGGCCAAAATGCCGGCGAGGCCGGGGCGCTCGCGAAAGCGCATGTCCGGCCGTCTGTGCGGTCAGGTTGTATGAGGCCGTTGATCGACCGCAAAGCGGCCCTGCGGCCGGAATGTAATATTATAAGTTGCGATTCCAGCGGAGCAGGCTTTGCCACGCGCCCGGATTAACGATTTGCGCCGACGCGTCTACATGGTCCTCGAACAGGGCCCGGTCGGCGAGCGTATGGGTGTCGTCGTCGACCGGTTGCTGGTCGCGCTTATCCTCGTCAACCTCGTTGCGGTTGCGCTCGAGTCGGTGCCTGCGCTGCGGGAGCCCTATGCGCTGACCTTCGCGGCCATCGAATATGTCTCGCTCGTGGTATTTACGCTCGAATACGCCGCGCGGCTCTGGATCGCGGTCGAACACGGGCCGTATCGGCATCTTGGCGCGACGCGCGCGCGGCTCAAATACGCGCTCAGTCCGGCCGGGATCGTCGATCTGGTCGCGGTCGTGCCGTTCTGGCTCTCGTTCCTGCTGCCGCCGGACTTGCGTGTGCTACAGGTGCTGCGCATCGTCCGCTTCTTCAAGATCGCGCGCTATTCGCCGGCCATGCGGTCGCTGCTCGACGTGCTCTATCGCGAGCGGCGGGCGCTGTTCGGCTGTCTGGTCATTACCGTCGGCATCGCGCTGGTCGCCGCCGCACTGATGCATCTTGCCGAAGGCAAGGTGCAGCCGGAAAAGCTCGGCACCATTCCCGACGCGCTGTGGTGGGCGATCGTCACCATCGGCACCATCGGCTATGGCGACGTCGTGCCGGTCACCGTGATCGGCAAGCTGATTGCCACCGGCACCATCTTCGCGGGCCTCATCATGGTGGCGCTGCCGATCGGCATAATCGCCACCGCTTTCACCGAGCAGATCCACCGGCGCGACTTCATCGTGACCTGGGGCATGATCGCGCGCGTGCCGCTGTTTGCCGAACTCGACGCCGGCGAAATCTCCGACATTATGCAGTTGCTGCGCGCCCAGACGGCGCCGGCCGGCGAAGTCATCGTGCGCGCCGGCGAGCCGGCCCATTCCATGTATTTCATCGCCGCCGGCGAGGTCGAAGTGGCGCTCAAGAAAGAGCGGCTGCGGCTTGGCGTCGGCCAGTTCTTCGGCGAGGTGGCGGTGCTCCGCCGTGCGCGGCGGTCGGCGACCGCAACCGCGCTGACGCGCACGAACCTGCTGGTGCTCGCCGCACAGGACCTGCACGCGCTGATGAGCCGCGACCCGCGCATCGCCAAGCGCATCGACGACGTGGTGCAAAAACGCGTCGGCCGCGAAGTGGTCGGTGCAAAGGGCGATATCGTGAGAGAAGAAATCGAGTAGGCCTTAAGCCGGAGACGCCATCGCCGTCTTCAGGTTTTCGTCGATCTTGTCGAGGAAGCCGGTGGTAGACAGCCATTTCTGATCGGGACCGATCAACGCCGCCAGGTCCCTGGTCATATATCCGGCTTCCACCGTATCGACGGAGACTTTCTCCAGCGTCGCGGCGAATTTGGCGAGCTGTGCGTTGTTGTCGAGCTTGGCCCGATGGGCAAGGCCGCGCGTCCAGGCAAAGATCGAGGCAATCGAGTTGGTCGAGGTCTCCAGGCCCTTCTGGTAGAGGCGGTAGTGGCGCGTAACGGTGCCGTGCGCGGCTTCGGCTTCCACCGTCTTGCCGTCCGGCGTCATCAGCACCGACGTCATCAGCCCGAGCGAGCCGTAGCCCTGCGCCACGGTGTCGGACTGCACGTCGCCGTCGTAGTTCTTGCAGGCCCAAACGTAGCCGCCGGACCATTTCAGCGCCGCCGCCACCATGTCGTCGATCAGCCGGTGCTCGTAAGTGATCTTCTGCCTGTCGAACTCGGCCTTGAACTCCTTGTCGAACACCTCCTGGAAGATGTCTTTGAAACGGCCGTCATAAACCTTGAGGATGGTGTTCTTGGTCGACAGGTAGAGCGGGTAGCCGCGATTGAGCGCGTAGTTCATCGAGGCGCGGGCGAAATCGCGGATGGAGTTGTCCAGGTTGAACATGCCCATGACGACGCCGCTGTCGGGGAAATCGAACACCTCGCGTTCGATTTTGGTGCCGTCGGCGCCTGTGAAATTCAGCGTCACTTTGCCTTTGCCCGGAATCTTGAAGTCGGTGGCGCGGTATTGGTCGCCAAAGGCGTGACGGCCGATGATGATCGGCTTGGTCCAGCCCGGCACCAGGCGCGGCACGTTCCGGCAGATGATCGGCTCGCGGAAGATGACGCCGCCGAGGATGTTGCGGATGGTGCCGTTGGGCGAACGATACATGTCGTGCAGCCCGAATTCCTTCAGGCGCGCTTCGTCCGGCGTGATGGTGGCGCACTTGACCGCGACGCCGACCTTCCTGGTCATCTCGGCGGCGTCGATGGTGATCTGGTCGCGCGTCTCGTCGCGCTTTTCGATGCCGAGATCGTAATAGAGCAGGTTGATGTCGAGATATGGATGGATCAGCTTGTCCTTGATCAACCGCCAAATGATGCGGGTCATCTCGTCGCCGTCCATTTCGACGACGGGGTTCGCGACTTTGATCTTCGCCATTCAAAAAGCCATCTTTACAAAGCGGTCCTGGCCGAAGCGGAACTTCGGCTGGGCCGTGAACTTGTGCCGGCCTAGAGCGCGGCGAGTGCTGCGTTCAGCGTCGCGCTCGGCCGCATCGCCGCCGATGCCTTGGCGTCGTCGGGCAGATAATAACCGCCGATATCGACCGGCTTGCCTTGCGCGCCGATCAGTTCGGCATTGATCTTGGCCTCATTGCTGGCAAGCGTCTCGGCCAGCGGCTTGAAGCGGGCTTGCAGTTCCTTGTCCTTGGTCTGCGCGGCGAGCGCCTCGGCCCAGTAAAGGGCGAGATAGAAGTGGCTGCCGCGGTTGTCGATTTCGCCGACCTTGCGCGCAGGATTGCGGTTGAAGGCGAGGAACTTGCCGATGGCCGCGTCGAGGGTCTCGGCGAGAACCTGCGCCTTGCCGTTTTTATACGTCTGCGCCAGGTGTTCGAGCGAGGCGCCCAGCGCAAGGAACTCGCCGAGCGAATCCCAGCGCAGGTAGCCTTCCTCTACGAACTGCTGCACGTGTTTGGGCGCTGAGCCGCCGGCGCCGGTCTCGAACAGGCCGCCGCCTGCCAGCAGTGGAACGATTGACAGCATCTTGGACGAGGTGCCGAGCTCCATGATCGGGAACAAGTCGGTCAGGTAGTCGCGCAGCACGTTGCCGGTGACCGAGATCGTGTCCTGCCCCTTGCGGATGCGCTCGAGCGTGAACTTCATCGCATCGACCGGCGCCAGGATGCGGATGTCGAGGCCCGACGTATCCTGATCCTTCAGATATTTTTCGACCTTGGCGATTTCCTGGGCGTCGTGCGCGCGGTTCCGGTCGAGCCAGAATACCGCCGGAGTGTTGGTGAGACGCGCACGGCGGACGCCGAGCTTCACCCAGTCCTGGATGGGCGCATCGCGCGTTTCGCACATGCGGAAGATATCGCCGGTCTCAACCGGGCGTTCCAGCAGGACCTTGCCGTCGTCGGCGACCACGCGGACTTTTCCGGCCGCGGGGATCTCGAACGTCTTGTCGTGCGAGCCGTATTCCTCGGCCTTCTGCGCCATCAGCCCCACATTCGGCACCGTACCCATGGTCTTGGGGTCGAAGGCGCCGTGCGCCTTGCAGTCCTCGATGACCGTTTGATACAGCGTCGCGTAGCAGCGATCCGGGATCACGGCCATCGTGTCGTGCAGCTTGCCGTCGGCGCCCCACATGCGGCCGCCGTCGCGGATCATCGCCGGCATCGACGCATCGACGATCACGTCGCTGGGCACGTTCAGGCAGGTGATGCCCTTGTCGGAATTGACCATGGCGAGGCCCGGCCGCTTCGCATATTCGGCCGCGATGTCGTCCTTGATCGCCTTTTTCTCCGCCTCCGGCAGCGTCTCGATCTTCGTCAGCAGGTCGCCGAAGCCGTTATTGAGATTGACGCCGAGCTTTTTGAGCGTGGCGGAATGCTTCGCGATCACGTCGGAGAAGAATTCGGAAACGACATGGCCGAACACGATGGGGTCGGCGATCTTCATCATGGTCGCCTTCACGTGCAGCGAGAACAACACGCCTTCCTTCTTGGCGGCGTCGATCTCCTCGGCAAAGAAGTTGCGCAGCGCCTTGCGGCTCATCACCGCCGCGTCGATGATTTCGCCGGCGTCGAGCGCGGTCTTTGCCTTCAGCACCGTGACCTTGCCGTCGGCGCCGGCCAGTTCGATGCGGACGTTGGTCGCCGCTGGAACGGTGGTCGAGATTTCAGAACCGTAGTAATCGCCGCTCGCCATATATGCGACGTGTGATTTGGAATCCGGTCTCCAGGCGCCCATCTTGTGCGGATTGTTGCGGGCGTATTGCTTGACGGCGCCGGCGGCGCGGCGGTCGGAATTGCCCTCGCGCAACACCGGGTTGACCACGCTGCCAAACACCCTGGTGTAGCGCGCCTTGATCTCCTTCTCGGCGTCCGTCGTCGGGTTGTCCGGATAGTCGGGAACGGGATAGCCCTTGCCTTGCAGTTCCTTGATTGCAGCCTTGAGCTGCGGGATCGAGGCGGAAATGTTGGGGAGCTTCATGATGTTGGCTTCGGGCCGCAATGTAAGCTCGCCGAGTTCGGTGAGTTCGTCGTTGATCCGTTGCTTGGGGCCAAGCTTCTCGGGGAAGGTCGCAAGGATGCGGCCGGCGAGCGAAATGTCTTTCAGCCTCACCGACACGCCCGCAGCGCCGACGAAGGCCTTGACGATTGGCAGCAGCGAATAGGTCGCGAGCGCCGGAGCTTCGTCGACTTTTGTCCACATGATTTCGAGATTTGGCATGCTTGCACCTTTGGTCGCCGTACTTGATTGGCCCGGCGGGAACTGAACATTGACAGGGGCGAGGGATATGGCTTCTCCGTCGGGCCCTCGATTGAATTATTCTCGGCGCTGACACCGCCAGCCGGGAATTCGACTAACGGGGGGTTCCGGCGCGCGCCCTATAGCATCCGCACCCGGCCGGTGAAAGCCTCGTTAGCAGGCGCAAAATAGACGCGAGCCGGCCAAATCCGCAGTTTTCCAAAGCATCGGCGTCGGCAGGGTGATAGGAGCCGCATCGATGCAGATAAAAACGACTATGATTTAGGCAAGACCGCCATACCGCTTCGTGGAGAACGCCTTTATGCCGGGCTCCGGCACCGACAAGACCAAACGCTGGATCGAGCAGCCGGGACCCGTGGTGGTGCTGGTCGAGCCGCAGCTCGGCGAAAACATCGGGGCTGCGGCGCGTGCCATGGCCAATTTCGGCTTGTCGCGGCTGCGGCTGGTCAAACCGGTGCAAGGTTGGCCGAACGAAAAGGCGCGCATTATGGCGGCGGGCGCCGACCGCGTGCTCGACGGTGCGCAGCTTTTTGACAGCCTCGCCGAGGCGATCGGCGATTGCACGTTTGTGCTGGCCGCGACGGCGCGCAATCACGATCAGGCAAAGCCCGTCGTCGGGGCGGCGGAAGGCGCAACGGAGATGGCGCCGCGCGTGCGCGCCGGCGAAACCGTTGCCGTCGTTTTCGGGCGCGAGCGCAACGGCCTCGAGAACCACGAGGTGGCGCGCGCCGACCGGATTCTCACGCTGCCGGTCAATCCGGCCTTTGCCTCGCTCAATCTGGCGCAGGCGGTCGTGGTCGTTGCCTATGAGTGGTTCAAGCTGGCGGAGGGAATGTTGCCTTTTGCCATGCCGGCAAAATCGCCGCCTGCGGCCAAACAACAGCTCGATGCGTTTTTCGCCGATCTCGAGCGCGAACTCGACAAGGTCGAATTTTTCCGGCCCGAAGAAAAACGCGGCACCATGGGCGTCAACCTGCGCAATATCTTCCAGCGCATGCAGCCGACCCAGCAGGACGTGCGCACGCTGCACGGCGTGATTACGGCGATCGCGCAGGGACGAAAAGGGCCGGCGCGGGGCGGCGTCCTCGACGGTGTCGGCGCCGAGAAGCTGCGCGACCTGTTGGCCGAGCATGAACAGGCGCGCGCGCCGTCCGAGCGCACACCCTTGCGCGGCCTGCCGCGGCTGCTGCGGCGCAATCCGACGGATGCCGAGCGCGCGCTGTGGCAGGCGCTGGTCAACGATCGCCGTTTTGCCGGGCGCGGCTTCAAACGGCAGGTGCCGATCGGCCCGCATATCGCCGATTTTGTGTCATTCCCGCTCAAATGCGTGATTGAGATCAAGCCGACGGCGGCGACCGAAGCGACCACCGCTTCGCGCAGCGGCAAACGCGCCTGGCTCGAGGCGCACGGCTATCGGGTGACCGAGGCGAGTGCGGCGGAGATCGAGCGGGACCTCGGCAAGGTGCTCGATATGCTGGCCGACATTGTGTCAACCCTTTAGCGCCTTCAACTGCGCGGCTGCGCCGTCGTGCAGAAAGCCGCTGTCGTTGCCGACGGTGATGAATCTGAAGCCGCGCCGGCTCATGGCCAGCGCCCGTTCGGCGTCGCGGCAGTAGATCCCCGGGATTTTTCCGGCTTTTCCTGCGGCGGCGCCGATCCGGTCGATGGCGCGCTCGACCTCGGGCGCGGTCACGTCCTGCGCCTTGCCGCCGGAAATCGCGGTCGAGAGGTCGTAAGGCCCGATGAACAATGCGTCGATGCTGGGCGTGGCGGCAATGGCGTCCACATTGGCGAGCGCCGCCGGCGTTTCGATCATGGCGAGCGTGAGCGTGCCGTCATTTGCTTCGCGCAAATAATCGACCGGCGCCGTCTTGTTCTGCAGCGTCATGGCGCGTTGCGGGCCCCAACTGCGCTCGCCGAGCGGCGGGAACTTGGCGACGGCGGCGAACTGACGGGCATCGGCGGGAGAATTGATCATCGGCGCGATGATCGCCTCGGCGCCGAAATCGAGCGCGCGCGAGACGAAAGCGAAATCATTGAGCGGGACCCGCACCACCGGCGTGCTGCCTGCGCCGTGCAGCGCGCTGATGCCGGCGATAACCGAGGCGGTGTCCCAGAGCCCGTGCTGCATATCGAGCACGGCGGCGGCAAAGCCCTCGCGCGCCAGGGTTTCGGCCACGATCGGGTAGGCGAGCGAGCACCAGGCCGCGTACACGGTTTCGCCCGCGCGCAGGCGGCGGGCGAGGGAAAAAGCCGTCACGTCAGCCGCTCTTCTTGATCTGCGCGATCGCCTGCGCCATCAGTTCATCCATGGTGCGGCGAATGTCCTGGTCCGCGACGGCAACTTTCTTGCCGTCGAAGTCCTTGCGAATTTTCATAAAAACATCGTGATCGCCGGGCTGCTCGAAATCGGCCATGACGACCTCTTTGGCGTAGGCTTCGGCCTGCGGGCCGGACATACCCATCTTTTCGGCCGCCCACATGCCGAGCAGCTTGTTGCGCCGCGCGCCGGCCTTGAACTTAAGCTCCTCGTCATGCGCGAACTTCTTTTCAAAGCCTTCTTCGCGCTTGTCGAAAGTCGTTGCCATGTCGCCCTCGATAGTGAATGCGTATGAATGACTGCCGCCTTGCATATCGCTGTGCCACCGTCAAGGCAACAAGCCGGCGGTTTGATGACGCGCAACCGCGAAGTGGAAAACAGGGGGCACCCTCGATTGTGCTGCCCCGGGCGATCAGGTAGGTTGACCTCGTGCCCGGATCGTTTTAGCGCATTTGCAAATGGCCGGTCCCGCCGCCGCGGATCTCGCAACGTCACGAAATGGAGCCACGGCATCCAATGGATTTTCAAAACCCACGGTACACTCCGATGAGTCGCCGCCGCCGCATTTATGAAGGCAAGGCGAAGGTCCTCTATGAAGGCCCCGAGCCTGGAACGCTGATCCAGCACTTCAAGGACGACGCGACCGCCTTCAACGCCAAGAAACACGAGGTTATCGAAGGCAAAGGCGTGCTCAACAACCGCATCTCGGAATACGTGTTCCAGCACCTCAACGACATCGGGGTGCCCACGCATTTCATCCGCCGGCTCAACATGCGCGAGCAGTTGATCCGCGAGGTGGAGATCATCCCGCTCGAAGTGGTGGTGCGCAACGTGGCCGCCGGGTCGCTGGCCACCCGGCTCGGCATCGACGAGGGCACCCAGTTGCCGCGCTCGATCATCGAGTTCTATTACAAAAACGACGCGCTCAACGACCCGATGGTGTCGGAAGAGCACATTACCGCCTTCGGTTGGGCGTCCCCGCAGGAAATCGACGACATTATGGCGCTTGCCATCAGGGTCAATGACTTCCTGTCCGGCCTTTTCCTCGGCGTCGGCATCCGCCTGGTCGATTTCAAGATGGAGACCGGCCGGCTGTGGGAAAACGACGTGATGCGCATCGTGGTGGCCGACGAGATTTCCCCCGATAGCTGCCGGTTGTGGGACATCAAGACCAACGACAAGCTGGACAAGGACCGCTTCCGCCGCGATCTCGGCGGGCTGCTGGAGGCCTATACCGAGGTCGCCAAGCGGCTCGGCATCATGAACGAGGGCGAACCGCCGCGCGGCGCCGGCCCGGTGCTGGTCAAAGGCTAGGCAGACGCCGCAATTCGGTCTTTTTGCCCGTGAATTACGCGAAGCCCGGTCTTGTGCCGGGCTTCGGCGTCTTTAGTTTAGGCGTGGATGACCGGGATTTGCCCGGTCCGGCCTGACGACTCATGGCATAAGCGGGCAAGCATGAAAGCGCGCGTCACCGTCACCCTGAAAACCGGCATTCTCGACCCACAAGGCAAGGCGATCGAAGGCGCGCTGCGCTCGCTCGGCGTGGATGGCGTGACCGCCGTGCGCCAGGGCAAGGTATTCGACATCGAAATCGAAGGTTCCGACCCGGCCAAGGCCGAAGCCCTGCTCAAGCTGGCCGCCGACAAGCTCCTGGCCAATACGGTGATCGAGAATTATCGGGTCGAGGTGGTGCGATGAAATCCGCCGTCGTCGTCTTTCCCGGCATCAACCGCGAACGCGACATGGCGCGCACGCTGGAACTTATTTCCGGGCGGGCGCCGGCGATGGTCTGGCATGGCGAGGGGGAATTGCCGGCGGGAACCGACCTGGTCGTGATCCCGGGCGGCTTTTCCTATGGCGATTACCTGCGCTGCGGGGCGATCGCCGCCCGCAGCCCGATCATGGATGCGGTGCGCGCCTTTGCCGCGCGCGGCGGGCTCACGCTTGGCGTGTGCAACGGCTTCCAGATTTTGTGCGAGGCCGGGTTGCTGCCCGGCGTGCTGATGCGCAACGAAAATCTGCGCTTCATCTGCCGTGACGTCTATCTCAAGGTCGAGCGCTCCGACACGCCTTTCACGCGCGGCTACAATGCCGGCCAGGTCATCCGCGTGCCGGTCGCCCACGGCGAGGGCAATTACATCGCCGACGGCGAAACCATCGCGCGGCTGGAGGGGGAGCGGCGGGTGATCTTCCGCTACTCGTCCCCCGACGGCATGATCGATCCGAACTGGAACCATAACGGCGCCATCAACGCCATCGCCGGCATAATCAACGAACGCGGCAACGTGCTCGGCATGATGCCCCACCCGGAAAATCACGTCGAAACCGTCATGGGCGTGACCGACGGCCGCAGGCTGTTCGCCGGGCTGGTGGATGCGCTGGCGCAGGCGGCGTGAGCCTTACGTGCAGACTGGACCAGTGATCCGCAACGAGCCAAAAATCACCCCCGAACTGGTTGCCGAACACGGGCTGCGGCCCGACGAATACCAGCGTGTGCTCGACCTCATCGGCCGCGAGCCGTCGCTGACCGAGCTTGGTATTTTCTCGGCCATGTGGAACGAGCACTGCTCGTACAAATCCTCCAAAGTCCATCTGCGCACGCTGCCGACCAAGGGAGCGCATGTGATCCAGGGCCCCGGCGAAAATGCCGGCGTCATCGATATCGGCGACGGTTTGGCCTGCGTGTTCAAGATGGAGAGCCACAACCACCCGAGTTACATCGAGCCCTATCAGGGCGCGGCGACCGGCGTCGGCGGTATCCTGCGCGATGTGTTCACCATGGGCGCGCGTCCGATTGCATGCCTTAATGCGCTCTCCTTCGGCGCGCCGGGCCATCCGAAAACCCGCCATCTCGTCTCCGGCGTGGTGGCGGGCATCGGCGGTTATGGCAATTCATTCGGGGTTCCGACGGTGGGCGGTTCGGTGCGCTTCCACGCCCGCTATGACGGCAACTGTCTGGTCAACGCCATGGCGGTCGGCATCGCCGAGAAGGACAAGATTTTTTACGCCGCCGCTTCCGGCGTCGGCATGCCGATCGTTTATCTCGGCTCAAAAACCGGGCGCGACGGCATCCACGGCGCGTCCATGGCTTCGGCGGAATTCGGCGAAGACGCCGATGCCAAGCGTCCGACGGTGCAGGTGGGCGATCCGTTCTCGGAAAAGCTGCTGCTCGAGGCCTGCCTCGAAATCATGCACAAGGGCTGCGTCATCGCCATTCAGGACATGGGCGCGGCCGGGCTGACCTGCTCGGCGGTGGAGATGGGCGCCAAAGGCGATCTCGGCGTCACGCTCGATCTCGACCGGGTGCCGTGCCGCGAGGAGGGCATGAGCGCCTACGAGATGATGCTGTCGGAAAGCCAGGAGCGCATGCTCATGGTGCTCAAGCCGGAAAAGGAAAAAGAGGCGGAAGCGATCTTCCGCAAATGGGGGCTCGACTTCGCCGTTGTCGGGCAAACCACGCCGGGCAAACGCTTTGTCGTGCGCCACGGCGGCGACGTCATGGCCGACCTGCCGATCAAGGAACTCGGCGACCAGGCCCCGGAATACAAGCGGCCCTTCATCAGCGCGGCAAAGCCCGCGGCGATCGACGCGGAGGACGTGGCGGCGCCAACGGGTATCGCCGAGGCGCTGGAAAGGCTGATCGGCGCGCCAGACCTGTGCTCGAGGCGCTGGGTGTGGGAGCAATACGATCACATCATTCTCGGCAATACCGTGCAGCGGCCCGGAGGCGATGCCGCGGTGGTGCGCGTGGAAAACGGTCCGAAGGGTCTTGCGCTCACCACCGACGTGACGCCGCGCTATTGCGAGGCCGATCCGTTCGAGGGCGGCAAGCAGGCCGTCGCCGAGTGCTGGCGCAATCTGACGGCGGTTGGTGCGCGCCCGCTCGCGATCACCGACAACCTCAATTTCGGCAATCCGGAACGGCCGGAGATCATGGGCCAGTTCGTCGGCTGCATTCGCGGCATCGCCGAAGCATGCAAGGCGCTCGATTTTCCCGTCGTCTCCGGCAATGTCTCGCTTTACAACGAGACCAATGGCCGCGCGATATTGCCGACACCCTCGATCGGCGGCGTCGGCCTCATTGACGACTTCACCAAGTCGGCCTCGCTCGCTTTCAAGCGCGAGGGTGAAGCGATCCTGCTGGTGGGCGAGACGACCGGCTGGCTCGGCCAGTCTATGTATCTGCGCGAGCTGTGTGGCCGCGAGGAGGGCGCCCCGCCGCCCGTCGACCTGATCGAGGAGCGCGAAAACGGCGATTTCGTGCGCGCCCTGATCCTCGATGGCACGGCGACGGCGGCGCACGATCTTTCCGACGGCGGCCTGGCGGTGGCGCTTGCCGAAATGGCGATTGCCCACGGCATTGGTGCGGCGCTTAACGCCGCGCCCGACGACATCCCGGCGCATGCCTATTGGTTCGGCGAAGACCAGGCGCGTTATCTGATCACCGTTCCGCAGGGCAAGGCGGAGGCGGTGCTCGGGCGGGCCCGGGCGGCGAGCGTGCCGGTGTGGGCAATTGGGACAACTGGCGGCGACGCATTGACGCTTGCCGGCGAGCGCCCCATCCTTGTCACGATTTTGCGCGAGCGTTTCGAGGGCTGGCTGCCGGCCTATATGGTGGGCGAGGTGGCAAAGGCCTGAGCGCGGCGGAGCGAACGACCATGGCGATGGACGCCGGCGAAATCGAGCGGTTGATCAAGGCGCGCATCCCGGACGCGCGGGTGACCATTCGCGACCTGGCCGGAGACGGCGATCATTACGCGGCGACCGTCATTTCCGCCTCGTTCAAGGGCAAGTCGCGGGTGCAGCAGCACCAGCTGGTCTATGAGGCGCTGAAGGGCCAAATGGGCGGCGTGCTGCACGCGCTGGCGCTGCAAACGGCGACGCCGGAAGCCTGACGCAGGCATGAACCTCGAGCCAGACGGCCTTTTCCGGCGGGCGCGGGCGTTTGGCCGTGCAGGTCAGCCCTGAAAACATTGCTGTGAGGCCCTCTTGGGGTGGCAGCGGAATCTGCGCTACATATATCGCTATGCGAAGCGGCGAGGCCGCTGGCCGCCGCTCAAAAGGACTGGAATCTCATGGGCATCGAGCAATTCATCGACAACGAAGTGAAGGCAAACGACGTCGTGCTGTTCATGAAAGGCACGCCGCAGTTTCCAATGTGCGGATTTTCCGGCCAGGTGGTGCAGATACTCGACCATCTCGGCGTCAGCTACAAAGGTCTCAATGTTCTCGATTCCGACGAATTGCGGAACGGCATCAAGGCCTATTCGAACTGGCCGACCATCCCGCAGCTCTACGTGAAGGGCGAATTCGTCGGCGGCTGCGACATCGTGCGCGAGATGTTTCAGGCCGGCGAATTGCAGCAGGCGCTCAAGGACAAGGGCGTCGCGGTCCGTCAGACGGCCTGACGCCCGGGCGCGGCTTTGATGGCCCGTGCCCGGTTGCCGCTCGCGGCATGATAGCCGCAATCGCCCGGCCTGTGGCCGGGCTCTATGTCGTGCCGACGATTTCATCCCCTTCGCGAAAGTAACCGGCGCTGTGACGAAGCTCATCCTTGTGCTTGCCGCAATGGTCGATCTCGGACTGGCCGCGCTGATGATCGGCGTGTCCGGCTTCCTGTTCGGCGCCGGGCCCGAAAGCATGCATGGTAGCGGATTCTTGATCGCAGCCTATACGGCCGGCGTGATCGCCTGTCTGGTGGCGCCGATTGCCGGATTCATTTTCAATGCGCGGGGAAAGCCCGGCGCCGGGCTGCTGGCTGCATGGCTGCCGCCGGGCGGGGCGCTGGTGGCGCTCGCAATTCCGGCGCCTTACTGAGCCGGGATTTTCAGGACTTGCGCGGCGGGCGCTTTGCCGGTTCTGACGGTTCCGGCGTCCGGTCCGCCGGCGGCGCGGCGTTGTGGAACCGCTGCATGATCAGGTAAACGATCGCCAGGATCAGTGCGAGCCCGATCAAGCTCGGGGTCGGCACGGCGCCGGCGAATTTGATCACATTGTCGGCGACCCCAAGAACAAAGACCCCGGAGTTCTGTCCAAGAACGAGATAGATGAGCATGATCGCCAAAATGCCGGCGAAGGCGATCTCGACGAACGCCCACAGAAAACGCTTGGTCTTGTCGAGCGTGTCCATCATGACGGACCCCGTGATGGCGCGTGCGCTGCTCCTGGGGACGATTGGGTGGGGTGGCAACCCCACCCAAATGCGCCGCAACCGAACAGACGCGTTGCGAAACAGCTTATGACGAAACGCCTGGCCGCGATCAGGCCATCGAGCGTTTGGAGAACAGCCAGACGATGACGCCGAGGGCGATCAACCCGACGATGCCATTCTTGCCCAGATCGCCGACCAGGGCGACGATGTTGCCGGCCACGTTGCCGAGGAAAGGCACCTGCGGCCCGGCGAGCAACGCCAGAACGATCCCGAGCGCCAGCAGCATCAGACCGATTTCCGTCAACGAACCGATCCAGCCTTTGATCGTGTTCAACCCATTCATGAGCGATTCTCCCCTAGTTCTGATGCAAGCGCATCAGCAGCGCCTAGTTACTAAATATGGTAATCACCGGCAAGTTTGGTACAATATATTGAAACTGCACAATAATTTAGCGTTCAAAGATATTCCGCGTCAGCCGCTCATGCCTAATTGCTAGTCATTTCGTCCGCGATGATTCGGGGCGGCGCAGCGAAAACGAAAACGGCCCCACCGAAGCGGGGCCGTTCGTAAATCCCGAAAGGCGATCGATCAGCGCGAATAATACTCGACCACCAGATGCGGCTCCATTTGTACCGGATAGGGCACATCGGTGACTACCGGGATGCGGGAGAGCTTGGCGGTCATCTTGCTGCCATCGATCTCGATGTAGTCGGGCACGTCGCGCTCGGCTAAAGCCTGCGCCTCCAGCACCAAAGCCAGTTGCTTCGACTTTTCCCTGATCTCGACGACATCGCCGACCTTGACCCGATAGCTCGCGATGGTCACGCGCTTGCCGTTGACCTTGATGTGACCGTGGTTGACGAACTGGCGGGCGGCAAAAACGGTCGGCACGAATTTGGCGCGATAGATGATGGCGTCGAGCCGCCGTTCCAGCAGGCCGATCATGTGGGCGCCCGAGTCGCCCTTCATGCGGATCGCCTCGTCATAGATGCCGCGGAACTGCCGTTCGGAGATATTGCCGTAATAGCCGCGCAGTTTCTGCTTGGCCTTGAGCTGCACGCCGTAGTCGGAAAGCTTGCTCTTTCGGCGCTGGCCATGTTGGCCGGGGCCGTATTCACGGCGGTTGACCGGGCTTTTCGGCCGGCCCCAGATGTTCTCGCCCATCCGGCGGTCGATCTTGTACTTGGATTCACTGCGCTTGGTCATCGCGTCCTCGACTGTTGTAATAGGGATTTAGAGGAACCGCGCCCTCCTCTGTCCCGGATCCCTCCGGAACCGACAGGCAGGGCCTCGAAAGCGCAAGGCCTTGCCACGGGTCGCGAAACGCCCGACTGGGTCAAAAACCCGCCGGGCGCCGGGTATTTAGGGGCGATCCGTCCGGGTGTCAAACCGGCCGGCCGGTGCTATGCGGGGCGCCCATGAACGAGCTCTTTTCGCAGGCCGCCATCGCCGCCTTCCTCCAGGTCATCATGATCGACCTGGTGCTGGCCGGCGACAACGCGGTCGTCATCGGCCTTGCCGCCTCCGGGCTTGCCCCCGGGCAGCGTTCGCGCGTCATCCTGATCGGTATCGTTGCGGCGACCGCGCTCCGGATCTTGTTCGCCATATTTGTCGTCCAATTGTTGCTGATCGTCGGCCTGCTGCTCGCCGGTGGCATCCTGTTGCTGTGGGTCGCCTGGAAAATGTGGCGCGAGCTGCGCGGGCGGCGGCCGCACGATGTCGAGCCGGTGCTGGCGCCGCGCAAGACTTTTTTGCAGGCCGCCGCTCAGATCGTTTTGGCCGACGTCTCTATGTCGCTCGACAATGTGCTGGCGGTCGCCGGCGCCGCGCGCGAGCACCTGAGCGCCCTGGTATTCGGGCTGGGACTGTCGATTGTTTTGATGGGCGTGGCGGCGAGCCTCATCGCCCGGCTGCTCGAGCGCCAGCGATGGATCGCCTATATCGGGTTGGCCATCGTTCTTTATGTCGCTTTGGACATGATCTGGCGCGGCGCTCACGAAGTGTGGCCGTACCTGTTCGGCTAGAACCCGTACCGCTTCAGCGCGGCCGCGAGCGCGGCCAAGGGCGCGCGGCCGGAGGTGAACTCGATCTGCGGCGGGGAGGGTGGCGCCCCGGTAGGGCGCGCGTGCAGCAGGTCAGCGACACGGCGCGCGATTGCCGGCGCCGGATCGAGCCAGTCGACCGGCCAGGGCGCGGCCGTTTTGAAACGCGCGGTCAGCAGCGGATAGTGCGTGCAAGCGAGCACCACCGTGTCGACGCGGCGCCCGCCGGAATCGACAAAACAGCCGGCAATTTCGTTTTCGATTGCCGCATCGGCGACCGGCGCGCCGCGGAGTTCGGCTTCGGCAAAGGCGGCAAGGTGCTCAGAGCCAACCAGGATGACATCGCAGCCGGCGGCGAATTCGCGGATCAGCGTGCGAGTATATTCGCGGCCGACGGTCGCCAGCGTGCCCAGCACGGCGATGCGTTTTGATTTCGATTGCGCGCAGGCCGGCTTGATCGCCGGCACGGTGCCGACAAACGGCACGGAAAAGCGTGCACGCAATTCTTTCAGCGCCAGCGTGGAAGCAGTGTTGCAGGCCACCACCACCAGATCGGGCGCGTGTTGCGCGATTGCCTTGCCGATCACCTCAACGATGCGCGCGATCAGTGCTGCTTCCGGCTGGCTGCCGTAAGGAAAGCCGGCATCATCCCCCACATAGACATAACGCGCATCGGGCCGCGCGGCGGCGACCTCGCGGTAGACGGTGAGCCCGCCGACGCCGGAATCGAAGATGAGGATGGTCGGCGCGGCGGATGCAGGCATGCGGGCGGAATCGCTCCAATTCGGCGGCGGCGATCAGGCGGTTCCGAACACCCGCGCGAAGATCGTGTCGACGTGCTTGAAGTGGTGATCAAGGTCAAACAGGGCCTCGATCTCGCGATCGCTGAGTTTTGCCCGCACGTCCTTGTCGGCCTTGAGCAAAGCGAGGAAATCCCGTTCGCCGCCCCACACTTTCATGGCGTTGCGCTGCACGAGGCGGTAGGCGTCTTCGCGCGCGACGCCCTTCTGTGTGAGGGCGATCAGCACGCGCTGCGAATGGATCAGCCCGCCGAGCTTATCGAGGTTCTTTTGCATGGCGAACGGGTAAACGGTCAGTTTGTCGACGATGCCGGCAAGCCGCGCCAGCGCGAAGTCAAGTGTCACCGTGGCGTCCGGCCCGATCATGCGTTCGACCGAGGAATGCGAAATGTCGCGCTCGTGCCAAAGTGCGACGTTTTCCATCGCCGGCAGCGCATAGGCGCGCACCATGCGCGCGAGGCCGGTCAGGTTTTCCGACAACACCGGATTACGCTTGTGCGGCATGGCCGAGGAGCCCTTCTGCTTTTCCGAGAAGAACTCTTCGGCTTCGAGGACTTCGGTGCGTTGCAGATGGCGGATTTCCGTTGCCAGCCGCTCGATCGAGGAAGCGACCACGGCGAGCGTGGCAAAATACATAGCGTGGCGGTCGCGCGGGATGATCTGGGTGGAGACCGGCTCGACGGCCAGGCCTAGGGCCTTGGCAACATGCGCTTCCACGCGCGGATCAACCTGCGCGAAAGTGCCGACCGCGCCGGAAATGGCGCAGGTGGCGACTTCCTCGCGCGCGGCCTGTAAGCGGCGTCGCGCGCGGGCAAATTCGGCATAGGCGTAGGCGAGCTTGAGACCGAAGGTGGTCGGCTCGGCATGGACGCCGTGCGAGCGGCCGACCGTCGGCGTCAGTTTATGCTCAAGGGCGCGGCGCTTGAGTGCGGCGAGGAGCGCGTCGATGTCGGCGATCAAGATGTCGGCGGCGCGCACCAACTGCACATTGAAGCAGGTGTCGAGCACGTCTGACGACGTCATGCCGGAATGCACGAAGCGCGCCTCCGGCCCGACAATCTCCGACAGATGCGTCAGGAACGCGATGACGTCGTGCTTGACTTCGGCCTCGATGGCGTCGATGCGGGCGACGTCGAATTTGGCGGCTTTGCCCTTGTCCAAAATTTTCCGGGCCGCTTCCTTCGGGATGATGCCAAGCTCGGCCATGGCCTCGGCCGCGTAGGCCTCGATCTCGAACCAGATGCGGAATTTGGTTTCCGGCGACCAGAGCGCGACCATTTCGGAGCGGGAATAGCGGGGGATCATCGGTTCAATTTGCCTTCATCAAGGATTGCACCTTCGGCCAGGGATCCGGCGAAAGGTTTTTGAACGGTGCCCAGTTCTGCTCGCTCATGCGGTCGACCGTTGCGACTTTGACCGCTGGCCTTGACCGTACCCGCGACCACCAGTCCGCAATTCGTGGATGCTGCCGCCACATGCCCGCAAGATTGCACAGCTCGAGCCGCAAGAAATAAGGGATCACGGCGACGTCGGCGTTGGAAAAGCTTGCGCCGGCGATATAAGGCGAGCGTTTGAGGTCCTCGGCCATCCAGGCAATCAGCTTTTCGAAATGACCCACCGCCTCGACCACGTATTCGGATTCAAGGCCCTTTTCGATGACGTCGCGCTTGGCCTGGGCGCGGCGCTTGAGCGGGGCCTTGTCGATTTCAGCCTGCCATGCTTCCCGCGACATTTTGAGGAAATTCGGCCGATAGGCGGTGGCGAACGTCAATGTCGTGCAGGAATTGTGCCCGTACTCGTCGATCAACTTGTTATACATGCGCACGCGAAATTTTCCCCACACATCCGACGGCATCAGGGGCGGATCGGGAAACACTTCGTCGAGATAATAGAGGATCAGCGCCGATTCAACGATCACCCGTCCGTCGTGGATCAGCGTCGGCACCACGCCATTGGGATTGAGTTTCAGATACGCGGGCTCGTTCTGGTCCCCGCGCAGCGTCATAATGTGTTCTTTGGCCTCGAGGCCCTTTTCTTCTAATGCGATCCGCACCTTTTGCGAGCAGACCGAGTTGATCGTCTGATAGAGCTCGAGCACTACCGCCTCATCACGCCGCTTCTCCGCGCGCCAGCGCCGCCGCGTTGCGGATCGCGGCGATGTTGCCCTTGTAGTTGCCGCCCTTGAACACGGCGTTGCCGGCGACGAGCACGTTGGCGCCGGCCTGAACCACCTTCGCCGCATTGTCGGCGGTGACGCCGCCGTCCACTTCGATATCGATCGGCCGCGCACCGACCAGCGTGCGTACCTCGCGCAGCTTGTCGAGCGCGGCGGGAATGAATTGCTGCCCGCCAAAGCCGGGATTGACCGACATGACCAAAATGAGATCGACGAGGTCGACGACGTGTTCGATGCTCGACACCGGCGTAGCCGGGTTCATCGTGACGCCGGCCTTTTTGCCGAGAGCGCGGATCGCCTGCAACGAGCGGTGGACATGCGGACCGGCCTCCACATGCACCGTGATGATGTCGGAGCCGGCCTTAGCGAAGGCTTCCAGATAAGGATCGCAGGGCGCAATCATCAGGTGCACGTCGAGAATTTTCCTGGTGACCGGGCGGATCGCATGCACCACCGCCGGGCCGATGGAAATATTGGGCACAAAGTGGCCGTCCATCACGTCGACGTGGATCCAATCGGCGCCAGCAGCTTCGACTGCGCGGATTTCATCGCCCAATCTGGCGAAATCGGCCGAGAGGATCGATGGCGCGATGGTGAGCTGGCGCATGACGGCCTCCGAATGCCGTTCGCCTAACACGGCGGCGACCGCGGAGCAACGCGCCGCCGGTGCTGCGTGTCACCCGGCATTAGCGTCGCCCGAGGCGGCAAAAATTGCCGCATGGAGGCGCCAAACGGACAGGCGACCGGTGCGGGACATTGTGGACAACTCCAGCAGCCACGGCGGTTTTCACGTTTACGCATGATTGGCGCGCCGTTTGCGTGTCCGACGGCGGGGGCATGTGTCCGCCGGCGTCGCCGGTGGCGAAATGGAGTTCGAGTCATGTCCATGTCAGTCGGGGCAACGTCCAATGCGCTGTCCTACCTGCAACAGTTGCTGCAACAGGGCGCGGGAGAGATCGGCGGCGCCGCCGATGCCGGCGATCCGTTGTCCGCCATGTTGCAATCTTTGGCCGGTTCGGGCGCGGCCACGGATTCTTCCACATCCGCCGCGGCGTCAGGCACGACGAGTTGCGGTTATTCGTCATTCGATGCCGGGACAATGGCGGCGTTGATTTCGCTGCAAGACCAGTCGGCAAGCGGCAGCGCGCAGTCGCCGTCACAGCTATTCAAGTCGCTCGACACCGATGGCGACGGTCAGATCAGCCAAACGGAATTCGAGACCGCGTTAGGCGCCGATGGCGTCGATAAGACGAGCGCCGACGCCTTGTTCTCCAGGCTCGACGCCAACAGCGACGGCTCGATCAGCCAAAGCGAAATGGCAAACGCCCGGCCAGGGCACGGTCACCATCACCACCACGGCGGCGGGCCATCACAAGCGAGCGGATCGTCCGGGCAAAGCCCGCTCGATGCGCTGCTGTCGTCGGCCGGCGCGGACGGCGCGACGACGCAGACCACCACCAATGCGGACGGCTCGACGACCACGACCATTTCGTATTCCGATGGCAGCAGCGTTGAAATGACCTCGCCGGCGGCTCCGGCGAGCGGCAGCGGGACGTCGAGCGCGGATACCGACAGCCAGAACAGCGCCAATCTGCTCGAGCAATTGATTCAGCTGCAGGCGCAATTGCTGAACGCGGCGGCGCCGACGCTGTCCGCAATCGCGTAATCCTAGCTGGTCTGCTGGAGCCGCTTCGCCAGCGGCTTCAGCAGATGCGGCAAGAGATAAATCGGATACTGCGCCAGCGCGAAATAGAGCCAGGCGATGTCAGGCACGACGAAGCCGGTCGCCGCCATCATCAGTCCGACATTGCGGTTGCCGGCGATCAGCCCGATCGCCAGCGCGCGGGCGCGGCCGGCGCGCAGGAACGCAATCGCGGTCACGCCGATCAGCCCGAGCGCGAGCGCGAATGCCAGCAGCAAGAGCCTGAGCACCAGGAACGGATTGGCCAGAAAATGGCCGGTGACGCCGTCCATGGCGGCGACCGCGAACATGAACATGGCAAGGACGCTGAGGCCGTCGAAGCGCTCGCGTTGCGCCTCGATGAAGGCGCGCCCGGCGATGCGGCGAATGACCGCCGCCGCAAAGGCCGAGCCTGCAAGGATGGCTGCGAGCTTGAGGCCGAGGCCATAAGGCGAGATCACGGCGCTGCCGAGGAACAGATGACTGAACAGGCTCGCGGTCAACGGCGTGATCGCGCTGCATACGACGAGGCTCGCCAGCGTCAGCGCCACGTCGAGCCCCATCAGCGCGGCCAGCGCCGGCGATGACATCAGGCCGGGCGCCGAGATTTGCAACACCAGCATGAAGAACAGGTCGGGCGAGGCCCGGTCGAGGCCGGCCGCCAGGAACAAGGCACCGAGCGCGGCCGGCACAATTATCATGACCCACAACGTGGCGGCGGCGATCAGCTTGGGCTGGGTGAAATGATGGCTCAGGTCGACGGGATCGACGCGCAGGAACGCGAGCACCAGCATGACAATGATGGCTTCGCCGAGGAACGGCTTGCAGGCGGCGGCAAGGCCCGGCACGGCGAGCCCGACAAACAGCGAGGCCGCCACCACCAGTGTGCCCTTGCGGCCGATCCAGCCGAGCGCGGCCGCGGGCGGGGCGAGCAAATTCATCGCGGGGAAACTCCGGCCGCCCGGCTGGGCTGGTGAACCTTGATAGCGTCTTCACGGACGATGATCCATATATGGATGCAAAGGAGGCCGCATGGCACGCACTGACGCTATCGTGCTGGGCGCCGGCATTGTTGGCACCTCGATCGCATTGCATCTCGTCAAGCGCGGCTTGAGCGTGGCGCTGATCGATCGCGCCGGCGTGGGCGAGCAGACCTCCTTTGGCAATGCCGGGATCATCGAGGGTAATACCGTGTTTCCGCCGGCCTTTCCGTCCGGATTGCGTGCGCTCGCGCGTGTCGCGTTCAAACGCGCGACCGAGGCCAATTACCACCTCTGGTATCTGCCACAGGTTGCGCCTTGGCTGCTCCAGTTCCGCGCCGCTTCGCGGCCGCAGCGATTGATCGAAACCGCCCGCCTGATCCGCCCGTTGATGGCGCGGGCGGTCGCCGAGCACGAGACGTTGCTGGCAGAAGCCGGCGCCGGCCATTACCTGCGCAAGACCGGCTGGCTGAAAATCTATCGCAGCGAGCGCGCCTTCGCCGCGCTCAAGCCGGAATTCGACCTTGCGGCGGAATTCGGCTTGCCGCTGCAAGCGATGGATGTTGCCGGCGCGCGGGCGCTCGAACCATCGCTCAACGCGGTCTTTGCGCGCGCGGTCTTCTGGCCGCAGGCCGCGAGCGTGAGCAATCCGCTGGCCGTGACGCGAGCCTATGCCGCGCGGTTCCGCCAGCTCGGCGGGGTGACGGTCAATGGCGATGCGCGCTCGCTGCACCGTGTCGGCGACCGGTGGCGGGTGGAAACGAATGAGGGCGGGGTCGACGCGCCGGAGGTCGTGGTGGCGCTCGGGCCCTGGGCGGGCGAACTGCTCCGACCGCTGGGGCTGAAGCTGCCGTTGACGGTCAAGCGCGGCTATCACCGCCATTTCCGCGGCGCCGGCAATGCGCAACTGACGAGACCGGTGCTCGATGCCGATGTCGGCTACGTCGTCACGCCGATGGAAATGGGGTTGCGCATGACCACCGGCGTCGAGTTTGCCGCGCGCGATGGGCCGCCGACGCCGGTACAATTCGGCCGTATCATGCCCAAGGCGCGCGCGCTGTTCCCTCTCGGCGAGCGCGCCGACGATAAGACCTGGATTGGCGCGCGGCCGGCGTTTCCGGATTCGCGGCCGGTCATCGGGCGCGCGTCCGGCCGGCCCGGCCTCTGGCTCGCCATCGGCCACGCGCATTGGGGGCTTACGCTCGGGCCCGCCACCGGACGACTGATTGCCGAAATGATGGCGGGCGATGCCCCGTTCTGCGACCCGGCGCCGTACCGGGCGGAGCGGTTTCTCTAGCGCGCGAACTTGTCCTTCCAGCCCGGCAGCGCGCCGGGAAACGGCAGCGCCGCCGCCTCGTAGACGCCGCGTGCGATGGCGCGCGCCAGCACGTTGGCCGCCAGCATGCCGAGTTCGCTCAGCGAATAGACCGGATCGGGCAGCGGCTTTGCCCCGAGCGCGGCGGCGAACACGACGTCGCCGTCGAGCGGGGTGTGCACCGGATAGATCGCTCGCGACAGGCCGCTCTGCGCCATCACGGCCAATCTCTTGCATTGCGCTTTGCTGAGTTTGACGTCCGTTGCCACCACGGCAAGCGTCGTGTTTTCGCGAGGGGCGCCCTTGCTGCGGAATTTCAGATCGGTGTCAGAGAAAGATTTCGGCCAGCCGCGTCCGCCGAATTCCCCGTCTTGCTCGAACGGCGCCGCCCAGAAATGCTCGCTGTCGCCGACGGTCGTGCTGCCGGCGGCGTTGGCTGCGACGATGGCGCCGACCGTCAGTCCGTCGCGCGTCTGCGCGGACGCCGAGCCGATACCGCCCTTGAGGTTCATCGTAGTGGCGCCAAGTCCCGCGCCGGCGCTGCCGAGAGCAAATTCCGCGCCCGCGGATTTCGCGGCCGCGTAGCCGAGTTCGCGATAGGGCGGATAACGGCCCCAGTTCTTGTCGCCGCCCGACAGCAGATCGAACAGGATCGCGCCCGGCACGATCGGCACCAGCGCCTCGCGCACCTTGAAGCCGCGGCCTTGCTCACGCAGGAAGGCCTGCACGCCGGAGGCGGCATCGAGGCCGAAGGCCGAGCCGCCCGACAGAACGATGGCATCGATGCCTTCGACTGTCTGCGCCGGATCGAGGAGCGCAGTCTCGCGCGTGCCCGGCCCGCCGCCGCGAACATCGACACTTGCCACGACGGCCGCGTCGAACACCACCACCGTGGTACCCGAGCCGAGCTTGGCGTCGCCGGCGTGGCCGATCCGAAGGCCGGGAATATCGGTGATGAGGTTGCGGAATGCCATGCTTGCTCCTTCGCACAAGTCTATCACGGACGATCACACATAAGTCAGACCCGCGCCCGCCACCTTGCCATCGCCATACTTGCCGGGGCATCTAGGCACGATGAACGGGAATGTCCCCATCGTGACTGCCCTGATCGCGGGGCTGGTCAGCTTCCTTTCGCCCTGCGTGTTGCCTCTGGTGCCGCCCTATCTGGTGTTCCTGGCCGGCACCTCGCTCGAGCGCCTTGCCGGCGCAGAGCCGGCGCCTCGCGTCAAGCGCGAAACGGTGCTCGCGGCGGCGCTGTTTGTGCTCGGCTTTTCCACCGTCTTCGTCGCGCTTGGCGCCAGCGCCAGCGTTATCGGCTCGCTGATCCGCACCTATTCGGGACCGCTAGCTACGGTCGCCGGCATCGTCATTATCGTGATGGGTCTGCACTTCCTCGGTATCACGCCGATCGCGTTGCTGCATCGGCAGAAGCGGATGGACGTGGCAAAGCCTGTCGGACTGTGGGGCGCCTATGTAATGGGTCTCGCCTTCGCCTTCGGTTGGACGCCATGCATCGGGCCCATCCTCGCCGCCATTCTAGCGGTGGCGGCATCCGAACAAACTGTGCAGAGGGGTGCGGGGCTGCTCGCGGTCTATTCGCTCGGCCTCGGCATACCGTTCCTAATTGCGGCGCTGGCGATCGAGCCGTTCGCCGCGTTTCTCGCGCGTTTCAAAAATTACCTGCATCGCGTCGAGCAGACCATGGGCGCTCTGCTGGTGCTGACCGGCATCGCGTTCCTGACCGGCAGCATAAACCAGATGAGCGTGTGGCTCTTGGAGATGTTTCCGGCGCTCGGCAAGATCGGGTAGTCGCAAATGGAAAGCCCGCCAACGCGGCGGGCTTTCGTCAGCACGAACGGATTTGCCTATTTCATCTTCGAGCAATCCGAGCCCGGGCACTCGACATAGGTGATTTTGCCGCTGGCATCTTTCTTCCAGATGTACACGACATAGTCGAGCTTGGTGAGATCGCCCTTCTTGTCGTAGGAGATCGGGCCAAGCACAGTGGAGAAGTGCATGCCGGAGTGCATCTTTTCGGCGACCTTCTTGGGGTCGAGCGATTTGGCGGCTTCCGCCGCCTGCTTGATGATCTGCACGGCGGCGTAGCTGTACAGCGTGTAGGCTTCCGGCTCGAATTTCTTGGCGCGGAATTTCGCGACCGCGGCCTTTGCCGCCGGATTGTTGCGCGGATCGGGACCATAGGTCATCAACGTGCCTTCCACGCCGGGGCCGCCGACGGAAGCGAATTCGTCCGAGGTAATGCCGTCGCCGCCCATCATCGGCGCCTTGACGCCCTGATCGCGCATCTGCCGCACGATCAGCCCGCCTTCGGTGTATAGACCGCCGAAATAGACGAGATCGGCACCCGACTGTTTGATCTTGGAAACCAGCGCGGAATAATCCTTCTCGCCGGTGTTGATTCCTTCGCGCAGGACCGGCTTCATGCCGCCTTTCGCCATGCCTTTGACTGTTTCGTCGGCGAGGCCCTTGCCGTAGGTTGTCTTGTCGTCGACGACCGCGATTTTCTTGCCCTTGAAGTGCTTGACGATATAGGCGCCGGCGACAGCGCCCTGCTGATCGTCGCGCCCGCAGGTGCGGAAGATGTTCCACATCTTGCGTTCGGTCACGGTCGGATTGGTCGAGGCCGGCGTGATCTCCAGGATGCCATTCTCCTGGTAGACCTCCGACGACGGGATGGTGACGCCGGAATTGTAGTCGCCAACGACAAACTTGACGCCGTCGCCGGCGAATTTGTTGGCGACCGAGACGCCTTGCTTTGGATCGGAGACATCGTCGCCGTATTCGACGGTGATCTTCTGGCCGAGGATGCCGCCGGCGGCATTGATGTCGATGGCCGCTTGTTCGACGCCGTTTTTCATCTGCGCGCCGGTGGCGGCGCTCGGCCCGGTGATCGGCCCGGCCATACCGAATTTGACTTCCGCAGAGGCGGTTCCCGCCAATGCGATTGCGAAACCGAGCGTTAAGCCGAACGTGCTGATCCTCTTCATCGATTTTCCCCTTGAATGAAACCGGCAGGTTTAATCTTGGCCAATGTTACGTCAGGGCGGCTTTCGGCGCCAGCGCAGAGGGCCGTCCGGAACATTGAGCCAGCGATATTGGGTCACCATCTGGGCGGCGCGGGTTAGACGGAAACCGAGCAGGGCAAACATCAGGCAGACCGCGCTGTCGACCAGATAATAGTGGAGGGACAATAACGTACCGTGGAACAGGGCAAAATGAATGAAGCGCACCGCACCGCCCAAAATGAAGCTGTAAGCGACCACCTGACCCCAGGGCCGCCAGGTGGCGGCAATGCCGCGGCCGGATAGTGCCGCAGCCCCTCCGCCCAGGATGACCGTGACAAGGATGAAGACGCCGAAGGAGTGCTCCTCGTAAAGGAAGTCCGGGATCGAAAATGCGGTCGCTATGCCGGTCATGACCCCACCCGCTGGCGGCCGCCTTCCAGATAGGCTGACTTGATTTCTGGCCGTTCCAGCAGTTCGCGCCCGGTGCCCGAGAGCGTGATCAGCCCATTGACCATGACATAACCGCGGTGCGCGAGCTTGAGCGCATGGAAGGCGTTTTGCTCGACCAGGAACACGGTCAGGCCGTCCTGCGCGTTGAGCATTTTGATGGCATCGAAAATCTGCCGCACGATCAAGGGCGCAAGCCCGAGCGAAGGCTCGTCAAGCAGCAACAGCCGCGGCCGCGCCATCAGCGCACGTGCGATCGCCAGCATCTGCTGTTCGCCGCCCGACAGCGTGCCGCCGCGCTGGGTGAGGCGCTGCTTCAGCCGCGGAAAAAGCGTCAACACACGCTCGAGGTCGCGTTCGAAGGCGGACGGATCGGCGGTTGTTGCGCCCATCTGCAGATTTTCCAGCACCGTCATGCGCGAGAAAATGCGGCGGCCCTCGGGCGCCTGCGCCAGGTTGAGGCGGGCGATCTCGTGCGTTGGCAGTTGCGTGATGTCGCGGCCGGCGAAATTGATGGTGCCCTCGCGCGCGCGCGGATTGCCGCAAATGGTCATCATCAATGTCGATTTGCCGGCGCCGTTGGCGCCGATCAGGGTGACGATTTCACCGGCATTGACGTCGAGATCGACGCCCTTGAGCGCCATCACCCGGCCGTAGAAGGTCTTTACACCTCGCACCGAGAGCAACGGAGCGGTCATAGCCCGGCCTCCGCCGCGGCCTGCTCGATTTCGGGTTCGGCAACGCCAAGATAGGCGGCGATCACCTTCGGATCGTTGCGCACCGCCGCGGGCGCGCCGTCGGCGATCTTGACGCCATAATCGAGTACGACCACGTGGTCGGAAATCTCCATCACCACCGACATGTCGTGCTCGATCAGCAGGATCGAAATGCTGTGCTCGTCGCGGATAGCGCGCAACAGATCGTTGAGTTCGGCGCTTTCGTGCGGATTGAGGCCCGCGGCCGGTTCGTCGAGGCAGAGCAGCAGGGGATCGGTGCACATGGCGCGCGCGATCTCGAGGCGGCGCTGGGCGCCATAGGGCAGGTCGCCGGCGGGATCGTCGGCGCGCGTAAGGAGCCCGACGCGCGCGAGCCAATCGCGCGCCTTCTCGATCGCCACGCGTTCGGCAATCCCGTACGAGGGAAAGCCGAGAATGCCGAGCAGCGTGTAGCCCGAAGCCGACATCAGCCGGTTGTGCTGGGCAACCAGCAGATTTTCCAGCACCGTCATGCCGGGAAACAGGCGGATGTTCTGGAAGGTGCGGGCGACGCGCGCCTGTTGCGTCACCAGGTATTCCGGCATGCGCTCGAGCTGGTACAGCGTCCCGTCGGCGCGCGCGCGGCGACGCTTGCCGCTCGAGGTGAGGGCTTCGAGTTCGCTCCACGCCGCGGCATTGCCGTGGCACAGGCCGAGGCGGCCTTCGCTGGGTTTGTAGAAGCCGGTGATGCAATTGAAAACCGTGGTTTTGCCGGCGCCGTTCGGGCCGATCAGCGCGGTTATGTTGCCGTCCCGCGCCTCGAACGACAGGTCGTCCACCGCCACCAGCCCGCCGAAGCGCATGGTCAGGTGCTCGACGCGGAGCAGAATGTCGCCGGCGCCCGCCATTACCGTCCGATCCCGCTTGATTGAATCACCGCGCGCTCCCCGGTTTTCGCGATCATGCCTAGCCGTGGCCTTCTTTGACGAAGTCGGCGGAAATGCGCTTGCGCTCGTTGAGGAATACCGAAGGATCGCGCGTCGATATCAGTCCGCGCGGCCGCCAGATCATGATCAGCACCATCGCGAAGCCGAACAGCAGCATGCGGTACTGGGTCGGATCGAAGGTCGGACCGAAAATCTTCTTGAGGAAATCGAGATCGCGCATGATCTCGGTGCCGCCGATCATGGCAACCGCGGCGATCGCGACTCCGATCTGACTGCCCATGCCGCCGAGCACCACGATCGACAGGATGGTGGCGGATTCCAGGAAGGTGAAGGATTCCGGTGAAATGAAGCCCTGGCGCGTGGCGAAGAACGAGCCGGCAAAACCGGCAAACATCGCGCCCATGGCGAAAGCGGTGAGCTTGGTGTTGGTGGTGTTGATGCCGAGCGAGCGGCAGGCGATCTCGTCCTCGCGCAGCGCCTCCCAGGCGCGGCCGACCGGCAACCGCCGCAACCGGACGGTGACGAAGGCGGTGAGCAAGGCCAGCGCGAGGATGACGTAGTAGAGGAAAATAACGCGGTAAAGCGGGTGGAATTCAAGCCCGAACACGGCGGCAAATCCGTTGTCGTCGGCATTGAACGGAATACCGAAAAGTGTCGGGCGAGGGATGCCCGTGATGCCGGCATAGCCGTTGGTCAGATCGACCCAGTTGATGATGACGATGCGAATGATCTCGCCGAAAGCCAGTGTGACGATGGCGAGATAATCGCCGCGCAGCCGCAGCACCGGAAATCCGAGCATGATGCCCCAGAACGAGGCGAGAATTCCCGCAAGCGGCAGCAGCACCCAGAAGGTGAGCCCGAAAGTCTTGGCGAGCAGGGCGTAGGAATAGGCGCCGACCGCGTAAAAGGCGACGTAACCGAGATCGAGCAGACCGGCGAGGCCGACCACGATATTGAGGCCACAGCCGAGCATCACATAGATCAGAATTTGGATGCCGAAATTGTCGATCCACTTCACCGAGCCGGAAAAGCCGCGCAAGGCGACCACGATGACCGGGTAAGCAATGACGAAGCCGATGGCGAAGGGCACGAACCATTTGCCGGCTTTGACCCGCCAGGCGGCGGGCGCGCGCACTACGGGCCGCCGCCTGCGCCGCTCAAGCCACGGTTCGACGATCAACGAAAAGGCAAGCCGCCCGGCGCCGACCGCGACGACGATGCCGAACAGCAGCGGCCAGCGCGTCGCAAGGATGAGGTTGTTGCGAATATCCGTGACGGTCTGGAAGCCGATCAGCGGCAGGAAAAGGCCGAGGGCGACCAAGGCGGTGAATACAGCGTCGCGCAGCGCGCGGGCCACATCGACGCGCGGCTCTGGCGCGCCATCCTGCATGTCAGACCTTTTCGACATCCGGCCGGCCGAACAGACCTTGCGGCAGGAAGATCAAGGTAATCGCCAGCACCGAAAAGGCGGCGACGTCCTTGTAGTCGATGGAGAAATAGGCCGACCACATGGTTTCGATCAGGCCGATCAGCAAGCCGCCGATTACCGCGCCGGGCAGCGAGCCGATGCCGCCGAGAACCGCGGCGGTGAACGCCTTCACGCCCGGCACAAACCCGTCGGAGAAAGAAACCACGCCGTAATACATCAGGTACATCGTGCCGGCGACGGCGGCCAGCGCAGCCGCAATGACGAACGTCATGGAAATCGTCTGGTCGACGTTCACGCCGACGAGCGCGGCCATCTTCTGGTCCTGCTCGCAGGCGCGCTGGGCGCGGCCGAGCCGGGTCTTGGCCACCAGATACCAGAATGCCGCCAGCAGCACCGCCGTGACGCCCCAGATGATGAGCTGCTTATAGGACAGGGTGACCGGGAAATCGTTCCTGGTCAGGAGCACGAATTCACCCTGCACCATGGGCGGGATCGGCTTGTTGCGCGGGCCCTGGCTGACCTGCACGAAGTTGGACAGGAAAATCGACATGCCGATCGCCGAGATCAGCGGCGCCAGGCGAAACGAGCCGCGTAAGGGCCGGTAGGCGACGCGCTCGATCACCCAGTTGACCAGCGAGGTGAACACCATGGCCACGATCAGCACGATGAAAAGCGCCAGCGCGATTGACGTGATGCCGAGCCAGGTCGTCAGGATCAGGAAGCCGATCAGCGCGATGAAGGCCGACACCATGAATACGTCGCCATGGGCGAAATTCACCATGCCGATAATGCCAAACACCATGGTGTAGCCGATGGCGATCAGGCCGTAGATCGAGCCGAGTGTAATGCCGTTAATGAGCTGCTGGAGGAAGACTTCCATGCGGAGCGCCCGGGCCTTTCGCTGACCGCCCGGCTGACGGCCAATGTTCGGATTGCACAAGGCTTAACAGGGCATGGCAAGAGCGGCAACGCCGGCCGCGCGGCATGTTATTAAGTTGGATCGCCGCCGTTCGGGTCGGCAGGAAACGCGCATGTCTCCCAGTCTCGAAATCGCGGTGCGCGTCGGCTGCTACGCCGCGGTTTTCGCCGCAATGGCGGTGTGGGAATGGCTTGCCCCGCGCCGCCGCCTGATCGCCGGCCGGCGACCGCGCTGGCCCGGCAATCTCGGCATTCTCGCCATCGACATCGTCGCCGTGCGGCTTCTGGTCCCGACCGCCGCGGTTGGCGTGGCGGTGATCGCCGCGCAACGGGGCTGGGGCCTGTTTGCGGCGCTGGGGTTGCCTGGCGCGGCGACCATTCCGCTCGGCGTGATCGCGCTCGATCTGGTGATCTATGCGCAGCACATCGTGTTCCACCATGTACCGCTGTTGTGGCGGTTGCACCGGATGCACCATGCCGACCTCGATATCGACGTAACGACCGGCGTGCGATTTCATCCTTTGGAGATTTTGCTGTCGCTGGCGATCAAAATGGCGGCGGTCGCAGCGCTCGGCGTGCCGGCGCCGGCCGTGCTGATTTTCGAGGTGCTGCTCAATGCCACCTCGATGTTCAACCATGGCAATGTGGCGCTGCCGCCGCGGCTTGAGCCAATCGCGCGCTGGATCATCGTCACGCCGCAGATGCACCAGGTGCATCACTCAATCGAGCGGGCGGAGACCGACAGCAATTTCGGCTTTAACCTGCCGTGGTGGGATCGCCTGTTCGGGACCTATCGCGCAGGGCCGGCGGCAGGCGAAGAACACATGACGATCGGCCTGCCGATTTTTCGCGATTTGGCCGAAATGCGCATCGTGCGGCTGCTGACGCAGCCATTTCGCGGCGAGGCTTAGTGCAAACCGCCGAACAGCCACACCAGCAGCAGTATCGGAAGCGGAATCCCCAATAGCCAGAGTAACAAATAGCGTCCCATGGTGCGTCCCTCAGTCCTGTTGTTGGAGGCTGTGCAGGCAACGCCTGCGCGCTTTTGCTGGTTCCTACGATTCTACCGAGGTTTGGCCGGAACGAATTGATGCGTCGCGCGTTGTCACCGGGCGTTGGGCCGGGGAGTCATCGAAGGAAACTTCGAGCCAACCGTTGGAAAGGAATGCACGATGAACCAGAATCCCAACCAGAAGCCGGGCCAGCAGCAGCAAGGCAATCAGCCCGGCCAGCAACAGGGCGGTCAGCAGCGGCCCGGGCAGCAGCAACAGCAGCAGCCGAATCGCCCCGGTCAGGGCGGTCAGCAGGGCCGGCAGGATCAGCAGGATCGCTGACGCGCTGCGACGCGATGAACGGAAGCCCCGCCCGCCGGCGGGGCTTTTCGTTCACGCAGCCGCGCGATTGCGTTGGCCTCGCGCGCGCCCTCGCATATGCTTGCGGCCATGGCCGCATCCACACTCCCGCTGTTTCATCTTTACGGCGACCCGCCGGACGACAGCGCGTTCGACTTCATCCATATCGAAACCATTGCGTCGCGCTCGTCGCTGCACGAGTGGACGATTCGTGCGCACCGCCACCGCAACCTGTCTCAGATCCTGCTGATCGAGCGGGGCGGCGGCGAAATGAGCTTCGAGACCGCGACCGTGACGTTCGCAGCGCCGACGGCGATCCTGGTGCCGGCGACCACCGCGCACGGCTTCCGCTTTACCCCGGACGTCACCGACGGATGGGTGGTGAGCTTTACCGAGGACGTCGCCAGCGCGCTCGGCGGCCAGTCGAGCGAGGCGCTGGCCCGGCTCAAGGCGGTGGCCGCCGATCCACTGGTGCCGCTGGCGAGCGCCTCGGAAGCCAAGCGGCTTTCGGCCTTATGCTCGGATCTCAACGAGGAAGCCTCGCTCGCGCGCGAAGGCTATCGCCTCGCCATGCGCGGCCTGTTGGCATTGATCGCCATTGAAGTGGTGCGGTTGGCCGTGAGCCGGGCGCGCACCGGCACGGTGACGTTGAGCCGCGCCGATGCGCGGGTGGAGGCGCTGCGCAAATTGCTGGATGAGCACTTCAGAAAGGAACGGCTGATCAGCTTCTACGCCGAGAAACTGGCGATGACCGCCGACCGGCTGAACGATCACGTCAAACGCGCGACCGGCGTGACCGCGGGACACCTAATCCGCCAGCGGGTGCTCACCGAGGCCAAGCGGCAGCTCGTGTTCACCAATCAACCGATCCATGAAATTTCCTACGATCTTGCGTTTTCCGATCCGTCCCACTTCACGCGATTTTTCCGCAAGCAGACCGGCATGACCCCGCAGGCCTTCCGCGAGGGCCGCGGCGGTTAACATTAAAAGGCGCGCTTAAGGGGTAAGGTAAAGTTTTGGTTTCTTTTGAAATTAGCATTTGATGCGCTTACGCGTTGCTCCCTATTTTGGGGAGGAACGCATGCGTAAGCTGTCGGGCGCGGCCGTGGCCGTCATCATGGGCGTGGCTCTTTATTTCGCGCTGTTCTGGGGATTCGACGCGCTGCGCATCCTCACCTCGCCGACCTACGGCCTCGAGGACGTCTGGCGCTCGCAGTTTATTTTCGCCATCGGCCAGCTGTTCGGCCTGAGCCCGGTCGGGCTCATCAAGCTTGCCGCCTTTTTCGGCGCGCTCAAGCTCGCGGTCGCCGGCATCTGCGCCCTGCATGTTCTCGACCGACTGCGCGCATTGGGCGGCGGCAAGGCGGATTCCGACGTGCTCGAAGCCGGGCTGATCCTGGTCGTACTGATCTGCATTGCTTCGGCTGGCCCCGCGGTATCCTCGCAAAGCGCGGAACTAGTACGGGAGGACACCATCCAATTGGTGCTCGCCGCCATCGCCACCGGACTTTGCGTCATGGAACGCAGTTATGCCGGCAATGGTGACGCTGCCAGGCAAACGGTGTCGATGGAGCTCGCCGGCACGCCGCACGGGGCGCCCTGGTACTCGCCGTTCCGCTGATCAACCCGCCAAAGAGCGTCTTCGTTATTTCGGCCGCGCTTCATGCAGGCCGCGGTCCGGCGGCTGCAATTTGCCGCTACGCCGGTCCTTGACCGCCTGCACTAGCGCGAGCGCGGCGTTGCGCACGTCTTGCTGGAAGTCCGTGTCGCGTTCGAAGTCGTCGTGGGCCGTGGCATAGGGCGTGAGATAGCCGATATAGCGGTCGATTTGTCCCTGATGCCCGGACGGGATCATGCCGATGTCCTGCAACCAGTCGGAAAGGATGCGGCGCAGGTTCTCGGTGCCGGCGGCGTCGCCATGCACCACCACCGAAAAAACCCGTCCCTCAAGATGGCGTGGATACGGCCAGCCCTGGAGCTCGAGCGTCTTTGCCTTTAGCGGGTCCTTGCCGCCGGTCGAGGTGAAATCCGGATTGCCGCCGTCGGCGCAAACCAGGCGGTCGATCATCAGCTTGAGCGAGGAGGGCGCCTGGTACCAGTTGACCGGGCAGATGATCATGACGCCGTGCGCCGCCACCCATTTCGGATAGATCTCGGCCATCCAGTCGCCGGTTTGGCCAAGGGCGTGGTTGGGATAGCAACTGCACGGCCAGTGGCACAGCGGCTGCGCGGTGGAGACGCAGCCCTTGCAGGGGTAGATGACCCGGCCATATTCGGCGGTGAGCCGCGACAGGTCGAGAATCTCGATCTCGAAGCCGCGCGTCTTTTTGATCGCGTCGCGCGCGAGCGCCACCATCCGCCAGGTCTTCGACATTTCGCCAGGGCAGGTCTGGTCGTTACGCGAAGAGCCGTTGACGATCAGGATGCGCGAGGGCGATTTCGGATTCTTCTGCTTGCGCTCGGCGGCGCGCACATTGGCGCGTGTCTGAAACCATTCGACCGGCAGGTCGAAATTCGGATCGGCGAATTCCTTGCCGGCTTTCCGCGTGCGCGGCGACTTGTGGTACTCGTCGTAAGTGATCCACGCCGCGTCGACGAGCTTGTCGAGTTCGGGCATCAGCGGGTCGTAGTCGGGGTCGTAAAATCTGGCGAGAAATCGTTTCTTGAATTCCTGCTTGTCGAGCTGGACGCTCGGCATGCCCTTGCGCACGGTGATTTTGGCCATGGCGTTCCCCCGCAATTGTGAGCCACGGCTACACTCAAGCCCATTCAACTGGAAATGACGAGAGCGTCACCGGCGCGTGAGAAGGCTTACTTCTTCGCCAATTCTGCCATCACCTCGCCGGCTTCCTTGAAGGCATGGTTAGCGGCTGGCACGCCGCAATAGATCGCCTGTTGCAGAATGATTTCCTTGATGTCGTCCTGGGTGAAGCCGCCCTCGGCCAGCGCCGCGCGCACGTGCAGGCGGAATTCGTCCCAGCGCGCGAGCGCAATCATGCTGCCGATCACCAGCACGCGGCGGGTGCGTTCGTCATAATGCGGCCGGGTCCAGATTTCGCCCCAGGCATAGCGGGTGATGAGTTCCTGAAATTCCTCGTTGAACGGGTTTTTCTTGGCATTGGCACGATCGACCCATTCATGGCCCAGCACCTTGCGGCGCTTGGCCATGCCGCTTTCGTGGCGTTCTTTCTCATCCATGGGTCTCGTCCCTATTGGAGGAAATTCAGCACCGTTTCGATGTACAGCTGGGGCTGCTCCATGTTCGAAATATGCGCGGCATCAAGCGCCGCGATCTTGGCGCCCTTGATCTGCTGCGCGATTGCTTCGCCGGCAGACGGCGGCGTGGCCGGATCCTGCTTGCCGACGATGACCAAAGTCGGCGCAGCAATGCGCCCATTGGTGGCGCGGAAATCCATGTCGCGGATCGCTTCGCAGCAGGCGATGTAGCCGGCAGGGTTTGTGGCGAGGAACATCTGCTTCATGCGCGCCATGACCTGCGGCGCGCGGGCACGGAATTCCTTGGTGAACCAGCGCTCCATGTTGGGATCGACCAGTTGCGCCAGGCCCTTCTCCTGCACGAATTTGATGCGGTCGGCCCACGGCGCTTTATCGGCGTAATAGAAATTCGTGTTGGAGAGGACGAGCTTGTCGACGCGGTCGGGCGCGTTGGCGCCGAGCCATTGTCCGACCATGCCGCCCATCGACAGCCCGCACCAATTGGTCTTCTTGATTTTGAGCGCGTCGAGCACGGCAAGCACGTCGCGTCCGAACCGCTCCATGGAGTACGGCCCTTTGGGCACGCCAGATTTGCCGTGACCGCGGCGATCGTAACGTACCAGACGGAAATGCTTGGCCCATTCGCCAGCTTGTTCGTCCCACATGTGCAGGTTGGTGCCGAGCGAATTTGACAGCATCAGCACGGGGGCGCCCTCGCGGCCCTCGACTTCGACATAGATCGGGCAGCCATCGGCATCGATCGTCGGCATGAAAATCCTCCCTCGGGCCTGGATCTTGGTTGCGGCCAAGCCTGAACCGACACACTTAAAGCGGTCCGCGCCTGCTGCAAAGCTCTTTTCAGCGAGCCCGCGAGGGCTTAAGCCGTGACCCAAGGAAGTTTTACTGCGAGGAGAATATCCCGATGGCGATGGTCATGACGGGGGAGGTGCAACTCCCAGCCAGCCGCGAGGTGGTGTACGCAAAGCTCAACGATGCCGAGGTGCTCAAAGCCTGCATCCCCGGCTGCGAGGAGCTCACCAAGATTTCCGATACCGAATTGCAGGCCGTCGCGGTCACCAAGATCGGGCCGGTGAAGGCTCGCTTCAAAGGCAAGGTTCACCTGACCGACCTCGACCCGCCCAATGGCTACAAGATTTCCGGCGAAGGTGACGGCGGCGTTGCCGGCTTCGCCAAAGGCGGGGCAGCGGTCAAGCTGACGGAAAAGGATGGCGGCACGCTGCTCACCTACAATGTCGAGGCGCAGATCGGCGGCAAGCTTGCTCAGCTGGGGCAGCGCCTGGTCAATGGCGCGGCAAAGAAAATCGCCGACGATTTCTTCAAGAATTTCGCCGCGACGGTAGCGCCTGGCCCGGCCTAGACCGGGCTCGGCGCCCGCCGCGCGTCAGGTCAGGGGCAGGGGTGATAGCTGCCGTCGTAGCCGAGATAGAGCCCCGTTGCCGGATTGTATGATTTGAAGCGCGCCTCGCAGTAGGCAACCGACGGCCCCGGGGCATAAGCATATGCTGGCCCACCATAGTAAGGCCCATCGTACGGCTCCTGGGCGGCCAGCGCGCCGCCGACGATTGCGCCGGCGGCGAAACCGGCGAGTGGGCCGCCCCATCCCCCGTGGTGCCAATGATGGTGCCAACGGGCCTGCGCCGGTGTGATGGCGATGCTCGATGCGGCAATCGCAACTGCCGCGATGCCCGCTAAAATCTTTGTGCGCATGAGAATTTCTCCCTTTTTCGTTCCGGTCGCGTAATGGACCAAAGCCTTTTTTGGCGGATTGGTTCCGTGAATTCTCTGTAAGCATAAGCCCTTGTCCCTTGACCCGGCCGGCGGTCGGGGTTCAGAGTTGTTCTAGTTCCAAGGCGTATTCGGGCGGAAATCGGCTGAAATTCGGACCCGAGCCGCCGCCGCCCCAGCCGGGCGAAGCGAAAAGAGGGCTTTTGGCCCCGAACTTGGGAGGACGGTAATGCCTGCGGTGTCCATGACGGTGAACGGCAAGGCCGTCACCGGCGACGTCGAAGCACGCACTTTGCTGGTGCAATTCCTGCGCGAGAACCTTCGGCTCACTGGAACGCATGTGGGTTGCGACACCTCGCAGTGCGGCGCCTGCGTCGTGCATGTCGACGGGATCGCGGCGAAATCTTGCACGCTGCTCGCTCTGCAATGCGAGGGCGCCAAGGTCACCACGATCGAGGGCCTCGCCGAAGCCGGCGGCCCGCTGCACCCGATGCAGGAAGCCTTCCGCGAAAATCACGGTTTGCAATGCGGCTACTGCACGCCGGGCATGATCATGGCCGCGCTCGATATCGTGCGCCGCAAAGGCAACGATCTCGACGAGCATACCATTCGCGAGCAGCTCGACGGCAACATCTGCCGCTGCACCGGTTACCACAACATCGTCAAAGCGATTGCCGCGGGAGCCAAGGCAATGGGAAAGGGCGGTGCGCCGCGTCAGGCAGCCGAATAGCTTAAAAAAATCCAACGGGAGGAGACCGCCATGAGCGCGACCGGGATCGGCGCGGCGGTGCGCCGCAAGGAAGACATCCGGTTCATCACCGGCCACGGACAATACACCGACGACGTCACGCGGCCCGGCACGACCCGCGCCGTTTTCGTGCGCTCGCCGCACGCCCGCGCAAAGATCAAAAACATCGATGCCGCTGCCGCGCGCAAGATGCCGGGCGTGGTGGCTGTTCTGACCGGCGCCGAACTCGCTAGCGACAAGATCGGCAATCTGATTTGCGGCTGGATGATCCATTCCAAGGACGGTTCGCCGATGAAGATGGCGCCGCATCCCGCTATCGCGGCCGGCACGGTCAATCATGTCGGCGATGCGGTGGCGGTGGTGATCGGCGAAACGATGGCGCAGGCGCGCGACGCCGCCGAGAAGGTCAAGGTCGACTATGAGGTGCTGCCGGCGGTGACCGATCCCGCCAAGGCGAAATCCGGTCCGCAAATTCACGAAGTGGCGCCGAAAAACACGATTTACGAATGGCATCTTGGCGACGCCAAGGCGACCGCCGCCGCGTTCGCCGCCGCCAAGCACGTCACCAAGCTCGATATCGTCAATAACCGGCTGGTACCGAATGCGATCGAGCCGCGCGCGGCGCTGGCCGAATACGACGCCGGCACCGACAACCTCACTTTGTGGAATACCTCGCAAAATCCGCACGTCGCGCGGCTGGTCATCGCCGCATTCGTCGGCATGGCCCCGGAGCATAAGCTCAGGGTCATCGCGCCCGATGTCGGCGGCGGCTTCGGCTCCAAGATTTTCATCTATCCCGAGGAGGTCGTCTGCCTGTGGGCCGCGCGCAAGGTGCGGCGCCCGGTGAAATGGACGGCGGAGCGTTCCGAATCCTTCCTCACCGACGCGCATGGCCGCGATCACGTCACGCACGCCGAATTGGCGCTTGACGGCGACGGCAAGATCCTGGCGCTGCGGGCGCACACTATCGCCAATCTCGGCGCCTATATGTCGACCTTCTCATCGTCGGTGCCGACCTACCTTTACGGCACGCTGCTGTCGGGCCAATACGCCATTCCGTCGATCTATTGCGAGGTGGACGCGGTCTATACCAACACCGCGCCGGTCGACGCCTATCGCGGCGCGGGGCGCCCGGAGGCGACCTTCGTGGTCGAGCGGCTGGTCGAGGTCGCGGCGCGGCAAATGGGCATCGACCCGGCGGAACTGCGTCGCCGCAACTTCATCAAATCGTTCCCGCACCAGACCCCGGTGATCATGGCCTACGACGCCGGCGACTATAACGCCTCGCTCAAGAAGGCGCTGGAGATCGCCGACGTGAAGGGCTTCGGCAAGCGCAAGCGCGAAGCAGCGCGCCACGGCAAGCTGCGTGGCCTCGGCTTTTCAACCTATATCGAGGCCTGCGGTATCGCGCCTTCGCAAGCTGTCGGCTCGCTCGGCGCCGGCGTCGGCCTGTGGGAATCCGCCGAGGTGCGGGTCAATCCGACCGGCAGCGTGGAAGTGCTCACCGGTTGTCACGCGCACGGCCAGGGCCACGAGACCACCTTTGCGCAATTGGTGTCTGAACGGCTCGGTATTCCGTTCGAGAACGTCTCCATCGTGCACGGCGATACCGACAAGGTGCAGTTCGGCATGGGAACCTACGGCTCGCGCTCGGGCGCGGTCGGCATGTCGGCGATCGTGAAAGCCCTCGACAAGGTCGAGGCCAAGGCCAAGAAGGTCGCGGCATTCATGCTGGAAGCTTCGGAAGGCGACATCGAGTTTAAGGACGGCAAGTTCACCGTCGCCGGCACCGACAAGTCGGCGGCTTTCGGCGACGTCGCGCTCAACGCCTATATCGCGCATAAATTCACCGGCGCGCAGCTCGAGCCGGGCCTGAAGGAAACGAGCTTCTACGACCCGACCAACTTCACGTTCCCGGCCGGCTGTCATATCTGCGAGGTCGAGGTCGACGCCGACACCGGCAAGACCGAAATCGTGAATTGGACCGCGGTCGACGATTTCGGCACCGTCATCAACCCGATGATCGTCGAGGGCCAGGTTCATGGCGGCATCGCGCAAGGCGTGGGCCAGGCGCTGCTCGAGGCCGCGGTCTACGACAAGGACGGCCAACTGGTGACCGGGTCGATGATGGACTACACCATGCCGCGTGCGCACGATCTGCCGTCGTTCCACGTGGGGCTGACTGAAACAAAATCACCGTCCAATCCGCTTGGTATCAAGGGCTGCGGCGAAGCGGGCGCCATTGCTTCGCCGGCGGCGGTGATCAACGCCATCACCGACGCCATCGGTACCGAAAATCTGGCGATGCCGGCGACCGCCAATGCGGTGTGGTCGGCGCTCAAGAGCGCGCAAGCGCGTGCGGCCGCGTAACAGGAGAAAACGATGTACAATTTCACCTTTCATCGTCCGACCACGGTCCGCCAGGCGGCCGGCCTTTTGGCGCGCAATCCCGAAGCCAAGCTGCTGGCCGGCGGCCATTCGCTGATCCCGGTGATGAAGCAGCGGCTGGCGCAGCCGTCGGCATTGATCGACCTGTCGCTGGTCGAAGGCATGACGGGCGTCGAGCAGAAAGGCCGCTCCATCGTGATCGGCGCCATGACGCGTCACGCCGACGTTGCCAACTCGGCCGTGCTGCAGCAGGCGTTGCCCGGCCTCGCCATGGTGCCGGGCGCCATCGGCGATCCGCAGGTGCGCAATCGCGGCACGATCGGCGGCTCGGTCGCCAATAACGACCCCAACGCCGATTATCCGGCGGCGTGCCTCGGACTTGGCGCCACCATCATCACCAACAAGCGGCGCATCGCGGCCGACGATTTCTTCACCGGCATGTTCTCGACCGCGCTGGAAGACGGCGAGATCATCACTAAGATCAGTTTCCCGATCGCCAAGAAGGCGGCCTACGAGAAATTCAAGCATCCGGCTTCGGGCTTTGCGCTGGTCGGTGTGTTTGTGGCAAAGCGCGGCTCCGACATCCGCGTCGCGGTCACCGGCGCCGGCGCCAACGGCGTATTCCGGGTGAAGTCGTTCGAGGAGGCACTGAAGAAGCGGTTCGCGGCGAAATCGCTCGAAGGGATGAGTATTCCGGCGACCGGGATGAACAGCGATATTCATGCGAGCGCCGAATACCGCGCGCATCTCGTCGGCGTGCTGGCGCGCCGCGCGCTGGCCAAGGCGACCGCCTGACTGGGCTTTGATGCTGGCGGCAACTCACCGGGGCGCCGCCGCGTTTTTGGCCGCGATGCTGGTGCTGGCGGCTGCGCCGTCGGCCGCCGAATCGTTCAATGTCGAAAGCCGTTTCCACGGCAAACCGCTGATGATTCCGGCGCAGCTTCTGCTCCCGGAAAAGCACGGCGACGGCAGGCTTCCGGCGATGATCGTGATGCACGGCTCGGGCGGCGTGCGCGAGCGTGAACGAAACTACGCGCGCGAATTCAATTCGCTCGGCGTCGCCGCCGTCATCGTCGACAGCTTTTCGCCGCGCGGCGTGAAATCGACCGTGCGCGATCAGAGCCCGGTCAGCTCTTACGACATGGTGGTCGACGCGGCGAACACGCTGAAGGCCTTGACCAAGCGCCCGGAGATCGACCCCGCGCGTATCGGCATGATCGGCTTCTCCAAGGGCGGCACGGTGGTGATCAAGTCGGCGCTGCGCCGCTACATGGAGCCGCTCGCCGCCGGCGAGACGCGGTTTGCACTATTGATTGCGATGTATCCCTGGTGCGGCGACCTGCCCCTCGATTTCCGCACGGCAAGCGGTGCGCCGCTGCACATGCTGCTCGGTGAACGCGACGTCTATGCGGGCACCGTAAGCTGCAAGGAGTTCGGCAAAAAATACGCCGAAGCCGGCGGCGATCTCACGCTCAAGGTCTATGCCGGCGCCCAGCACGATTGGGACGTGCCGGGCAGCGGTCATTGGACTGTTCACGACGGGCAGAACCAGAGCAAGTGCATCTACGATGAAATCGCGCCCGGCACTTGGGCCGAGCGTTCAAGCGGGATCAAAATCGTCGAGAACAACAAGCGGACTGGGAACATCAAGAAGGCGCTGGCGCAATGCATGACGCTCGGCGTTTCGGGCGGCTACGATGCGGTAACGCGCGCGCAATCGCTCGAGGATATCCGCGCGATTACGCGCGCGGCGTTTCACCTGCGGTAAGCGCGTATAGGTCAGGGTTTGCGGTCGAGTTCGCCAAGCAGGTCGTGCAGATCGAGCGGATTGGTATGCATCTGCAAACTGCCGTCCGCCTTCTTCGGCCATAAATCCTTCGGCCGGTCCCAGTAAAGCTCGACGCCATTGTCGTCCGGATCGCGCAGATAGAGTGCTTCGGAGACGCCGTGGTCGCTCGCGCCGTCGAGCGGGATCTTGGCGAGGATGAGGCGGTGCAGTGCGTCGGCCAGAAGCCGCCGGCTCGGGTAAAGAATGGCGGTATGGTAAAGGCCGGTGGTGCCCGGGGCGGGCGGGTGGCCGCCTTTGCTCTCCCAGGTGTTCAAGCCGATATGGTGATGATAGCCACCGGCCGAGATGAACGCGGCGCCGGGCCGGCTGGTGGTGAGCGTAAAACCCAAGACGCCGCAATAGAAATCGAGCGCTCGCTGTAAATCGGCTACTTTCAAATGCACGTGGCCGATGCGCACCCCCGGGTCGATGGTGGGCAGGCGAAGGGCCTCTTTGGTCATTTCATTGGTCATTTCAGCGGGGCTGGACATTGCGTTTGATCCTGGCTGGCCGGGTGCGCTTTTGATACCCACATTTAAGACACCCGCCGGATTGGTTAAAGTGTCATAGAGGTGACCCAGTAATGTCTTTGACACCATTGCCTGACAGCATCGAGGCCACTCTCGGCCTGCTGGCCAAGGCGGATTACATCGCCGACCGTTCGCTGGCAACCGTGCTGTTTCTGGCGCTGCGTATGGGGCGGCCGCTGTTCCTCGAAGGCGAGGCCGGCGTCGGCAAGACCGAAATCGCCAAGGTGCTTTCCTCCGCGCTGGGGCGCCGGCTGATCCGCCTGCAATGTTACGAGGGGCTGGATATTTCCTCCGCCGTTTATGAATGGAACTACGGCGCCCAGATGATCGCCATTCGCCTTGCCGAAGCTGAAGGCGAGGGTGACCGTGAGCGCATCGAGCACGACGTTTTCTCCGAACGCTTCCTGATCAAACGGCCACTGTTGCAGGCGCTCGAGCCCGATCCGGCCGGCCCCCCGGTGTTGCTGATCGACGAGATCGACCGCACCGACGAGGCGTTCGAGGCATTTCTCCTGGAGGTTCTTGCCGATTTCCAGGTTACCGTGCCGGAGCTCGGCACCGTCAAGGCGGCGCATCCGCCGATCGTGCTCGTCACGTCGAACCGCACGCGCGAGGTGCATGACGCGCTCAAGCGCCGATGCCTCTATCACTGGGTCGGCTACCCGGATGCCGGACGCGAGCTGAAGATTCTCCGCACCAAGGTGCCGGGCATCGGCAAGAAATTATCCGAACAGGTGGTCGCCTTTGTGCAGGCTCTGCGCAAGGAGGATCTGTTCAAGGCACCGGGTGTAGCCGAGACGCTCGACTGGGCCGGCGCGCTCGCCGAGCTCGATGCGGTCGCGCTCGATCCGGCGACGGTGTCGGATACGCTCGGCGCGCTGTTGAAATATCAGGACGACATCACCCGGCTTGACGGCAGCAAGGTGAAGGAGATGCTTGACGCGGTGAAATCGGAATTGCGCGCGGCGGAGTAGTTTGCATGGCCGACGGCCGCCTTTCCGAAAACATCCTCTACTTCGCGCGCGCGCTGCGCGCGGCCGGCATTCCGGTCGGCCCCGGCAACGTGCTCGATGCGCTGGAAGCCGTGCAGGTCGCCCGGATCGGCGACCGCGAGGACTTCTACTGGACGCTGCACGCCGTATTCGTGAAGCGGCACGAACACGGCATCCTGTTCGACCAGGCGTTCCGCATCTTCTTCCGCAAGCGCGGCTATATCGAGAAGCTGATTGCCTCGATGCTACCGGAGACCGCCGCCGGCGCGCCGAAACCGCCGCCTCCCGGCGCGCAACGCATCCAAGAGGCGTTGTTCGGCGGCCTCAACGCGCGCGAGGACACCGCGGACGTCGAGATCGACGCGCGTCTAACCGTGTCCGACCGTGAAGTGCTGCAAAAAAAGGATTTCGCGCAGATGACCGCCGCCGAGATCGCCGTGGCCAGGCAGGCGATCGCGCGGCTGGCGCTTCCGCTCGATCTTGTCCGCACGCGGCGGCTGGTAGCGGCGCGGCGCGGCACGCTGATCGACATCCGCCGTACCCTGCGCGCCAGCATGAAGGCGGGCGGAGCGTTGATAGATCTGAAATATCTCGGTCCGCGCGAAAAAATGCCGCCGATCGTGGCGTTGCTCGATATTTCCGGCTCCATGAGCCAGTATACGCGGCTGTTCCTGCATTTCCTGCATGCGATCGCCGAGCGCGAAAAGCGCGTCACCACCTTTTTGTTTGGTACGCGGCTCACCAATGTCACCCGCGCCATCCGCGCGCGCGACCCCGACGAGGCGCTGGCTGCCTGTTCGGCGCATGTGGTCGACTGGGCGGGCGGCACGCGTATCGCGACGTCATTGCGCGACTTCAACAAGCACTGGTCGCGCCGCGTGCTTACCCAAGGCGCCGTGGTGCTGCTGATCACCGACGGCCTCGAGCGCGACGCCGACAACAGCCTGGGGTTCGAGATGGACCGGCTGCACCGATCTTGCCGGCGACTGATCTGGCTCAACCCGCTGCTGCGCTTCGACGGCTTCGAGACGCGAGCAAAGGGCGTGCGTACCATGCTGCCGCATGTTGACGAAATGCGGCCGATCCACAATCTAGAGTCCATGATGGGACTGGTGCGCGCCTTGGCGCACGCACCGGGGAAAGACTACGATCCAAAACGGTGGCTACGACAGGTTGCCTGACGGAGAAACCGCATGCTTTCGCGCGATGAAGACATTCTCAAAGCCGCCGAGGACTGGCGCAAAGCCGGCCGCGGCGTGGCGCTCGCCACGGTGGTCGAGACCTGGGGCTCGGCGCCGCGGCCGATCGGCTCGAACCTGGTAGTCGACGACGAGGGCAATTTCCTTGGGTCGGTGTCGGGCGGCTGCGTCGAAGGCGCGGTGGTGACCGAAGCCATGGACGTGATCGAAAGCGGCAAGCCGAAGATGCTGGAATTCGGCGTTGCCGACGAGACGGCGTGGAACGTCGGGTTGTCCTGCGGCGGCACCATCCGGGTCTTCGTGGAAAAGGTGAGCTAGGTGAAACTCGAAATCCTGCACGCGCTCAATGCCGAACGCGCCGCGCGCCACGCGGTGGCGGTCGTAACCGATGTGGCCAGCGGCGAACAGCGGCTGGTCAAGGCCGCCGACGTCGCGCGCGATCCACTCAAGGAAATGCTGGAGAAGCGCCTGCGAATGGCGAAAAGCGGCATGGAGGAGATCGCGCATGGCCGTGTGTTCATCACGGTGCATGTGCCGTCGCCGCAGCTCGTTATCACCGGCGCCGTACATATCAGTCAAACCTTGGCTCCGATCGGGAAATTGCTCGGTTACGACGTGACCATCGTCGATCCGCGCACGGCCTTCGCCTCGATCGAGCGCTTTCCCGACGTGAATGTGATTGCGGAATGGCCGGACGTGGCGCTGCCGCCGCTCAATGTCGATCATTACACGGCGTTTGTCGCGCTCACGCACGACCCGAAGATCGACGATCCCGCGCTCAAGCACGCGCTGGCGCGCGATTGCTTCTATATCGGCGCGCTCGGCTCGAAGAAGACGCATGCCAAACGGGTGGCGCGGCTGAAGGAAGCGGGGCTCGGCGACGCCGATATCGCGCGCATTCACGCACCCATAGGGCTCGACATCGGTGCGGTGTCGCCGGCCGAGATCGCGGTCGCCATCATGGGCGAGATCACGGCGCGGCTCCGCCTGAAGGCGGAGAAAGCGGAGGCGGCATGAAGTTCGGCCCCGTCGCTCCGGCCGATGCGCTCGGCGCCACGGCGGTGCATTCGATCCGTCAGGGCGGTCTCGTGCTCAAGAAGGGCACGCGGATCGGACCGGCGGAAGTGGCGGCGCTCAATGCCGCCGGTGTCAAGGAAATCGTGGTGGCGCGGCTCGAAGCGGGCGATGTGTCGGAGGACCAGGCCGCCGGCGATATCGCGGCCGCCGTCAAGGGCGAGGGCTTGCGCGCCGACCGCGCCTTCACCGGACGCTGCAATCTCTTTGCCGAGACCGCGGGCGTGCTGGTGGTCGACAAGGACGCAATCGACCGGCTCAACCGCGTCGATGAGGCCGTGACGATTGCCACGCTGCCCGCGTTCAAGCCGGTGGTGGAAGGCGAAATGATCGCCACCGTCAAGATCATTCCGTTCGCGGTGGCAGGTTCCGCGCGCGACCGCGCGGTGGCGGAAGCGGCAAAGGCGAGGCCCGCCGTTCGCGTCGCGCCCTATAAGGTGCGCAAGATTGGCGTGGTTTCGACGCTGTTGCCGGGCCTCGCGCCGAAGGTGGTGGACAAAACGCTCAAGATCACCACGGCGCGTATTCAGCCGGCCGGCGCCGCCATCGTCGCCGAACGCCGCGTCCCGCATGACGCGCAAGCGCTCTCGCGCGCCATCGGCGAGGTGATGAAGGCCGGCGCTGAACTGGTGATTGTGTTCGGCGCCTCCGCGATTGCCGACCGCCGCGACGTAATCCCGATGGCGATCGAGGCGACCGGCGGTGAGATCGAGCATTTCGGAATGCCGGTCGACCCGGGCAACCTCATGCTGATCGGGCGCCTGCATGGGCGGGCGGTCATCGGCGCGCCCGGCTGTGCGCGCTCGCCGAAGGAAAACGGCTTCGACTGGGTGCTGATGCGGCTGTTGGCCGGCCTGCCGGTCAGCCGCGCCGACATCACTGCAATGGGCGTCGGCGGCCTGCTGATGGAGATCGTTACGCGGCCGCAGCCGCGGTCCGAGCCCGCCCCGGAAGAGGGACGTCGCATCGCCGCGCTGGTGCTTGCTGCGGGCCGTTCCACCCGCATGGGCGCCATCAACAAGCTGATCGCCGAAATCGGCGGCAAGCCGCTGGTGCGTATCGCCGCCGAGCAGGCGCTCGCTTCGCGCGCCAAGCCGGTGATCGTGGTCACCGGCCACGAACGCGAGCGGGTGGAAGCGGCGCTTGCCGGGTTGCCCGTGCATTTTGCCAACAATCCGGACTATGCGGACGGGCTCGGCACGTCGCTCAAGGCCGGAATCGCCGCCGTGCCCGCGGACGCCGATGGCGCGATCGTCTGCCTCGGCGACATGCCGCAGGTGGATGCGGCGTTGATCGACAGGCTGCTCGCCGCCTTCGATCCGGAGCGCGGCGCGCTGGTGATCGTGCCGACCTTCGAGGGAAGGCGCGGCAATCCGGTCGTGTGGTCGCGCCGTTTCTTTCACGACCTGATGTCGATCAATGGCGATATCGGCGCCCGCCACCTGATCGGCAGTTACGCCGAAGCGGTCGTCGAAGTGCCCGTCGCTGGCGAAGCCGGGCTTACCGATGTCGACACGCCCGAGTCGTTTTCCGCCGTCAAGGCCGAAATCGAGCGCGCTTAAGACTCGAATCGTTGATCGTCTGCGCGACTCACCGCTTATCTGAAATCGTCATAGGTAAGGGAAGGGCGATGGCGGACAGCTTCACGCCGACATTGCGCGCGCTCGTGGCCGCGGCATTGTTGCTGGCGACCGCGACGTTGATGCTGGTTGCCGTGAATACCGCGCGCGCCGCCGGCGCGCTCGCCGTCGGCGCTTGCGGGGCATACGGCGAGGCTTTCGATTTCGACTCCGTGGAAGAAGCGCGCAAAAGCGCGCTGGCGAAATGCCAAAGCGAAAGTTGCCGGGTCGTGGCCGTGACCAGGCGCGGCTGCGCCGCATTGGCCGTCGATTTCACGAATGCCTGTGGCGCGCACGGTTATGGCAAGGCGCCGCGGCTCGGCCGCAGCCAGAACGAAGCGCTGCGCTCCTGCTACGCCGGTGGTGGTAAGGAATGCGTCATCCGCACCTTCTTCTGCGACGCCAAGGGCTGAGTTCCATATAACAGATTGATTGGGCTTGCGATTTTGCGCTTGCGGGAACTCGTCGCCATTCTGTATAATGACTGACCAGTCAGTCATTATATTGTTGGTGCCATGCCGGCCGCCCATCCCCGATCGCCACGTAAGGCCCCGCGTCGTCGGCGGGCCGCGAGCCTCAAGCATCGCGCCGGGCGGGGACCGGCAAGCGGCGCCCGCAAGGCGCGCAGCGCCGCCCGCCGCGAGGCAATCCTTGCTGCGGCGCTCGACGAATTCTCCGCTAGCGGCTTCGAGGCCGCGCGGCTCGACGACGTGGCCAAACGTGCGGGCGTCGCCAAGGGAACGATTTATCTCTACTTCCGCGACAAGGAGAGCCTGTTCCAGGAACTGGTACGCAGCATGCTCACGCCGCTGATCGGCACGGTCGAGGGCCTGGCCGCCGCCGATGTGCCGATGAGTGCGCTCGGCGGACGGCTTGCCGAATTGTTCGTGCGCGAGGTCTACGAGACGCGGCGCAAGGACGTCATTCGCCTGATGCTCTCGGAGGGCCGCCGCTTCCCGGAACTCGCCGAGTTCTATTACCGTGAGTTGCTTTCGCACATCGTTGCCGCGGTGCGCGCGCTGCTCAAGCGCGCGGCCGCTCGCGGCGAGGTCCCTGAAGCGCTCGCCGAATTTCCGCAGATCATCGCGGCGCCCGGCCTGGTCGCAATCATCTGGAGCGGCCTGTTCGAGCGCTTTGAACCGCTCGACGTGCGCAAAATGATGAAAACCTATGTCGAGTTACTGTTCATGCCGAGGAGAGCCCCATGAAGAAAAGATTTGCCGTTTTTTCGGCGATGGCGCTCGCGGGGCTCGCGCTTGTCGGCTGCGACAAGGGGGATGAGCGGCAATTGCAGGGCTGGGTCGAGGCGGAGCTGATTTTCGTGTCGTCCGACGAGCAGGGCCGTGTGGAAGAGCTGAAGGTACGCGAGGGCGACCACGTCAAGCAGGGCGATCTTCTGTTCACCGTGGACGACGACCTGCAGAAGGCCGACGTGCTGGTGAAGAAGACGGCGGTGGTCAATGCGCAGCAGAACTTCGACCGCGCCAAGGAACTGCTCAAGACCGCAGCCGGCACGCAAAAGACCTATGACGATGCCGAAGCCGCGCTGCGCCAGGCCAAGGCGAACGTAACCTGGTCGCAAACCCGGCTGACGCGGCGCAACGCCTTCAGCCCGGCGGCGGGCACCATCGAGCAGGTCTATTACCGGCCGGGGGAGACCGTGCCGGCGGGGAAGCCGGTGGTGGCC
>Ga0335085_10000538_pt1 | contig 104410 bp, 96 predicted proteins | sample Lox_Sample_45_FD_206712 | JGI IMG/M metagenome (GOLD analysis project Ga0335085, IMG submission 206712) | Soil microbial communities from Loxahatchee National Wildlife Refuge, Florida, United States - Lox_Sample_4.5 | ecosystem: Environmental > Terrestrial > Soil > Wetlands | place: USA...
CAGGATGTTCTTGCGGATTTCGAAATTGCGCGCTTCCACCTTCTGCTGCGCCTTTTCGAGCGCCTTGTTCACCCAGGGATGCGCGATGGCTTCGCCTTTTTCGAGGCCGAGGCGCTGGAGCAGCGTATCCATGCGCTCCGAACCGAAGATGCGCATGAGGTCGTCTTGCAGACTCAAGAAGAATTTCGACGCGCCCGGATCGCCCTGACGGCCCGATCGCCCGCGCAGCTGGTTGTCGATGCGCCGGCTTTCGTGGCGCTCGGTGCCCACGATGTAGAGCCCGCCCGCCGCCAGCACGCGCTTCTTGTCGGCGGCCACTTCGTCGCGGATCTGGGCGGTGCGCTGGACGCGGTCGACTTCGTTGATGATGCCGCCGAGCTCGGTCTTGATGCGCATGTCGGCGTTGCCGCCGAGCTGGATGTCGGTGCCGCGGCCGGCCATGTTGGTGGCGATGGTGACGGTGCCGGACACGCCCGCCTGCGCCACGATCTGCGCTTCGGCCTCGTGATAGCGCGCATTCAGCACGTTGTGCTTGATCTTGCGCTTCTTGAGCAGATCGGAAAGATGCTCCGATTTCTCGATGGACACGGTGCCGACCAGAATGGGCTGGCCGCGCTTCTGGCAATCCTCGATCAGCGCGATGATGGCGTCGTTCTTCTCGTCCGCCGTGCGATAGACTTCGTCGTCGTAATCGACGCGCGCAACGGGAAGATTGGTCGGAATCTCCATCACGTCGAGCTTGTAGATGTCCATGAATTCGGCCGCCTCGGTCATCGCCGTGCCGGTCATGCCCGCGAGCTTTTCGTAGAGGCGGAAATAATTCTGGAAGGTGATCGAGGCGAGCGTCACGTTTTCGGGCTGGATGGCGGCATTTTCCTTGGCCTCCAGCGCCTGATGCAGACCTTCGGAATAGCGCCTTCCTTCCATCATGCGGCCGGTGAATTCGTCGATGATGACGACCTTGCCGTCCTTCACGATGTAGTCGCGATCTTTCAGGAACAGCTTGTGGGCCTTCAGCGCCTGATTGACGTGATGGACCATGTTGATGTTTTCGATGTCGTAGAGATCGCCGGTCTCCAGCAGCCCGGTCTGGCGCAAGAGCCCGACCATGTGTTCGTTGCCCACATCGGTGAGCGTGACGGTGCGCTGCTTTTCGTCGAGCTCGAAATCGTCTTCGTCCAGCAGCGGGATCAGCGCATCGACGGTGCGATAGACTTCGGTCTGGTCGTCGGTCGGCCCGGAGATAATCAGCGGCGTGCGCGCTTCGTCGATCAGGATGGAGTCCACTTCGTCCACGATGGCGAAGGAATGCGCGCGCTGCACCATCGTCGCCATGGAGTATTTCATATTGTCGCGCAGATAATCGAAGCCGAATTCGTTGTTGGTGCCGTAGGTGACGTCGCAGGCATAAGCGGTGCGCCGTTCCTCGTCGGTCAGGCCATGCACGATGCAGCCGACGGTCAGGCCGAGGAATTTGTAGATCTGCCCCATCCATTCGGCGTCGCGCTTGGCGAGGTAGTCGTTCACCGTCACGACATGCACGCCTTTGCCCGCGAGCGCGTTCAGATAGACGGGCAGGGTGGCGACCAGCGTCTTGCCTTCGCCGGTTTTCATTTCGGCGATGCGGCCCTCGTGCAGCACGATGCCGCCGACCAGCTGAACGTCGAAATGCCGCTGGCCGAGCGTGCGGATGGCCGCCTCGCGCACCACCGCGAAAGCTTCGGAGAGAAGATCGCCCAGTTCCTCGCCGCCCTTCAGCCGCTCGCGGAAGGCACCCGTCATGGCGCGCAGCTCGGCGTCGGATTTCGCCTTCATCTCCGGTTCGAGCGCGTTGATCGCCTCGATCCGCTTGAACATGGGCTTGAGCTTGCGCTCGTTCGAGGAGCCGAAGAATCGTTGCGCAACGCCAGAAAAACCGAGCATGAACGTCCTCGTGGGGCCGCCCGCAGGTCCGGGCGAACGGAATTGTCCGGGCGGGCCCGGCACGCGGGGCAGAGATAAGAACCGCCTCCCCCCTTGTCAATTCAAGCGATTCCAGCCTATTGCGCGCCTCCCAAAAGGGGCAGGGTCTGCGTTAACGCCGCCGGGGAAAGGATCAGCGCCATGGCCAAGGGTGGGAGGGCAGCCGCGAAGGCCGTCCGCAGCGTCAAAGCGGCGCATCCTCAATCTCCATTGGCGCCGAAGCGTTTCGCCAATCTTCCGCCGCTGGCGGGCGTGCGCCTGTCCACGGGCGCTGCGGGCGTGAAGTACAAGGACCGCACCGATGTGCTGCTCGCCGTGTTCGCACAGGGTACGGCGGTTGCGGGCGTGTTCACCAAATCGAAGACCGCATCGGCGCCGGTCGTGTGGTGCCAGTCGCTGCTGAAGGGCGGCGAGGCGCGCGCGCTTGTCGTCAACAGCGGCAATGCCAATGCGTTCACCGGCAAGGAAGGCCAGGAGGGCACGCGCGAGATCGCCGCTTCGGCGGCGGGAGCGGTCGGCTGCCGCGCCAATGAGGTATTCCTCGCATCCACCGGCGTGATCGGCGAGCCGCTTCCGGCCAAGAAGATCACCGCCATCCTGGGCGAGCTTGCGCAATCGGGCGCGGCAGGCGGATGGCGCGCCGCCGCCGAAGCGATCATGACCACGGACACCTATCCGAAGCTCGCCACCGCCACCGCCGCCATCGACGGCCACAAGGTCACGATCAACGGAATCTGCAAAGGCTCGGGCATGATCGCGCCCGACATGGCGACGATGCTGGCGTTCGTGTTCACCGATGCGAATTTGCCCGCGAATGTTTTGCAGGAGTTGCTCGCGCGCGGCGTGAAGGGCTCGTTCAATTCGATCACCGTAGACAGCGATACCTCCACGAGTGACACGCTGTTGATGTTCGCCACCGGCAAGGGCGCGCATCATCCGGCAATCACGAAAGCAAACGACAAGCGGCTCAATGAATTTTCCAAGCGCCTCGACGAACTCCTGCTCGATCTCGCATTGCAGGTGGTCAAAGACGGCGAGGGCGCGCAGAAGCTCATCCGCATCGACGTCACCGGCGCGCAGACCGACGATGCCGCGCGCAAAATCGCGCTCTCGGTCGCCAATTCTCCGCTCGTCAAAACCGCCATCGCGGGCGGCGACGCCAATTGGGGCCGCATCGTGATGGCGGTGGGCAAGGCGGGCGAGGCGGCCGACCGCGACAAGATGAAGATCGTGTTCGGCGATCAGGTCGTGGCCGAAAAGGGCACGCGCGCGCCCGGCTATAATGAATCGGCGGCAACCAAAGCGGCCTCAGGGCGCGAGGTGGAAATCGCCATCGATGTCGGCGTGGGCAAAGGAAAAGCGCGGGTTTGGACCTGCGACCTCACCCATGGCTATATCGACATCAACGGTTCGTACAGAAGTTGAGTGTGCCGATTTCGAACACGCATTTGACGGAATTTTCCGGACATTTCTTAGCGGCACATTAAGGCGGGCGCGACACACTGGAGGCGCATATGACGCAGACCGTTCTCGTTGCGGCGTGTGCGCTGGTGGACCCCGACGGGCGCGTGCTGATCGCCGAACGTCCTGCGGGAAAGAGCATGGCGGGGCTATGGGAATTTCCTGGCGGCAAGGTCGAGCCGGGCGAACGTCCGGAGGACACCGTGATACGGGAGCTTCACGAGGAGCTTTCGATCACGATCCGCGAGCCGTGCCTGGCGCCCTTCACCTTCGCTTCGCACGCCTACCCGGAATTTCACCTGCTCATGCCGCTCTTTATCTGCAGGCGATGGGAAGGGATCGTGACGCCGCGGGAAGGTCAGGCGATCAAATGGGTGAGGGCGCGCGACTTGCCCTCCTACAAGATGCCGCCGGCGGACTTGCCGCTGATTCCGATGCTCCGCGATTTGCTCTGAGCGAATTCTGGCGCGACGAGCGCGGCGCAACCGCCATCGAATACGCCATCGTGGCCGCGGGCATTTCCATCTTCGTCATCACGGCAGTGGATTTGCTCGGCCAGAACGTCAAGACCACGTTCTTCGACAAGCTGGCGAACCTCATCAAATAAAGCGTCCCGGCGCGTGTTCCCGCCGCCCGGAATCTGCCTTATCCTCGAACCATGCCGTTCGATCCCGAAACCATCGCCATGGTGCGCAAGGCCGTCGCCGGCAATCAGGATCAGCTTCTCTACACCATGGTTCCCGCCATGGACGGCGGCCAGACCTACGAGATGAAATGCAAGATCTGCGGCGCGTTCGGCAACATCCTCGCGCGCACCTTCACACATGAGAAGGATTGTCCGGTTCCGGTGGAGGAAGAACGCTTCCGCAAGATGCCAAGATGGCGGCGGCGGTTTGACAAATGGTTTGTTCTGACGTTCCGGAAAAATGACCTGCGCGAGGCCGATTGAAATTCATTTCAGAGGCTTCGCGGATTCGCCCGCCGATTTCTCCACCACGCCCAACGCATCCGCGAGCCGCGCCTTCGCGCTGCCGGGGCGGAGCGGCTGTTGCTGGCTCTCATGCGGCGACCAGCCCGTCAGATAAACGATCTCGAACGTTGCAGGGAATTTGCCGTCCGTGCCTTGCAGATGCACGAGCGTTGCCGCCAGCGCCGCGCGCGGCAGGAATTTGCGGCGGCGCTCGGCGAGCGCATTTGTCTCGCCAAGAGCACGAAGATCGGAAATCAACGTTTCGAATTTCGAGTAGCGCACCGATGTGCGTTCCGAATCCGCCACCGGCAGCGCAAATCCCGCCCGTTGCAGCAATGCGCCCAGCGCCCGCACATCGGCGAAAGGCGAAACGCGCGGAGAGATACCACCGGCAACATCGCTTTCGCCCGCTGCGAATGCGCGGCGCAATTCGCTGAGCGTGTCGCCACCGAACAGCGCGGCGAGGAACAATCCATCGGGTCTCAGAACTTGCCGGATTTGCAACAACGCGCCGGGCAGATCGTTGACCGCGTGCAGCGACAACACGCTCGTCACCAGATCGAAGCTTTCCGGCGCGAAGGGCAGGGCGTCTTCCTCCGCCACCACGCCATCGCCCGACAAAGACGTGCGCGTCCAGTTCGCGGCGAAGGGTTTGAGGATCGCGAAGCTCTCGTCGCGCGAGGAAAGATCGAGCCCGTGCGCGAACCGCTTCGTCACCGCGGCCAGCCGCGCGGCCAATCCCTCCGCCGCATCGCGCACCAGAAAGCTCTCGCTTCCGCGCGCGCGGCGTAGCGCGTAAATCCGGCGGTCGAAAATCGTGGGTATCACGGGATCGCATCTCGCAACATGACGCACTAGACTAAACCTCATGGCGGGGATGCTGGCAAAAGCGGGGCGGATGGTTCTGGATGCGGTCTATCCGCCGCTCTGCATCTCCTGCCGTGCCGCGACGGGCGAGGCGCATGGGCTATGCGCGTCGTGCTGGAACAAGATGAATTTCCTCGACGGCCCCGCCTGCGACGCTTGCGGCATGCCGTTCGAATTCGATCCCGGCGGCGAGACGCTCTGCGCGCCCTGCCACGCCGAGCCGCCCGATTTCGACCACGCCCGCGCCGTGATGCACTACGACGATGCTAGCAAGGCGCTGATTCTGGGCCTCAAGCGCGGCGACCGCCACGACCTCGTGCCGCCGCTATCGCGCTGGCTGGAGCGCGGCGGGCGGGAACTCATCGCCGAGGCCGAACTCATCGTGCCCGTGCCGCTGCATCGCTGGCGGCTGTGGACGCGGCGGTTCAACCAGTCGGCGCTGCTGGGGCAGAAGCTCGCGAAGGCCGCCGCCAAGCCCTTCGATCCGCTGGCGCTGATCCGCATCCGGCCGACGCCCAGCCAGGGCGCCATGCCGTCCGCCAAGGCGCGCCGGAAGAACGTGCGCGGGGCATTTAAGGTGGCCAACCCCTCGGCCGTCGCGGGCAGGGCCGTGCTTATGGTGGACGATGTCTACACCACCGGCGCCACGGTAAACGCCTGTGCGCGCGCCCTCAAAAGGGCGGGCGCGGCCAGGGTTCTGGTCGTGACACTGGCGCGCGTTGTGCGCCCGGCGGCAGCAACTATATAAATTGTGACGGTTTGTTCCGAGTCTGCCGATGCGCAAAGTGCTGATGTACACCACGCCGATCTGCCCCTATTGCGTCAGGGCCAAGGCGCTTTTGAAGAAGAAAGGCGTCGAGGTGGAGGAAGTCGACGTGTTCGGCGATGCCGGCGCGCGCGACGAGATGCAGGCGAAATCCGGCGGCGCGCGCACCGTGCCGCAGATTTTCGTGGGCGACGTGCATGTCGGCGGCTGCGACGAGCTTTATGCGCTGGAGCGCGCGGGCGATCTCGATCCGCTGTTGAACGGCTGATGTCCACATTCCGCGCCGCTTGCGTGCAGCTTCGTTCGTCGGACGATACGAGCGAGAACATTCAAACGGCATCCAAACTGATCCGCGAAGCCGCCAAGGCTGGCGCGGCTTTCATCGCCACGCCGGAGAACACGACGCTCATGGCGCCCGATGGCGGGGCGAAGTTGGAAAAGAGTTTCTCCGAAGAGCGCGATCCGGCGCTGCCAGCTTTCCGTGCGCTGGCCGCCGAGCTTGGCGTGTGGCTGCTGATCGGCTCGCTCGCCATAAAGGTCAGCGACACGAAAACCGCGAACCGTTCCTTTCTCCTCACACCGAAAGGCGAGATCGCGGCGCGCTACGACAAGATCCATCTCTTCGACGTCGATCTGCCGTCGGGCGAGAAATATCGCGAGTCGAATACGGTCGCGGGCGGCAACCGCGCGGTGTTGACCGATCTGCCGTGGGGCAAACTCGGCCTCACCATTTGCTACGATCTGCGTTTCCCGCGCCTCTATCGCAAGCTGGCAAAAGCCGGCGCGCAAATCTTCACCGTGCCCTCGGCCTTCACCGAAACCACCGGCAAGGCGCATTGGCATGTGCTCTTGCGCGCGCGCGCCATCGAGAACGGCGCGTTCGTGATCGCGCCCGCGCAAGGCGGGCTGCACGCCAATGGACGGCGCACCTATGGCCACTCGCTGATCGTCGCACCCTGGGGCGAGATATTGGCCGAGGGCGGCACCGATCCGGGCGTGTTCTGGGCGGATATCGACATGGCGGCGGTGACGGATGCGCGCTCCCGCGTGCCCTCGCTCACCCATGACCGCGATTTCGAAGGGCCGTGACCTTCTTGCGGAACAAAGCATTTACCCCCATCCTGTTGTGAATTCGAAAGGGCGTACCCCGCGTGATCGTTTACCGTCTCAGATGTTCCAAGAGCCACGTCTTCGAGAGCTGGTTCAGCCGCATCTCGGCCTTCGACGAGCAGAAGGCGGAAGGCAAACTCTTTTGCCCCATCTGCAACGACCGCGAGATCGAAAAGGCGATCATGTCGCCGTCTCTGCCCGCCACCATCGGCGAGCGCAAATCCGCCGCCCCCGACATGCTGCGTCAGGCCAAGCAATTCGCCATGGGCCTGAAGAAGCATGTGGAAGAGAATGTCGAATATGTCGGCAAGGAATTCCCCGACGAGGCGCGCAAGATTCACTATGGCGAAGCGGAAGAGCGCGACATCTACGGCGAGGCTTCTCTGAAAGATGCCGACGCGCTGACCGACGAAGGCATCGAGATCACGCCGTTGCCGGATGCGAGTGATATCAATTGACGGCTTGGCGGGACGTTCACGTCGGATTCGAAGACGACGGTGTGGAAATCGATGGTATTGAGGTTTGGAAGCACGAGTGGCGTTCGGTAGAAGCAGAGCCCCTTCAACTTCCTCATCCGACTTATCCAAATCAAACGCATCGCTATGACGTTTATGAAGTTGGGGATTCGGCGCATCCGGTTCGTTTTGCGGCGAGTGAGTTGTCCAATGGTGTGTGGGGTTTCTACGTCCCGGTAAGATCGCACTAAATTAAGTGGCGGGTGCCATAATAATTATTTTCCTACCACCATCATGTAATTCACATCGGTATCGCGCGACAGCCGCCACTCCCATCCGAGCGGATCGAAGCTGACGCCCTGCGTTTTCAACACCGTGAGGTGATTGTCTTCGAGTATCGCGCGAAGCAGCGCCGGCGGCACGAAGCGATTCCAGTCATGCGTGCCCTTCGGCACCCAGCCCAGAACATATTCCGCGCCGATCTTGGCGAGCGCCAGCGATTTGAGCGTCTTGTTGATGGTGGCGACGAACATGATTCCATTGGGCGCGAGCAGCGCCGCGCAGGCGCGCAGATATTCGCCCAGATCGGCCACATGCTCGACCACTTCCATGTTGAGGATCACGTCGAATTTCGCGCCCTCGATTTCCAGCTGCTCCGCCGTCGTGCAGCGATAGGCAAGATCGAGGTTCTGGCCGCGCGCATGCGCTTCGGCGGTTTTCACGTTCTTGCCGGCGGCGTCCACGCCCGTGACCGAAAATCCCAGCCGCGCCATCGGCTCCGACAGCAGCCCGCCGCCGCAGCCGATATCGAGCAGCGTTAGCCCGCCGAACGGCTTGAGCGGCTTCGCGTCGCGCCCGAAATGCGCCGCCGCAATGTCGCGGATGAAGGAGAGCCGTACCGGATTGAACTTGTGCAGCGGCGCGAATTTGCCCGCGGGGTCCCACCAGGCATCGGCCATGGCGGAGAACTTCGCGATTTCCTTCGGATCGATGGAGGCGCCGGTCATGGGGATCACACTAACATTTTCTCCCCCCGTTTACGGGCGGAACCTTGCCGTCTATGTATCCCCGAAATCGGATCGCGGCGCATGGCTAAAATCGTAATGAAATTCGGCGGTACGTCGGTGGGCGACATCGAGCGCATCCGCCACGTCGCCTCGTTGGTCAAGCGCGAGGTGGACCGGGGCAATCAGGTTGCGGTCACGGTCTCGGCCATGGCGGGGGAAACCAACAAGCTGGTGGGCTGGACGCGCGAGCTTTCGCCCCTCCATGACGCGCGCGAATACGACGTGGTGGTGGCGGCCGGCGAGCAGGTGACGGCGGGGCTCTTGGCCGTGGCGCTGTCGGCCATCGGGGTTTCAGCGCGCTCGTGGCTCGGCTGGCAGATACCCATCAAGACCTCGGCCATGCACGGCTCGGCCCGCATCGAATCGATCGAGCCCTCGCTTCTCAACGAGCGCATGGGACAGGGGCAGGTGGCGGTGATCGCGGGCTTTCAAGGCGTGGCGCCCGACAACCGCATCACGACGCTCGGCCGCGGCGGCTCGGACACTTCGGCCGTGGCGGTGGCGGCGGCGGTCAAAGCCGACCGCTGCGACATCTATACGGATGTGGACGGTGTTTACACCACCGACCCCCGCATCGTGCCCAAGGCGCGGCGGCTCGAAAAAATCGCCTTCGAGGAAATGCTGGAGATGGCGTCGCTGGGCGCGAAGGTCCTGCAGACGCGCTCGGTAGAAATTGCCATGCTTCATCGCGTGCCCGTCCGGGTGCTATCGACGTTCGACGCCGATAACGGCGGCACGCTTCTGTGCGACGAGGAAGACATCGTGGAAAAGAAACCCGTGACCGGCATCGCCTATTCGCGCGACGAGGCCAAGATCACGCTGCATCGGATCAATGACCAGCCGGGGATCGCGGCCTCGATCTTCGGGCCGCTGGCGGATGCGGGCGTGAATGTGGACATGATCGTCCAGAACGTCTCGGCCGACGGCAAGAAGACGGACCTCACCTTCACCTGCAGCCGCAGCGAGCTTGCCCGCGCGCTCGCCGCCATCGAGAAGGCCCGCGACGTCATCGGCTACAAGGACATCACGTCCGACGCCAATGTGGCGAAGGTCTCGATCATCGGCATCGGCATGCGCGCGCATCCGGGCGTGGCGCAGACCATGTTCCGCACGCTGTCGGAGAAGGGGATCAATATCCAGGTGATCTCGACCTCCGAGATCAAGGTCAGCGTGCTGATCGCCGAGGAGTATGTCGAATTGGCCGTGCGTGCCCTACACTCGGCCTATGAGCTGGATTCTGCATAGCGGAAAGCCCCAATGCCGCCCGTAGGCGCGGGCAGTCCCCGCGTTCTGCTGCGCAAGCTGCGCGAGATCATGGCCGATCCCGCCAGCGCCCAGGCGCGGCTGGACAAGCTCGTGATGATGATCGCCGCCAACATGGTGGCGGAGGTCTGCTCGATCTATCTGCGCCGCGCGGGCAATGCGCTGGAGCTTTTCGCCACCGAGGGTCTCAACCGCTCCGCCGTCCACCGCACGCGGCTGAAGGCGGGCGAGGGGCTTGTCGGCCTCGTCGCCGAAACCGCCGAGCCGGTGAATTTGTCGGATGCGCCCACCCATCCCCGCTTCGCCTATCGCCCGGAAACCGGTGAAGACCCGTACCGCTCGTTCCTGGGCGTTCCCATCGTGCGCGGCGGGCAAGTTTACGGTGTCCTCACGGTGCAGAATCGCGCCGCGCGCCAATACGACGAAGAGGAAGTCGAGGCGCTGCAAACCATCGCGATGGTGCTGGCCGAAGTGGTGGCGCATGGCGCGCTGTTCGATATCGCCGAACTGGATGAACCCGAGCTGCGTTCCGACCGCCCGCGCACCTATCGCGGCGATGGGCTTTCGGAAGGCGTCGCGGTCGGCAATGTCGTGCTGCATGAGCCGCGCGTGCGCGTGGACCGCCTCATCGCCGACGATCCGCAGAGCGAACTCAAGCGCCTCGAAGACGCGCTCGACGAATTGCGCGTTTCGGTCGATGCCATGCTCGATTCCAGCGAGCTCGATCTCACCGGCGAAAGCCGCGAGGTGATCGAGGCGTTCCGCCTCTTCGCGCAGGATGCGGGCTGGCAGGAGCGCCTGAAGGACGCGGTTCACACCGGCCTCACCGCCGAGGCCGCCGTCGAGCGCGTGCAGGACGAGCTTCGATTGCGCGTGTCGCGCATGGGCGATCCGTTCCTGCGCGACCGGTTGCACGATCTGGAGGATCTGGCCCGCCGCCTCCAGCGCCATCTGCAAGGCGACGGCGGCATGGAGGAACTGCCGCCCGAAACCATTCTCGTCGCCCGCTCGATGGGGCCTGCGGAACTTCTCGATTACGGGCGCGACAAGCTCACCGCACTGGTGCTGGAGGATGCCGCGCCCACGAGCCATGTCGCCATCGTGGCCCGCGCGCTGGGCGTGCCGCTGGTGGGCAATGTCGAAGGCCTCGCCGATATGGCGCGCGTGGGCGATGCCATCGTCATCGACGGCGAAAGCGGCGAGGTGCATTTGCGCCCGCCGCCGGAGATTGTGTCCGCGTTTCGCGCGCGTCAGATCGTGCGCGCCCAGCGCGTCGCCGAAATCGCCAAGGTGCGCGATTTGCCGGCCGTCACGAAGGACGGCGTGCAGGTGCGCCTGATGATGAATGCGGGCCTGCTTATCGACATGCCGCATCTGAAGGACACCGGCGCGGACGGCGTGGGCCTCTTCCGCACCGAATTGCAATTCATGATCGGCGAGACGATGCCGCGCCTTGCCGACCAGATCGAATTCTACAAGCAGATCATCGATGCGGCGGGCGACAAGCCGGTCACGTTCCGCACGCTCGATCTTGGCGGCGACAAGGTGCTTCCTTATGGCCGCCAGGAGCGCGAGGAAAATCCCGCGCTCGGCTGGCGCGCCATCCGCATCGCGCTCGATAGGCCCGCGCTACTGCGCTATCAGGTGCGCGCGCTGCTGGCCGCGTCGGCCGGAAAAGTGCTGCGCATTCTTCTGCCGATGGTGAGCGACGTCGCCGAATTCAATCTGGCGCGCGCGCTGATCGACCGGGAACTCGAACGCGGCCGCCTGCTCGAACTGCCGCTGCCGAAGCAGACATTGGTGGGCTCGATGCTGGAAGTTCCCGCCCTGATGTTCATGCTGCCGCAGATCTTGCGCAGCGCCGATTTCGTCTCCGTCGGCTCCAACGATCTCCTGCAATTCATGTTCGCGGTGGACCGCACCAACCCCCGCGTCGCCAAGCGTTACGATGCGCTCAATCCCGCCTCGCTCACGCTCATCCGCCAGATCGTGAAGAGCGCGGGCGAAGCGGGCGGCGACGTGTCGCTGTGCGGCGAGATGGCGGGCCGGCCGCTCGAAGCCATGGCGCTGATCGGCGTGGGCCTTCGCACGCTTTCCATGCAGCCCGCCAATATCGGGCCGGTGAAGATGATGGTCCGCAGCATGGACAGCCGCGAAGTCTCCGAATTCGTGAACAAGCTCTGCGGCCGTACCGACCATTCCTTGCGCACGCGCCTTGCCGCCTTTGCCGCGGAGCGGGGCATCGTCCTGAAATAGAGCGAAAAGCCGCTCCGCTATTCACCGTCCGGTTCCGGACGGCGAAATTATTTGATTGTCCGGGCGGGCTTTAACTGGATAGAACGCGCGCAAAGCGGTATTTCTGCAGGCAATGACGAAAGTGACCCATCTGACGCTGGACGAAGAGGGCGGTCTGAACCGCCGCCGCATCCATTTGCGCGAGATTTCCGGCGATGCCGATGCGCCTCTGGAGACCGTGGGCCAGGATTTACGGGCAGCCCGTCTGCGCCGGGGCGACGATCTCGCCACCGTCTCCAAGGCCCTGAAAATCCGCAAGGATCACCTCGAAGCGCTGGAGGAAGACCGGCTCGATGCGCTGCCCGGCCGCACCTATGCGGTGGGTTTCGTCAGGACTTACGCGGATTTTCTGGGGCTCGACGCCCTGCAGATGGTGGAGCGCTTCAAGGCGGAGATCGCGGGGCGCGAAAGCGGACCGACCCCGGTCAGCGGGCTTCCCGCCCATGAAGAGGAACGCCAACTTCCCCATGGCTGGGTGATTATCGCCGTGATCGTGGCGGGGCTTGTCCTGTTCGGGATTTATCACTTGGCGGTGTCGGCCAACCGCATGCTGCGCGAGCCGGTAGCGCCTGTCCCTGCGGCCATCGCGCCCAAGCAGCAGCCCGTGCATTTCCAGAAGCCGCCGCCGAAGGCCGCGCAGGCTCCGGCCGCAGCCGAAGTCGCCGGAAAATCCGCGCCGATCATCCCGCCAGTGCGCATCGACGGTCCGGCCGCGCAACCGGCACCCGCCACGCCTGCGGCGCAAACGGCAACGGCGACGCCTGCAACGCAGACGGCCCCGGCCCAGCAGCCCGCGCCCCAGACGCAGGCTCCCGCAACGCAGAGCGCCACCGCAACGGCAGCCGAGCCGCCGCCGCATGCGGGCCAGATTTTCGGGCAGGAGAACTCGAATTCGCGCGTGGTCCTGCACGTGCTTCAGGTGACGCGCGTGCTGGTGCAGGGGCCCGACGGCAAGCTCTACATCAATCGCACGCTGCATCCCGGCGACAGCTACCGCGTTCCCGATTTTGTGGGGCTCACGCTCACCACGCCCGATGGCGGCGCGGTGGAAATCGAGCTCGACGGACAGATGATGGGCACGGCGGGCAAACCGTCCGAGATCGTGGAAGCGATGTCGCTCGATCCGCAGTCCGTCGTCGACCGGATGAACAATTGATCCGATGAGTATTCGTCCCTATCGCGATATCGCGCGGCGCAAGTCGCGCAAGATTCGCGTCGGCGCGGTCGAAGTGGGCGGCGACGCGCCCATCACCGTGCAGAGCATGACCAACACGGTCACGGGCGACGCCAAGGCCACCATCGCGCAAGTGCGCGCGCTGGAAGAAGCCGGCGCCGATATCGTGCGCGTGTCCTGCCCCGACGAAGACGCCACTGCCGCGCTGAAAACCATCGTGAAGGCGTCGAAGGTGCCGATCGTCGCCGACATTCATTTTCACTACAAACGCGCCATCGAAGCGGCCGTTGCGGGTGCGGCCTGCCTGCGCATCAATCCGGGCAATATCGGCTCGGCCGCGCGCGTGAAGGAAGTCGTGCAGGCCGCGAAAGATCACGGCGTTTCCATGCGCATCGGCGTCAACGCCGGATCGCTGGAGCGCGAGCTTCTCGATCGCTATGGCGAGCCATGCCCCGAAGCGATGGTGGAAAGCGCGCTCAATCACGCGAAGATTCTCGAAGACAATGACTTCTTCGAATTCAAGATCAGCGTGAAGGCGTCCGACGTGTTCCTCGCGGTGGCCGCCTATCAGGGGCTGGCCGAAGCTTGCGATTATCCGCTGCATCTGGGCATCACCGAAGCGGGCGGGCTTTTGAGCGGCACAGCCAAATCGTCCATCGGCATCGGCATGCTGCTGTGGAGCGGCATCGGCGATACGATCCGCGTGTCGCTCTCCGCCGATCCGGTGGAGGAAATCCGCGCGGGCTTCAACATTCTCAAATCGCTCGGCCTGCGCCATCGCGGCGTGAACATCGTGTCGTGCCCGTCCTGCGCGCGGCAGGGCTTCGACGTGATCGGCACGGTGAAGGTGCTGGAAGACCGGCTCGCGCATATCTCCACGCCCATGACGCTCTCCATCATCGGCTGCGTCGTGAACGGGCCGGGCGAGGCGCGCGAGACCGATCTCGGCTTCACCGGCGGCGGCGCGGGCGGAACGGCGGGCATGATCTATCTCGACGGCAAACCGGCCTACAAACTGGAGAACGCCAAGCTGATCGACCATGTGGTCGCGCTTTGCGAGAAGCGCGCGGCGGAAATCGACTCCGCCAAAATCCTCGAACCGGCGCAGTAGCGACCATGATTGTCATCCCGGCCAAGCGATGCGAAAGCATCGCGCGAGCCGGGACCCACGGCGACACGTCATGGTGGGTCCCGGGTCTGCGCGGCTGGCGCCGCTTGCCCGGGATGACAGAGAATACGGAATGATTCCCTCCGCCAAACTCGAACGCCTGCTCGACCGCTTCGCTTCCATCGAAGCCCAACTCGCTTCCGGCGCGGGCGGCGCGGCTTATGTGAAGCTCTCGAAGGAACACGCCGAACTCGCGCCCGTCATCGAAGCGGTCACGGCCTATCGCAAAGCCACAAAGCAATTGGCGGAAACCGAAGCACTCGCGAAAGACACAAGCACCGATCCCGAAATGCGCGCGCTGGCCGAAGAGGAACATGCGGCGTTGAAAACCCGCGTGGCGAAGCTCGAACACGATCTGCAAATCCAGTTGCTGCCCAAGGATGCCGCCGACGATTCCTCGGCTATCGTCGAAATCCGCGCCGGCACGGGCGGCGACGAAGCGGCGCTGTTCGCCGCCGATCTGCTCGGCATGTACAAGCGTTACGCGCAATTGCAGGGCTGGAAGACGGAAATCCTCTCGCTCTCCGAAAGCGATCTCGGCGGCATCAAGGAAGCGATCATGGAAGTGGCGGGGCGGGGCGCCTACGCCAAACTCAAATTCGAAAGCGGCGGCCATCGCGTGCAGCGCGTGCCCGTCACCGAAGCGGGCGGGCGCATTCATACCTCGGCCGCGACCGTGGCGGTGATGCCCGAGCCCGAAGATGTGGATGTCGAACTCGACGAAAAGGATTTGCGCGTGGATGTTTATCGCGCATCCGGCGCGGGCGGCCAGCACGTCAACAAAACCGAATCCGCCGTGCGCCTGACGCACATTCCCACCGGCATCGTCGTCGCCATGCAGGAGGAAAAATCGCAGCACAAGAACAAAGCCAAGGCGATGAAGATCATGAAGGCCAGGCTGTTCGAGGCCGAGCGCGAGCGCATCGACAGCGCACGCGCCGCCGAGCGCAAAGGTCTGGTCGGCTCCGGCGACCGCAGCGAGCGCATCCGCACCTACAATTTCCCGCAAGGCCGCGTCACCGATCACCGGATCAATCTCACGCTCTACAAGCTCGACAAAATTGTTTCCGGCGACGAATTGGGCGATGTGATCGATGCGCTGGTGGCCGAGGATCAGGCATCGCGCCTCGCAGCGCTGGAATCGGAATGAACATCGCCGAGGCGCTCGCGCGCGCCACCGAGCGCCTGCGCGCGGCTGGAATCGACTCCGCCCGATTGGATGCGCGCGTGTTGCTGGCGCATGCGATGGGCGTGGAACCTAATGAGGTTTTGCACGCGAAGACGCGGAGACGCGGAGAAGAAAATCGGCGCGCAGAGCGCGCCAATAAAATTGTTTCCGGCAACACCATACCAGACGAAGAAAAAGAACTCCGCGTCTCCGCGTCTCCGCGTGAGGAAAATCCTTTGGCCGAATTCGAAACCCTCATCGCCCGCCGCATCGCGCGCGAGCCTGTGGCCTACATCACCGGCAGGAAAGGTTTCTGGGATCTGGAATTCGATGCCGGCCCCGGCGCATTGGTGCCGCGTCCCGAAACCGAAACGCTGATCGAGCAGATCGTGAAAATATTTCCCGGCAAAAACACGGCCCTCAAAATCCTCGACCTCGGAACCGGCACCGGCTGCATCCTGCTCACGCTGCTGCATCTCTATCCGAACGCCACCGGCCTCGGCGTCGATGCGTCGGCGGAAGCGCTGAAATGGGCGAAGCGGAATGCCACCGGTTTGGGTCTCGAATCACGCACCGAATTGCGGCAGGCGGATTGGGCGGAGATTCGCGAATCCGGCTTCGATCTCGTTGTCTCGAACCCGCCCTATCTCTCGGCGGAGGATATGGCCGCACTCCAGCCCGAACTCGCCTACGAGCCCAAAGAGGCGCTTTCAGCCGGGCCGGACGGGCTTTCGGCCTATCGCGCCATTGCCGCTCTCCTGCCGCCCCTGTTGGCGCCAAGCGGTTGTGCTGTCTTGGAAATCGGCAAAGGGCAGGGACCGGCGGTCTCGGCCATTCTCGAAGCCGCCGGACTTGAAATCTTGGGCCTCGCTCCCGATCTCTCCGGTATCCCCCGCAGCATCACGGCCCGGCCCGCGGCATAGAAAACAGTTGGAAACCTTGGGCCGAGCCGTTAGTTTCCACCTCGAAGGGGATGCAGGACCCCCTGACGGACGGCAGATAAGCCAGCCGGGTAAGACCATGGGGGATGGTCGGGCGAAGGTTTCGCCGGTTCCTGCGTTAAAGCGAAAGACGAGCTCTGCTCATTTCATGCGGCTATCCGGAACACGCGCCTTCATGCGCGAACATTTTGACGATGGATTGCCGCGAGAGGCTCGCCGCCAATCAAAGGGGCTACAGTGAAGCGCTCAAGAGGCCGCGGCCGCGGAAGGCCGCAACAGGGAAATCCCAACCGGACGTTCGATTCCAGCGGGCCGGAGATCAAAATTCGCGGCTCCGCCGCCCATGTCTACGAGAAATACCTGCAGATGGCGCGCGACGCCAATTCCGCCGGCGACCGCGTGATGGCGGAGAATTATCTGCAGCACGCCGAGCATTACTACCGCATCCTCGCTGCCAATCAGGCGCTGCAGCAGCAGCAATATCAGCAGAACGGCCAGCAGCCGAACTACCAGCAGCCCAACGGCAACGGCCAGCAGCCCGGCAACGGGCAGGGCAATTACAATCAGCAGCCCCAGAGCAACGCCGCCTTTTCGCTGACCGACAATGGCGGCGATGACGATGCCGACGGGATGGACGACGGCGAGTAGTTGCCGGGCCTTGTCGTAACGCAATGCATTTCCCACATTAGGCCGGGATGATGCCCTTCGGGGGTCGCCCCAAATCCAGCCGCCTGCCTTTTAGGGGGCGTGAGAGGCCAATATGGACTTAGAGAAATTCACCGAGCGGGCGCGCGGCTTTTTGCAATCCGCGCAAGGCCTTGCGCTGCGTTCCAACCACCAGACCTTAAAACCCGAGCATCTGCTCAAGGTGCTGCTCGATGACGAAGAGGGCTTGGCCGCGCGGCTGATCCGTGCGGCGGGAGGCAGGCCCGAACAGGCGCTCCAGCAGACCGAAATGGCGCTCGCTAAAATTCCGCGCGTGGAAGGCGCGGGCGCCGGACAAATCTATATGGCGCCCGAAACCGGGCGGCTTCTGGACGCCGCCGAACAGGCCGCGAAGAAGGCGGGCGATTCGTTCGTCACCGCCGAATATCTTTTGCTGGCGCTCGCGCTGGCCGCGGGCACCGATGCCGCGCGCGTGCTGAAAGATGCGGGCGTGACGGCGCAAGGGTTGAACGCCGCGATCAAGGATTTGCGTCAGGGCCGCACCGCGGATTCGGCGACCGCCGAAAACCAGTATGACGCGCTCAAGAAATATGCCCGCGACCTCACCGAGCTGGCGCGCTCCGGCAAGCTCGATCCCGTCATCGGACGCGAGGAAGAAATCCGCCGCACCATTCAGGTGCTGGCGCGGCGCACGAAAAACAATCCCGTGCTGATCGGCGAGCCGGGCGTGGGCAAGACGGCGATTGCGGAGGGCCTCGCGCTGCGCATCGTCAATGGCGATGTGCCCGAAAGCCTGCGCGACAAGAAACTGATGGCGCTCGACATGGGCGCGCTGATCGCGGGCGCGAAATTCCGCGGCGAATTCGAGGAGCGGCTCAAGGCCGTGCTGAACGAAGTCACCGCGGCGGAAGGCGGCGTCATTCTCTTCATCGACGAGATGCATACGCTCGTCGGCGCAGGAAAAGCCGAAGGCGCGATGGATGCGTCCAATCTTCTGAAACCGGCGCTGGCGCGCGGCGAATTGCATTGCATCGGCGCGACCACGCTCGATGAATACCGCAAGCATGTGGAAAAAGATGCCGCACTGGCGCGGCGCTTCCAGCCGGTGTTCGTGAATGAGCCGACGGTGGAAGACACGATCTCCATCCTGCGCGGGTTGAAAGAGAAATACGAAGTCCATCACGGCGTGCGGATCACCGACTCGGCCATCGTCGCCGCAGCGCAGCTTTCCAACCGCTACATCACCGACCGCTTTTTACCCGACAAGGCCATCGATTTGATGGACGAAGCGGCGAGCCGCCTGCGCATGCAGGTGGATTCCAAGCCGGAGGAACTCGACGAACTCGACCGCCGCATCATGCAGCTCAAGATCGAGCGCGAGGCGCTGAAGAAAGAATCCGACAAGGCGTCGAAGGATCGGCTTGCCGCGCTGGAATCCGAGCTTGCCGAACTCGAAGAACAATCCGCCGCGCAAACCGCGAAGTGGAAGGAAGAAAAGCAATCGCTGCAGGACGTGCAGGGCCTGAAAGAAAAGCTCGATGCCGCGCGCCAGGAAGTCGAGATCGCGCAGCGCAAGGGCGATTTCGCGCGTGCCGGCGAACTCACCTATAGCGTGATCCCGGGGCTCGAGCGCAATCTGAAAGCGATCGAAGAAAAACAGGGCAGCGAGCTTGCGAAAGAAGCCGTGACGCCCGAGCAGATCGCCGCCGTCGTTTCGCGCTGGACCGGCATTCCGGTGGACAAGATGCTGGAAGGCGAGCGCGAAAAATTGCTGCACATGGAATCCTCGCTCGAAGCGCGCGTCGTCGGCCAGAACGAAGCCGTGCGCGCAATCTCCAACGCGGTTCGCCGCGCACGCGCCGGTTTGCAGGATCCCAATCGTCCCATCGGATCGTTTTTGTTCCTCGGCCCCACCGGCGTCGGCAAGACCGAACTCACGAAAGCGCTCGCCGCGTTCCTGTTCGATGACGATACCGCAATGGTTCGCATCGACATGAGCGAATTCATGGAGAAACATTCGGTGGCGCGTCTGATCGGCGCGCCGCCGGGCTATGTCGGCTATGAAGAAGGCGGCGCGTTGACGGAAGCCGTGCGGCGCAGGCCCTATCAGGTGATCCTGTTCGACGAAGTCGAAAAGGCGCATCACGACGTGTTCAACGTGCTGCTCCAGGTGCTGGATGACGGACGCCTGACCGATGGACAAGGCCGCACGGTCGATTTCCGCAACACGGTTATCATCCTCACCTCGAATCTCGGAACCGAATTCATGACCGGCGAGGAATCGCCGTCCGTGCGCGCGCAGGTGATGGGAATCGTGCGCCAGCATTTCCGGCCCGAATTCCTCAACCGGCTCGACGAGATCATCCTGTTCCATCGCTTGAGCCGCGAGAACATGGACAAGATCGTCGATATTCAAATCGCGCGGCTTTCAAAGCTGCTCGCCGACCGCAAAATCGAAATCGTGCTCGATTCAAAAGCGCGCGAATGGCTGGCGGCGGCCGGTTACGATCCCGTCTATGGCGCGCGGCCCTTGAAGCGCGTGATCCAGCGACGTCTGCAAGACCCGCTCGCGCAATTGCTTTTGCAAGGCGAGATCGGCGACGGCGCGAAGGTGAAGGTGAGCGCGGGCAAGCATGGCCTCACCATCGACGGCAAAAGCTTCGACGTGGGCGAGGATGTGCTCGCGCCCGAAGCGCCCAGCCACGCAATTCATTGATCCCGCCTGCGCGCAGGATCAATTGCAATACCACAATGTGGAAACACCGTCCGGATCGACTGTGTTCAGCACATGGGTTTCGCGGTTCAGGTAGCGCGTGGCCACGCTTCCGTCGTCTTCGTCGGGCGGCGTGGACCAGGTGATCATCTGATCCGTCGTCGTGGCCTGATAAACCACGGGCGTGGGGTTGTCGGTCTGGCCGGGATAGGTCGCGTAATCGGATGCGGTGCCTGCATCCGTGTCGATTTGCAGATGAATCTGGGTCTGGGCGTTTTGCGGATATCCCGCACTGGTGAGCTGGGCCTGAGCGTCTTGCGACAAGCTGCACACCAGCGAAAGCGTTTCGGCTTGCGCCGGCGCCAGGCTTGTCATGCCTGCAATCGTGAGAAGGATTGCCGCGGTGCCGAGGCCATTCAGACGAAACGGTCCGCGCTTTTGCATCCTAATCTTTCGCCGCGCGCAATCCGCTGGTGTTGTCGGCGATCTTGGTTTCCAGCGGCAGCGAGGCCATCTGGGAATCGATGGTCAGACGCTGCGCAAGGAACTGGCGCAATTCGGCGCCTTGCAATTTGCGTCCGCCCGCAACCTTCACCGTCATCGGATTGACCTGCACATTGTTGATGCGCACTTCGTAGTGCAGGTGCGGGCCGGTGGTCAGCCCCGTATTGCCGCTGAAGGCCACGACCTGTCCCTGGCGCACGGGGCTTCCGTTATGAATGCCCGGCGCGAAGCGCGACAGGTGCGCGTAAGCGGTGGAATAGCCGTTGCCGTGATTGATGATCATGAAATTGCCGTAGCCGCGGGCAGGGCCTTCATATTTGATCGTGCCGCTGCCGGCCGCCATCACCGGCGTTCCCACCGGCACCGCGAAATCCACGCCCTTGTGCATGCGCGTATAGCCCAGCACCGGATGGAAGCGCATGCCGAAGCCGGACGAAATCCGCGCGCCGTCCACCGGCGTTTTCATCAGCATGCTCTTGGTGCTTTGGCCGTGCGCGTCGAAATATTCGGCAGGCCCGCCGTCCTTCGGCTGATAGCGATAGAGCGTGACCGTGCGATCCTTCAGCTTCATCGAAGCATAGGCGATCGAGCCTTCCTTCGCGGCCTGGCCGTTGGGCGTGTAATAGTAATCGTAATAGACCTCGAACTTGTCGCCCGGCTGGATATCGCGCTGGAAATCCACTTCATACGAGAACATGTGGATCATCTCGACCACGACGTCGGCGGGAATGCCCGCCTGCATGGCTGCGAGATAAAGGCTTGAATCGATGGTGGCGCCGGCGCGGTGATAGCGCGCGACAAGCGTCTTCTGCGTCTGCCCGGCGGTAAATCCGCCATCGGCGTCACGCGAGACCGTCACATCCTGATCGACGGTGGGCGAGAAGCTGATCTGCAAAAGCTTGCCAGGCGCGTCATTGCCGGAATCCGCATCGCTGTTGTCGGTATCGGTGTTCTCGTCTGCGGCGGCGGATTCGGGCGGAGAATAGGTGATGCGCACGCTGGGCTGGGCGGGGGCAGGCTCGAAGGTCAGTTCGAAGGATTGACCGGCGCGAATTCCGCGCGGGCTGAACACCTTGGCCATCGCGGCGACGGCAGCATTGGCGTCGGCAGGCGTGACGCCAGCGCCGGTCAGCGCGCCCACCAGCGTATCGCCGGAATCGAGCGTCACGGTGCGCGTGTCGGAAGGCGTGTCGTTGTCCTCGGCCTGTTCGGCGGCAAGCGCGCCGTCCATCGAGAAATCGGAATCGCTGCCGGCCGAATTGTCCGACACGATCGAGGCGGAAGGCCCGAACGCTGCATAGCTCGCATGCGGCGCGCCGCCTTGCGAAGCGAGACGCGCGAAGAGATCGTAGGGCATCAGGGAACGCGTGCGCGCGGCGAGTGTATTCTGGTCGCCGTAATGCGGCGCGGTTCCGGCCGCCAGCCACGCGATCGAGCCCGCCACCAGCACGGTCGCCATCGTGGAAACCACGGCCCAGCGTCCGTCGGTGGTGGAGAGTACGGAAGCTGCTGCGCCCGCGGCGCGTTGCCAATGCTGCCGTACCGCATGAAGCAATTGAGCGTTGCGGCTCGCCACTTCGACTCCTGCCTTTTTGGCCGACGGAGTGCCCCCCGCGTGGCCCGGTCTATTGTTGTGCCTGCCGAAGCGGCAGCGCCACATATAGCCTAAATTATCATGGCGCCGTCAACGGTTACCGCCCCGTTAAGGATAAACGAATCAAGGATAATTCCCATTCCATATCTTGCGGGGCGAGGAATGGCGCCCACAAAAGAACGCGCCCCCGGATGGGGCAGGGCGCGCTCCTTTCGGCGTGTACGGCAATCAGAGGCGCACGAGCAGCGCCTCGGCGATGCGGCCGTGGATCCAGCCGATGCCTTTTGCCACATGTAGCAGCACGAATATCAGCAGCACGCCCACAGCCATCGCGAGCAACAGGCCGGGGGCGGTGTGGAACAAATGATCGAGCCAGGGAACGTCGGTGATCTGGATATTCGAGCGCCCCGTCACCAGGCTGATGAGCGAGCCCGCCGTCAGCGACGTCGAAACCGCGATGCCCACCACGGCAATGACGAAATAGACGACGCCCAAAGGCAGCATCAGCAGCATGTAGAACAGCGACGACCATGTGCGGATGTCGGAGAGCGCATCGCGGATGCGTCCGCCCAAGCTCTGCCCGGTCGAAGCAGACGGCAATCGCCGCGGCATGCGCACGCCGAGCAATCCTTCGATGATGCGCCCCTCGACATGGGAAATCACGCGCACCGAACCGATGAACAGAAGCGCGAACGGAATGCCGATGATGAGAATGATAAGCCCCGCGGTCAGCGACAGGCCTGTGACTGCCCACACGAAATAGAAAATGCCGGTGACGAGCGACAGAAGCATGTAAACGAGCGCGCCGTATGCGCGCGGATCGCGGATGACGCCGAAGAATCCGTGCGGGCTTGAAGGCGCCGATTCCGGCTTGGGGAAGGGACCTGCGATGGTTGCTTCCATGGAGCGGTACTCCTCTGCGATTTCCGACGGCGTTCCGTAGGTCTCGATGACGGAGGCCAGCACGTCTTTTTCGGACTTGTCCGGATTGGTTGCGATTTCGCTGTTGAGATGGTCTTCGGCATCGGCGAGCGCGTCGCTGATGAGGCCGGGCGAGGCGCCTTTCAGCGCGGCCCGCAGCGCGGTCAGATAGGCCGAGACCGTCTCAGGCTGAGGGCTGGTAGGCATGCCCGCTCCCTCCGCCGGCCTTCAGCGCGTCATCGACGAATTCGCGCATGTCGTGCCAGGCGCCTTGCCATTCGCCGAGCGCTTTGCGGCCTTCATCGGTGATGCTGTAGTAGCGCCGGGGCGGCCCGAATGCGGACGCCTCCACTCGGCTCTCCAGAAGGCCCAGCGCGTTGAGCGACCGAAGCACGGGGTAGATGGCCCCCTGCTTGAAGATCAACCCGCCTTCACCCTCGGCTTTGACGGCTTTTGCGATCTCGTAGCCGTACATTTCCCGCCCGGCGCGGGCGAGCACGGCCAAGAGGACGAGCGACGACAGCCCGGCCATGAGCTCCTTACGGAATTTGCGTGTGAACTGGGATTCCTCAGGCACGCAGTTTTCCGCCTCCTCACTATTGCGAAGTTATATCTAGCACGAAGTTCATAATATGCAAGAGTGCCGGGTAGAGAAAATTTGGAATTAGGGCGACTCAGCCGACTCGGATTAGAAACGTAACGGGTACGAAGCGCTATGATTGCATGGTTAACAAACGGGTATACGATGCCACGGTTGTTAAGAATTAGTTTACAAATCGACGTGGATCGCTTGACCCTTTTCGAAGGTAGTTTAATGTTTTTCGCGGGGAGACTTGGCTTACAAAGGACCAATAAGCATATGTTTTTACATTCGAAAAAAGGCAGGAGTTGATGAAGGATTTGAGCAGGATGGCGCGCGTAGAATACAATACCATTCTGACAGTCATTCTAGAGGATGACGAGGCAGGTGGTCTTTTTGTAAGCAGCGATGATCTCCCGGGTCTTGTTTTGTCAGGCAAGGACAAAGGCGCGATTGCTACGGCGATTGCTCCGGCCATTCGGGCGCTTTTCGAGCATCGCGGCTTTGAGAACGTCAACGTCCGCCATATTACGCCCTTGGACCAGGTATTTAAGCGGGAAAGCCCACGGAACCTCGATGTCAATGTCCAACATTCTTCTCACGGTATAAAACACGAACAATTTGTGGTTGAGGCGGCGGCCGTCGACGTTTAATTTTGATACATGCCGAAGCCGCCACGATTCGACCTCACGGAACTACAACGCAGGTTTCGTCCCTACAAATGCCGCAAGGTGGCGGATATTCCCCCTTTTGAACTTTGGGAGACGGGCTGGAAGGTCGGCTTTACGCTCACCCCAGAGAATGGCCTTTATAGCGAGCGCGAATTTCAGCACGTTTATTTGCGAATTCTGGCTCACAAACCGCCGAATTGGCCGATGCCCAACTAATGAAATGACCGGCCTGAAAACCTGCGTGCTGGCGGAGACAACAACTCACCCATTCGCCGCGATATGCGCCCGCACGACGGGATAGATCTCGCGGGCCCAGCGCGAGCCGGAGAACACGCCGTAATGGCCCACGCCCGCCTGCATGTGATGGCGGCGGCGCAAGGGTTTCAGGCTCACGCAGAGATCGTGCGCGGCGACCGTCTGTCCGACGGAACAAATATCGTCCTTCTCGCCCTCGACCGTGAGCAGCGCGGTGCGCCGAATCGCGCGCGGATCGATCGCCTCTCCGCGATATTTGAACAGCCCCCGCGGCAGATGATGCTGCTGGAACACGCGCTCCACGGTTTCCAGATAGAACTCCGCCGGCAGATCGATCACCGCGAAATATTCGTCGTAGAACGCCCGCATCGCTTCGGCCTGGGCATCGTCGCCCTGCACGATGTGGTGAAAAAGATCGCGGTGCGCGCGCATGTGGCGCGAGAAATTCATCGACATGAACGCCGACAATTGCATGAAGCCGGGATAGACGCGCCGGTTGGCGCCGGGAAAGCGCATCGGCACCGCGCTGATGAGATTGCGCTCGAACCATTCGAGCGAATGGTTCGAGGCGAGTTCGTTCACCGCGGTCGGATTGACGCGCGTGTCGATGGGCCCGGCCATCAGCGTCATCGTGGCGGGCAGGGCGGGATTGTCGTGCTCGGCCATCACGGCAACCGCGGCGAGCAGCGCCGCACAAGGCTGGCACACGCCGATCGCATGCGCGCCGGGACCGAGGAACTCCAGAAACGCGATGACATGATCGATATATTCGTCGAGCCCGAAGCGACCGTGCGCGCGGGCCACATCGCGCGCATTCGCCCAATCGGTAACATAGACATCGTGATCGGGAAGCAGCGTCGAAACGGTGTGACGGAGCAGCGTGGCGAAATGTCCCGCCATCGGCGCCACCAGCAAAACGCGCGGTCCCGGCTCGGCATTTGCCTTTTTGAAATGCAGCAATGTGCCGAAAGGCGTGGCAAGTGCCGCTTCTTCGGTCACGGCCACGTCTTCATGTCCGATGCGCACGCTTGCGATATTGAAATCGGGACGTTCATGGATCAGCGTCGCGCGCGCGAGCAATTCAGCGCCCGCCGCCGCGCTGCGAAACATCGGGTTTTCCGGGCAAATTCCGCGCAATACCGAATTGGTCAGATCGGCCCAGGCGCGCAAAGGAGCCAGCAGGTCCGACTGGGCCTGATAGAGTGCGTAAAGCATTCGCCTCTTTCTTTCCCCTCGCGCGAGCGCGGCGCCCGGCGTGATTCCAGCCACCTCGAAAAATGTTAGTGCATTTTTCTACCTCACGCGAAATAATTATTTGCGCGCCGGAGAGAAGGTAAATGGCCAAGCCGATCCTCACGATCAGCAGCAAGAACTACTCGTCCTGGTCGCTCCGGGGCTGGCTTTTGTGCCGGCTGGCGGGGCTTGATTTCGACGAGGTACTCCTTTCGAGCGATGACCCCTCGATTCGCGCGGAACTTTTGTTGCTGTCGCCGTCGTTCCTGGTTCCCTGCCTGATCGATGGCGACATCAAGGTGTGGGACACGCTGGCCATCGCCGAATATCTGAACGAAATCCTGCCCACGGCCGGACTTCTGCCTACGGAACTGCCCGCGCGCACCCATTGCCGCAGCGTCTCGGGCGAGATGCATTCGGGATTTTCGAATCTGCGCCAGGCGCTGCCGATGAATCTGAAAGCGCATTTTCCCGGCTTCAAGGTGTGGCAGGGCGCCGCCGCCGACATCGAGCGCATCGGCGAGATCTGGCACGAATGCCTGAAGACATACGACGGGCCCTATCTCTTCGGCGAAAAGCCGACGCTGGCCGACGCCATGTATGCGCCGGTGTGTACGCGGTTCCTCACCTACGATGTGAAGCTCAGCAATCTGTGTACGGATTATTGCGCCACGATCATGGCGCTGCCCGAGATGATGGAGTGGGTGGAAGCGGCGAAGCAGGAGCCGGATGCGGTGGAGGAATTGGAGGCGGAGTTTTAAGCCGCGCTATCCAAATTCTCGTTCACAATCTTCGTCACCTTGCCGTAATCGGTCTTGCCGGTGCCGAGTACGGGCACTTCGGCCGCATGCACGATGCGCCGCGGCACGGCCAGTTCCGACACGCCGTGATTTTGCGCCCAGCCGACGAGATCGAAGCGATTGGCCTCGGCATTGGTGGTGAGAAGAACGATCTGCTCGCCCTTGCGCCCGTCGGGAATCGCAATCGCCGCGTGGCTATGATCGGGCCAGAGCGCAGAGGCACAGCTTTCCACCACCGCCAGCGAAACCGTCTCCCCACCGATCTTGGCGAAGCGCTTCATGCGGCCGCGGATGGCGATGTAGCCCTCTTCGTCGATGGTGACGACGTCGCCCGTATCGTGCCAGCCGCCTTCGGGCGGCACGATCACGCCGGGATTGTCGGCCTTGATGTAGCCGAGCATCACATTGGGGCCCTTCACGATCAGCTTGCCCGCATTGGGAATGCCTTCGACGGGCTCGAGCTTGTGCTCCATCCCGGCCATGAGATGACCGACCGTGCCGGGCCGGTTCGCGCCCGGCTGATTGGCGGCGACAACGGGTGCGGCTTCGGTCACGCCATAGCCTTCGAGCAATTCGATCGCGTATTTCTTGCGCAGCAGCGCGCGGGTTTCGTCGCGCAGGCGTTCGGCGCCGCACACCGCAAGGCGCAGCGAATTGAGATCGCCCTGATCGCCCGCGCGCGCATATTGCGAAATGAACGTGTCGGTCGAAAGCAGGATGGTTGCGCCGGTCGCCTTCACGCGGCGCACGATCTCGTGCGGCTGGAGCGGCGTGGGGTGGAACACCGTCTTGATGCCCACGAACAGCGGCATCAGCGCGCCCATCGTGAGCCCGAAGCAATGGAAGGTGGGCAGCGGATTGAAAAGAATGTCGGTGGAATAGAGCGCAATGTGCGCGCGCACCTGCTCGACATTCGACAGCAGATTGAGGTGGGAAAGCGCCACGCCCTTGGGATCGCCTTCGGTTCCCGACGTGAACAAAATCACCGCGGGCGATTCATGCAGCGGCTTGGCCGACACCAGCCACGGCGCGAATTGCCCGACCGCCGCCACCAGCTTGTCGAGGATCGTGAGCTTCTCGCGCACGTCTTCGAGATAGACGATCTCGACGCGGCCCGTGATGCCTTCGATCAGGTTTTCGAGCTTGCCGAGTTCCACGAAACGGCGCGCCGTCACCACGCGCTTGATCTGCGCCGTGCGCAGCGCCGAGCGCATGCCGGCCACGCCCGAGGTGAAATTCAGCATCGCCGGCACGCGCCCGAAGGCCGACACCGCGAAGAACGCCACCACCGCGCCCGCGCCCGACGGCAGCATGATGCCGACGGTCTCGCCCGGCTCGGTGCCGCGTCTCAGCGCATGTCCCAGCGCCAGCGAGGCGCGGATCACTTCGTCATAGGTCAGCACGCGCTCGTCGCCGTCCACGATCGCCTGATGCTTGCCGCCGAATTTGTTGCGGGCATCGACCAGCGCATCGAACACGGGCTTATGCGCGCGTGCTACATCGAAGGGCACGATCTGTTCGCCGGAGGGGGCGGTTACGGTGGCAGGGGTCACCCGGATAGCTCCCGTTTGAGCGGCGGGCTTGTACCGGAAAGGGGCAGGCCCGCTCAAGCTTCGCCTCACAAAAAATTACTCCTTGTTACAGGTGAGGAGCAACCATGCCCGGCCAAGGGCGTGATTTTGCCTGCCGGTACATATATGTAGGGGGCATGAGCGTGGTTTTCGACCAGCAGGAGCGGGACCGCCGGGCCGCCGCCCGCCACCCCGAAAAGGCCCACCGGCCGGACTCACCCATCCAGCGCAAGCCCGCCTGGATTCGGGTCAAGGCGCCGGGCGGGGAGGGCTATGCCGCCACCCGCGCCATCGTGCGCGAGCACGGGCTGCATACGGTGTGCGAGGAAGCGGGTTGCCCGAACATCGGCGAATGCTGGACGCACAGCCACGCCACCATGATGATTATGGGCGACACCTGCACGCGGGCGTGCGCCTTCTGCAATGTGAAGACGGGATTGCCCGGCGCGCTCGACGCGGACGAGCCCGCGAATGTCGGGCGCGCGGTCGCGAAGCTCGGATTGAAGCACGTCGTCATCACGTCGGTGGATCGTGACGATCTGGCGGACGGCGGCGCTGCACATTTCGCGCAAACGATTTCCGCCATCCGCGAATTCTCGCCCGGCACGAGCGTGGAAGTTCTGACGCCCGATTTTCTGCGCAAGCAAGGCGCGATTGAGATTGTGATGAAGGCGCGGCCCGATGTGTTCAACCACAATCTGGAAACCGTGCCGCGGCTGTATCTGACCGTGCGCCCCGGCGCGCGCTATTACGCATCGTTGCGATTGCTGGAGCGCGCCAAGGAATTGGTGCCCACCGGCTTCACCAAATCGGGATTGATGGTGGGCTTGGGCGAATCCCGCGAAGAGATCATGCAGGTGATGGACGATCTGCGCGCGGCGGGCGTCGATTTCCTTACCATCGGCCAATATCTCCAGCCGACGAAGAAACATGCACCTATCGCGCGGTTCTGGGAGCCCGCGGAATTTGCGGCGCTTGAGGCAATCGCCCGCGCGAAAGGATTCCTGATGGTCTCCGCATCGCCGCTGACGCGCTCGTCCTACCATGCCGACGCCGATTTCACCGCGTTGAAAGCGGCGCGTGAAACCCCATGAATGTCATCCCGGGCGAGCGCAGCGAGACCCGGGACCCATCGGGCAAGCGGCTCAATGGGTCCCGGCTCGCACTCGCTTTGCTCGCTTGGCCGGGATGACAATGTTGTTTTGATCGATGACCTCGCACTCCGAATCCCGCCACGTTCCCTATAGCGCCGATCTGATGTTCGCCATCGTCGCCGATGTCGAGCGCTATCCCGAATTCCTGCCGTGGGTCACGGGCTTGCGGGTTCTCTCGCGCACGAAAGACGGCGTAAAGGAAATCCTCATGGCCGAAATGCTGGTCGGTTTCCGCAGCTTTCGCGAACGCTATACGAGCCGCGTCGTGCTGGATGCGGCCGCGCGCACCATCGATGTGACGCAAACCGAAGGCCCGTTCCGCAAACTCGAAAACCATTGGCGCTTTACGCCGGAGGGCTCGGGCGCGCGGGTGGATTTCGCCATCGATTTCGAATTCAGGAACAGATTGCTCAACGCGGTTGCGGGAAGCGCGTTCGCTCTGGCGCAGAAGCGCATGACGCAGGCGTTCGAGGAGAGGGCAAAAATCCTAGCGAAATAGTATTGTCATCCCGGCCAAGCGAAGCGCGAGCCGGGACCCATTGTGCCGCTGTCTCTATGGGTCCCGGATAACGCTGGCGCGTTTCCGGGATGACAATGATTTTTTCAGATCAAACGATGAAGCAAATTCAGCGCCGCTTCCACCGTCTTTATTCTCACTTCGCTTCTTCCAATATCCCCGAACCGGTGCGCCTCGTGCAAAATCGAGCGCCCTTCGCGGCACGCGGCCATGTGCACCAATCCGACCGGCTTCAGCGCCGTTCCGCCGCCGGGGCCCGCGACGCCCGTTACCGCGACCGCCATGTGTGCATTCGAATTGGCGACCGCGCCTTCGGCCATCATGCGCGACACGGCTTCCGACACCGCGCCCTGATCGGCGATTAAATCGCCCGGCACATCGAGCATGTCCTGTTTGGCGCGGTTGGAATAGGTGATGAAGCCGCGGTCGAACACATCCGACGATCCGGGGATTTCGGTGAGCAATGCGGCGATCAATCCGCCGGTGCAGCTTTCGGCCGTGGCGATGCGGAGCCTTGCCGCGCGCGCATCGGCAAGCACGACTTCTGCCAATCGCAAAAGTGCGGACGAGAACATGGCTTCAGATTAGGCCGATGAGCCGCACAACGCCAACGATCGCGCCCGCCAGTATCCCCGCCACCACGTCGTCCAGCACGATGCCGAGCCCGCCCGGCGCGCGCTCGAACCGCTCGATGGGCCAGGGCTTGGCGATGTCGAAGGCGCGGAAGAGCGCGAATGCGAGCCCGAAACCGGCCAGCGACAACGGCGCGATCAGGCAGGCGATCCATTGCCCGACGAGCTCGTCGATCACGCATTCGGACGGATCGCTCACGCCCGCCTCGCGCGCGTAGGTTTCGCACACGCGCACGCCGATGATGCCGACGGCGACGATCAGCGCGAGAAGAATCCAGTCGTCGGTGAACCATTTGACCGCCCAGGCGAGCGGCAAGGCGGCGAGGCTTGCGACGGTGCCGGGTGCGGCCGGCGCGCGGCCGATGCCGAAAAGCGTTGCGGTCTGTTCGGAGAGTGTCATGTGCGTGGCCGTTCGATTGTGGCGAGGGCTTGCGCGGCGATGCCTTCGCGGCGACCGGTGAAGCCCATGCCTTCGGTTGTGGTTGCTTTGACGCTGATGCGCGAAATATCGAGTTTCAGAATCTCCGCGATGCGCGCGCGCATGGCGTCGCGGTGTTGCGAAATTTTCGGGGCTTCGCAGATAAGCGTGACGTCGCAATTCAAGATCGCGCCGCCCGCCTCGCGCACCAGCGCTGCGGCGTGCTCCAGAAAGAGCGAGGAGGCAGCGCCTTTCCAGCGTTCGTCCGTAGGCGGAAAATGCTGGCCGATATCGCCCGCCGAAATGCAGGCGAGCAGCGCGTCGGTCAGCGCGTGCAATCCCGCATCGGCATCGGAATGGCCTTCGAGGCCGCGTTCGTGCGCAATTCTCACGCCGCACAGAAACACATGATCGCCGTTGCCGAAGCGGTGCGCGTCGAAACCGAATCCCGTGCGCGTCTCGCTCGCCCCGCCCAGCAATCGCGCGGCGTGCGCCATGTCGTCCTGCGTGGTGATCTTGATGTTGGATTCTTCGCCCGCCACGACGATGATTTCGAGTCCGGCGCATTCGGCAATCGCCATGTCGTCGGTCGCCTGCGCATCGGCAAATTCGCGATGCGCTTTCAGGATCGCATCGAAATCGAAACCTTGCGGCGTCTGCGCGCGGAACATGTTTTCGCGCGGGATCGTTTCCCATCCTTCCGCCGTCTGCCGGCGCAGCGTATCGGCCGCGGCGAGCATCGGCACGGAAGCGCGCGCGCCCGATTCCAGCGCGGCGATCACGCGCGCGATCAATTCGTGCGAAACCAGCGGCCGCGCCGCATCGTGAATCAAAACGAAATCGGGATCGTGCGCGGCCAGCGATTCCAATCCGGCGCGCACGGATTCTGCCCGCGTCGCGCCGCCGGTCACCGGCGGCAGCAAATAAAGCCCCTCGGTCGCCGCTTCGTATTCCGCGTCCTGGCCCGGCCCGATCACGGTCTGAAGGAAAAGGGCGTGGCCCTCGAACGCCTCTATGGCGCGGCGGATCACGGAAATCCCGGCCAGCGGCAGGTATTGCTTGGGCCGCGCCGAGCCCAGGCGCGAGCCGCTTCCTGCGGCGACGATCAGGGCCGCGATCCTGGCCATCGATTCTCCTCCCCTCGACACAATTAGCAGGAAGTCCGAGTAAATGTTGGGTTTTTGGCAGCGGTGATTTGGCCCTTGCGTCCGTTATTGCCTAGTTTATAGTCATAAAAATATTTGCCTAAGAAGTATGCAATGCCCGAGACACAACCAGCCCCGAAATATCAGCCGCAGGAGCGCGCCGCGTTCCAGATCGCGGCCGGGCTTCCCATTCCGGTGCTGATGGTGGGGCCGGGCCAGCAAATCCTTTTTGTGAATCCCGCCGCCGAGCAGTTCTTCGGCATGGGCGCAGGGCTTCTCATCCGCCACGGGCTCGGCGACATCGTTCCGTTTTCCAGCCCGATCATCCAGCTCATGGAGCAGGCGCGCGAGCGCAACGCGAGCGTCGGCGAGCGCGACATGGACCTCTCCACGCCCAAGCATGGCGAGCGCATCGCCGACGTGATCGTCACGCCCGTGGCCGAGCCGGAAGGTGCTGTGCTGGTGACGTTGCAAGAACGCAGCCTCGCGCAACGCATCGACCGGCAATTGCTCCATCGTGGTGCTGTGCGCTCGCTGCATGGCATGGCGGCGGTCTTGGCGCATGAGATCAAGAATCCGCTGGCCGGAATCCGGGGCGCAGCTCAATTGCTCGAAGAAGCGGTGCCGCAAAGCGAGCGCTATCTGACGGAATTGATTTGCGCGGAGAGCGACCGCATCCGCGGCATCATCGACCGCATGGAAGCCTTCGGCGACACGCGCGCCTTTCCGCGCGCGCCGGTCAACATCCATGAAGTGCTGGATCGCGTGTTGAAAGTGGCGCGCACGAGCTTCGCCAAGAACATCACTTTCGTGGAAAGTTTCGATCCTTCGCTGCCGCCGGTGCTGGGCGACCGCGATCAATTGATTCAGGTGTTTTTGAATCTTGTGCGCAACGCGTCCGATGCGGCGCCGGAGCAGGGCGGCGAGATCACGCTGACCACCGGCTATCGTCCCGGCGTGCGCGTGAGTGCGACCACCGCAGGCGGGCGCATTTCGCTGCCGCTGGAAGTCACCGTGCGCGACAATGGCGCGGGCGTGCCGCCCGATCTCATGCCCTACATCTTCGATCCGTTCGTGACGACGAAACCGAATGGCAGCGGGCTCGGCCTCGCGCTGGTGGCGAAAATCATCGGCGATCACGGCGGCATCATAGAATGCGATTCCGTTCCGGGGCGCACGATTTTCCGCGTGCTGCTGCCGCAAGCGGGCAAGGAGGACTGACATGCCGCAAGGATTGATCCTCGTTGCCGATGACGATGCGGCCATCCGCACGGTGCTCAATCAGGCGCTGGGGCGCGCGGGCTATGACGTGCGCACGACGGGAACGGCCGCAGGACTTTGGCGCTGGATCGCGGCGGGCGACGGCAATCTCGTCATCACCGATGTGGTGCTGCCGGACGAAAACGGTTTCGATCTGATCCCGCGCATCAAGCGCATCCGCCCCGATCTGCCGGTCGTGGTGATGAGCGCGCAGAACACGATCCTGACCGCGATCACGGCGGCGGAGCGCGGCGCGTTCGATTATCTGCCCAAGCCCTTCGATCTCAAAGAATTGACGAGCGTGGTGCAGCGCGCGCTCGACAATCCGCAAATGAAGCGCGAGGCGCAGGGCGCCAACGATCGCGGCGAAGACCGTCTGCCGCTGATCGGCCGCTCGCCCGCGATGCAGGAAATCTATCGCGTCATCGCGCGGCTGATGCAGACCGATCTGACCGTGATGATCATGGGCGAAAGCGGCACGGGCAAGGAGCTGGTTGCGCGCGCGCTGCACGATTACGGCAAGCGCAAGAGCGGGCCGTTCGTCGCCGTCAACATGGCGGCGATTCCGAAAGAGCTTGTCGAAAGCGAACTCTTCGGCCACGAGCGCGGCGCGTTTACCGGCGCGACCAATCGCGGCATCGGACGATTCGAACAGGCCGAAGGCGGCACGCTGTTCCTCGACGAAATCGGCGACATGCCGCTGGAAGCGCAAACGCGCTTGCTGCGCGTGCTGCAGCAGGGCGAATACACAACCGTCGGCGGGCGCGTGCCGATCAAGACCGATGTGCGCATCATCGCGGCGACCAACCGCGATCTGCGTCAATTGATTCAACAGGGCTTGTTCCGCGAGGATTTGTATTACCGGCTGAATGTCGTGCCGCTGCGCCTGCCGCCCTTGCGCGAGCGCGCGGAGGACATTCCCGATCTCGTGCGCCATTTTCTGCGCAAAGCCGAAGGCGAAGGCCTGCCCGCCAAGCGCCTGGAAGGCGAGGCGCTCGATCTGCTCAAGCATTATCGCTGGCCGGGCAATGTGCGCGAATTGGAAAATCTTATTCGCCGATTAGCGGTGCTGCATTCCGGCGACACGATCACGGCGGCGACCGTCGCGGCCGAACTGAAAGAACCCGCCAAGCTCAGCGAGCCCGCGGAAGGCGAGGGCGCATCGCTCAGTTCGTCGGTCGAGCGTTATCTCGCGAAATATTTCGCAGGCCACGGCGACCGCCTGCCGCCGCCGGGACTCTATGACCGCGTGGTGCAGGAAGTGGAGCGGCCATTATTGTCGATCTGCCTCGCCGCCACGCGCGGCAACCAGATCAAGGCGGCGCATCTGCTCGGTCTCAATCGCAACACGCTGCGCAAGAAGATCAAGGATTTGGGGTTGGAAGTGATTAGAGGGTTGGGATCGGGGTGAATTTTACCTCCCCCTTTGTGGGGGGGTCGAATTGTTTGAGCGGAGCAAAGCGTAGCGAAAACAATTCGGGTGGGGGGCCGCGGTCAAAACCGCCCCCCACCCGCTCGCTTCGCTCGCGACCTCCCCACAAAGGGGGAGGTAAAGTATGGAGTCACCCCGGCAACCGCTCAAACACCGGTATCCCCTCCGGCACCGCATGAAACGGCTGCCTGTCCACCGTGTAGATCGCCATCAATGGCCCGGCGAATTGCTTGGGATCGTCGAGCGTGCCGACTTTCAGAACGATGGCGGAATATGCCGGCCGCGGCGTTGCGATATGCGTTCCGCAATTGGCGCAGAACTCGCGCGTCACCGGATTGTCGATGTCGGTGCGCGTGAATGTCTTGGGCTCGCCTTTGGTGTAGCGGAACCCGCTCAGCGGCATGAACATGAACAGATTCGGCGCGCCGCCGGTGACGTATTGGCATTCCCGGCAATGGCACTGAGCCTGGAGCATCGGCTCGCCCTCGGCCACATAGCGCAGCGCCCCGCAATAGCATCCGCCTTCGAGTTTCATCGTATTCTCCGGTTCGTTTGCAGCGCGAATTTGGCTTGAAAACCCGCCCAAGGTAACCCTGTTGCGATCCCGCAACGCAGCATTCTTGCAACAACCTGTGACTCGGCTACACTCCTGCCCGCATCCAGTCCAAAAACCAGTAAAGGTGGGGAAAAAGCCCGGATGGCGGACGCAAAATCATTGCCTGAGCCCACCGGGGAAGGGTGGCTTCAGGGCATCTCCCGGCCCACGCTGGCGGCGCTGGGGGTGGCGCTTCTGGCGATTCTGTCGGGCATTCTGACCTACGCGGCCGTCACCGGCCTCATCCCTTACCCGACGACACCCGACCTGCTGGTCGCGCTGCTTCTCATCAATATGGCGCTGGTATTGGCGCTGGCGGCGCTGATCGGCTGGCGGCTGGTGCGGCTGTGGGCCGACCGGCGCGCGGGACAGGCGGGCGCGCGGCTGCATGTGCGGCTGGTGGCGATGTTCGCGGCGGTGGCGGTGATACCCGCGATTTTCGTCGCCATCTTCGCGGCGGTGACGCTGAACCTCGGCGTCGAGGCGTGGTTTTCGGCGCGCGTGAAATCGGCGCTGGAGAACGCGGTCAATGTCGCCGAGCGTTATGTGCAAGGCCATGAGCGGCTGATCGTGGCGGACGCGTATGAAATCGCCAATTCCATCGAGCACGATCCGCAATTGTTCGACGATCAGAGCCACGCGCGCGCCGAAGTTCTGTTTGCCCGCCTCGCCGAGCTCACGAAAGAGCGCGGCCTGCAAGCTTCCTACATTCTGGATTCCAAGCGCCACGTTCTGGGCTCGACCAAGCAGCGCTTTCTGCCCGATCTGAAACTTCCCGCCGAGGCCGATCTTCAGGCCGCCGCCAAGGGCACCATCGTCATCGACGCCAATTCCGATGTCGGCGTGGTGCGCGCGCTGATCCGCATGCAGGCGCTGAACGATGCGTATCTTCTTGTGGTGCGCAGCGTCGATCCCAAGGTGCTGGGCTATTACCAGCGCACGGTCGATGCCGTCACCGAATACCGAAGGCTCGATCAGAACCGGAGCGAAGTGCAATTGATCTTTGCAGCGCTTTACGCCGCGGTGTCGCTGCTCATATTGCTCGCCGCGATCTGGATGGGATTGTGGGCGGCGAACCGCCTGGTCAAGCCCATTTCGAATTTGATCAACGCAGCCGAGCGCGTCTCCGAAGGCGATTTGAAGGCGCAAGTGGATGTCGATCGCGACGACGACGAAATCGGCTCGCTGGGCCTTGCCTTCAATCGCATGACGCAGCAACTCGATGCGCAGCGCAACGACCTGGTCGAAGCGAGCCATCAGATCGATACGCGGCGCCGATTCACCGAAGCCGTGCTCGCCGGCGTCAGCGCGGGCGTGATCGGCCTCGATGCTGCCGGGCGCATCACCATCGTCAACCGCGCGGCGGCGCGCCTGCTCAATGCCGCGCCGGAGGAAATCGAAGGCCGCACGTATGCCGAAGCCGTGCCCGAACTCGGCGCGCTCATCCGCCGCGCGATCGACGAGCCCGTGGGCCACGCAAGCGGGGAGGCGATCGTCAAGCGCGGCAACATTGCGCGTTCGCTTTCGGTGCAGGTGGCGAGCGAAACGGGCGCGGCGGGCTTCGTCGTGACCTTCGACGACATCACCGATCTTGTTTCCGCGCAGCGCACGGCGGCCTGGGCCGATGTGGCGCGGCGCATCGCGCACGAGATCAAGAATCCGCTCACGCCGATTCAATTGTCCGCCGAGCGCTTGAAGCGCAAATACGGCAAGGAAGTCTCCACCGATCCCGAAATCTTCGATCAATGCACCGACACCATCATCCGCCAGGTCGGCGATATCGGCCGCATGGTGGATGAATTTTCCTCGTTCGCGCGCATGCCCGCGCCCGTCATGCGGCGCGAGAACATGCAGGAGCTTTTGCAGCAGGCGATATTTCTGCAGCGCGTCGCCAATCCGCAGATCGCGTTCGACACCAAGGCGCCGAAAGACACGGTCACTCTCGAATGCGACGGACGGCTCGTGTCGCAGGCGTTCACGAATGTGCTGAAGAACGCGGTCGAAGCCATCGGCGCGCGCGAGGCGGCGGGCGACGATGCGCCGGGCCACATCGTTTCTTCGATGAATGTGCAGGGCGACAAGCTGATCGTGAGCGTCGCCGACAACGGCATCGGCCTGCCGCATGAGCATCGCCATCGCCTGACCGAGCCCTATGTCACCACGCGCGCGAAGGGCACCGGCCTCGGGCTCGCCATCGTGCGCAAGATTCTCGAAGACCATGGCGGCGAGATCGCGCTGTCCGACCGCGAAGACGGTCACGGCGCGGAAATCCGCCTGACCTTCCCCATCCGCAATTCGAGTGCAACGACGGAAAACGCCAATGAGCAAGAACGGATCGCCAATCTCGCCTGAAGTTCTCATCGTGGATGACGAGGAAGACATCCGCGATCTGATCGCCGGAATCCTGCGCGACGAAGGCTACGAAACCCGCACCGCCGCCGACAGCGACGGCGCGCTCGCGGCCGTGCGCCACCGCCGCCCGCAATTGCTCGTGCTCGATATCTGGCTGCAGGGAAGCCGGCTCGACGGCATCCAGCTGCTCGATCTGATGATGCGCGATTATCCCGATCTGCCGGTGGTGGTGATTTCCGGCCACGGCTCCATCGAAACCGCCGTCGCTTCGATCAAGAAAGGCGCCTACGATTTCATCGAGAAGCCGTTCAAGGCCGACCGCCTCATTCATGTCGTGGTGCGCGCGCTGGAAGCCGCCCGCCTTAAGCGCGAGGTGCAGGAACTGCGTCTTAAATCCGGCGACGATCTGGAGCTTGTCGGACATTCGTCCGCTATTTCGCAATTGCGCCAGTCGGTGGAGAAGATCGCGCCCACGGGCAGCCGCGTGCTGATCTCGGGCCCGCCGGGTTCGGGCAAGGAAGTCGTCGCGCGGTTGATCCATTCCCATTCGCGCCGCGCCGCCAATGCGTTCGTGGCGGTGAATTGTGCGACGATGGAGCCCGACCGCATCGAAGCCGAACTCTTCGGCGAGGAAACATCCGACGGCCCGCGCAAGATCGGGCTCTTCGAAGTCGCCCATAACGGCACGCTTTATCTGGACGAAGTGGCCGACATGCCGCTCGAAACGCAGGGCAAGATTTTGCGCGTGCTGGTCGATCAAACCTTCCTGCGCCTGGGCGGCACGACGCGCGTGGCCGTCGATGTGCGCGTGATTTCATCGACCACGGCGGACTTACGCGCCGAAATCGCGGCGGGCCGCTTCCGCGAAGATCTTTATCATCGCCTGAATGTGGTGCCGGTGCGCGTGCCCTCGCTCTCCGAGCGGCGCGACGATATTCCGCTGCTCGTTTCCCATTTCATGAAGAAACTCTCGCAAGCCTCCGGTTTGCCGGTGCGCGAAATCGGCGAGGATGCGATGGCCGTGCTGCAGGCGCAGGAATGGCCCGGCAATGCGCGGCAATTGCGCAATATCGTGGAGCGGCTTCTGATCCTGACCACCGGCGATCCCGCGCAGGCGATCTCGGCCGATCATCTGCCCTCCGATCTCGGCGCCAGCGCGCCGTGGAACAGCAATGGCAAGGGCGATCTGGTGATCTCGCTGCCGTTGCGCGAGGCGCGCGAGATTTTCGAGCGGGAATATCTTCTCGCGCAGATCAATCGCTTCGGCGGCAACATCTCGCGTACCGCGGCCTTCATCGGCATGGAGCGCTCGGCGCTGCATCGCAAGCTGAAATCGCTGGGTGTTGGACCGAATGGGCGGGAGCAAACGTTCAACGCTTAAACTCACCTGTCATCCCCGGCGAGGAGCGCGATAGCGCGACGAGGGATGGGGACCCAGGTTGTCAAACCAGCATTGCGTTTCAGAAGAGTTCCGGATTCATTTTCGATATGCGAGAAGCTTCACGACCTGGGTCCCCTTCCCCTCGCTTCGCTCGGCCGGGGATGACACCGTGTTTTACGAGAGACATTGATGCCTGAACCTCACCACGCCTGGCCAACCCGCGCACCATCGGGCCGCATTGCTTATGTGAACGGGCGCTACCTGCCGCACGCGCACGCGGGCGTTCACATCGAAGATCGCGGCCTGCAATTCGCCGATGCGATCTATGAAGTGTTCGGCGTGATCGGCGGGCTGGTGCGCGACGAGGAAGAGCATCTCGACCGGCTGGAACGCTCGGTCCGCGAGATCGGCATGGCGATGCCGATGGCGCGCGAGCCGCTGAAGCTCGTGATGCGCGAACTCGTGCGCAAAAATCGGATCAGCAACGGTCTCATCTATCTGCAGGTCACGCGCGGCGCGCTCAGGCGCGATCATCCCGTGCCGAACGTGTCGCCGCGGCCCACGCTCATCCTCACTGCGCGGCCAATCGCGCCCGGCTCGAACGAAAAGCTCCGCGCCAAGGGCATCCGCATCGTCACGCGCCCGGACGAACGCTGGGCCAGGCGCGACATCAAATCGACGGCGCTGCTCCCCAACATCCTTGCCAAGACGGCCGCGCGGAAGGCAGGCGCCTTCGAGGCCTGGCTGATCGGCAGCGACGGATTGGTGACGGAAGGTTCCTCAACGACTGCCTGGATTGTGGACAAGGAGGGCCGCATCGTTACGCGAAATTTGAGCAACGCGATCCTTCCCGGCGTCACGCGCCGGATCATGCTGGAGGCGGCGGCCTCGGCCCAAATCCCTGTAATCGAACGCGCTTTCACGCCCGCCGAAGCCAAGGGTGCGGCGGAAGCCTTCATCAGCGCGGCCACAATCGGCGCAATCCCCGTCATCGAGATCGACGGGCAAAAAATAGGCGATGGCGCGCCGGGCCCCGTCACGCGGCGGCTTCAAGAATTGTATCAAATCCTGTCGGATTCCCGCGCGAAGCTCTCAAAAAGCACATAACCCCCTTCGCGCGCGCAACAATTGCCCTTAAACTCGCGCCCAGTGCGCCGCGGGGTGCGTCGCACATCATAAGAAATGGGACACACCCATGAGTGAAAAACAACAAAACCTGCAGGACACTTTTCTCAATGCCGTGCGTAAGAGCAAAGCGTCGGTGACGATATTCCTCGTCAACGGCGTGAAGCTTCAGGGAAACATTACTTGGTTCGACAATTTTTGTGTTCTTCTGCGCAGGGACGGGCAGGCACAGCTCGTTTACAAGCACGCCATCTCGACCGTGATGCCGCTGGGTCCGATCCAGCTGCAGGACAACGGCGCGGCGGCGGAGATGGAAACCGCCTGACATACCAAGGGCGGGGGCAGAACGTGAATCGCGGGCGCGAGCGCGCACGCACAGCCTTTGTCATCCATATTGCGCCGAAGAAACGCGAGAAAGACGATATTCGCGATGCCGAGGCGCGTCTGGAAGAGGCGGTGGGCTTAACCGCGGCCATCGGATTGCATGTGACCGCCGGCATCGTCGCGCCGCTGGCGCGCGCGGTTCCCGCAACATTGATCGGACGCGGCAAGGTCGAGGAAATCGCGGCGGCGGCCCGCGAACACGAACCCGAAGTGATCGTCGTCAACGCGCAGCTTTCGCCCGTCCAGCAGCGCAATCTGGAGAAGGCGTGGAACGCCAAGGTGCTGGACCGCACGGCGCTCATCCTCGAAATCTTCGGCGAGCGGGCGCAGACGCGGGAAGGGCGCTTGCAGGTGGAACTCGCCCATCTCACCTATCAGCGCAGCCGATTGGTCCGCACATGGACACACCTTGAAAGACAACGCGGCGGCTTCGGCTTCCTCGGCGGTCCGGGCGAAACGCAGATCGAGACCGACCGCCGCCTGATCGGCGAGCGCATCTCCAAAATCAAGCGCGAGCTGGAAGAGGTCAAACGCACGCGCGGCCTGCATCGCGCGGCGAGGAAGCGCGTGCCCTATCCGGTGATCGCGCTGGTGGGCTACACCAATGCGGGCAAATCCACGCTCTTCAACACGCTGACGAAATCCGGCGTGCTGGCGAAGGATCTGCTGTTCGCCACCCTCGATCCCACGATGCGTGCGCTCAAGCTGCCGGGCGGGCGCAAGGCCATATTGTCCGATACGGTCGGATTCATTTCCGATCTGCCGGTGGAACTGGTCGCCGCCTTCCGCGCCACGCTGGAGGAAGTGCTGGAGGCCGATATCGTCGCCCATGTCCGCGATGCGGCGCATGAGGAATCCGATGCCCAGAAATCCGACGTGTTGAAGGTGCTCTCCGAACTCGGCATCGATCCGGAGGGCGAACGGCCGATCGTCGAAATCCTCAACAAGATCGATCTGTTGGAGCCGTCTGTTCGCAAAGCACTTCTGGCGCGAAACTCATCCATCGGCCCCATCGCGATCTCCGCGCTGACGGGCGAGGGGTTGCCCGCATTGCTCGCCCGCTTCGAAGCCGTGCTGGCGCATGACAACTTCATGCTGCGTCTGACGCTAAGCTCCGACGATGGCGAGGGATTGGCCTGGGTCTATCGCCACGGACAGGTCCGCGAGCGGCATGACGGCGAAACCGTCATCGAAGTTCTGCTCGCAATCGACCCGCGTGACGTGTCGCGTTTCGAGGCGCGGTTTGGACGAAAATTGTCGATAGAACAGGGCATTCCGGCACAACATTGATGCGGCACGTTCGCTCCGCATTTGGTGCGGGGTCCGGCCGTTGCTAGTGTCGTTCAACCAGCGCCCGAGGGCCGGGCCGATAAGGGGAGATTTCCATGAAATTCCGCTTCACCACCGCCACGCTCGCACTGGCATTCGCGCTCGCTGTTGTTGCAGGGTTCGGCCTGTCCGGCCGCGTCTCAGCCCAGACCGCCGCATGCGGGCCGGAGTCGAAATGGACGGGGCAGATCTGCATCGGACCGCGCGGCAAGGCGTATTGTCCCGAAGGCATGACGATGGAAGGTCAGACCTGCGTGGGCCCGCAGGCGGGTGTTTCCAATGCCGCGCCTTTGCAGCCGACCGGCGCGGCCACCGAATCCGATCATCAGCTCATCATCAAGATGCTCACTGCCCTGACCAATCAGGTGAGCGCGCAACAGGCCCAGATCAATCAGGAACAGGAAGCGCTGAAGGCCCTGCAGGTCACCGTGACGCTGACGATGAACAGCGCCGACAAGGCCCGCGTCTCGGCCACCAATGCCGAGAGTGCCACCGCAAACATCCAGACTGCTGTCACCAGCATGCAATCAACGCTCACCAATACGGCCGCGAACGTGGCGACGACGCAGGCGCGCGTTGTCTCGCTGCAATCCAGTGTCGATCAGCTGAACACCCAGGCCGTCGCGCAGGCGGCCACGCAAAAAGACGTGCAGCACCGCCAGGCCATCATGTGCCACATGCTGGCCGAGATCGATCCGAATGTTCCTAACAATGACAGCGCGACAAACGGGCACGCCTGCGACGGGACTTACTGGTACCCCGACGTGACCAAGAAATATCTGGAACGGGCCATTCCGTTCAAATATTGAGGTGGTCCCGCGGGCCGGCCGCGGGAATCTCAATACACATTCGGAATCGCCGAATTGGTCGGCCGCCCGGTTGAGGGCGTGAAGACCGTATCGTGGCAATTCTCCGATGCGGCGGTCCAGCCGAGGCGGTATTCCGGATCGTTCTGGAATCGCGCCTCGTCGCGGCGGAATTTCTGGCGGTCGTGCGAATAGTCCGCCGTCTCGCAGCCATCGACATAGCCGTCGTGATAGGCCGGGCTCGATTGCACGCCCTTCACGTATGCCTGCGTATCGCTGGGCAGCTGGCGCGCGCAAGCCGCAAGCGCGGCCGCCGCGAACAGGATCAACATCGCGCGCATCAGAACAGATTCCCCGCATGGCCCTTGTTGGGATCGCCGGTGGACGGCGTAAACACGGTGTCGTGGCAATTCTCCGTGCCTGCCACCCAGCCGAGGCGGTATTCGGGATCGTTGTCGAAGGAGTCCTGATTGCGGCGCATTTTCTGGGTGTCGTGATCGAGATCGGCCGTCTCGCAGCCCTGCGTGAAGCCTGCGTGATAAGAGGCGCTCGATTGCACGCCTTTGACATAGGCCTGCGTGTCGCTGGGAAGCTGGCGCGCGCAAGCGCAAAGCGCGGCCGCGGCACTTAGTAGAACAAGGGATCGAAGGATCGTCATAGCGAAGCCCCGCGCTGACATTTCACCGGAAAGGCTAGGCCCGCGCGCGCATCGGCCTAAATGACAACGCTGTGAGGGGGTGGGAAGGGCGGTTCACGATTGCGTAAACCTGTCATCCCGGCCACTTGTCCGCCGTAGCCTTGGCGAAGGCGGAAGCGAAGCGCGAGCCGGGACCCATCTGGAATGCGGCTCAATGGGTCCCGGGTCTCGCGTTGCTCGCCCGGGATGACAATCGAATGGGGATCTAGAGTTTTGTTTCCTTCTTCTTCGCCGCCTGCCAGATCGCCTCCATCTCCTCGAGCGAGGCCTTGGCGGGCGAAGAGCCGCGCGCGGCAAGGGTTTGCTCGATGAAGCGGAAGCGGCGCGCGAACTTCTCGTTGGCGGCGCGCAGCGCGCTTTCCGGATCGGCCTTCAGATGGCGCGCGAGATTGGCTACGGCGAAAAGCAGATCGCCCACTTCCTCTTCGAGCTTGGCTTGTGGCGCGCCGTCCGCCTGCGCCTCGGCAATCTCATGGGCTTCCTCGGCGATCTTTTCGACCACGCGCGGCGCACTATCCCAATCGAAACCAACGCTTGCGGCGCGCTTTTGAAGTTTCAGCGCACGCAGCAGCGCGGGCAGGGCGCGGGGAATGCCGTCCAGCAAGCCGCCCGGCTTCTCGGCACGCTCGCGGGCTTTGTGCTCCTCCCAGGCGGTGGTCTGCGCCGTCGCACTGTCGATGCCGGATGCGCCCGCAAACACATGAGGATGGCGGCTGACCATCTTGGCGGCGATGCCGCGCGCCACATCGGCGAAATCGAACAACCCGCGCTCCTGCGCCATCCGCGCATGGAACACGACCTGAAGCAGCAGATCGCCCAGTTCTTCCTTCAGCGCGGGCCAGTCGGAATCCTCGATGGCGCCCGCGACCTCGTAAGCCTCTTCGATCGTGTAGGGCGCGATGGAAGCGAAATCCTGTTCCACGTCCCACGGGCAGCCGGACTTCGGATCGCGCAAACGCGCCATCACGGCCAGAAGCTCGGCCATGGGGCCGCGCGCTTTGTCGGATTCGTTCTCATCGCTCATGACCGCATTGGAGAGGGCGAGCCCGCGCGGGGCAAGGGTTTTCCGGGGTTTTTGTCCCTATATCGCCGGGTTATTTCGTATAAGATATATTATGTGAAATATCCTATTGGTATATTTGGCAAATGCAGTCGGCTATAATACGTGCATGGCTGAGACGACCCGCATATCCCATTCGGATGTTGCAAGCGCCCGCAAGCGCCGCCTTGCGGCCATGCGGCTGCAGGAAATCGAAAACAATCCCCTCAGCCCGGAAGACGTCGCCATGTTCGAAATGTTCGAGCGCGAAGCGTGGCCGCATGAGCGCCGCCGCGCCTACATCCTCGCCAAAGCGAGGCCCTTGGCTGCCGAGTGAGCGCCGGCGACCCTTATCTCTACCCGGGGCTGACGGTACTCAGAAACAAGCTCGGAATCCGCAGCGAGACCGAACTCGACCATATCGAGCGCCTCCTTGTCGCGCAGCGCGCCGCCGAAGGTATCCCGTCGGGAGCTTTCGACCTTGAGCATCTGAAAGCGATTCACCGCCACTTGTTTCAGGACATCTACGATTGGGCCGGTGAAGTCCGCACCGTCGAACTCAACAAAGGCAGCCAGCAATTCCAGTTCCGCCAATATATCGAAACCGGAATGGCCGATATTCACCGCCGGTTGACGACCGCCGGATTTCTCGCAGGCCTCGATCACGAGACGTTTGCGCGAGAAGCGGCCAGGATATTGGGGGACGTGAACTATGTTCATCCCTTCCGCGAAGGAAATGGCCGCGTTCAACTTTACTATCTTGAACAACTCGCCGCACAGGCGGGACACGCGCTTGACCTTACGCTCATTGACCCGGAACGCTGGATAGAAGCCTCGCGCCATTCACATGAAGGCGACTACACTTTGATGGCCGCGGAAATCAGCCGCGCGTGCAAAAACTCGCCATAAGTCGGGTGCGCGCACTTTTATACTTATCCCCGCTCCCGCCCATTACCTTTCAACCACTTAGCTCTCAAAACCTCAGCTTACGCCCAACTTATCCGACACCCCCCAAACCTGCCGTACAATAACGGCATGAACCAAAGCCACGCCGCCGGGCGGAAAACGGAAAACGCGCTGGGCCTGCTCGCCCTGCATCTCGACCGCCAGCTCGCGCGCCTCACCGAAGCGCTCGACGAGGCTCTCGACAAGGCCGGCCGCATCCCGCGCGCCACCGACGAATACGGCCATCGCCGCGCGGGCGAGATCGGCCACGCCATGCAGATCGCCAAGGCCAGCGCGCGGCTCATCACGTCGCTGGCCAAGCTCGACCGCGAGTTCCGGCACAACATCTCCATCAGCCGGGCCGAGGAGCCGCCGCCGGGGCCCTTCCCGCGCGGCATGCGCATGGTCGAGATCGATTCCGACCCGACCCCGCACCTCAATGCGATCATCGAGGCTGCCGGGGGGGACCCCCCTCATGATTCCTGAGGTTCAATTCGTGGGAAAGCGCGGCGCACCAATCGGCAACACCAATCGCCTGCGTCACGGCGGCTTCGGCGCCGAGGGCCGCGCGCGGCGCCAGGCCGTGCGCGCGCTGATCGCCGAAACCGACGCCCTCATCATCCGTATTGAGATGGTGGCCCGCGCGCGTTGCGCGCTTAAAAACAAATACGCGCGAGAGGCGCTAGTGCAGCGCAAGTCCCGCCAGATAGAGCGCCAGCGACAGCAGAAGCCCGCTCAGCGGCGCATAAAACCAGTAGCGCGCGGCCAGCAGCACATAGGCGAACAGCGTCGTCGCGCCCACCGCCATCAGGAAGATCGAGCCGAAAAGAAGTTCGCTGTGTTCGAGCGCGAGATAGCCATAGATCGCCCCGAACAGCATCGGCGCAACCGAATGGCTGGCATTGAAGCCGACCCACGCCTTCCACATCAGCAAGCGCTTGTTGAAAACCGTTGGAACCGATTTCATCCGTTCTTCCAGCGCGGAATCGCGCGGAGAAAACGCGCGGCTGAAAAACGTCAGCCACATATGGCCCGTGCCCATCGCGAACACGATGGCGGCGCTGGCGGCAATGAAATATCGGGCGGGCATGGCGGCCTCCTTCCGGTTAAGCCATCACCACCATACCGTCATAAGCCGGTTCCACGCCCTGCGGCAGTTCGCGCTTCAGCGTTTCGTAGTCGAGATCGATGTGCAGATTGGTCAGCACGGCGCGCGCGGGCTTCACCCGCTCGATCCAGGCAAGCGCGGTTTCGACATTGGCGTGGGTGGGATGGGGCGCATAGCGCAGCGCATCGAGGATCCACAGATCGATGCCTTCGAGCGCCGCAAACGCTTCATCGGAGAGATCGCTCACATCGCTGGAATAGGCGATATTGCCGAAGCGGAATCCCAGCGCGCGCACCGCGCCATGGATTTGCGGAAAGGCGAGAACCGGGATCGAGCCCCCTGCCCCGGCGATGTGAAATTCGCGGAACGGCTCGGCAATCGTGTGCGCGTTCGCAATCGGCGGATATTCGCTGCCTTCCGGCGTGGCGAAAATATAACCGAAGCGCTGCATCAGGCCGTCAAGCCCGCGTTCGTCGGAATAAAGGTCGATCTTCCTGCGCGCCGCATACACAATCGGGCGCAGATCGTCGATGCCGTGCGTCTGGTCGGCGTGATTGTGCGTGATGAGTACCGCGTCGAGGCGGGCGCAATTCGCCGCCAGCAATTGCGCGCGCATGTCGGGCGAGGTGTCGACCAGTACCGCGGTTTCGCGGCCGTGATCCATGCGCCGCACGAGAATGGAGCAGCGGCTGCGTTTGTTTTTCGGATTTGCGGCATCGCACGCGCCCCAATCGCCGCCCGCAAGCCCCAGCCGCGGCACGCCGCCCGAAGAGCCGCAGCCCAGAATGGTAATTTCGAGCGTCATTGCGGAGGTTTTGCGCGGGTGAACAGGCGGAAGAAATTATCCGTGGTGGCGGTCGCTATGTCGTCCGGCGAAACGGATTTCACCTGCGCCAGAACCGCGGCGGTGTTGACGACAAACGCGGGCTCGTTGCGTTTGCCCCGATGCGGCATCGGCGCCAGATATGGCGCATCGGTTTCCACCAAGAGCCGGTCGAGCGGCACGGTGGCGATAACGCTGCGCAATTCGTCCGACTTCTTGAACGTGGCAATTCCCGAAACCGAAATGCAGAAGCCAAGCTCCAGCGCCGCATCGGCCAACGCCTGCGTGCCCGTGAAGCAATGGATGAGGCCGGTGAACGCGCCCGCGCGCATTTCCTCGCGCAATATGGCGATGGTGTCGTCCTCCGCGTCGCGCGTGTGCACGATGAGCGGCAAGCCGGTCTGGCGCGCGGCCTTGATATGAGCGCGGAAATTTTGCTTCTGTTCGTCGCGCGGGCTGTGTTCGTAATAATAATCGAGGCCCGTTTCGCCAATGCCGACGACTTTGGGATTGGCGGCGCGTTCCAGAAGCGGCTCAGGGTTTTCGAGCAATTCTTTCTCCGCTTCATGCGGATGAATGCCCACCGAACACCACACATTCTCGAACCGCTCGGCAACCGCCAGCACGTGCGGAAATTTTTCGAGCGTCGTTCCGATACTGACGCAAGTTTTCACGCCAGCCTCGCGCGCACGGTTCACCACCGCGTCGAGTTCGCTCGCGAATTCGGGAAAATCCAGATGACAGTGACTGTCGACAAGCATGGTTTCAGAGCGCGTTGCGGCGCGCGGTTTGGGAAATCGTGTGGGCGGCGGAAAGGATCGTCTGGCGCGGCTCGAGATGCAAGGCATCTGCCCGCGCAAAGCTCGCATTCAGTTTTTCCCAAACCTCGACCCAGCGCTTCAGCGGCGCGTCGCTTCCCGCTTTCGCGCGGATGCGCGCGGCCAGTGTCTCAATCAGGAAATGGCCGAAGGTTTCCAGCCCATCGGTTGCCCGCGCGATCTTCTCGGCCAATGCGTAAAGTGCCGCAAAATCGGGATTAGACGCATTCTCGATCAGTCGTTCGGCTTCTTCCGCCAGTTCCAGCCCGTCGCCATCGGCGAGCAGCAGCGCCGCCCCGATCGAGCCGCCGGAGAGTTTGGCAAGTTCCGCCCGCTCGCTCTTTTCCATATCGGGCAGCAACACGCGCAACTCCGCTTCCACTTCGGATTCACTCAATGGCCTGAGATCGAGACGCTGGCAACGCGAACGGATCGTCGGCAGCAAACGTCCCGGGCGGTTGGAAAGCAGCAGCAGCATCGCACGCGCCGGCGGTTCCTCGAGCGCCTTCAACAGCGCATTGGCCGCGGCATCGTTCATGTCGTCGGCGGTGTCGACAATCGCTACGCGCCATCCGCCCGCGCCGGATGTGAGATGAAAGAAATTGGAGAGCTTGCGAACCTCATCGACCGACACCACATTCATCATGCGACCGGTCTCCGGATTGACGGCGCGCCGGAGCACGAGGAGACCGGGATGCGAATTGGCTGTGACCTGTATCGAAACCGGATCTTTCTCCGGCACCGAAAGATCCTCCGGCCCGTCGGCGCGCGCGCCATATTTCAGCATGTAGCGCGCAATGCGATAGGCGAGCGTCGCCTTGCCGATGCCGGGCGGGCCCGCGATCAGCCAGCCTTGCGGCGGCTTTCCGCTGCGAATGGCGCGCGCGGCGCGGGCGAGTGCCGCGCCCTGCCCCACGAGCCGGAAATTTTCGCGCGGATGCGAAAAACCGGCAATGCGGTCGGTTTCTTCGATCTCTTCATTGCGCGCGCGCTTCGCCATGTCTCAGCCCAGCTCGAAGCGCGCGGAAACCGCGGCCCAGATTTTCGCGGCCACGTCTTCCTCGCTGCCGCTTGCATCGATCACCGCGCAGCGATGCGCGTTGCGATTAGCGATATCCAGAAACGCTTGCCGCAAACGCTCGTGAAAGCCGCCATCGAATTTCTCGAAGCGGGATTCGTGCGGGCCCCTTGCATTGGCGCGCGCGAGTCCGACTTCAACCGGCAGATCGAGAACCAAAGTGAAATCCGGCTTGAAATCGCCGATGGAAACCGCCTCGATGCGTCTTATGGTTTCGCGGTCGAGCCCGCGGCCCGCGCCCTGATAGGCGTAAGTGGAATCGGTGAAGCGGTCCGAAATCACCCAATGGCCTTTGGTCAGCGCCGGCTTGATCGTGCGCGCGATGTGATCGGCGCGCGCGGCGAACAGCAGCAAAGTCTCCGTCATCGGCTCCCAGCGGCCGGGCTCGCCTTCCACCAGCAATTTGCGGATTTGCTCGGCGCCCGGCGCGCCGCCCGGCTCGCGCGTCGTGACGCAACGAATGCCGCGCGGTTCCAGCGCCGCCGCAAGGCGCTTTACTTGCGTGGATTTACCCGCTCCCTCGCCGCCTTCAAGCGTGATGAAGCGGGCATCGCTCATTCGCTTCCAACCACGAGCGCGTGCAAGCCGTCCATCACGCGGCCGAACAAGCCCGCGGACGGAACGGCTTCGGCCGCATACAAAGGCACCTGCATGCCGGGGAAATCGGGCGCGGTGATCGAGAGCGTGCCGATCTGCTGGCCCTTGGCGATGGGCGCCTGCACGGGGCCGTCGTAATGCAGCGTCACCTTCATCCTCGCGCGCGAATCCACCTGCATGGTGACGGCGAGCGGCTGCGCCACCGTCATCGCGACGTTGTCTTTCTCGCCTTGCCAGACCGGCGCGGTGCCAACCGTTTGGCCCGGCGCGAACAATTTGTATTGCCGGAATTCGCGGAACGCCACGCCCAGCACGCGGGCTGCTTCGTCGCCGCGGCGCTGTTCGGCGATCCAGTCGCGCTTCACATCGGAATCCTTGTCGAGATCGGGATAGCGAAGCCCGCCCAGCACCAGAATGAGCCGGTGTCCGTCATGCACGGCCGACGCGACGACGCCATAACCGGATGCATCCGTGTAACCGGTCTTGAGGCCGTCGGCGCCGGGGAATTTCTCCAGCACCGTGTTGCGATTGGGCTGATGGATATTGTTCCAGGTGAAATCGCGTTCGCCGAAATATTTGTAATAGGCGGGATAATCCTTCTGCAGATGCCGCGCGAGGATCGCCAGATCGTGCACCGACATCAATTGCCCCGGCGGATCGGGCAAGCCGTTCGGATTGACGAAGTGCGAATTCTTCAGGCCAAGCTGCTTGGCGCGCTGGTTCATCATGTCGACGAAACCATCGACCGTGCCGCCCAGCGCCTCGGCCACGACCACGCAGGCATCGTTGCCCGACTGGATGATGATGCCGCGGATCAGATCCTCGACCGCGATCTGGCTGCCCACCGACACGAACATTTTCGAGCCGCCGGTCTTCCACGCATTTTCCGAAACCGGGAACGTGTCGGTCAGCTTCACGCGCCCGTCCTTCAACCGCTGGAAGAGAAGCTCCAGCGTCATCAGCTTGCTCATCGATGCGGGCGGCATGGGCGTGTCGGCATTCTTCTGCCACAGGATCTGGCCGGTATCGCCGTCCATCAGGATGGCGTGCTCCGCGCTTGTTTCGATGAGCGCTTCGGCAGGTGCCGCAAATCCCGCCACTATAAGAGCAAGTACGATTCCGATAAGGCCGATGCGCCGCATGAGAAACTCCCCGCGCTGGAATACGCGTTTATTTGTCGACGACGATTGTGGCATCCGTCCCGCCGGCCGCTGAGACCCGCGCCAATGCCGCATCGGCGGCTTTCAGATCGTCGAACGGACCCATGCGCACCCTATAAAGACGCTGACCATTCCTGTCGATTGAAGAAATGTTCAATGGCCCCGCGCCCGATAGCCGCTCGCGCAGCCGTTCGGCGTTGCCGATATTCCCGAACGCGCCGGCCTGGATATACAAATGTGTAGTCCCCAGCACCTGCTCGATGGTCACCTGGCCGGTGACCTGATCGGTATTGTCGATCGATGCGGTTTGGGCCGCAGGCGCGGGCGCCGGATCGGGCTGAGGCTGCGGCGCCATCGCCGTGCCGGGCACAGGCGCAAGCGAGGCGGTTTCGATGGTGCCGGTTGGTTTTGCGGGCAGCGCGTTGGCGATTTCCGGCGGCGTCTCGTCGGGCTGCGGCTCGCCATTCGGCAGATCGCCACGCCCCACAAAGGTCACGCGCACGCGCGCCGTGCCCTGGGCATAGAATCCGAGCAGCTTGGCCGCGCGCTCCGACACGTCGATGATTCGGCCCCTGGCGAACGGCCCGCGGTCGTTCACCCGCACCACGAGCGAGCGTCCATTGTCGAGATTGGTGACGCGCACATTGACCGGCATGGGCAGCGTGCGATGCGCCGCCGTCAGCGCATCGGCGGTGAAGATTTCGCCGTCCGCCGTGTGCTTGCCGTAGAATGTCGGGCCGTACCACGAGGCGATTCCCGTCTCGTCGTAATCGGGCTGTTCGCGCGGGTAATACCAGGTGTCGCCCACTTCATAAGGCTCGCCGACCTTGTAGACGCCCGCCGTGGAAGGAACCTGCACATTGGGCGCCACGCTCGCAGGCGCAGTGGCGCATGCCGCCGTCAAAGCGGCCGCGCTTGCGGCGAACAACGCGTTTCGCAGGGTGCGAAGCATCAGCCCGGTTTGGTCAAACCCATGAATTCGCGAAGGTTAATCGATAGGGTCGGCGCGCTCAACCGCCTCGGCCATTGCAATCGTACAATGTTTCGTCCTAGGAGCCGCACCGGATGGGTGGCCGAGCGGTTGAAGGCACCGGTCTTGAAAACCGGCAGGCCCGCAAGGGTCTCGTGGGTTCGAATCCCACCCCATCCGCCAATTTGGCGTTCGCCTTTGTTCGCCATTGTCCCATAAGCCATTGAAAATATAGTGTTTTATAGCCATCGTGTGTCGACACCTGTTCGCTGCGAATCGCACGAATTGCGAACGGCAATGTGGGTACAGATGTGGGTAGAAAAATGCGAGTTGGGCGGACGCACCGGGATTCGAACTCGAATGTGGGTACGCGATGGCGCAATTGATCGGTCGATTGACGGCGTTGCAAGTGCAACGCGCGAAAACTCCAGGGATGTATGCGGATGGTGCCGGACTCTATCTGCAAATTTCCGGCGACGGTGAACGCGTGATCGCGAAGTCGTGGATTTATCGATTCACGTTACGCGGACGGACGCGCGAAATGGGGCTCGGTTCCGCGACGACGTTCGGCTTGGCGGAGGCCCGCACGAAGGCCAAGGAGTGCCGACAGCTTCTTTATGACGGCATCGATCCCATCGACGCCCGCAAGGTTGAGAAGGCACGTAGCGTTCTCGAAACAGCCAGGGCGATGACGTTCAAGGAATGCGCCGAGAAATATATTGCCGCCCATAAGGCCGGATGGCGGAACGCAAAGCACGCATCGCAGTGGAACGCAACATTGCGAACCTATGCGGAGCCGGTGATCGGGAAACTGGCCGTTCAAAGCATCGATACGGCACTGGTGATGAAGGTTCTGGAACCCATTTGGTCCACGAAATCGGAGACAGCAGGACGTTTGCGTGGACGCATCGAAGCCATTCTGGATTGGGCGACTGTGCGAGGGTTCCGCGCTGGCGACAACCCGGCGCGCTGGCGCGGCCATCTGGACAAGCTGCTGCCATCGAAGGCGAAGCTGCGGAAAGTGAAACACCACGCGGCCCTGCCCTATGCCGATCTTCCAACCTTTATGGCGCAGCTTCGCAAAGAAGAAGGTGTTGCGGCGCGGGCATTGGAGTTCTTGATCCTCACCGCCGCACGCACGGGCGAAGTTATCGGAACCATGCCCAGTGAGATTGACGGCGAAATTTGGACCATTCCTGTCGAACGCATGAAAGCCGGAAAGGAACATCGTGTGCCTTTATCCAAACCGGCCTTGGCGCTCTTGAAAAAGATGGCGGCGGATAGCGTCTTCGTCTTTCCCGGTGGCAAGATCGGGAAGCCTCTGAGTAATATGGCGATGCTAAAATTGCTCGAACGTATGGGCTATCCCGAACTGACGGCGCATGGTTTTCGTTCGACATTTCGCGATTGGGCCGCCGAATGCACGACCTATCCGTCCGAGGTTGCTGAGATAGCGTTGGCGCACGCCATCGATAACAAGGTTGAAGCGGCTTATCGGCGCGGCGATCTTTTCAACAAGCGTATCGCATTGATGAACGATTGGGCGGAGTTTTGCACAATAGTTCCGTCCATCGCCGCAAAAACGGTAAATGGTCGCGCTGCATGAAATCGCCACCAAGCACCGGCGCGCGCCGCACGTTTCACTGGCGGAACTGCGAGAAACTGGCCCAGATTTCCGAGCTTCGTGCTGGCGTTCAGCGATTTTTCGCGTATTGCCGTTGCGTCGTGGCTCTTGGACAAGAGCACTTAGCATTGTGGGATGGAGCACTCAAATTTAAGATGTATTGCGGACATATGAACCATGTTTTGTAAACTCTGTTTTGTGTATCGGGCACCGTTGCCATCTCTCAAAGTAATAAGTACTTGAAAACATAAATTCATGGAGTAATCATTTCAACCACGTAGTGATTCGATTCTATATGCATCTCGTACAACGATTCGAATGTTTGTAAAAAAAAGTAACCACCTTTTCGCAGACGAGAGACATAAGATGAAAATCAAGGCGTAAATTCTGAAACTCCTCTTTTGGAGTGTCCGGATTAGTGCTTTTTCACATGATTACTTGGTAATCCCGGTGACAGATCGGATGGTATCGACGTTTATTATGCCGCCAGGGGTTTGGGCTGGAGTACTATGAATGAAACAACAATTTGGGTACTGCTGTATCGTATTGGTGGCGCTGGCAGGACATGCAAGCGCCTCTGGATACACCCCCTATTTGCTTCTGAATGGCGCCTTTGCCGATCCCGTCCAGGGCCAGGCGAATAACCGACGCGCAGTCGATTGCCCAGATGCCAGCCCAGCGACCGGTGCGGCAATATCTGATGGAACCTCTGCAACCGCGATACCAATAGCGGGTGCTATCGTAATGAGCGGGGGTGACTTCATCACGAGCAGGTGTCCCCCTTGGAACAGTGTGACCCGAACGTGCAACGCAGATTGCGTACGCTTCGGTAGCGGATTTTGCTTACAGCCAAACGTAATTGATGCAGCGCAATTCGGCGCACCTGAATTTGTTTGGGTTTTGGAATTACCCGGTCGCACCACGAGCCGAACAGAGAACAAAAAATCCAATGATGAAATAAAGTGGCGCAATGTGTACGCCTTGATGGGGATATCGCGATGAAAAAGCTGCTGGGATGTTTGCTTCTGGTATTTGCCGCGATCGCGTCGCCGGCGAATGCATCTAACTGTCCCGCCAATCCTCACACGCTCGTGAACGGAACGACAGCGGACGCTACACAGGTGATGGACAATTTCAACAATCTACTCGATTGCACCAATTCGAATCTTGCCCACAACGGTGCCAACTCTGACATCACCTCGCTCGGCGGGCTGACGACGCCGTTATCGACGTCCCAAGGCGGTACAGGAAATTCAACAGGACAGCCAAGCGGGGCCGCCGGTGGCGACCTCACAGGCACATATCCCAATCCTAGCCTTGTCACGAGTGGTGTTACCGCCGGCTCCTGCACCAGCTGCAATTTGACAATAGATGCCAAGGGCCGTGTCACAGCGCAATCGAATGGTTCGGGTGGTGGTGGAGGGACGTTTCACTCCCAGCTGATGTCATCCAGCGGAACATTTACAATCCCAACCGGCTTCACGTCCACTTCCCAACTCAAAATCCGAATGGTGGGAGGCGGTGGTGGCGGTGGCGGCGCAGCGACGACAAGCGGCGCTTCCGCGGCAGGCGGCAGCAGCGGAGCCTACATAGAAGTCGTTTATTCTGGATTCACTGCAGGACAAAATATCACAGTAACGGTTGGCGACGCGGGTGCCGCAGGCACGAGTACCGGCACAAACGGCAGTGCCGGCAGCGACACATCCATTGCCTATAACAGTGTCACAATTGGAACGGCCGCCAAAGGAAACGGTGGTAGTGGAATGACTGCGACGGGAATTGCAGATGGTGCCCCAACCGGCACTTCAAGCGCATCAGCGGGTGCGAGCGGTCTCACGCTCATTTCCAGCACGATCAATTCAGGCATGGGCGCTGGGGAACCAGGCGGTGGGGGACATGGTGTTGGTCCGGCAAATGGCATCAGCGGATTCGGCGGTGGAGATCCGTTGGGAATACCCGGAGCCTCTCGGTCGACGTCCAGCACATCCGGCACTGGCGACCCTGGTAGCGGATATGGCGCAGGCGGCGGAGGAGCCGTTTGTCAAGGCGGTGTTGGAGCGGCTGGGGGAAGCGGGGCTCCAGGCGCAGTGATTTTCGAATGGGTTTTGTGAACAGGAGTGCCGACGCAGTCAGCCCCTTCGAGTGATCGACAATTCGGAGTCCTTGGGAGTGCGAAGATGAAAAAATTAGTTGGATGTCTGCTTCTTGCAATGGTGGTTTTTGCATCGCCAGCCAGCGCGGCTTCAAACTGCGGCAGTTATCCATACACGCTGACGAATGGTACATCCGCTGACGCAAGCCAAGTGATGGGAAATTTCAACAACATTCTGGATTGCGCAAATTTGAATCTTGCACACAACGGTGCCAATTCAGACATCACTTCGCTCGGAGGGCTGACGACGCCGCTGTCAACAGCGCAAGGTGGAACGGGAAACATAACTGGGCAACCGAGCGGTACAGCTGGAGGCGACCTCACTGGCAGCTATCCAGATCCAACACTCGCGACGAGCGGCGTCACTGCGGGATCATGCACAAACTGCAGTCTAACTGTGGATGCGAAGGGCCGCGTGACGGCGCAGTCAAGCGGTGCTTCGAGCGCTACGTTTCATTCTCAGGTGTTCAAATCAGCTGGGACATTTACGGTGCCCTCCGGATTTACGTCCAGCACGCAGCTCAAATTGCGTGTTCTGGGCGGCGGCGGCGGTGGCGGAGGTGCAGCAACAACAAACGGCGCCGCAGGTGGCGGCGGCGCGAGTGGCGGCTATCTTGAGGCGGTCTATAGCGGATTTACTGCGGGGCAGACCATAACAATTACCATCGGCGGAGGAGGCACAGGAGGAGCCAATACTGGTGCCAGCGGGAACGATGGTGGTGCTACGACAGTTGCATATAACGGGGCTACGATTGCGTCGGCATCAGGTGGCAGAGGTGGATCCGGTAGCACCGCGTTAGGAGTAAAGCCGGGAGGCGGACTTCCGAACCCATCGTCAGCCTCGCCAGGTCTAAGCGGGCTAACCCTCATCTCGAACACGTTGGACGGTACTTTTAATCTTGCTGCGTTCCAACCCGGCTTAGTTGGCGTGGGCATTAGCTCAACGAATACATGGAGCGGTGCGGGCGGGGCCAGCAAATTGGGTTCCGGTGGAGTACCGACAACCGGCGGTTACGGTGGTATCGGATATTACTACGGGGGCGGCGGCAGTGGGGCGGTGCGAACCGGCGGGACCAATTACGCCGGCGGTAACGCTAGTCCAGGAATCGTGATCATTGAATGGGTGCTGTGAATTTTCCGAATTTGAATGATAAGCCGAAAAAGGTCGTTATCGAAGCCAACAAATGGGAGTCGCACAATGAAAAGGTTCTTGAGCCTTCTGTTTCTGGCGTTGATATCGATGGTATCACCAGCTGTTGCATCTAACTGTCCGGCCAATCCTTACAATCTGACGAACGGATCATCTGCGGATGCATCGCAGGTGATGGGAAATTTCAATAACGTACTCAACTGCGCCGACAACAACCTCGCGCATAATGGTTCAAATTCCGATATTACGTCGCTCAATGGTCTAACGACACCGCTTTCAACATCGCAAGGCGGATCAGGAAACACAACCGGCCAGCCAAGTGGTGCGGCTGGAGGCGATCTAACGGGTAATTATCCCAGCCCCAACGTCACTTCGACGCACCTGTCATCGCCGCTGCCTGTAGACCAAGGTGGAACTGGCAATACATCCGGCCAGCCTGCCGGCCCTGCAGGTGGCGATTTGACCGGCACTTATCCAAACCCCTCGCTTCCTGCAACTGGTGTGACCGCGAATACATACGCCTATCCGTCAAGCATCACGTTCGATGCCAAAGGAAGAGCAACTTCGGCCACAGCAGGATCGGCCCCTGCACCATATCAAACGGGCGCGCAATCTTGGATCATTTGGGAAGGCGGTTCTTCACCAACGGTCGTTGCTTACACCGGTTTAGGTGGAACGACGCATCTAACCCGTCTATCGACCGGAAAGTTCGAAATCGAGAATTATCCCTGCTCCGTAACGAACTGCTTTGCAATGGTATCGGCCATTGGCGGGAGCGCTGGGAAGCCACTAATCGGATCGGCAACGGGCATAATTACCACTGACCAACTCGGATTTGAAGTCGACTTCACTGACAACGGCGGCACATACGCAGACCCAAGCTACGCCATTGTCGTTGTGTTCGGTTTGTAAGGTGGTTCATCACTCAAAAGGCGGCATTCAGATCGTGCAGAATATCCTAGTTTAGAATGACAACGGCATGGCGATTTCTTGAGCGTCAATCTGTTTCGACAGCGCGCGAGGGCGACATCTCAACCAATGCAGCGAAAGGAGTGAAGCATGTTCTACCGATCAGCACAAATGAAATCGCGATCGCCCCTGGTGGCGGTTGGCATTCTCCTTACGGGCCTCGCGCTTTTCGGGTTTTCCGCGAGCGAACCGGCGGATGCCGCCAACGGCTCCGTGACGTACACTTACGATGCTCTGGGCCGTGTGATAACAGCGGCCTACGATACAGGCGTCATCATCATCTACAGCTATGACGCAAACGGTAACCGCACTCAACAAGTCATCAATGTGAATACGGGAACGCTTGTCTGGACGGCCACGGGCGGCTCCTGCAGTTCCAACTGCTGGGGTGGTTCCCTTTGGTAAGGTTGTAGCCGCCAGTCAGCGGGTGAGCAACCACCGACGACTGAGTTAGGAAACGTGATGCGCAAATCGATTATGTTTTTTCTGATTCCGATGCTCGCGATTACATGGGCGGCCAGTCAGACTTTCGGCGCGACAATGCAGGCCCCCGGTGACATCAAGTTCGCTGTACACCCCAATCCAATCATCACAGCAAAAGCTGTCCGGATCGCAAAACCCTATGTATCCCAGCCACCTCAGAAACAGGGCGCAGGCCATATTCAGCAACGCAAGAGCACAGTGAAGTCCTCAGTCCTGCACACCCCTTTATCCGCCGGTATACATATCGGTGTGTCGGGATGTGCGGCTGGGAGTACGCAGCCCGCGCCAATTGTAGCTCTGGTTTCCGCGCTGAAATGCGACCCTGATCTGATCTTTGAATACGTTTACAATAATATTGAATACGAGCCTCTCTATGGCAGTAACAAGGGCGCTCTCGGTACGTTGCTCGATCGCCGAGGCGATGATGCCGATCAAGCCATTTTGCTTGTCACACTCTGGAACGTGGCGGGCTACTCGCAAACGGGATATTTCAACGAGGGACTTATCTTCACGGGCACACAGATAAGCAATTGGCTTGGCGTTCCGAACGACGCCATTGAGATTCAAAATTTGCTGTTTGATGGCGGCGTACCTTATCAAAATGTCGTTACAAATCCCGATGGTACGCTCCAATCCATTACCGTCAATCATTTCGTCGCGGCACTTCAATTGGGAGGGACCTGGTACTATTTTGATCCCAGCTACAAGGTGCACAATCTGTCAAATGGGATTGCCAGCTTGTCAACAGCACTTGGCTATAATCGATCTCAGTTTCTAGCCAACGCTGGTGGAACAATAGGCAGCTATAGCATCGCAAGTGTCAATCGCGGCGATATTCGCGCCGATCTCGGCACTTACGCCGAAAACCTGATCAATTACATTAATCAAAATAACCGCACCTGGACCGTTGGCGATGTGATCGGCGGAAAGACCATCCAACCGCTTACGGGCTCGCCGATCCGCATCCAGCATTCCGGTTGGACGCCTTCCACATTGTTTCCTGTCGACTGTCCCAATCAAACGCCATCGAATATCGAATGTCGGACATATATTTCAGTCACTATGCCCGGTGCCTCATCCGGGCAGGCGATAAAGATGTATACGGATGAAATTTATGGACACCGGGTCACAGTGTTTTCAACGCCAAACGGAAGCAGCTACACGGCAACTCTTCTCATCGATGGCGCTGTTCCCGGTTGTGTCGGAGGCGGCACTTGCGTCAACACGGGGACATCAAGCCCGCCTTGGCTGCTTCATACCGATGTCGTGCAGACGAATCAGCCGGAATCTTCATTATGCGCGTCCGGAGTAACGGATTGTCGCGATCTGTCTGTTGCACCTGGCGGTTCGTATCTCATCAGTGTTGGGGTCGGACAAGTTAGCCGCGGAATGGCGGAATACCACAGACAGCTTCTCGCGCAGGCTCGCGCCACGGGAAACCCCGACACGTCGGAAGTGGTACTTGGCGAGAACCTCGCTGTAATCAGTTACAATTGGTTGGCCGAGTTATCGAACGAACAGCAAGTCGCCGATCGGCTCGTGAATGCGACAACGCTTTACAATTTTGGAGTCGGCATTACGGCACAGTCGAATATTCAAGCATCCGGGTATCAAGGCCCATACGTAGATTTGCCGATGAACGATATTTACATACAGCCGTGGTACAGCACGGTGCCGACGACCGTAGTTGGAAATTACAGTTATCCGACGCCCGTCGTGAGTGGCGGAATGACCGTATCCCAAGCGCTCAGCACTCTTGAGTCGGGCGTACTTCTCCAAACACAGGCACCTCTTACGAATCCGACAGCGGCATCGACCATTATGTTGGTTGATGCCAACATGAATTCGTCTTATCCCGGCAATCTCGGTACGACCTACTTCGCGGATGGCACGACAACGGCAGGCAAAAATTACTTTAATAGCACTATCGTCTCTGCAATCACGTCGCACTATGGGGCCACCGATCTTTCGAATATCGAGACGGCGGTGAACAACGGTGCGCAAGTCTTGATTCCTGAAAATGGAAGTATTGCGGTTGGGCACTGGAGCGGTGCGGGATATACGGAAGTCACTGCCAGTTCGGCGAGCAGCTTCAACGTTGCGCAGTTGATAACGGGCGGAATGTCTGGCGGCTTCTTTGGAACGGACGATCCCTATCCCGCGCCCATTACGCAGGTCACACTCCCTTTTACGGCAGATACGAACGTTTTGAACGGGCTCCTCGATCCAATCCCCGCGCTGGATAATCCGCAATATTTGGAGCCGGTCGACGGCGTAACCGGCGCCTATATCTATAAGCATGACGATCTCGTAACGGGTGGAAATGGCTTCCCATATGCGTTGCCGTTCTCGCGGACGTATTTGTCATCATCGGGCACCAATCTCACCACTACTGCGGCCGACATCGGTATGGGCAATGGCTGGGCTAATACTTACAGCGCCAAGGCACAAGCGGAGAGCGATCCATATGTCGGAATGGGATCGGTGGATTCGTCCGCCATCAGCGCGGCTACTTCAATAGCGGCTCTGTATGTTATTCAGGATCTACTGTCCGTCACGCCTTCCGCGCAGACCATGACGGTGTCCTCGATGGCGACCGAGTGGTTCAGCGATCAACTGATCAATAATACCTTGGTAGTTAATCAGCCCAATACGTCGGAGGAATTCGTTGCACTGCCGCATGCCGATGGCGCGACAAGTCTGTCGTTCAATCCGCCGTTAGGGTCTTCGGCCCGTTTGTCACAAACCGCAACGGGCCAATACACATACAAGGCGAAGAACGGCGTGGCACTGAATTTTGGTCCGACGCCAGCAGGCGCTCTGCAAAGCTGGACGTTTCCGAACGGCGTGACAGTCAATCTGACCTACACGGGTTCAAATCTCACGGGTGTCAGCAATAATCTTGGGCGGAGTCTGACGCTCTCCTACACCGGAAATGACATTACCTCCGTAGAAGACGATACCAGCCGGTCGGTCAGCTACGAATACGACGCCAATCACAATCTGATCCAATTCACCGATCCCATGTCGCAGGTCACGAAGTTCGCCTACGACACCTCCGGCACATACGATACGGCCGGTCATCTGACCCAAGTGTTCTATCCTTCGAATCCCGCGAAGCCCTATGTGACCAACACCTACGATCCGATGGGGCGGGTGGCGTTCCAGGCGAACGCCAATGGCGATGTATCGGATTTCTACATGGCGGGTTCGCGCACGGAGCTGGTCGATGCGCTGGGCAACCGGCATGTCACCTATCAGACCGATCACGGCCAGGTTATCTTGGATGCATGGGTGCTGAGCGGCAGTGCCGATGTGTTCAACGATACGGTGCAGGACAATGGCGTCGTCAACGTCACGACCAGCCAATATGACGGCCTCGACCGGCTGGTATCGACCACGGCGCCGGAGGGCGATTCGACGTCTTATGCATATGACGACACGGGCGCCAATCCGTGGGCGAACAATATCGAAACCGTGACGAAGACACCCAAGCCCGGTTCGCCGCTATCGCCGATTGTCACAAGCTTTACCTACGATCCTCTGTGGAACGAGGTTGCGACGGTGACCGATCCGCTTAGCCATGTCACGCAATCGATCTACGATTCGGCAACGGGCAATCTGCTCCAGACGATTCTGGATGCCGGCGTACCAGCGTCCCATTCGAACGTTACGACGACCTACACCTACAATTCCGTGGGCCAGGTGCTGACGATGATCGATCCGCTTGGCGTGGAGACGGCCTATACCTATGACAGCTACGGCAACCAGAAAACCATCACGCGCGATGCGGGCACGGGCCATCTCAACCAGCTCACGCAATTGGGCTATACGGCGCTGGGCGATGTGAATTCCGTCACCGACCCGAACGACAATGTCACCACGAGCCTATACGATGCGGACCGGCGGGTCACGAGCACGACCTATCCGCTGGTGCCGCCCGCGACCGATCCGCTGGTCACGAGCTATACCTACGATCCCGACAGCCATCTGATCCAGACGCAGCAATCGCAAGGCAGCACGGTGCTGACCACCACAAGCTCGACCTACACGCTGACCGGCAAGGTGCTGATGGCGACGGATGCCAGGGGCAACGTCTCGCACTTCTATTACGATGCCGACGACCGTCTATCGAGCACGGCCGACCGCGTGGGCAAGGTCACGAGCTATGTCTATGACGCGATGAGCCGTCAGACGCAGGTGCTGAACACGGCGATCCAGGCAACGCCGCTTCTGGAGAAGGCCTATCAGCCGGACGGTCCCATCGCGAGCCTGACCGATGCCAACAGCAACACCACCACCTTCGATTATGACGGGCTGAACCGCCTGGCGACAACGACCTATCCCGGCGGCGGCTCGACGGAGACCTACACCTACGATGCCGACAGCAATGTGTTGTCCACGGTCACGCGCAAGGGCGATACGATCAGCTTTGCCTATGACGCGCTGAACCGGCGCTGCACCAAGGCGATCGCCACATCGCCCACGGCCTGCACGGCGACCTCGTCCTCCAACCCCACGGTGTGGTACAGCTATGACGCCATGGGCCATGTGATCGGGACCAGCGACAATGGAAGTTCCATCGTGGCGGTGTCGGGAAGCCCGGCCAGCTACGAGACCGACATCACTTACGATCCGCTCAATCATCCCTCGACGGTGAGCTGGAACCCCGCACCCACGCAGGCCACGCCCGCATCGGAGAGCGTGACCGACACGCTGGATTACGACCGCAACGACCGGCGCATCGGCGATGAGGCGACGGACAATAGCTGGTGGAGCTATCCGGCGCCCACGGCCAGCAGCGTGAGCTACACGGCCAATGCGCTCAATCAATATACGGCGGTCGGTTCGACAACACCCACCTACGATTCCAACGGCAACCTGACCTATGACGGCAGCTACACCTATTGCTACGACGCCCAGCGGCATCTGACGGGAATCGTCACCGGCACCTGCACATCACCCACCACCACCATCGCCACCTATGCCTATGACGCGCAGGGACGGCGCAAGGAGAAGACAGTCAGCGGCACCAGCACGGTCTATGTCACCGATGCGGACAATCGCGAGGTGCTGGAGTACAACGGCTCAACGGGGGCCATACAGGCCTGGTATGCCTATGGCATCGGCTCCAACGAGGTGCTGAACCGGATGAACGTCACATCGAGCACGCGCCAAACGCTGATCCCCGACAACCACGGCTCGATCGCGGCGACGCTCGATTCTTCCACCGGCACGACGACCAAGATCGGCTATCAAACCTACGGCGAGCATCCCTCGCTGTCGTCGGGCAGCTTCAATTACACCGCCCAGCGCTTCGATCCCGAAACCTCGGGCAGCGCGAGCCAGCCATCCGGCCTCTATTACTACCGCGCCCGCATGTACTCGCCATCGCTCGGAAGATTCCTCCAGGTCGATCCGATTGGATATGACGGCGGGATGAATCTCTACGCCTATGTCAATGATGATCCGCTGAACAGAACCGATCCGAGCGGCAAGTGTATCGAAGATCTATGCATTGTTGAAGGTGCTGCTGTCGTTGAGGCCGTCGAAACAGCGCCGGTCTGGGTGCCTATAGTGGTTGCCGGTGCAAAAGCTGCCGCTGGATTTGTAATTGGATACGGAGGGGCGGAACTCAGTGGCGTGCAGAGCCAAGGCGGACGAATCACCGGCGGCGTTATCGGCGCGGTAACATTGCCGGTGGGATCTTTGGCTACGGGATTTGCTGCCGAAGCATTAGGTTATGGGACGGCAGGCGGATCAGCATCGTTGGCAACGGGTGGAACGCTTTCCACTTTGACTGGCGCGGCCAGCAGTGCTGCCGGTCAATACTATGATACCGGTGAGATTACACTCAAACAGACAGCTATTGGCGGAGCAGTGGGGTTGTCAGCGTACGTATTATCTGGGAGTGCCGCTGTTGACTATGGACTGGGATATTTTGGCACTGGAGCAACACCATTACAAGAAACTTTGCTCGGCGTTTCAACTAGCTTCAATGAAATGGTTGTTGGATCGGAATTGGGATGGGCAGCAAACAGGCCAAATGCAAACGAAGCCCTAACATCGTCGAATTCAGCAAGCGGCGCAGGCGGAGACAACATATCCGTTTCCGGTACTCCGAAGTGAGTGTGGAGCTATAATGACGTTTTCCTATCCTGCCTCCAGGCTCCTGCTCGTTTATATTACGTGTTCGCTCGCGGCAATTGGATTTGGTTCGGTTGCTTCCCTGGTAATATACTTGTTTCTATGGGCTCCTTCCAAACTCATAGGAAATCCTATTGGCTTTCTGATTTTTGATATCATGTTGATCAGTTCCACGGCTGGAAGTATTGCATTGCTTGCATTGTTCTATAAGAAACATCGTCCTATACTGATAAGTCGAGAGTATATATCGAGCCTAAACCTTCTGGGGCATGCACAAAAAGTTATAAATTGGCCTGATGTACTTCAAATCAAACGAATTTGGATGTCAGACATTGTTTCCAGAAGCAATCACTATTTTTTTGAAATACATGGCGCTAAGTGCGTAATATATTTTAACGACACTATAAGGAATTATCACGATCTCTTGGATGAACTTAACCATTCTATTGAGAAGCTCCACATTCCGACCAGCGGCTACGACCGGAGCCCCGATGCGCTGCGAGATATAAAAAGAACAATAGCTGATCCAGATGAAAGGCGGCGTTTGATTCGCACTGGTCGTGTTTCAATCTTAAGGTCGTTGTGAGGGGCGAGCGCGCAAATGTTTTTGAATTACGACCGCAACGACCGGCGCATCGGCGATGAGGCGACGGACAATAGCTGGTGGTCCTATCCGGCGCCCACGGCCAGCAGCGTGAGCTACACAGCTAACGCGCTCAACCAATACACGGCGGTGGGCTCGACCACGCCCACCTACGATGCCAACGACAATCTGACCTATGACGGCAGCTACACCTATTGTTACGATGCCGAGCGGCACCTGACCGGTATCATCACCGGCACTTGCGCATCCCCCACCACCACCATCGCCACCTATGCCTATGACGCGCAGGGACGGCGCAAGGAGAAGACGGTGGGCAGCGCGGCCACAATCTTCGTCACCGACGCCGACAACCGCGAAGTCTTGGAATATAACGGTTCGACGGGTGCCGCGCAGGCGTGGTATGCCTATGGCACCGGCTCCAACGAGGTGCTGAACCGGATGAACGTGACCGCCAGCACGCGCCAGACGCTGATCCCCGACAGCCACGGTTCCATCGCGGCGACGCTGGATTCCAGTTCCGGCTCCACGACCAAGATCGGCTATCAGACATACGGCGAGCATCCCTCGCTCGCATCGGGCAGCTTCAACTACACCGCCCAGCGTCTCGACGCGGAAACCTCCGGCAGCACGGCCGAACCCTCCGGCCTCTATTACTACCGCGCCCGCATGTACTCGCCGACGCTTGGCAATATTGCTATCAAGTCGGGGCGAACCGGTCGGTTCGATAGCTTTCCACTGCTTCCCATGTCGAAAAACTGGCACTGACGGCTTCCGAATCGTGTCGAGACTGCCCGGCGTCGATGCTTTGTGCGGGTCGATTCCGGTGCAGAATTTGCCCATCCGGCGACGTAAATCGGACCGTGATTCCGTTCGTCGGCCGCACGATTTTGCTTAATCACTGCGTCGGAATTGTTGCACAGACCGCGTCTTGGCGGTCGATTTTGCGCGCGCACTTTATTGCGTGAACGACCACCCGCGAGCAGTTCGCGCTCGAACGGAACCGGATCAGGAGATTGTCGGAAAACAGGTAGGTGGCGGGCTCGGTTGGGGTCTGAGGATGTACAGCAAGATAAAGCGGATTCGATCCGCTCGGTTGCTGTTGTTAAGTGATTGTCTGCACACGGAATACTAGCACGTAACCGACGCTGTTTCACACATCGATGGGATAATTTGGCGCCAATTTGTTCGCCGTTGTTCGCCATTGAGATAAGGACGATTGGAATATCGCCTTTGCGCTTGTAGCCGCATCGGTGCGTGCGAACATCTCACGCATGGCTCGCGATCAAGACGATCTGTTCGAGGTGAAGATTGCCCCACCAAAAGCCGAGCGCGGGCGCGTGAGCGGCCGTGCGGGTCGGCAGGTAATCTCTTTCGAACGCCAAGTCATCGACGCTGTGGCGCGCGCTGGAGGCGATCCACGGCGCATGGGCAAACCGCGTAGTGGTAAAGCTGCGCGCAACGGCCGCTACAACGCACATGGCCGCGGCGCCAAAGTGATGCGGAGCTTGCCGCGCGACACCGGCTGGAAATTCCATGCGGCTTCGGGCCAGCGGATGCGGATGCGTCGTGTGGTGGTGAAGGCGCGTTACGTGAAGCTCAAGGGCGTGCAGAGCCGCGCCGGCTATGCCCATCTGCGATACCTGCAACGCGATGGCGTGGATCGTGAGGGCGAACCGGGACGACTCTATGGGCGCGCGCTCGACCAGCCCGGTGGTCCTGCCTTCCTCGACCGCAGCACGGATGACCGCCATCAGTTCCGGCTGATCGTCGCGCCGGAAGATAGTATCGCATTGGGCGACCTCAAGGGCTTCACCCGCGAGTTGATGGAGCAGATGGAACGCGATCTAGACACGCGGCTGGATTGGCTGGCGGTCGATCACCACAACACCGGCCATCCTCACACGCACATTGTCATCCGCGGTGTCACCGACGACGGCAAGACCCTCAATATCGCAGGAGACTATATCGCGCACGGCATCCGCTACCGGGCCAGCGAGATTTTGACTCGCGAACTGGGCCTGCAAAGCGAGCATGAGGTGGAGCAGCAACTCGACCTAGAGGTGGATCAGGAGCGGCTGACCAGGCTCGACCGGCATCTCATCGCGCAGGCGGGCGCGGAGAACCAGATTGAGATGCGCCAGAACGCCGATGAATTGAACTTGGCCGACGCGCAACGCTATCGCCTTCTGCGGCGCCTGAAAAAGCTCGAACGGATGGGGCTGGCCAAAGAGTACGAGACAAGCCGTTGGTCGCTCTCGCCCGGCATGGACAAGACGCTGCGCGATCTGGGCGAGCGCGGCGATATCATCAAGACTATGCACCATGCCATGACCGAGCGGGGTATCGTGCGCGGGATCGATCGCTATGCCATCCATCGCGGCCCTGATGACGAACGGCCCGTGGTGGGCAAGGTGGTGAGCAAGGGGCTATCCGCCGACGAAATGTCCGACCGCATTCATGTCATCGTGGATGGCGTGGACGGGCGCGTGCATTACGCCGAGATGGCGGAAGCCAATGCGGACGATGTGAAGGTCGGCAGTTTGGTGGAAGTGGGACAAGCCCGCGCCAGACCGCGCGAATCCGACAAGGCCATTGCCGACATCGCACGCGAGGATGGCGGCATCTATGAGCCCGTCATTCATCTCTCGATTGCGAAAGACATGGAGCGGGTTCCCGGCGGCGATCCGGTCGAGTTCGTGCGAGCGCACGTTCGGCGGCTGGAAGCACTGCGCCGCGCGGGCATCGTCGAGCGAGTGGACGAACGTACCTGGAAAATTCCGCCTGATTTCCAGCAGCAGGCGCAGAATTACGACACTCAACGCAACAAGCAGCTCGGCGTGCGGGTTCTGTCGTTTCTGGACCTGGATGCGCAGGTCGCGACCAACGGCGCCACATGGCTGGACAGGGAATTGATCGCCAAGGCGCCGACGCCAATCCACTACGACGGCTTTGGCCATGAAGTTCGCAGCGCGCTTATCCGCCGTCAGCAATGGCTCATTGAGCAAGATTTGGCGCGAAGGGATGGCGACATGATTGCATATCGTACCAATCTGCTTGCCACACTAACCCGCCGAGAGGTCAACGAGAAAGGTCAGGAATTGGCACGCGAACGTGGCGGTATCTTCCACATGGCGCAGGATGGCGAACGTATCACTGGCCGCTATAAGGGCGCGGTGCAGCTTGCCAGCGGTAAATATGCCTGGGTCGAACAGAATTCCCGCGAGTTCACCCTGGTCCCTTGGCGGCCCGTCATCGAAAGAGAACTGGGCCGCACCGTCTCCGGCCTCATGCGAGGCGACAGCATCTCTTGGCAGATCGGCCGCAACCGCGGGATCAGCATTGGGATGTGAACGTGGCCGCCCTTGACGACATTCCATAGAAGGAATATATGAGAATGGCTTGGGAGATCGAATACACCGACGAATTCGGCGATTGGTGGACGGAACTGGCCGAAGCGCAGCAGAACCGGATCGCGGCAACGGTCAAGCTCCTGGCTGCGCAAGGCCCGGCGCTCCCCTTTCCGTATTCGTCGGGCGTCAACGGATCGCGCCATGCGCACATGCGGGAATTGCGGGTGCAAAGCGGCGGCCATCCCTTGCGCGTCTTTTATGCGTTCGATCCGCGCCGGACGGCAATCCTGCTGATCGGCGGCGACAAGACAGGCAAGGATCGGTTTTACGAGGATTATGTGCCGCTGGCCGACGACCTCTACGACACCTACCTCGATGAACTGAAGGCGGAAGGTTTGATATGACAGGACGGCGCAAGTTTTCCGATCTGGTGGCGAAGATGCCGCCCGCGCGACGCGCGCGTGTGGACCGAATGGCCGAGGAGATGCGCGAAGAAATGGATCTGGCCCAGCTTCGGACGGCGCGTCAGCTTTCCCAAGCCGCGTTGGGCGAGATTCTGCATGTCGAGCAACCTGCCGTCGCCAAGATCGAAAAGCGCGCGGATATGTACGTCAGCACACTGCGCCGTTTCATCGAAGCGATGGGCGGCGAACTTGAGATCACGGCGCGCTTTCCCGATCACAATGTACGCATTAAGAATTTCAGCGATCTTGGAGAACATGAACCGGCGTGACAGGTTTCGACGGCTTTGCGATGCGCACGACATTTTGCCGGTGTGATCCGCTTCAAGGACGATGACGATGACCGGCAAATGCGCGAATTGTGAAAGCCGGAAGAGTATGCGGCATTTCACGAATGAGAATTTCACCATCACATGTGCGGGCTTGACCACCGAGGTCGAAGGCTTGTCTGGATGGCGCTGCGATGCGTGCGGTGAAATGAAATTCGATGCGGACAGCGCGCGCCGCTATGCTGCCGCCGGCGATGCGTTGGTTTTACGCGAACGGCAAAGCAAAAAACTCGGCACTTCCATCACTGGCCTGGATAGCCCCCGCACGTAGTTGCACTTATTCGAAAGCTCAGAGTGGGTTTCCCGAAATTGTCGGGCTGCATCCCGCATCGTGCCGGGCCGCGGCAAGCCGTCAAGCCCGCGCTGACGCGCCCCTTCGGGCTTCGGGGCTTGACGGCATGCCTTGTTCGGCCCGGCCTGGGCTTGGGATGCAGCAGAGAACCTTCTGGCCGCCAGCCCAGTCTTCATTCTCGAAATTTTCTGGGACAGCATTGGACTTTGCAAAGGCGGCCAAATTCTCTACATTTTTGTAGAATGAGGTTTGCGATGGCTGATACACAGATTTCCGCTCATATTTCGGAAGCGACCAAAGAACAGGTGGGACGCTATGCCGGTGCGCATGGCGTAAAAAAAGGCGCATTGGTGGAGCAAGCCCTGTTGCACCACTTGCAAGCATTGCGGGAACTTCCGGCTGACATCATCATTCCCCCTCGCTTGGAACTGTCCGAAGCGTCCTTTGCGAAAGTCACTGAATTGATGGCAAAGCCGCGCAAGCCTACCAAGGCAATGCGTGAGTTGATGAAGGGCAAACCAATGGCGGTCCGGATTATCCGTGAAGATCATCGTCAGGCGGCTTGAACCGCATGATGACCGGACAGCGTTTTGTTCCGGCAATATAGAACTTGACCGCTTCTTCGCGTGTTATGCCGGACAAAATCAATTTCGTCATCACATTGGCACGACGTATGTGGCCGTTGAAGAAGGCGGAGCGATAATTGGATTCGCAACCGTCACAGCGTCAGAATTCGCCGCCGCGCATTTACCGGAAACAAAACGCAAGCGGCTTCCTGCCTACCCTCTCCGCATCCTTCGGCTGGCGCGCCTTGCTGTCGATGAACGCGCGAAAAACCGAGGCGTGGCGCACGCTCTTCTACGGGCGGTGTTCGCGCTGGCGCGCAGTATGGCGGCCGACCTGGGGTGTTTGGGCGTCGTGGTTGACGCCAAACCCGAAGCGGTCGGTTTCTACCGGAAACTCGGTTTCATGGAACTACAAGCCATCGCGGGGCAACTTGGCGACCGGCCCGAGCCGCTGCCTATGTTTCTGGAACTCGCAGCCATTCCAGACTTGCACGGCAAATGACAAAAATTTTCCGCTGACGCAAACCGCCGCAACTGCGCTCCAAGCCGACCTTCTACGACAGAATACGCTCCAATACTCTTTAAGGAAGCAATGGTGTAACCGCTCGGGATTGACAGCCGCACGTGCGCGATTCTCAATAGGCCAGTCACATGGTTCGAATTGAAAATCCGAACATGGCGTAGTGGTGAGGTTTGCGATGACAGAGCGACAGCAACATGCTCCGACGACAAGGACCGATAACTCCGGGACAACGCATGACACGGAAAAATTCATGCCTTTCGAACAACGCGTGACATGCACGATCCCGGAGGCGTGTGCGGCAACAGGTCTTGGGCGCACCAAGCTCTATGAACTCATCGGCGGCGGTTATCTCGACACGATCACGATAGGACGCAGACGATTGGTGCATGTGACTTCGCTGCTGAATCTGCTACAATCAAAACGCAGTGTGGAGATGCTACGCAATGCGCGTTGAGCGTTTCAATTCGTGTCGTGAGGATGTGGGTAGGTATGCGGGTATGAAAATGGTGAAATTTGTAAGATGCTGTTTTCAATGAGCTATTTCGGACGGTAGGCGGACACCCCATCCGCCAGGCTTGGTTGCGCAGCAACGGAGCCTGGCGCCGCCGGATTGCCGGCCCTTACCACAGTGCGCCGAGAAGAAAATCCGGCTCGGAATTGGGCCCGAACGCCCTTCGCCCGCCCTGCGGCGTCAGCGTGAGTTCGCCGAAATAAATTTTTTCGTCATTCACCGCATAAAGGTCGACGCGCACGAAGTCGAAATCCCGGCCGAGGGATTCGGCCACGGCGAGCATCTCCTCATATTTTTTCGGCGGCTCCTGGACCGGCGCCAGCGGATAGCCGAGCGTGAAGTCCTTCGGATTCCAGTTGCGGTCATAGAACCGCCGTGTGTGGAGCGTGAAGCGGTCGCAATCGATGTGCACGTAATGAACCTTGCCGTGAAACACGAGGAATCTGTAGTCCGCCGGCACGCGGGTTTCGCGATCGACCAGCAACTGCTCGATGACGATGGCGGGCGGTATGCCGCGATACTGGAATTCGTTGGACGCCACGCCATGATCGCTGCGCAACCACTTCCAACACGTCTCGATCATGGCCTTGCGATCGATCTTGTTCTTGTCTTCGACGAGGATGTTCCACCCCGAGCCGTGCGTCGCCTTCACCACGAATTGCGAAGGAAGTTTCTCGAAATCGATTTCATCGGGGTTTCGGGTATGCGCGTACAATTCGGTCAGCGTATCGCCATGGCCGCGGCCGGCCACGAAACCGCGCACCGCGAATTTGTCGGCATAGAGCGCGCCATCCGGAACGGGCTTGTAGAATTTCCGGTGGCTGATCTTCTCATTGAACGAGCGCGGATGCCGGATGTGCGGAAAATAGCCCATCCGCCGCCACAGCATAAGGTACTCGTTGACGATCGGCCTGTATTTTTCCGTCACTCGGCCGACAAAACCGCTTTCCGCCCCCGCCATCTTCGGCCCCTTGCCGCAACCACTCGCAGATTAGATATCAGCATAGCACCGCACTTCATCGGCCGCGCCGGGCGCCGTCAGCGCGCCGTAACGCGCAGAGCCCACATTCTTCGCATAGCGCCACAGCGCGCCGGAGCCGAAGGCAGGTGCTTTGGGTTTCCACGCCTTCTTTCGCTCGGCGAGTTCGGCATCGCTCAATTCCACATCGAGCGTGCCCTTCTCCGCATCGATGACGATGATGTCGCCGTCCTTCAAAAAACCAATGGGACCGCCGTCCGCGGCTTCCGGGCCCGTATGGCCGACGCAAAGCCCGCGCGTGCCGCCCGAGAAGCGGCCATCGGTGAGAAGCGCGATGTTCTCGACACCCTGTCCGTAAAGCGCGGCCGTGGTCGACAGCATTTCGCGCATGCCGGGTCCACCCTTTGGTCCCTCATAGCGGATTACCAGCACATCGCCTTCCTTGTATTTGCGCGCTTGCACGAAGGCAAAACAATCTTCCTCGCAATCGAACACGCGCGCGGGGCCGCGATGCTTCAAATGCTTGAGGCCCGCGACTTTCACAATGGCGCCTTCAGGCGCGAGATTGCCGCGAAGCCCGACAACACCGCCGGTGGGGGCGAGCGGATTCTTCGTGTCGCGCATCACTTTCTGGTTGGGATTGAATTTCACATCGCGCAGATTTTCGGCGACCGTTTTTCCCGTCACCGTCATGCAATCGCCGTGCAGATAGCCGCCGTCGAGCAGCGCGCGCATCAGCATGGGAACGCCGCCGGCTTCCCACATATCCTTCGCGACATATTCGCCGCCGGGCTTGAGCGAAGCGAGATAGGGCGTGCGTTTGAAAATCTCGGCGACATCGAAGAGATCGAATTTGATCCCGGCCTCGTTCGCCATTGCGGGCAGATGCAGCGCCGCATTGGTCGAGCCGCCAGTGGCCGCCACAACCATTGCCGCATTTTCGAAAGCCTTGCGCGTGGCGATGTCGCGTGGGCGAATGCGCTTTTCGAGCAGGTTCATCACCGCTTGCCCCGCCTTGAGCGCGAAATCGTCGCGCGAAAGAACTTCCGCCGGCGGACCGGAGGAATATGGCAGCGCCAATCCGATCGCTTCGGCAACGCACGCCATCGTGTTCGCCGTGAACTGCCCGCCGCACGCGCCCGCGCCGGGACAGGCATGGCATTCGAGATCGTGCAAATCCTCCGTGGACATTTTTCCGGCGGCGAACTGGCCCACGCCTTCGAACACATCGACGACCGTCACATCGCGGCCGTGGAATTTTCCGGGCATGATCGAGCCGCCATAAAGAAACACGCTCGGCACATTCAATCGCAACATCGACATCATCATGCCGGGCAGCGATTTATCGCAGCCCGCAATGCCGACGAGCGCGTCATAGCAATGGCCGCGCATGGTGAGTTCCACGCTGTCGGCGATCACTTCGCGCGACACGAGCGACGATTTCATCCCTTCATGGCCCATCGCGATGCCGTCGGTGACGGTGATGGTGCAGAATTCGCGCGGCGTGCCGCCGCCTTCCGTCACGCCGCGTTTGGCGCTTTGCGCCTGACGCATCAGTGCGATGTTACAGGGCGCGGATTCGTTCCAGCAGGAGGCCACGCCCACGAGCGGCTGATGGATTTCCGCCTCGCTCAGCCCCATCGCGTAATAATAGGAACGATGCGGCGCGCGGTCCGGCCCCTCGGTGACGTGGCGGGACGGCAGTTTCGATTTGTCGAATTTTGGCATGGCGAAGTTCCCTATAGTGCCAGACGTGAAACGGCTTCCTTCAGGCGCGCGGCCAGCGCAGCGGCTTCGGCGCGCTTCTCGCGCTGCTCGCTTAGCACATCTTCGGGCGCGCGGGCGACGAATTGTTCGTTGGAGAGTTTCGCATCGAAGCGGGCGATTTCGTCCTCGGCTTTTTTGAGTTCTTTTTCCAGCCGCGCGCGCTCCTTGGCAAAATCGATGACGTCGCCGAGCGGAAGCGCCACCACCGCTTCGTTCAAGACGAACTGGGCCGAGCCTTTCGGGATCGCGGTCTCGATACGCGCCTCGGAAAGCCGCGCCAGCGTGGAGATCACGTCATGATGGCGCTTGAGACGCGCGGCACTCTCGGCGTTGGCGTCCTTCAACACCAGCGTGATCTTAGCGGACAGCGGCACGTTCATCTCGGCGCGGACGGAACGGATGCCGGAAACGAGCGCTATTACCCAAAACATTTCAGATGTCGCGGCATCGACACCCGGTGGCGCAGCGACATCGGGCCAAGGCCCTTCAATCAGAAGCGAGGCGCGGCGACCCGAATGTTCGCCTGTTCGCGCCCACAATTCTTCCGTGATGAACGGCATGAACGGGTGCAAGAGCGCGAGAATATTGTCGCGCACGAAGGCAGCGGTAGCGCGGGTTTCAGTTTTGGCTTCTGTATCGGTGCCGTTAAAAATTGGTTTTGCGAATTCGAGATACCAATCGCAGAACACGTCCCAGACGAAGCGATAGGCCGCCCCGGCTGCTTCGTTGAAGCGCAACGCTTCGATATTGGCGGTAACGTCGCTGATGGCGTTACGCGTTTCGCCCACGATCCATTTGTTGACGGTGAGCGAGACTTTCGCCGGATCGAAATCGGCGCGCGTCACGCATTCATTCATTTCGCAGAAGCGCGCGGCATTCCAGAGCTTGGTGGCGAAATTGCGGTTCACTTCCACGCGCGATGGGCCGATGCGCATGTCGCGGCCCTGCCCCGCTGCCAGCGCCAGCGTGAAGCGCAACGCATCGGCGCCGAATTCGTCGATCAGAGTCAGCGGATCGACGACATTGCCCTTCGTCTTCGACATTTTCTGGCCTTTCTCGTCCAGTACGCGCGTGTGGATGAACACGGTGCGGAAGGGCACATCTTTCATAAAATGGATTCCCATCATCATCATACGGGCGACCCAGAAGAAGATGATGTCGAAGCCGGTGACGAGAACGGAGGTCGGATAGAAGCGTTTCAGTTCCGGCGTATTGTCCGGCCAGCCGAGCGTGGAGAACGGCCACAGCGCGGAGGAGAACCATGTGTCGAGTACATCGGGATCGCGCGTGAGCGGTTTGCCGCCCGCCTGCTTCATTGCATCGGCTTCGTTTTCTGCGACATAGATTTTCCCGTCCGCATCATACCACGCCGGAATCTGGTGGCCCCACCAAAGCTGGCGCGAGATGCACCATGGATGGATGTTGCGCAGCCAGTTGAAATAGACATTCGCCCAATTCTCCGCCACGAATTTCGTCTTGCCGTCTTCAACAGCCTTCAACGCCTTTTCCGCGAGCGGCACGACATGCAGATACCATTGCTCGGTCAGATAAGGCTCCAGCACGACGGTTTTGGTTTTCTCGTCATGCGGAACGGCATGGGTGATCGGTTCGATTTTGTCGAGCAATTCGAGCGCGTCGAGATCGGCCAATATCTGCTTGCGCGCTTCGAAGCGATCCATGCCGCGATAGGCTTCGGGAACATTGTCGTTCAGCTTTCCATCCGCCGTCAGGATATTGATGAGCGGCAGATCGTGCCGCTTGCCGACTTCGAAATCGTTGAAATCATGCGCGGGCGTGATCTTCACCGCGCCGCTGCCCTTTTCGGGATCGGTATAGTCATCGGCAATGATCGGGATATGGCGGTTGGCGAGCGGCACGATCGCGCGCTTGCCGATCAGCGATTTGTAGCGCGCGTCATCGGGGTGAACGGCAATCGCGGTATCACCCAGCATGGTTTCGGGGCGCGTGGTCGCCACCGTGATGAATTGGCCCATCTCGCCTTCGATCGGATATTTGATGTGCCAGAGATGTCCCTTGACCTCGATGTTCTCCACTTCGAGATCGGATACGGCCGTCTGCAAGCGCGGATCCCAATTGACCAGCCGCTTGTCTTTGTAGATCAGCCCTTCGCGATAGAGTTCGACAAACACTTTCAAAACCGCGCGCGAAAGCCCCTCGTCCATCGTGAAACGTTCGCGCGACCAATCGGCCGAAGCGCCGAGGCGGCGGAGCTGCTGGCCGATAGCGCCGCCGGATTCATCCTTCCAGCGCCACACTTCTTCCAGGAATTTGTCGCGGCCGAGTGCCGTGCGGCTTTGCTGGCGTTCCGCAAGCTGGCGTTCGACGACAAGCTGCGTAGCGATTCCTGCGTGGTCCATACCCGGTTGCCACAGCACATCCTTGCCACGCATGCGCTCGAAGCGCGCCAGCACATCCTGCAACGTATTGTTCAGCGCGTGGCCGATGTGCAGGCGTCCCGTGACATTGGGAGGCGGAATGACGATGCAGAACGGCTCGGCGTCGGGGCGGCGGCCGGCGCGGAATGCGCCGGAGGCTTCCCATTGGGCGTAAATGCGCCCTTCGACTTCGCCGGGATTGAAAGTTTTATCGAGCATATGATTCTCTTGTCACGCCCTACCGCAAAGAGGGCGGAAAGGCATCATACGGTCAAGCTTTTACCGCTTGCGCGGCTTTACGGCGCGGGCCACTTCGCTGCGTACCGCTTCTTCGAGCATGGCGGGGAAGTGTTCGTCCAGCCATTCGCGGATCACCGGCTTCATGCGGTCGATGATCGCGCCGGAATTGTCGCCCAGCCATTTGGCGAGTACGGGATCGAAGGTCTCGCGGATGGCCCGGTCGAGCACGGCTTCGACATTGGCGCCGGTCAGTGGGGCTACGGGCGCGGCCTGACGGGGAGCCGGCGCAGGCGCCTCGATGGGCTCGATACTGGCGAAGGTGTCATCCAACGCCTTGCGGGTCTTGTCGGAGAAAATGCCCTCGCTCGAGGGTGCTTCGGCAGGCGCGATACTCACGGCAGCCTCCTCAATGGATTGGAACACAACATCGTCGGCGGGCTCGGGCTCCTCCGCTGGCAGCGGCGCGGGCTCGGGCGCTTCCTCGATGGCCTGGGTCAGTTCAAGCACGTCGCCTTCCGGCTCGGGCTCCGGCGCAAGCCTGACAGGTGCAGGCGCAGCCTGAACAGGCGCCACGGCAGGTGCCGGTTGCGAGGCCTCGGCGGAGTCCTCCGAAATGATTTTGCGGATGGAAGCGAGAATTTCCTCCATCGTGGGTTCATGTTGCGGATTCGACGCCATTTTTCACTCCGGCCGCGCGGGCTTTGCGGTCATCCCTCGGACCCTAAGATACTTATTCACAGAAGAAAAGGCGAAGTTAACATTCCACCGTCTGCATCGCTCAGTCCCCGAAACCGAACCAGCGGCCAGCATTGTCGTCGTAATATTCGGCCGGATCGTAGAGCGTGACCTTGAGGCCGAGGTTCTTGGCCGTGAGCCCTCCGGTGGCGGCGAGAAGCTGATAGGCCGCAACCTCCGCATCTCGCTCGGAGCCCACAACCGCCACTTGCGAATTGAGCAGCTCCTGCTCGGCATTCAGCACGTCGAGGATGGTGCGCGAACCCACCTGCTGCTCCTTGCTGACGCCTTCGAAGGCAAGTTGGTTGGCTTTCACCGATGCCTGATTGGACGCGATCGCGCTTTGCGCCGACTGGAACGCCTCCCACGCGGCGCTCACGCCCTCGCGCGTCTGGCGCTCGGCGTTGACGGCATCAAGCTGGGCCTGACTGTGCAATTGCTTGGCTTGACGCACGCCCGCTTCGTCGGCGCCGCCCTGATAGATGGGAACGGTCAATTCGCCGAGAATGGCGGTATCGCGAATCGTGCCGGCACCGGAAGGCGAGCCGAAGCCGGTCGAAAATGAATCCCGCGAATACTGATATTGGCCTTGCACGGAAAGCTGCGGCAGCAGCGCGCCGACTGAAGCATCGACCCCATAGTCGGCGGCGTGTTCGTCTTCCTGTGCTGCGATCAGCGACGGATTCTGCTTCAGCGCCAGATTGACGGCATCATCCTCCGAGCCCGGAAGCGCCGGCAACGGTGTCGACTCATCGAGCGTTTCCGGCGCCCGCCCGATCACCTGCAGGAATGTCGCGCGGCTGATGGCAAGCTGGCCCTTTGCCGTTACGAGCTCGGCCTGCGCGCCGGAGAGCCTGGCCTGCGATTGGGCCACATCGGTTCGGGTCAGCTCGCCTACCTCGAATTGCTTCTGCGTGGCGTCGAGTTGCTTCTGCAACACATCGACATTGTGCTGGTTCAGATCGACGATGGCCTGATCCCGCACCACATTCATGTAGGCAGTGACAGCAGCGAGCAGAACCTGCTGCTCCGCACCGGTCAATTGGGCGCGGCCCGCCCGGTCCAGCGCCTTTGCACGCGAGACTTCGGCGAAGGTGCGTCCGCCGCGGAAGATCGGCTGATTGATCGTCACCTGCCCTTGCAGCGGATGATCGTTGAACGAGCCCGGAACGCCGCCGACCTCAATCCGCTCGGTGCCATAGGAGCCGCCCGCGTTGACGCTCGGACGCCAGCCGGCATTGGCCTCGGCCACACCTTCGTCGGTGGCTCGCAAGGCGGCGCGCTCCGCATCAAGTTGTGGATTTGTTTCGTAAGCCACGCCCAACGCGTCGTTCAGGGAGAAGGTTTCGGCATTCGCTGCACCTGCAAACACCAATGCGCTCACCGCGCCCACCAGCGCGGCCTTGGAAATCCTTGTCATTTTCTTGGACCTGCCCCGTTGTCTTCCAGTTCGACATCATGGGGCGATTCGTTGTTCGTCAGCCTGTCAGAAGACGAACCCGGCCGGTGCGCGGAAACCCGCGAGCAATGGAACCGACGCGTCGAAATCGGCGCGGCTGCCGATGCGGCCATTGTGGCAGACGAAAAGTTGCGCGCGCCCGAACTCGCCCTTGCGCATGATTGCGACGAGGCGGCCGCCTTCGGCGAGTTGCGATAGAAGTTTTCCCGGTTCGGTTTCGACGGCGCCGTTCACGACGATCACGTCATACGGCGCTTTCGCTTTGCAACCATCGGCAAGACTGCCCTGCACCACTTCGGCGTTCGTCGCTTTCACCGCCTGCAGCATATCGATGGCGACGCGCACGAGATCGGCGTCCTGTTCCAGCGCCGCAACGCTTTTGCCGAGCCGCGCCAGAACGGCCGTGGAATATCCCGTCGCGCATCCGACATCGAGAATGGTGTCGGTCGGTTTGATCGCGGCAAGCTGCACAAGCTTGGCAAAACTGCGCGGGTCCATCAGATAGCGCCCCGCCACCACTTCCACGGGCACATCGGCATAAGCCACTGCTCGCTTGGCGGCCGGCAAGAAACGCTCGCGCGGGATGTCGTTCATCGCATCCTGAATACGCACATCCGTCACGTCGTTGGCGCGGATCTGCGCTTCGATCATGTTGCAGCGCTGGGCGGCGTAATCGGGCATGAAAAAATCTCGCAAAGCAGGTGCCGGGCTTATAGCGGCGGGGCTTTGGGCTGACAACGCGCGAAAAGCCTCGCATTGCCGTCACGCCCCGCGGTCTGTTATACGGCCCGCCTCCTCCCGGCCACGTGGCGGAGTGGTGACGCAGCGGACTGCAAATCCGCGTACCCCGGTTCAATTCCGGGCGTGGCCTCCAGTCTTCGCCGCGCTAGCGGCGGAGACTGCCACGGCGTAGCGCGATAGCGCGAAGCCGGGCTGGTGACGGGTTCGCGCGGCTTCGCCTTGGCAAGCCAGCCTTCACTCCCCCCGCCCCAATTTCGGACACTCCGTTTCGGTGGTACTATGCGTTTTGGAGGGCGTGTCGGCGGGTCTATGGGAGGTTCTCATGGCCAAGTTTCTCGTTGGCGTTCTTGTCGGCCTGGTCATCGGGCTCCTTCTGGCAGCCATGTTCCCCGACGCGATGACCCATGCGCTGTCAGTGCTTGGCGTATCGCCTGGCGGCTGATTCTCGTTCTGCGTGTCATAAAATAGACCCGGACGGCGGGTGTTAAGGGTCCGTTAACCTTGGTGTGCCAGTTTCACACCGTCTTCCCTTGAAGACACCCCACCATTACCCAACGCCTTGGGGCCGGACCAACATCCGGCCCTTTTTTCTTGGTTGTACTGGAACTCGCCGGAAACGCTATTTGTGCCTGATTTTTTTGATTGTCCGGCGGAACCAGCGCCGCACGCGGTGGCCGGTCTCGGAACGGCCCCAATAGACGTCGAATCGCCGCCGCGCCCGGCGCACCGGCGGCAGGTCCACCGACAGGATCAGGATGCCCACCGGGAGCATCCACAGGCCCAGAACCGGAAGGAACGACAAAATCCCGCCAATACAGAAGGCCACGCCCAGCACGATGCGGAATATCCGCGAGGCCGGCAGCCACACCCTGTGACGGCCGACGCGCAGCGACGGGCCATTCGCGATTGTGCTTTTCGGTCCGGCGCCGCGGGTCATGAGGCTTTCGTCAAAATTGTCGCGAAACGAAATTTGATATAGTCACTGCAGACCGGACGCGCTAGACACGCGCCTCATGTTCCGCGGTAGCTCAGTGGTAGAGCAGCCGGCTGTTAACCGGCTGGTCGTAGGTTCGAATCCTACCCGCGGAGCCATCCGATTTCTCTTACCGCACAAGCTCGCCATCGGCTCGCCTGCCGATGCCATTTCGATAGCGCGCAACCGTTAAATATTGTCCACGCTGACAACCAGCATTTTAGAGACACCCGCAGGCTGCGCTTGAAGGGTCCGCCTCGGATCACTAGGTTCCGAGCGAACCCGCCACCCGCCCGGCCCATGGACATCAGACACGACGCCCTCGCGGCAATCGGCAATACCCCGCTGATCCGCCTCAGACGCGCCTCGGAGGCTACGGGGTGCGAGATTCTGGGCAAGGCCGAGTTCATGAACCCTGGCCAATCGGTCAAGGACCGCGCCGCCCTCTTTATCGTCAAGGACGCCATCGCGAAGGGCACGCTCAGGTCCGGCGGAACGATCGTGGAAGGCACGGCTGGCAACACCGGCATTGGGCTTGCCGTGGTCGCCAATGCGCTCGGCTTCAAGACCGTCATCGTCATCCCCGACACGCAGAGCCAGGAGAAGAAGGACGCACTTCGCCTGCTCGGCGCCGAGCTGATCGAGGTCCCTGCCGTTCCTTACAAAGACCCCAACAATTACGTGAGACTTTCGGGGCGGCTTGCCGAACAGATCGCCAAGTCCAATCCGGCGGGCGCGATCTGGGCCAACCAGTTCGACAATGTCGCCAACCGTCAGGCGCATATCGAGACCACGGGCCCCGAAATCTGGCAGCAGACCGATGGCAAGGTGGACGGCTTCACCTGCGCGGTCGGCACGGGCGGAACGCTCGCGGGCGTCGCCATCGCGCTCAAGGAACGCAATCCCAAAATCCGCATCGCTGCAGCCGATCCGATGGGGGCCGCGATCTATTCCTGGATCAAGACCGGCGAGTTGAAAGCCGAAGGTTCCTCCATCACCGAAGGCATCGGGCAGAATCGCGTGACCGCCAATCTCGAAGGTGCGCCCAGCGACGACGCCTATGCCATTTCCGATTCCGAAATGCTGCCCATCGTGTTCGATCTTCTGGAGCATGAAGGCCTTTGCGTCGGCGGCTCGACCGGCATCAATGTGGCGGGCGCGATCCGCATGGCAAAAGATCTCGGCCCCGGTCATACGATCGTCACGGTGCTTTGCGACTACGGCACGCGCTATCAGAGCAAATTGTTCAACCCGGAATTCCTGAAGTCCAAGGGCCTGCCGGCACCCGGCTGGCTCACCGAACCACGCAACGCAATCGAAGTGCCCTACATCAGATGAAACCTGCTTCTCCTCTTGTCTCGACCGAATGGCTGGCCGCGCATTTGAAGGCGCCTGACATCCGCATTGCCGATGCCTCATGGTATCTGCCGCAGGCCGGCCGCGACGCGAAAGCCGAATACAATTCCGCCCATATTCCGGGCGCGGTATTCTTCGACATCGACGAATTGTCGGACGAGACCAGTCCGCTTCCCCACATGCTCGCGCCCGCGCCGAAATTTGCCAGCCGCATGAGAAGGCTTGGCCTCGGCGACGGCAATCTCATCGTCGTCTATGACGGCGCGGGTGTTTATTCCGCGCCGCGCGCCTGGTGGATGCTGCGCGCGATGGGCCACGAAGACGTCGTCGTGCTCGACGGAGGCTTTCCCAAATGGAAGCGCGAGGGCCGCCCCGTCGAGGACATGCCGCCCATGCCCTATCACCATCACCGTCATTTCACGCCGCGCGCCAATTACGCGCTGGTGCGCGATTTCGAGCAGATGCTTCATGCCGTCAAATCCCGCGACGAGCAGATCGTGGATGCGAGGAGCGCCACCCGCTTCCTCGGTCGCGAACCAGAGCCGCGCGCGGGCGTGCGGCCGGGGCACATGCCCGGAAGCCGCAATCTTCCGTACACGGAACTGATCGCGGACGACGGCACGCTGAAACCGCTGGTCGAGCTTTGCGAAGTCTTTGCCCGCTTCGATGTCGATCCGCAGCGGCCCACCGTCACCACCTGTGGCTCCGGCATCACAGCCTCCATCGCGCTTCTGGCATTGAACGTGGTGGGCGGAAACGCCGCGGCGGTGTACGATGGTTCCTGGGCCGAATGGGGCGCGCGCGCCGATGCCCCCGTGGAGACCGAATGAGCGTCAAGACCGTCAATGAAGCGAAGCGGATTCCGACGGTCGTTACGTTTCTCGAAATGAAAGCGCGGCCGCCCGTTCTGCCGCCGCCGCAACCCAAGATCAAAACCGCGATCCTGAAAGCGGAACATCCGCCGGTTCATTTCTACCGCTATCTCTATGACACGGTCGGCCGCGACTATTACTGGGTCGACCGCAAGAAGAAGAGCGACGCCGAAATCGACGAACTTCTCAAACATCCTTCGCTCGAATTGTTCGTGCTCTATGCCGAGGGCTGCCCGGCCGGCATGGCCGAACTCGATTTCCGCGATGCGAACGCGGCCCAGCTCGCCTATTTCGGATTGCTGCCGGAATATGTGGGTAAGAGGCTCGGTTTTTATTTCCTCTATCATGCGGTTGTGAATGCGTGGGCTAAGCCGATCAAGAAGCTGCGCGTGAACACCTGCACGCTCGATCACGCCCGTGCGCTGCCGCTCTATCAGCGCATGGGCTTTACGCCCTACACCCGCGAGGAGCGCTACATCGAATTGCCGTAAGCGGCTGCCCGGCGAAAGATTCTGGCGTGAACGCTCCGGCAACGGGCATACGGCCCCCATTGCTTCGCCTAACCAATCCGGCAAACTCGGCCGCGCCATAAAAGAAACGGGAGTTGGGGGATGGTCAGCACGACGCAATCCGCCGAGGCAACCGCCGAAAGAGAAATCCGTCTGTTCGGGCATCCGCAAGGGCTGACCTATCTCTTCGGCACCGAGATGTGGGAGCGCTTCTCCTATTACGGCATGCGCGTGCTCTTGCCGATCTATTGCCTGCAATATCTCCTGCTGCCCGGCCACGCCGAACACGTCGTCGGCTTCGAAACGATGAAGCATGCGCTCTCGATGGTCTATGGCAAGTTCGCCACGCCCCAGCAACTGCAATCGGCGATTTATGGCGGCTATACGAGCCTCGTCTATTTCACGCCGCTGATCGGCGGTTATCTGGCCGACCGCTGGTTCGGACGCCGCTACACCGTCATCGCCGGCGGATTGCTGATGGCGGTCGGCCATTTCCTGATGGCGTTCGAGAATTATTTCTATTTCGCATTGTTCTTCCTCATTCTCGGCAATGGCTCGTTCAAGCCCAACATCTCCACGCAGGTGGGCGGTCTTTACAAGCCCGGCGATCATCGCATCGACCGCGCCTATTCGATCTTCTACTTCGGCATCAATCTCGGCGCCTTCATCGGACAGAACATCTGCGGCGCGTTCGGCGAGCAAAAGATGTGGAGCTATGGTTTCGGGGCTGCGGGCGTCGGCATGCTGCTCGGCACGATCATCTATCTCTTCGCGCTGCGCATCCTGCCGCGCGACGTGCCGGCGAAGCGCACCGCTGCCGCGCCGCGCGCAAGCTTCACAATGCAGGACTGGAAAGCGGTCGCGATCCTGTGGCTGTTCTTCGTGCCGGGCTGCCTGTTCTGGGCGGCCTACGAACAATCGGGCAATACGGTCGAAGTGTGGAGCGTCGATCACCTCGACCGCGTCGTGGCGCTGGGCTCCATGAGCTTCACGCTTTCGGTCGGCTTCATCCAGTCGATCAACGGGCTTTTCATCCTGATGTTCACCCCGCTCATCATCACCTATTGGAAGCGGCAGGAAGAGCGCGGCCGCGAGCCTTCCGCCGTCATCAAGATGGCGATGGGGTTCGTCATTCTGTCGGTCTCCTATCTCATTCTCGCGGGCGCCCAGTTCCTTGCGGGCGCGGGCCAGGTTCACTGGATATGGTCGATCGTGTATTTCGCCGTTTTCACGGTCGGCGAACTCTATTTCTCGCCGGTCGGATTGTCGCTCTATTCCAAGGCGGCGCCGGCACAGGTCGCGGCCCTGATGATGGCCGTGTTTCTTGCCACGAGTTTCCCCGGCAATTTTCTGGCGGGCTATCTCGGCAAGTTCTATAGCACCATGAGCACCACCAACTTCTTTCTCTTCATCGCAGCCGTGGCGCTGGCGCCCGCGCCGGTCATCTGGGCATTCAACCGGCCGCTGAAAGCGATTATGAAGAGCCATGAAGACCGCCGCCTCAATCCACAAGCGGTGCCCTACGCTACGCCAACCGAATGAGTGCAGACGACAAGCCTGAAACCGTCGCGACCCATCTGGGCCGCATGAGCGCCGAACATTTCGGCGTGGTGAATACGCCCGTCTATCGCGCCTCGACCATTCTTTATCCCGGCCTCGCGGCGCTCGAAGCCAACGCGATGCCCTATACTTACGGGCGGCGCGGCACGCCGACTTCGCGCAGCTTCGAAGAACTTGTCACCGCGCTCGAAGGGGGCGCACGCACCGTGACGGTGCCCTCGGGCCTCAATGCGATTGCGCTTGCGCTTCTGAGCGTGTGCGGCGCGGGCGATCATGTTCTGGTGACGGACAGCGCTTATCATCCCACACGCCATTTCTGCGACAAAACTCTGAAACGCTTCGGCGTCGAGGCGGATTACTACGATCCGGTGATCGGCGGCGATATCGCAAAACTGTTCAAGCCGAACACCAAGGCGGTGTTCTGCGAAAGCCCCGGCTCGCTCACCTTCGAGGTGCAGGATATTCCCGCCATCGCCGCCGCCGCGCACGCCCATGGCGCATCGGTGCTGATGGACAACACCTGGGCTACGCCGCTGTTCTTTCAGCCCTTGGCGCATGGCGTCGATCTCTCCATTCAGGCGGCGACGAAATATGTCGGCGGCCATGCCGATGTGATGCTCGGCTATGTGACCGCCAATGACAGCCACAAACAGCGGCTCACCGAGACGCACGGCAATCTCGGACTCTACGCCAGCGGCGACGATTGTTTCCTGGGCCTTCGCGGGCTTCGCACATTGGCGGTCCGGCTCGCGCGCCATCAGGAAAACGGTCTTGCGCTGGCGCGCTGGTTGATGGGGCGGCCCGAGGTCGCGCGCGTCATCCATCCCGCGCTCGAAACCGATCCCGGCCACGCGATCTGGAAGCGCGATTTTTCGGGCGCCAGCGGATTGTTCGCCATCGAATTGAAACCCGTCAGCCACGAGAAACTCGCCGCGTTCATCGACAGTCTCAAACTCTTCGGCATCGGCTACTCCTGGGGCGCATACGAAAGCCTGATCGTGCCGGCCAAGATCCATCGCACCGCCCGGCCCTTCCCCGCCGCCGGCCCGGTGGTTCGCATCCACGCCGGGCTTGAAGACGCGGGCGATCTGATCCATGACCTCGACCAAGGTTTCACCCGGATGAAAAACGCATGAGCGAACAGCGGCTCTCCGAAACGGAATTCATCGGCGCTGTCGCATTCAACGCCGACGGGCTCGTGCCCGTCGTGGCGCAGGATGCGGCGAGCGGCGCGGTGCTGATGCACGCCTGGATGAACCGGGAGTCGCTTCAGATCACGCTTCAAACCGGCGACGTAACCTATTGGTCTCGCGCGCGAAATAAGCTTTGGCGCAAGGGCGAGACCTCCGGCAACATGCAGCGGTTGCGCGAGGCGTTCGTCGATTGCGACGGCGACACGCTGCTGCTCAAAGTCGATCAGACCGGCCCCGCCTGCCACACCGGCGAACCCACCTGCTTCTTCCGCAAGCTCGATTACTGATACGAAATAACTGAACGGCGGGTTAGATACGATTCAATTTCGCGGTCCGTTTTGGACAGACTCCTCCCGTGGTTCATTTCCGCCTTTTTCAAAAAGGCCAACAATTCTCCCGTGCCGGCTTTTCAGCCGGGCGCTGCAATACGCAATGGGAGGGATATAGGCGAAATGGGGATTCGAGCGTCACGGTTCAAGGGGGTGCAAATAATTTTCTCCCCCCGTTTACGGGGGGAGTGCTGCCGAAGGCAGCGAGGGGGGGCATATTCAAATGCATTCGCCCCCTCCGTCTCACTTCGCTTCGCTCGTTCGACACCTCCCCCGTAAACGGGGGAGGAAAGTTATTCAATGCACGAGGAACAACGGAATATCGGCATGGCTCACGACATGGCGCGTGACGCCGCCCGCGAACATCTCGCGCAACCGCGTGTGGCCGTAGCCGCCGAGCACAAGCATGCTCGCATCCGAAGATACCGCGGCCGCGAGCAGCGCCTCGCCCACCGCGCGCTCGCCCGGATCGATGCGAGTTTGCATCGCCTCGAGCCTGTGCGCCTTCAGATATTCGATCAGATCGGCCGTATCCGTTTCATCGCGTGGCTCCTTGCCGACGGTAAAGATTTCGATCGTCTCCGCTTTTTCGAGATAAGGCAGCGCCTCGATCACGGCGTGCGCGCAGCATTTGCTGCCGTTCCAGCCGATGGCGATGCGCCGCGCGAGATTCTTGGCAGGCGCATGCGCGCTGAGAAGAACCGGCCGGCCGGTTTCGAGCAACGCGGCTTCGAAGGCTTCGGTGAGGCCCGGCTTGTCGCGCTCGCTGAGCGGGCCGAACACGACGAGATCGGACAAGAGGCTCGCCTGCACCACCTGATCGGCGAAATTGCCCTGCACTTCGCGCCACTCTGCGGCGGGCGCGGCGCCGGCATCCTTTGCAGCGGCATCGAGCGAAGATTTCGCGGCGGCCGCGGCGGTGTCGGCGGCTTCCTTCGCCGCATCGATGATCTCCTGCGCCACGGCGCCCGAAACGCCTTCGCCAAAAAACGGCATGGCTTCGGCCGGATCGGGCCGCACGAACAGCGCGATGACATGCGCATCGAAGAGTTTCGCCGCGGCGAATGCGCTTGCCAGCACGGTTGCGTCGCGCTTACCGCCGGTGAGCGGTGCGAGGATTTTCGCTGGCAGCATGGGTGTTCTCCCGTGGCGAGATCAAGGAGAAGCAACGCGCTATCCGTGACACAAGTCAAGCGTACAAATGTTCAGAACGGCCACCAGCCATCGAGGCGCAAGGGGCGCAGGATGCGTGGGCGCGCGAAATAAGTGAGACTATCGGCGACGCGCCGGTTGAACGTGCCGCGCGGGAAACCGCCGCCGTTCTTGCGCGCGCCGGCCTTCATGCCGGTGAGGATTTCGATGGCCTCATCGACATTTTCCACCGCATAGATGGCAAAACGGCGCTCGTGCGCGGCTTCCACCACTTCGTCGCGCAGCATGAGATTGACGGCGTTCGATTTCGGAATGATGACGCCGTGGAATTTGTTCAGCCCGCGCGCTTTGCACACATCGAAGAAGCCCTCGATCTTTTCGTTGGCGCCGCCGATGGGCTGCATGTCGCCATGCTGATTGATCGAGCCGGTGATGGCGAGGCCCTGTTTCAGCGGCACATCGGCGATGGCCGATAAAATCGCGATCAGTTCGGCGGCGGATGCGCTGTCGCCGTCGATGGGGCCGTAGGATTGCTCGAAAGCGACGCTGGCCGAGAGCGAAACCGCGCGCGAATGCGAATAATGTCCGTTCAGATAGCCCGATAAAATCTGCACGCCCTTGGTGTGGGTGGGCCCGCTGAATTCGGCGAGGCGCTCGATATCCGTCACGCGCCCGTCGCCGGGGCGCACGCGCGCGGTGATACGCGCGGGCATGCCGAAGGAAAAACCGGAAGCGTTGAGAACGGTGAGTGCATTCACCTGCCCTGCTTTGGCGCCATCGGTATCGATGAAGATGATTTTGCGCGCGATCAATTCCTGTTCCAGCGCTTTCAGGCGGCCGGCGCGATCTTCTTTCGCGGCAACGGCCAGGCGCACATCCTCGCCTGTCACCATCGAGCGGCCGGATTCGCGGGCGAAATGATCGGCCTCGCGAAGCAGATCGGTGAGCGCGCCGGTGCGCACGCTGATCTTCTCGGCATCGCCCGCCATGCGCGCGGCTTCGTCGATGATGCGCGCGGCACCGCTGCGTTCGAGCTGTTTCAATCCGTCGCGATGGGCCACGCCCGACAGCAGCCGCATCAATTGCAGGCAATTCTCGTCATTGCGGTCGGCGCGTGTGGAGAAATCGGATTGAACCTTGAAGAATTCCGCAAAATCGGGATCGAGCTCGCGCAGGCGCCAAAAGAGCCACTCCTCGCCGAACAGCACGATTTTTATATCCAGCGGAATGGGTTCGGGCTGGATGCTCACGGTCTGCGACCGGTCGAGAATTTCCGCGAGATTTTCGATGCGGATGCGCGCTTCGCGCAGCGCGCGCTTCAGCGTTTCCCAGGAAACATCCTGTTGCAGCAGATCCATCGCATCGATCAGCAGGAAGCCGCCATTGGCCTTGTGCAGCGCGCCCGCGCGGATGAACATGAAATCGGTGATGATGGTGACGAGCAGCGGAACATGCTCGACCTTGCCGATCAGTTGCGACAGCGACGGCAGCGGCAGGGTGACGACCGGCGCGCCGGCCGCGCCCGTATTGTCCACCAAAAGATTCACCTCATAGCGATGGAACGGAACTTCCTTTTGATCTTCACCGCTTTCGCCATGGGCCGCGGCCTGCAGCGCATCGATATGCGACATCACATCCTGAAACACCGCTTCGATATGGGCGTGTGCCTCGCGATTGGCGTTGAAGCGAGTGCTTGCGGGCGTCATCAGCCTGCGCACTTCGCTCTCACCAAGCTCGCGATCGAGCGCGCGCACGTGGGTAAGCGTGCCTTCGCGCAACGCGTTCATCTCTTCCATGGTTTTGTCGAGGCTGCCGCGCAGATCGCGCGTGCGGGAATTCAGCCTTTCGCGTTCGGTTTTGGAAAGACGGCGGTAATCCTCGTCCGACAACACAAGCCCGTCGCGCTGCGGCAGGAAATCGAAACTGCCGTCGTCGCGTTCGATCAGCGCCAGGCCCTGCGCTTCGGCCTTACGGCGCAATCCGTCGAACGTGTCGTCCGCCTTTTTGCGGAACTCGTCTTCAATGGCGCTGCGGCGCGCGCGATATTGCTCGCTGTCGAACAGGCGCGGCATCGCCTGTTTCAGCGTCTCCACGAACTCGCCCATCGCCGCCTTGAACGCCGCACCCTGCCCCGCCGCAAAGCGCAACGCGCGCGGGCGATGCGGCTCGGCAAAATTGTGGACGTAACACCAGTCGGCCGCGGGCGGCATGGCGCTCGCGATCTTGGCCAGCGCGCGGCTCACGGCGGAATGCTTGCCGCAGCCCTGCGGGCCCGTGACGAAGATGTTGTAGCCGGGCTGGGCAATGCGCGCGCCGAAGCGCACTGCGCGCATGGCGCGGTCCTGACCCACCGGACCGTCGGCATCCGGCAAATTGGCCGTGTTGTCGAAGGGCAGCCGCGCCGGATCGGTCTTCAGGCACAATCTGTCCGCGGCCAGCGGCTTTACGCTCATACACACCCCTGAAAGGCCCCGCGGTCGATTAACCGTCAGGGCCCGGTCGCCATACCCATCTTTATTATAGCGATCCCGGCGCGGCGCGGCAGGGACCATCGCCAACCGTTGCATGTTTAGGTAAACCGGCGCGGGAAAAACGGGTTTGGCATGGCGAAATCAGCGAAAGACGGTCGCGCCTGGCAGCGCATGTTGAGCGGGAGGCGGCTCGATCTGCTCAATCCCTCGCCCCTGGACGTGGAGATCGAGGATATCGCCCACGGACTTGCCCGCGTGGCGCGCTGGAACGGGCAGACGAGCGGCGCACACGCCTTTTCCGTGGCCCAGCACTGCCTTCTGGTCGAGCGGCTGGCGGGCGAATTGCGCCCTCGCCTTGCCCGTGAGGCGCGGCTGACCGCGCTGCTGCACGATGCGCCCGAATATGTGATCGGCGATCTCATCAGCCCGTTCAAGGCGGCGGTGGGGATCGATTACAAGGATTTCGAATTGCGGCTGCTGGCAGCCATCCATATCCGCTTCGGGCTGCCTCCGAAGACGCCCACGGAACTCAACACGCTCATCAAAAAAGCGGATGCGGCAGCGGCGTTTTACGAGGCGACGCAACTGGCCGGTTTCGGGCGTACCGAGGCACTCAAGTTTTTCGGATCCCCGCGCGGCGTGCGCGCGCCGAGGCTCGTGCCGCTCGCGCACGCCGAGGCGCAGGCGCAATTCCTCGAGCGGTTCAAGCGGCTTACCGCGTGATCTTTCCAGATCGGTTCGGCTCGGCTAGGACTTGGCCCATGATCCTCGTCACGCCTTTGTCGGCCGTCGAAGCCACGATCCGGCGCTATCGCCCGTCGCATTTGGTGACGCTTCTGTCGCCCGAGCACATGATCGCCACGCCCGAAGGCGTCGACGAAGCGCGGCATCTGAAGCTCGGATTGAACGACGTGTCGTTCGTGGAAGACAGCGAAGCGCCGCCCGCCGAACATCACATCGATCAGCTCCTCGCATTCGGACGCGGCTGGGATGCGAGCGCGCCGATGCTGGTGCATTGCTGGGCGGGCGTCAGCCGCTCGATGGCCGCGGCGTACACGCTGCTCTGCGACCGGCTTGGCCCCGGCAGCGAGCGTGACATTGCGCTCGCCATTCGCCTGCGTGCGCCGCATGCCTGGCCCAATGCGCTGATGGTGCGCTATGCCGACAATATTCTGGAGCGGCGCGGGCGCATGGTGGACGCGATCAACGATATCGGCCGCGGCGCCATCGTGATCGAAGGCGAATGCGTGGAATTCCCGCTGTCGCTGGACGAGCTATGAACCGGGCGGGTCCCAAGAATGTCGTGCGCATCGGCCTTTCGGCGGCCATCGTGTCGGTTGCCGACGAACAACCGCGCGTGCTGGTTGTTCATCAGCAGACGGGCGGCGACGGGTTGCCCTTCGGCCCCTTCGATCCGCTTCGCCATCGCACGCTCGAAAGCGGCTTGCGCACCTGGGTGAACGAGCAGACCTATCTCGATCTCGATTATGCCGAGCAGCTTTACACTTTCGGCGACCGCGGGCGGCATCTGGTGAAGGCGAGCGAGGGGCCGCGCGTGGTGTCGGTGGGTTATCTTGCGCTGGTGCGCGGAGGTGCGGCGCTCAAGGCGCCCGACACGCGCTGGAGCGACTGGTACGGCTATTTCCCGTGGGAAGATTGGCGCCGGAAAAAGCCGGATATTATCGATGCCGTGATCGCGCCGGCGCTGAAGAATTTCGCCAAAACCGACGAGCGGCACCGCAATCGCGCACGGCTGTGCTTCGGGCTCGACGGTTTGCCGTGGGACGAAGAACGCGTGCTGGAACGCTACGAGCTTCTTTACGAAGCGGGGCTCGTGGAAGAAGCCAAGCGCGACGGGCGCAGCGCCGTCCTGCCCGCGACACCGCTGGGCGCGAGCATGATCTTCGATCACCGCCGCATCCTGGCGACCGCCATCACGCGGCTGCGCGGCAAGATGAAATACCGCCCCGTGGTGTTCGAGCTGATGGCGCCCAATTTCACACTGCTCGAATTGCAGCGCACGGTGGAAGCCATTTCCGGCGTGCGCCTGCACAAGCAGAATTTCCGGCGGCTGGTCGAGGGTCAGGGATTGGTGGAGGGCACGGGCAAGTTCAGCGCGCTGTCGCGCGGCCGCCCCGCCGAACTCTTCCGCTTCCGTCGCGAAGTGCTGGGCGAACGGCCCTCGCCGGGCTTGCGCTTCGGCACGCGGCGGTAAAGCAAAACGCCGCGCATCTTTCGATGCGCGGCGTCTGCTTTTCAGTGAGGCTTGGATCAGAACCGGAACGCGAGGACGCTCATGCCCACATCGTAGCCCAGCGTGCCAGAAGAACGCTGACGGTCCACGAGCGTTGCCGCTCCGCTGCCATCGTTGCAGTAGTACTTCAGCGCGACGCCCCACGTTTGCGCATGGCCGCCGGCCGCATCCGAATAGGCCCAGCTTCCGGCGATCGAAATCGGCGTGGTTTCAGAGAGCAGATATTCGCCCGAAAGGGTGTAATCCGTCTCTTCGCTGCCGCCGCCGCCGTTGAAATGCGTCTGGTCGATCCCGGCGCCAAGGGCGAGATCGGTCAACGCGTAATACTTGAACTGGCCTCCGGCATAATAACCGCTGGCGAAGCTGTTGCTGTCAAAGCCGCCAACCTTGCCGGCCACGGTGATGTCATCGCTGGCCCACCATTCGCCAAAGATGCCGTAATTGCTGAGATGCGCCGAGCTACCGCCGCCGCTAAATCCGGCATAGCCATAGGTTGCGCCGAGACGGCCGCCATTGTTGATGATCGCAAAAAGGCTGCCATTGGCATTCCAGACATCGAGATTGCCGAGGCCATGGATATCAATCGCGTGATAGCCGCCATCGACTTGGGCGTTCACGCCCGTCGAGCCGAGAGCCATCATGCCTTCGCCGTTGCCGCCCCAAACGTCGGCAGAGCCGCCGTGATCGACGTGGGTGTTGCTGTAGTCGCCGCTCAGCGTGCCGCTGAAACCGTTCATACCACCCATATCATCGGCCAGCGCAGGGCCCGCAACAGCCATCGCCAAGGCGCATACCGAACCTAAGAGAATTTTTCTATTGAACACGTGGAATCCCTCCGCTTGCACGTTCCCGCGAGTCACCGCCCGCTTCGTCTGCACACCTTAGCCGTAGCGGAAGCAAGAATGTAGCCCCGCCCAACGGTTTATTGACAATTCTGTAAGTTGTTGCGCCCAAACAACAGGCAGTCCACCCCATCCCGCCCGGCCTCATCCGGCTTCGATATCAATTGCTTAGCCCTGCGGCGGGTTGGCCGGGATCGGAAACGTTCACGCAAGCGTTAAACATATCCCTTGACGGATTTATGCTCAGGGCTAGCATAACGGCCAGAGATCGAGGGACCGGCCTTTAAGGCCGGTCTTTTCGCCCTATATATATGCTCAAATAGAGCATAAGGAGGCGGAGATGGATCGGATTACGGAAGGCGCGGATTTCCTGCCCTACACGCCGGAGATCGCCGAGGCGACTCGCGGGCTGTACGCGAAAGTTTCGCACGTTATCCCGGAAATCGAATGGCCGGTTCATGCGCCCTATGTCGCCGCCATCAACGCGCTCAAGCGCGAGAAGAACGCCGTGATCCTGGCGCACAACTACATGACGCCGGAGATCTTCCATTGCGTTGCCGATTTCATGGGCGACTCGCTGCAACTCGCCCGCGAGGCCGCCAAGACCGACGCGAAGGTCATCGTGCAGGCGGGCGTGCACTTCATGGCGGAGACGTCGAAGATTCTTTCGCCGGACAAAACCGTGCTGATCCCGGACCTGCGCGCGGGATGTTCGCTGGCGGCCTCCATCACCGGCGCCGATGTGCGCTTGCTCAGGCAGAAATATCCCGGCCTGCCGGTCGTGACCTATGTGAACACGTCGGCCGATGTGAAAGCGGAAAGCGATGTGTGCTGCACGTCGTCGAATGCCAAAGCGGTGGTCGAGGATATCGCGCGCGAATGGGGCACCGATAGCGTCATCATGACGCCGGATGAATTTCTGGCGCAGAACATCGCCAAGCAGACTTCGGTCAAGATCATCGCCTGGAAAGGCCATTGCGAGGTGCATGAGCGCTTCACGGCCGCCGAAATCCGCGACTACCGGAAGGCCAATCCAGGCATCGTGGTGCTGGCGCATCCCGAATGCCCGCCCGAAGTGATCGCGGAAGCGGATTTCGCGGGCTCAACGTCCGCCATGATCGGCTATGTCGGCAAGCACCGGCCGCACCGCGTGGTGATGGTGACGGAATGCTCGATGAGCGACAATGTCGCTGTCGAATATCCCGATGTGGAATTCGTCAAGCCGTGCAATCTCTGCCCGCACATGCACCGCATCACATTGCCTGGGATTCTGCGTTCGCTGCAGACGATGACGCATGAAGTGAAAGTCGATTCCGCGATCGCCGCGCGTGCGAAAGCGGCGGTGGAGCGCATGTTGGCGGTGAAGCTGCCGAAGGCCGCGTGAAATGAGCCGCCACATCGACAACATCATCGAGGCCAAAGGCGCGCTGATCCTCGGCGCGGGGATGGCCGGATTGTTCACGGCGCTGAAGCTTTCGCCCTTCCCTGCCCTTGTGCTCGCCGGCACGCGGCCCGGCGTTTCGGGTTCGAGCGCCTGGGCGCAAGGCGGCATCGCCGCTGCAATGGACCCGAACGATTCCTGGCAGGCGCACGCCGCCGACACGATGGCGGCAGGTGCGGGCACCGTCGATGTGGAAGTCGCCGCGTTCGTGACGCGCGAAGCGCCGGATCGTATTCGCGATTTGATTGCATTGGGCGCGCCGTTCGACCGCAAGCCGGACGGTTCGCTCGCGCTCGGACGCGAAGCCGCGCACAGCGCCAAGCGCATCGTGCATGTGAAAGGCGACCGCGCGGGCGCGGAAGTCACGCGCGTGCTGGCGGAGCGGGCGCTGGCCACGCCCTCGATCACGCTGCTCGAAGGCTATCATGCGATCGAATTGGCGGTGGAGGATGGACGCGTTGTCGGCCTGTTCGCGCGTCACGGCATTGGCGCGCATGCAAGGCTGGTGTTGTTCCGCGCGCCTGCAGTGATTTTCGCGACCGGCGGCGTCGGTGCGTTGTTCGGCGTCACCACCAATCCGCCCGAAGCGCGCGGCGAAGGCTTGGGCATGGCGGCGCGCGCGGGCGCGGTGATTGCCGATGCGGAATTCATGCAGTTTCATCCCACAGCCATCGCCATCGGACGCGATCCCGCCCCACTCGCGACCGAAGCGCTGCGCGGTGAAGGCGCTGTGCTGATCGATGAAACTGGCCGCCGTTTTATGCCCGCGATCCATGCCGATGCCGAACTTGCGCCGCGCGATGTGGTAGCGCGCGCGCTCCATCGCGAGATCGCGAAAGGCCACAAGACATTCCTCGACTGCCGCGCAATCGAAAATTTCGCGGGCCGCTTCCCGACTGTTTATGGCGTGTGCCGCGACGCAGGTCTTGATCCGGCGGCGCAGCCCATTCCCGTCGCGCCAGCCGCCCATTACCACATGGGCGGCATTGCGGCGGACGCGCATGGCCGCACCTCGCTCGAAGGCTTGTGGGCGACGGGCGAATGCGCGAGTACCGGACTTCATGGCGCAAACAGACTCGCCTCGAATTCGCTGCTCGAAGCGCTCGTGTTCGGCGCACGCGTGGCAGACGACATTCGCGCCAATGTTGCGCAGGCGGCTGGCCGCGGCACGCCGCAGGTGCCCGAGCGCTTCGCCTCACCCATGCCGCCACACGCGCTGCGCGATGCGATGACGAAGTTCGTTGGTTTGGAGCGCGACGCAAACGGATTGTCCGAAGCGCTGTCGGTGATCGACGCTGTCGAACGCGTGGGCGCATCCGAGCCCGCGCTTCTCAACATGACAGCCACCGCGCGGCTGATCGCCGCCGCAGCACTCGCGCGGCGCGAAAGCCGCGGCGCGCATTTCCGCACCGACTTCCCGCAGACGGATACGAATGGCAAGCGCTCCTTCCTAACGCTTGCCGACGCGGAGCAGATCGCGGCCGCGCCCCAGATGAAGAGTGCGGCGTGCCTGTGATCGCATCACCCATTGCTTTGGCTTTCACGCGTCCGCCGCATGCGCTGTTGATCGAGCCGGTCGTGCGCGCGGCGCTGGAAGAGGATCTCGGCCGCGCGGGCGATATCACCTCCGAATTGACGGTGCCCGCCGATGCGCGCGCCAATGCGAAGCTCGTGGCCCGCAAGGCAGGCACAATCGCTGGTCTGATCGCGGCGGAATGCGCGTTCCATCTGATCGATGCAGGCATTTCGTTCCGCAACGAACATTCCGATGGCGAGACGGTTGCTGCGGGTGCTGTGCTTGCCGTGATCGAAGGCCCTGCCCGCTCCATTCTTTCGGCCGAACGTGTGGCACTGAATTTCCTCGGCCATCTATCCGGTGTGGCGACGACCACGCGCGCGCTGGTGGATGCGGTAAAAGGAACGAAAGCGCGCATCACCTGCACGCGCAAGACGACGCCCGGACTTCGTACCTTGGAAAAATATGCCGTGCGTTGCGGCGGCGGATTCAATCATCGTTTTGGATTGGATGATGCTGTTTTGATAAAGGACAACCATCTCGTCGCCGCGGGCGGCATCAAACCAGCCATCGAGCGCGTGCGCGCGGGCTTAAGCCACATGGCGAAGATCGAGGTGGAAGTGGACAGCCTTGTCCAGCTCGAAGAGGCGCTGGCGCTCGGCGTCGATACGATCCTGCTCGACAACATGAAGCCCGACGATCTCAAGCGCGCCGTCGCACTGACCAAAGGCCGCGCGGTGCTGGAAGCATCCGGCAATGTGACGCTCGCGACCGTGCGGGCGATTGCCGAGACCGGCGTGGACTACATTTCCTCCGGCGCGATCACCCATTCCGCGCCCAATCTGGACGTTGCTCTCGACTTTTAATCGGTCCTACAGTGCGCCCGCAATAATCAATGGGTGACGCAATGGACCTCCATCTCAAGGCAAAGAACGCGATCGTGCTCGGCGGCACGCGCGGCATCGGGCGCGCGATTGCGGAAACGCTGGCGGGCGAAGGCGCAAATGTCGCGATCTGCGCGCGCCACGAAGATCAGATCAAGGAAGCGGCCGGCGCGCTGAAAGCCAAAGGCGTGCGCGCGACGGGCGCGAGCGTCGATATCACCGATGGTGCGGCGCTGAAGAAATGGATCGAAGCGGCGGGCAAGGAACTCGGCGGCATCGACATTCTCGTGTCCAACGCGGGCGCGATGGCGCAAGGGCCCGATCCCGCGTCGTGGGAAGCCAATTTCAAGCTCGATGTGCTTGGCGCAGTGAACGCTTTCGATGCGGCGCGGCCGTTTCTGGAAGATGCCGCGCAGAAGAACGGCGATGCGGCGTTCGTCATCATCGCATCGGTGTCGGCGGCGGAAAGCGACCGCGCGGAATCCTATGGCCCGATCAAGGCGGCGCTGATCCACTATGCCAAGGGGCTGGCGCGTCAGCACGCCAAGCGGAAGATCCGCGCCAATGTGGTGTCGCCCGGCATGGTGTATTTCGAGGGCGGCGTGTGGAACATGGTCGAGAAGAACATGCCGGATTATTTCAAGCAGGCGATGGCGCGCAATCCCACGGGCCGCGCGGCGACACCGCAGGACATCGCCAATGCGGCGGTGTTTCTGGCGAGCCCGGCGTCGTCGTACACAACGGGCATCAACATGCTTGTCGACGGCGCCATCACGCGCCGCGTGAATTTCTGAGGGGAAAACGATGACTGGCAAAGCGCGCGGGCGCAAATCGATCTTCATCACGGGTGCGGCCAGCGGCATGGGCCGCGAGACGGCGAAGCTGTTTCATTCCAAGGGCTGGTTCACGGGCTGCTACGACGTGAATATGGACGGCCTGAAAACGCTTGAGCAGGAAATCGGCACGGACAATTGCGTGACGCGGCGGCTCGACGTCACCGGCAAGCGCGATTTCGATGCGGCGATTGCGGAATTCGCAGGCGAGACCGGCGGCAAGCTCGACATGCTGTTCTCCAACGCCGGCATCGGCGAAGGCGGCTGGTTCGAGGACGTGCCTTACGAAGCCGCGATGCGCGTGGTGAATGTCAATCTCATCGGCGTCATCAATTCCATCTATGCCGCGCTGCCGCTGCTCAAGGCGACGCCCAATTCCATGGTGTTCATCACGTCGTCGTCTTCGGCGACATACGGCATGCCGCGCATCGCGGTTTATTCCGCCACCAAACATGCGGTGAAAGGATTGACCGAAGCGCTCTCGATCGAATTCTCGCGTTTCGGCGTGCGCGTGGCCGATACGCTGCCGGGCCTGATCGACACCAACATCCTTCGCACCACGCCGAACCATTCCAACGATCGCGCAATGCCGCAAAGCGACTCCGAGCTTCAGGCGCTTGCACCGAAAAAAGGCATGTTCCGGCTGATGCCAGCGGCGTCCGTCGCGGACTGCGTGTGGGGCGCCTATCACAGCGACAAATTGCACTGGTATGTGCCGCCGGAAATCCGCTGGCTGGATGTGATGAAGGCGCTGGCGCCGCGCTTCACGCGCGCGCAAATCAAGAAGCGCGTGCTCGAGGTGTTAGGTTCGGATTGAATACGCAGAATTGCGTATGGGGGTGGGCGGCGCGGCTTTGAAGCGGCGATGTGACCGGCAAACGCCGCCCTACACGCATCCGAAAACGCGACGCCGCGCCGCCCATCATCAATCTGCCTGAAATGAAACCGGGACGCCTTGATTTGCGTCAACCGCTCAACTCGCGCGCGAGCGCGGCGTTTCCCGATAGAAGATATGGTTGCCGATCTGCACGGTTTCTTCCATCTGGTCCGCCCAGCCCGGCTGCACATCGACTGCGTGATAAGAGGTCGCATCGCCGGTCATGTCGGACAGCGGCAGCGCCCCCATCATGATCTTGGCGGCAAGGTATTTCGCCCGCGCCCAGGCGCGCGCGTTTTTCGGGCGGTTCAAATCGCCGTTGCAAGTGAAACTGAATTGACAGGCGTGTTTCAGATTGGCGCCTTCGTAAACGACGCCGCAGATCGTGGCCGGGAACGCGCCGGAACGCATGCGGTTGAACACGACCTCGGCGACCGCCTCCTCGCCTTCGGTGCCTTCGCCGCGCGCTTCGTAATACATCGCTTCGGCGAGGCAGCGGCGTTCGGCGAGCAGCCGCTCGGCCGCGATTTCGGCCGGCGACGGTTGCGCGGCGGCGATCTTCGCCGGCGCGAGCGCCGCGGAGTGGCGGTCTTTCGGAATATAATCCGTGTACGGATTTGATGCGACCGCGGCACATCCCGTCGCCAGCAGAAGAAGGAACGCGCCGATCACGGCACGGTCCGCGCGTTCGCATGCTTTGGAAAAAGATGCAGTCATGTAGGCATTCGTCTCTTTACGACTTCCGCTCGCAAAAATTTGCAATGTGAATGCCCGCCAGTTCCCAACGGCGGCGGGTTCTGCCAGCGAAAATGCGAATCGTCAAATAAAATTCTTTTTCATCGTGACGCCGTGTCACGAATCGCTAGAAAATCCAGGGTTTTCCTGCATAGTTCGTATACGGATTAATCCGATTCCGCCATGTTTGTTAACGCCGCCTGTGCGGCGGCAAGCCGCGCAACGGGCACGCGGAAGGGCGAACACGACACATAATCGAGTCCGGATTCGTGACAGAATCGGATCGAATCCGGGTCGCCGCCATGCTCGCCGCAAATGCCGAGCTTGAGATTTGCGCGTGTTTTGCGTCCGCGTTCGGCACCCATTTTCACGAGCTCGCCCACGCCCTGCTGATCGATGGTGACGAATGGATCGCGCGCGATCAGCCCTTTCGCGAGATATTCGGTGAGGAAGGTTCCCGCATCGTCGCGGCTCATGCCGAGCGTGGTTTGGGTGAGATCGTTGGTGCCGAAGGAAAAGAATTCCGCGGTTTGCGCGATTTCGCCAGCGCGCAACGCGGCGCGTGGAAGCTCGATCATCGTGCCGATCAGATAGGCGGGCACTTTTCCGCGCTCGGTTCTAATAGCATCCGCAACCGCGGAAATGCGCGCTTTCAGCGTATCCAATTCGCTCTTGAACCCCACCAGCGGGATCATGATTTCGAGGAGCACGGGCGCACCCCCCGCTTTTTCCACATTCAGCGCGGCCTCGAAAATCGCGCGCGCCTGCATCTCGTAGATTTCGGGATAGGTGATGCCGAGCCGGCAACCGCGATGGCCGAGCATCGGATTGGCTTCATGCAGCGCAATGGCACGCGCGCGCAGCTTCGCCGGATCGCCGCCCGCCGCGCGTGCGACATCGGCGATTTCCGCATCGTTGTTCGGCAAAAATTCGTGCAGCGGCGGATCGAGCAGGCGGATGGTGACGGGCAGTCCCTCCATCACCTTGAAGATCGCCTCGAAATCGCCGCGCTGCATGGGCAGCAATTTGGCGAGCGCCGCCCTGCGGTCCGCTTCCGCATCCGCCAATATCATTTGACGCACGGCGACGATGCGGCCCGCATCGAAGAACATATGTTCGGTGCGGCAAAGGCCGATGCCTTCGGCGCCGAAGCGCCGCGCGGTCGCCGCATCGTCGGGCGTGTCGGCATTGGTGCGCACTTTCAGGCGGCGGATGGAATCGGCCCATTGCATCAGCGTTCCGAAATCGCCGGTGAGTTCGGCCTGTCGCATCGGCACGCGTCCCTTGAACACCTGCCCCGTCGCGCCATCGATGGTGATGATGTCGCCGCGCGCGATGACGACATTGCCCGCGGTCATCGTGCCAAGCGTTGCGTCAATCTTCAGCATACCCGCGCCCGACACGCAGGGCCGTCCCATGCCGCGCGCAACCACGGCCGCATGGCTCGTCATGCCACCGCGCGCGGTAAGGATTCCCTTCGCCGCGTGCATTCCATGAATGTCTTCCGGGCTTGTTTCGGTGCGCACGAGGATAACGGCGTGGCCTTCCGACGCGAGTTTCTCGGCTTCATCCGCGGTGAAGGCGACCTCGCCCGTGGCCGCGCCCGGCGATGCGGCAAGGCCGGCCGCAATCGTTTCCTTTTGGGCGGCCGGATCGAGCGTCGGGTGCAGCAATTGATCGAGCGCCGAAGGATCGATGCGGGCAATCGCGGTTTCCTTGTCGATCAGCTTTTCGGCCACCATATCGACGGCGATCTTGAGCGCCGCTTCCGCCGTGCGTTTTCCCGTGCGGGTTTGCAGCATGAAGAGCTTGCCGTCCTGCACGGTGAATTCGACATCCTGCATCTCGCGGTAATGGGCTTCGAGCGTGTCGCCGATGGCCTTGAGCTCGGCGTAAGCGGCGGGCATCACCTCTTCCATCGACGGTTTTTTGCTTTTGCTGCGTTCGCGCACGATCTTCGCAATCGGCTGCGGCGTGCGGATGCCGGCGACGACATCCTCGCCTTGCGCGTTCACCAGGAATTCGCCGTAGAGCAGCTTCTCGCCGGTCGCCGGATCGCGCGTAAACGCGACGCCGGTGGCCGATGTTTCGCCGCGATTGCCGAACACCATCGCCTGCACATTGACGGCCGTGCCCCATTCCTCTGGGATATTGTGCAGCTTACGATAGGTTTTCGCACGATGGCTGTTCCATGAGCCGAACACAGCTCCGATGGCGCCCCACAATTGATCGTCCACATTTTCGGGGAACGGATTGCCCAGATCCTTCAGCACGCGATCCTTGAACAAGCCCGCGATGCGCTTCAGATCCTTCGCATCGAGTTCGGTATCGAGTTCGACACCCTTGGTTTCCTTTTCGACTTCGAGGATTTCCTCGAAATGGGAATGCTCCACGCCCAGCACGACGCTGGAATACATCTGGATGAAGCGGCGATAGGAATCCCATGCAAAGCGCGCATCGCCGGTGAGTTTCGCCAGCCCCTCCACCGTCTTCTCGTTGAGGCCGAGGTTCAGCACCGTATCCATCATGCCGGGCATCGACACGCGCGCGCCCGAGCGCACCGAAACGAGCAGCGGCTTTTCCGCATCGCCCAGCACGCACCCTGCGAGCTTGCCGATATGGGCGACCGCGGCTTCGACCGCCGCGCGCAGATCGGGCGGATATTTCCCGCCCTCAGTTGTGAAATGGGTGCAGACTTCGGTGGTGATGGTGAAGCCGGGCGGCACCGGCAGGCCCAGATTGCTCATTTCGGCCAGGTTCGCGCCCTTGCCGCCGAGCAGATTCTTCATCTCTGCGCGGCCTTCTGCCGCACCGTCGCCGAAGGCGTAAACCCACTTCGTCATGGCCGTTCCGTTCCCGTGCCGAGCCTTGGCTTTAGTCTGTCATGACGCGCGCGCGCAAGCCATCCATTCGCAAGCAGGTGCGGCTTCGATTACGATCCCGTCAGATTCGACCGGGAGGGAATAATGGCACGCGACATGATCCTGTGGCCGATGGGGGCATTGGCGCTTCTGACGTTCATCATCCTCACCCTCATTCCCGTGCGGCGCTTTCGCGCGGCATTCGCGGGCAAGGTGAAGGCGCATGATTTCAAGCTGGGCGAAAGCGCCAACGTGCCGCCGCATGTTTCGCTGGTGAACCGCAATTACATGAACCTGCTCGAACTGCCACAGCTTTTCTACGTGATCTGCCTGATGCTCTATGTGACCGACCGCGTGGACATGCTGAGCTACAAGATGGCATGGGGCTATGTGGCGCTGCGCGGGCTGCACAGCGCGATCCATATCACGTTTAACAATGTGTTCTTGCGGCTGACGGTGTTCGCGCTGAGCAATTTCGTGCTGATCGCGATGTGGGCGCTGTTTTTCTTCCAGCGGCCGTATTAGCCCTCGATCTTCGAGAAATCCGCAACCGTATGCGCGGTGGCGACGATCTGCGCCAACAGCTTCAGCCGGTTCTCGCGCAGCTTTGAATCCTTGTCGTTGACCGTCACCTTGTCGAAAAACGCATCGACAGGCGCGCGCATCCGCGCCATGGCGGTCATGGCTTCCTTGAAGCGTTCGCGTTCGAGTTCGGCCCTGATGAGATCGTTGGCGGTCGCCATCGCGGTAAAGAGGTTCTTTTCCTCCGCCAGCGCCAGCAATTGCGGATCGGGCTCGCCGGAATAGGTTTTGGAATCCTTCTTCTCCTCGATGCGCAGGATATTCGCCGCGCGCTTGTAGCCGGTGAGCAAATTCGCGCCGTCGTCGGATTTGAGGAACGTCTGCAACGCCTCCACCCGCGCGACGAGCCGCACGAGATCGTCCTCCCCGCCCAGCGAAAACACCGCATCGATCAGATCGTGGCGGATGCCTTTTTCCTTCAGCGCCACTTTCAACCGGTCGGCAAAGAAAGCGAGGATTTCTTCGGCGATCTTCCTGTCCGCGCCGTTCTCGCCGCGCGCGGCTTTGGCGGTCGCGAGCAGATCGTCGGCAATCCCCTTGATGAGCAGATGATCGGAGAGCGCGTCTTCGATGCGCTCTTCCCAGGTGCGGCCGTCGCGCGGCTTGTCGGCATTCAGCACGGCGAAGATGGGCGTCAGCAATTCGAGACGGAGTTTGTTTTCCAGCACGATGCGGATGATGCCGAGGGCTGCGCGGCGCAATGCAAACGGATCCTTCGAGCCGGTCGGCTTCTCGCCCGCGCGCCACAGTGCGGTTAGAGAATCGATCTTGTCGGCCAGCGCGACCGCCATCGACACGGGCGCGGATGGCGCAACATCGTTCGGCCCGAGCGGCTTGTAGTGATCGCGGATGGCGTCGGCGACTTCCGGCTCTTCGCCATCGTGCAGCGCGTAATAGCGGCCCATCACGCCTTGCAGCTCGGGAAACTCGCCGACGACGCCGGTGGTGAGATCGGCTTTCGCGAGCAGGCCTGCGCGCTCCGCCTGATCGACATTCCATTTCAAAAGATCGGCCAAAATCATCGCCACGAAGGCGATGCGATAAGCGCGGTCGTGCATCGTGCCGGCTTTGGCGTGGAACACGATCTGTTTCAGATCGGCCACGCGGCTGTGCAGCGCGCGCTTGCGATCCTGATCCCAGAAGAATTTCGCATCCGACAGGCGCGCACGCAGCACACGCTCATTGCCTGCGACGATCTCCTTGCCGCCATCGCTGGCGACCATGTTGGAGACGAGTGCGAAGCGATTGGCGAGTTTGCCCGTCTTGGGATCGCGCAACGCAAAATATTTCTGATGCGTGCGCATGGAGGTCTGCAGGATTTCGCCCGGCACATCCATGAACTGGTCTTCGATTTTGCCGATCAGCACCACCGGCCATTCAGCGAGGCCGGCCACTTCATCGAGCAGGCCTTCATCTTCGATCAATTCGAGGCCGAGCGCGAAGGCCTTCTGCTTCGCGTCGTGCAGAATGGCGTCTTTCCGCTCCGCCGCATCGACGATGACATGGGCATCGCGCAGCTTCTTTTCGTAATCCTCGAAATGACGCGCTTCGATGACGCCTTTGGAAAGAAAACGATGTCCGGAGGTTTTGTTTCCACTCTTCACACCTGCGAATTCGAACGGCACCACTTCGCCGTCGAAGGTGCAGAGGATGGAATGCAGAGGACGCACCCAGCGCTGCAATCCACCCGCCGGAAAGCGCATGGATTTCGGCCAAGGCAATTTCGCGAAAGTTTCGGGCAAAAATTCCGCC